>Ga0187773_10001235_pt1 | contig 10399 bp, 8 predicted proteins | sample 0216_BV02_MP05_1_FD_133133 | JGI IMG/M metagenome (GOLD analysis project Ga0187773, IMG submission 133133) | Tropical peat soil microbial communities from peatlands in Department of Meta, Colombia - 0216_BV02_MP05_10_MG | ecosystem: Environmental > Terrestrial > Soil > Wetlands > Peat | place...
TGCCGACATTCAGACAAAAATATTCCCTGAAGGGTGCCCTTATATCGGCGGTAGACCTGACGAAAGGACTCGGCATTTATGCGGGTTTCGAAATAGTGGCGGTACCGGGTATTACCGGTTATCTCGATACCAACTATAGAGGCAAGGCCGAGGCTGCGCTCCACGTGTTGAAAAAAGTGGATTTCGTCTATGTACACGTTGAAGCCCCCGATGAGGCAGGACATTCAGGGAATTATAAGGATAAGATTCGGGCGATAGAAGATTTTGACGCTCTGGTAGTCGGTACTATTTCACAGGGTGCTCAAGCCCTTGGTGCATGCAGGATACTGCTTTTACCCGACCATCCGACGCCTGTGGAACTCAGGACTCATACCGATGAACCTGTTCCTTTCGTCATCTTTGACAGCGAGCAGAGGCGGAGAAACAAGAAGGCCGAATTCAGCGAATCGATACTCAAAAGAGATGGCCTGCTCAGATTTGAAGAGGGGCATTCGCTCATGGATTATTTTATAAGAGGGGAATAGGGTAATGCTTATTGTCCAGAAGTACGGCGGTACATCTGTTGCGAATGTGGAGAGGATAAGGGCTGTCGCCGAACGTGTGGCGCAGACGGCGAAGGAAGGGAATAAGGTGATCGTCGTTGTTTCGGCCATGTCAGGTGAAACAGATAAGTTAATCGACCTTGCCAATCAGATATCGCCGAACCCCAATGAAAGGGAGATGGACATGCTCCTTTCATCCGGGGAAAGGGTGACGAGCGCCCTTACGGCGATGGCTATTGAGGCGTTGGGACGCAAGGCGAGGGCGTTGACCGGAAGACAGGCGGGCATCATAACCGATACCGTCCATACAAAGGCAAAAATAGAGCGGATATCCGGTGAACGCATCATGAAGGCGATAGATGACGGATATATAGTCGTTATCGCAGGCTTTCAGGGGGTGACCGAGGGCGAGACGGATGTTACGACACTGGGAAGAGGGGGATCTGACCTTTCGGCCATAGCGGTGGCCGCGGCTGTTCGTGCGGACCTCTGCGAGATATACACCGATGTCGACGGCGTCTATACGACAGATCCGAACATCGTGCCCGAAGCGAGAAAGCTTCAGAGGATATCCTATGAAGAAATGCTCGAACTGGCGAGTCTGGGGGCGAAAGTTTTACAGACGAGGTCGGTTGAGTTCGCCATGAAATATAACGTACCCGTTGTTGTCAGATCAAGTTTCAATGATAATCCGGGAACGCTTGTTGTGGAGGAGGACAGAGATATGGAGGATGTTGTTGTATCAGGAATAGCCTACGATAAAAACCAGACCAAGATCACGATCGTGAATGTTCCCGACAAACCAGGGATAGCAGCCAAACTCTTTAACGATATTGCTTCCGCACATATCGTAGTCGACATGATAGTACAGAACATCAGCAGCGATGCGAAATTAGCTGACATTTCTTTTACCGTGCCGAAGGCCGATTCGCGGAGGGCGTTTCAGGTCACGGAAGCGATGGCAAAGGAACTCGGGGCGAAACGCGTGGACATTGGGGAAGATATAAGCAAAGTTTCGGTTGTGGGCGTCGGTATGAGGACGCACTCTGGAGTCGCTGCGAGGATGTTTCAGACGCTGGCCGCCCATAATATAAACATCATGATGATAAGCACGTCCGAAATTAAGGTGTCATGTGTTATAGACAGCAAATATACGGAGCTTGCTGTGAGGGTCCTGCACAAAGCCTTCGGACTTGCGGGATGAAATATAGGATAGAAAACAGATGCGCAGGATAGAGATATACGATACGACGCTGAGGGACGGAGCCCAGTCAGAGGACATCTCTTTTTCGGTCGAAGATAAGCTCAGGATCACCGAAAAACTCGATGAACTCGGGGTCCATTTCATCGAGGGTGGCTGGCCCGGATCAAATCCCCGGGATGTCGAGTATTTCAAAAAAGTGAGCAGACTTAAACTCGAAACTTCAAAGGTTGTCGCCTTCGGTAGTACGCACAGACCAAAAAAGAAGCCGGCATACGATGAAACGTTAAGGGCACTGATCGACTCGAAGACGTCAGTGATTACCATATTCGGCAAGACCTGGGATTTCCATGTCAGGGAGGCACTCAGGATTTCGCTCGAAGAAAACCTCGACATTGTTCATGATTCAGTGGCGTATCTCAAAAAGCACGCCGAGAATGTCTTCTTCGACGCCGAACATTTTTTTGATGGTTATATTCATAACCCCCAGTACGCGTTCAAATGTCTGAGAGCCGCGCAGGATGCCGGCGCCGACTGTCTTGTCCTTTGCGACACGAACGGAGGTACTATTACAAGTTTAGTAAGGGACATTGTCAAGAAAGTGATAAAGGATTTCAATGCCCCTGTCGGGGTTCATATCCATAATGATGTCGACTGTGCGGTGGCAAACTCTGTTGTATCGGTAGAAGCAGGAGCATCTCAGGTGCAGGGTACGATAAACGGTCTGGGGGAACGATGCGGAAACGCAAACCTCATTTCGATCATACCCAATATCCAGCTCAAGCTGGGCCTTTCCTGCATCGATCCGGACAATCTGAAGAAACTGAGAGATGTATCGAGGTTCGTGAACGAGATAGCGAATCTGCGTCATTTCAAGAGACAGCCTTTCACGGGGGACAGCGCTTTTGCCCACAAAGCCGGCATACATGTGAGCGCGATAATGAAGCGGCCCGAAACCTATGAACATATAAGGCCGGAACTTGTGGGGAATTCCCAGAGGATTCTTCTTTCGGATCTTGCGGGGAGGAGCAACATCCTCAGAAAGGCTGAGGAGTTCGGCCTCAAACTTGAGAGCGATTCTGTTCAGCTTCAGGACATCGTGACAAGACTGAAGGATCTCGAAAATCAGGGGTTTCAATTCGAGGGCGCGGAGGCGTCCTTTGAACTCATTATGAAAAAGGAACTCGGTCTTCACAAGAGATTCTTCGATCTGATGGGGTTCCGGCTGATTACCGAGAAGAGAAAGGAAGGAGAAGAGTCTCTGAGCGAGGCCACGATAATGCTGAAGGTAGGCGGGCATGTAGAGCATACCGCCGCCACTGGAAAAGGCCCCGTGAACGCCCTCGACAACGCACTGAGAAAGGCGCTCGAGAAGTTCTATCCCCAACTCAAGGAGGTAAAGCTTCATGATTATAAGGTCAGGGTTTTAACGGCGGGAAAGGGGACGAGTGCAAAAGTGCGGGTCCTCGTCGAATCCGGCGATAGGGAAAACAGGTGGGGGACGGTGGGCGTTTCGGAAAATATCATCGAAGCATCCTACCAGGCTCTCGTCGACAGCATCGAATACAAGCTTCTTAAAGAAGAAAGCCTTTAGAGGGAGGTTGTCTATGCCGAGAGCGAAGGTAAAGTATACGGGGGGATTGCAGTTTGTAGGACAGGCCGATTCAGGACACGCGATAGTCATGGATGGAGATGCCGATGCCGGAGGAAATAATACAGGACTGAGGCCGATGGAGCTTCTGCTCATTGGCGTAGGGGGATGTTCCGGAATGGATGTGGTTTCAATCCTTAAAAAGAAAAGGGAAAAAGTGACCGATGTTGAGATAAACGTAAACGGGAAAAAGGCAGAAGCCTATCCCCAGAAATTTACCGACATAGACATAGAGTTTGTTGTGAAGGGTAAGAACCTGTCGGAGGAAGCCGTGAAAAGAGCCGTTCAGCTTTCGATGGACAAGTATTGTTCGGTTAAGGCGACTCTCGAAGGAACCGCCAGAATAACATACAGGTATAACGTCGTTGAGGATTAGAGTACGGGAATCGCAATTTCATCCGTCGGATAAGTCGGCAGCCTGATGCTTGCATGTACATTCCCACGTTCCCGGCGAGTCAATCTAAATCATCAGCAATGACTTCTTTCAAAATCCTCCCTCGTGATATACTGTGAACAACCTTTTTTTCATGGAGAAATGTCAGTACACCAAGAGTAATGTAATCTCTACGTGCTATGAACGAACAGGAAAAAAACAACCGGTTACTGAGCCAACCGGGCCACTTTCTTCTTAGAGTGTTGCGCAGCTTCCGACGCAATCAAGGGCTGCTGTTGTCCGGTGCGATCGCCTACTATACCCTCTTATCGGTCGTGCCGATGTTAATCCTCACTCTTATTGTGCTATCGCATTTTATGCCGGAAGAGAGGCTACTCCAAACAGTGTCGATTCACCTGGGAATGGTAATACCGAGTTATGCTGCGACGTTAACTCAACAGGTGAAAGTGTTTCTTCAGCATCGCCATGTGGTCGGCATTATCGGGTTCCTCGTTTTGCTTTTTTTCAGCTCTTTAGCCTTTACGGTGCTTGAAAACGCGATGTCGGTTATCTTTTTCCACCGGGTCAGAATTCACCGTCGTCACTTTCTGACTTCGGCTGTGATCCCCTATGCGTACATCTTTTTGCTCGGGATAGGGATGCTCGCGGTATCGTTTATCTCCGGCGCACTTGAGACATTGGGAAACGGACAGTTAATAATCTTCGGATGGAGTTTAAGGCTTGAGGAAGCATCGAGGTTGGCTCTGTATATAGTTGGGATAATTGGTGAAGTGCTCATTCTCACATCCGTATATCTCGTGATGCCCGTGGGACGTATCACATTTCGTCACGCGCTCATCGGTGGGATAAGCGCAACGATTCTGTGGGAGATTACCCGCCGCGCGCTCGTCTGGTATTACTCGACCCTATCGCTGGTAAATTTAATCTATGGTTCCTTTGCTGCTGCAGTCGTAACTCTTCTCAGTATGGAATTTGCGGCTGTTATTCTTTTGTTTTGTGCCCAGGTCATCGCGGAACTCGATCGAGATGCCAAGAACTCAATCGGGGAGAGAAGCGCGGGTTTCGAAACGGAATAAGTGACCGGTCGAACCAATATTATCATAGCTCTAACCTGTGATATACTGCATAGCGTTGCAGATTTACATTCTGATTCACATTGTGACGTGTAAAGATTCGGCGTATTGCCGAGAGAAAGAGCATGACCGAAAGAAGAAAACATCGTAGACATATTGTCGAAGGTATGGGCATATACGCAAAAACTCTTCTCAATGCGGAAGTCGAGGTTCTCGACATAAGTCCGAGTGGCGGCTCAATCAGAGGCACGAAAAGATTCAACATCGGGGGTGAATATATTTTTAAGTTTGAGCATGAGTATAGAGTCATATCCCTTAAGGGAATTATTGTGTGGGAAAAATTGACGGGTAGCAACAAGATTGCCGAAGGGGAAGCAGTGCCGATATACACAGCGGGTATCGAATTCAGGGATGTTTCAACGGACAAAGCGGGACAGCTTAAGGATTTTATATCCGAGAAAATCCAAGAACTGAGGGAGCGCAGGCTGAGCGGTATTAGAATTAAGATTCGTCCGCCTGAAAAAGCCGTCCTCAGTTGCTTCGAAGCGTGTGTGGTTAAGGATATAAGTCTAGGCGGTATGCGGGTGGAAACGGAGAGGGAACCCACTGTCCAGGCACTATTCCCGCTGGAAGTCATTTTCGCAGAAGATGAAAATTCGATTCGTTGCCAGGGCAGAGTTGCTTTTTACCACGCGGTATCAGGGGAAACGCCGGCACGCTACAGCGTAGGAGTTGAGTTCATGGAGATGATCGATGGAGACAAGTTAAGACTCAATCGGTTTATTGGAACATTGCCTTGAAATGAATTTTAAGGATCTCAAAATTGAATAGACACTGTGATAAAATTTATTCTGTTCCTTCTTTGGCAACGAGTGGGATTATTCCTCCCTTTGTCTCCTCGACTACCCGCCGTGGCGGGGAAAAGGGAGTAAGGAGGGATTTTACAAGACAATGTCATTCTTATGTGAAGACCGTTGATACACGTCTGGTTACTTTACTACGGAAGGTGAAAGTTTGGTCCACTTTTTATCTTTACCGTATAAGAAATAATCTTGTCCCTCCTTTACAACCCGTATGCCCTCGTTCTCGGAAACGAACGGTGTTTCGGGAATGTTCTCCATTATTTTTTGTGATATCAAAGTGGACTCTCCGAAAGGAGACTCTTGTATGAAAGAGGCGAGCAGATAAGAGAGGGCCAGGTAGCTGGACGGTGACGAAATGATCTTCTGCTCCGTTGAAAAAAGGGGATAGCCCTTTCCGATCATTTTTATTCCCACAGGAACCGTCGTAATCTGCGGCAAAGGGATATCTCGTAAGTCCGGCGCCTGGATACTGCTTCCCTGCAAGGCCATACCGTGTTCCGGGATGAATACAACGAGAACATTCCGGCCCGAGGAGGCAAGAGTATCAAAAAATTTGCCGAAATTTGTAAAAAGTTCCTTGACCGATCCCCTGTAGTGAGTCTTCCTGTCTATTGTCCACCAGTTTTTCACATCGGCTCTGTGCGAGCCGCTGTGGAGCGAGATTGCGTTGAAATAAAGGGCTGCCCTTTTCGATTCTGACTTCTGTCTCACATCCCACCACTTTTCGAGCACCTGGAGGTCATCAAAGATTGGAGAGTTGTCAAAGTCATACTGCCGTATAACGAATCCGTTCGTTGCTATGGCGGGGTCGGCCTTCCCAAAAGTCCTGACCTGCTCCAAAAAATTGCCATACACACCGTCATGGTCGAGGGCCGTAAAGGTCGTGTAGCCTTCTGCGCGAAGGCTCTCCATGAGATAACATTCTTGCTGAGTATTATGATATAGGTCACCGTGCTTCTGCTGTCCGCAATTGGCCCTCAGAAGGCGGATGGCAGAGGGATTGCTGTAAGCTGTGACAGAGTTGAAATTGGTGAATAAGAGATTGAACTGCTTAAAAAAGGGGGCACTGTCCAGGCCCACGGCTCTTAGATCATCCCAGCCTAAAGAACAGATATGCAGAAGAACGATGTCAAAATCGGGACCTCGCGGAGTTGCCTTGTCGAAATGAATTATCCTCTTCGATTCGGACTGATAGAACGCATCAAGGTATTTCTCGACGTCTTCCTTCCCCTCAGCACGATGCCTGAGGGCGGCGAGAAGTATTATCCCCATGAGAAAAATTACCACAGGAGCGAGCGTAACACGCTTGCGGACAGCAAAACAGAAAGCGAATATAATACAGAGAATACCCAATTCCCGAGGATTCACTGAATCGATGAGAAAGCGAACAATATATTCTCCGGAAGGTGCGGCCGGCGCCGTGAGGAAATGAAAAACATTCCCAAGAGAGGGAAGCCATGAATCATACCACAGGAGGAGAAAGGCGCAGACCACGCTCAACAGAAATTTCACCGTCCTCAGGAACCAGGACAGGGAGAGGTTTTTCGGGACCGGAAGCAGGACAAAGAGCATGAAAACAAAGTTCAGGATAAGGTTGAACCTTATGTAGCCTCTGAAATATAAATAGAGTTTCCCGAGAAAATAAAAACTCCACATGCCCATAAATTTCTACGTCACTTCCTTCCTGAAGCGTACAAAAAGTTCTTTTTCAAATTCCGCACGGACAGTCCCTCACTTCTTCTGAAAATCCCACCATCCATACCAGTTCATGTATAGAACGACCTTATCTTCCGTATGAGGCTCTACAAAGAACCTGTCCCAGAGATACTCGACTCCCCATGTCACCGGAAACTGTTTGCCTAAGTTTGTGTCAAAAGCGATCCCTCCCCCAGGGGCCACGTCGTTCCACCAGGTGTTTTGTTGCGAGTCCCATGAGTAGCGCACGGTGCCATATACGTACAAATGAGTCTGATCGGACCAACGCTTCAGATCAATTCCCTGTCTGATCCATCCCTGGAGAATTGCATCCTCCTTGCCTGTTCTGGGGACCTCCAGCCTAATTTCTCCCCATGTGTTGCCCGGAAATCCCTCCAAGCCGAAAGTCACGGAAGGGACGACGAGCGAAAAAACTATTGCGACTAAAACCAAAAATCTGTAGTGAATCATACGTTCTTCCTCCTACCAAAGATTTTGACATTCTGCACCCCAAAAGAGAATGGGATATCGAACTCTCTCTTAAGCGAAAAATCCTTCTCTATATCATGCAGCAAGGATCCCCGAAATGTCTTGCCTCCGTGCCTTTCATCATAAACGACGAAGTCCGGTTTTTCTTCTTGAAGCAGTTGTTCCTTTCCTTTCCGGCTGCTGCGGTTCAGGGAAATAAATCGTGAAGCCGGATGGGTTTTTTCGAGTGAGTAACGGTAGATATAATCGGTGTATCTATATTCTGAGTCTATGGCTACGGTCATTCCGTTAAAACCCTTCAGTTCTAAGAAACTGATCACCGGGGTCAGATCAGGGTGCTGCTTCTCAAGCCATCTGAGTTCATATATCCCGAAGGCCCACACAATAATGAGCACGGCACTTATGAAAAAGGGCTTAACCCAGCTGGAGGAGATATTGGAAGAGAAAAGACTTCCCATATGGTCTACCCCCAGAGCCATGGCGGGAATGAGGAAGACAATCGAAAAGATGACGTCCTTATCAAGCGCTCTTCCATCGCCCGAGAGGATGTGAAGTATAACAAACGGCGTAGAGAGGGCAATTAAGAGAAAGGCGGTCCCTTTCTTTTCTTCATGGAAGAGAGCGAAGACGGAAAGCAGATAAGGCATCCCGAGCCAGCGAAACATTCTGTTGGCAAGGTCGGTCGAGTTGAGAAACTCCTCTCCGTACGGATTAGTCACAACTTCCATCACCGAGTCCCATGAAGGAAGAACAGCGAAGTAGACATAGGCAAATAGAAAGACGGAAATCGGAAGAAGAAAATAGAATATCGCCCTCGGAAGAGTATGCTTCCAGAAGATGTATATCACGATCGGCAGAATGAATGCCGCCACGGTATATCGTGTTACGGAAGCAACAAACAGGGAGACGGCCCCAGAAAAGAGATAGAGGCCGCTGACGCTTACGGATTGCTGTTTTTCCGACCTCAGGATCAAAAGAAAGGAAAGGCCGAGGAAAAAGGCTGCGACCATGTCGCACGTCGCCTCTTTGGAGAGATAAAGAGTCGTCCCCGTAAACAGAAATATCATTGCAGAAAGAAGGCCGAGTTTATCGGAGAAGAGTGTTCGACCTATGAGGTACAGGACCGTGGTGAGACCGAGTCCGAAAACAGCTCCCATTGAACGGGCTCCAGGCATGCCGCCGAGTTCATCACCGATCGCAGAAAGTACGGGGCATACCAAGACAGACCCGGTATTTTTTTCGCAAAGGGGACAAGATTGCCCGGTCAGAACCTCACGTCCCATCAAAATATTGACCGATTCATCATGTAATGGGCAACCATGCCCCAAATTCCATCCTATGACGATCAGACCATAGGCCATGATCATCCAGAAAAATCTGTTGTTATAAAGCGATAAAGCAGTCATCCAATGGTGAAGACGCCGATCTTGTCGGCGACGTCAAGAAGATAAGGCACTTTTTCAGAAGACGTCTTATCGAATTGAACACCCAAAAGGTACTCCGGATTGTCTTCATTCCCGTGAGCAAAATTCCTCACAACAGTGCCCTGAAGCGGCAACTTCTGACGTCCCAATATCACGTCCAGGATGATCTCGCTTCCCTGATGTAACGGCGCTCGCGCGGACACAAGGAGGCCACTAACAGAGATGTCTTTGATGACAGCATAAGAATTTTTCCCCGTTTCACTGCGAATGATTACCGGAAGGTACGCCAGCGCCCTGTATGCCCGCTCACGGAGATGCTTCTTCGCCATGAATCTTTTTTCGATATAGGTTAGCGAGCCGATTCTGTATTCTCTCAAAAATTTTGAGACAGCCGATTCCGAAATATAACGAGACAAGATATTCTTCACATCCCGGGGCACCTCCTTAAAACGCAGGCCGAGGTGAGAAAGCGGATGCTTTTCGGCCATCACGGTTCTCTCCTGGACGACCTGACAGTCGAGAATCAGAGTCGTCGACGGGAGAAGAAGGTCGATCTTCACTTCCTGGCCCACAGGAACCTGCCCTATGGCGATCAGGGATAATCCCTCCTCGGTGATATTGTCGGCCACTGCGAGACGACGATTGAGATTATCGGCGCCTGTCGGTCGGTAGAATGCGGGGATCGCGTCTGGTACACGGAAGGCCGATCTTCTCTGGAAGAGTTTCTTGTAGTCGTATTGGATAATGGCGACCGCAAGACCGCTGTTGTATAATGCCCAGAAACTGTTGACCGCCACGATGAAACTATCGCCGCGCATTTCAAGGAGTAGTTCTATCAAAGCCCACATAATAGCGACGAAGCTTGCGAGAAAGACCACAACCTGCGGTATGATGAGCGAGACAGGAACTCGACCCTCTTCACCTTTTGGTGTCACCTTGAACTCCTTGCTCCTTTTCGGTATAAAGGGAATCACAAGGGTTTTCAGGTAAGTGAAGTACTTCCCCATGCTGAATTGTTCGAGCAGAATCTGTCCCCCGAATCCCCTCGCCGTCTGATTGAAGCCGAA
>Ga0187773_10001236_pt1 | contig 10399 bp, 8 predicted proteins | sample 0216_BV02_MP05_1_FD_133133 | JGI IMG/M metagenome (GOLD analysis project Ga0187773, IMG submission 133133) | Tropical peat soil microbial communities from peatlands in Department of Meta, Colombia - 0216_BV02_MP05_10_MG | ecosystem: Environmental > Terrestrial > Soil > Wetlands > Peat | place...
CGGCACGGTAGACGCGCTCGACCTCGACCTCCTTCGCGTGCACCGCGTTGGCGTGGTCGCCCGCCACCCGCGGGTTCTTGGCGAGGCGCCGGATCGCGTGGTCGAGCTCCTCGGCCTGCTCGCGCACGAGCGCCACCATCCGGCGGATCGGCCCGTCGGCGGCGACCGCGAGGATCTGCATCTCCTCGAGCGTCGTCAGGGCGTACTTCACCATGCCGTGGTAGCTCTGGGCGAGGTTGAAGATGTCCTCGCGGTCGATCGGCGTGACGAAGGTCTTGTGCAGCTCGTCGACGAGGACGCGCCGCAGCTCGGCGGACTCGTCGGCGACGGCGCGCATCCTCGACACCGCGGCGGCGTCCACGCCGTCGAGGACCGTCTCGAGGGCGCGGACCGCCCCGAGGGCGAAGCCCGCCTGCTGGACGAGCATCGCGAAGAAGCGGTCGCCGTCCCCGGTCGCGCCGTCGAAGAGCCCCATCACCGGCCTCCCGCTCCCGTGGCCGCCGTGATGGCGAAGTACAGCGGCGCGGCGAGGAGGCCGGCGGCCGGGACCGTGAGGATCCACGTCGCGGCGATGTCCCGCAGAACGCCCCACCGCACCTTCGAGGCGCGCTCGGCGGCGCCCGCGCCCACGATCGCGAGGCTCATCACCTGCGTGGAGCTCACGGGACCGCCCGCGAGGGAAGCGCCCGCGATCACGGCGCTCGAGGCGACCTGGGCGGCGAACCCGTGGATCGGCCGGATGGGATAGAAGCGCGCTCCCAGCGTGCGGACGAGACGCTCGCCCCCGAGCAGCGTTCCCAGCGAGAGGCACGCGGCGCTGAAGGCGATGGCCCACCAGGGGACCGTGAACGTGGGCGTGAAGCCCAGGGTCACGAGGCCCATCGCGATCACGCCCGCCGTCTTCTGCGCGTCGTTGGCGCCGTTGGCGAGCGCGAGGATGCCCGCCGTGGCGACCTGCGCGCGGGAGAGCAGGATGTTGACCCGGGGCGTGGCGGAGCGCAGCAGCCAACGCGTCGCCCCCATCACGCCGACGGCGGCGAAGAAGCCCGCGAGCGGCGAGAGCAGGAGCGAGGCGGCCACCTTCGCCACGCCGGCCAGGTGGATGTCGCTTCCGGCGCCGGCGGCGATCACCGAGCCCAGGATGCCGCCGACGAGCGAGTGCGAGGCGCTCGCGGGAATGCCGAGGTACCACGTGATGGCGTTCCAGCCGCTTGCCCCGGCGAGCGCCGCGAGGGAGACCGCGAGCGTCACCGACCGCGGCTCGACGATCCCCGCGCCCATGGTCTGCGCGACGGCCACGCCCAGCAGGAAGGGGCCTACGAGCGTGGCCCCGGCGGCGAGCGCGAGCGAGGCGCGCACGTTCATGGCCCGGGAGGCGATCATCGTCGAGACGATGTTCGCCCCGTCGTGGAAGCCGTTCACGAAGTCGTGGATCGCGGCGAGCGCGAGGAGCGCGAGCAGGAGCGACGTTGCGGACATGGCCCGTCAGCCGGAATGATGCCCACTCTAGCCCGCGGGCGCGCAGGGCGTCTGATCCCGGTCAATCGCCGCGGCCCGGGGTCCGCTACCATTGCGCGCCATGGCGAGGATCTCGATCATCGGCGGCGGCGCCTTCGGCACGGCGCTCGCGTGCGTCGTGCGCCGCTCGGGGCACGACGTGCTGCTCTGGGCGCGCGAGCCCGAGGTCGTGGAGTCGATCAACCGCGACCGCGCCAATCCCCACTTCCTTCCGGACGTGGACCTCGTGCCGGGCATTCAAGCCACGGGCGATCTCGCTCGCGCGAGCGCCGAGGCCGAGCTGGTGCTCACGGCCGTGCCCGCCCAGCACGTGCGCGCCATCACGACGTCGATGCGTCCTTCGCTCCCGCGCGGAACCCCGGTGGTGAGCTGCTCCAAGGGCATCGAGCGGGGCACCTGCGCGCTCATGCCGGAGGTGCTCGCCGAGACGCTTCCCCAGGCGACGGTGGCCGTGCTCTCGGGACCCTCGTTCGCGAGCGAGATCGCGAAGGACCAGCCGTGCGCCGTGGCGCTCGCCTGCGCCGACGCCTCCGCCGCGGAGAAGGCCGCGCGCCTCGTCGCGAACCCGCGCTTCTGCGTGCACATGACCGACGACGTGATCGGCACCGCGCTGGGCGGGGTCATGAAGAACGTCGTCTCCATCGCGAGCGGCATCGCCCACGGCCGCAAGCTCGGCGAGAACGCGCGGGCGACCATCGTCACGCTGGGCCTCGCGGAGAGCGCGCGGCTGGGCGTGGCCAAGGGCGGGCGCGCCGAGACGTTCCTCGGGCTCGCCGGGGCGGGCGACTTCATGCTCACCGCCAACAGCCTGCAGTCGCGCAATACCTCGCTCGGCGTCGCCCTCGGCGAGGGACGGCGCCTCGCCGACATCCTCGCGGGGCGCAAGCAGGTGACCGAAGGGGCGTTCTCCGCCGAGGCCGCCGCCGAGCTCGGGCGCCGGCTCGAGGTGGAGCTCCCCATCACCGAGGGCCTCGATGCGCTCCTCAATCACGGGCAGGACCTCGACGAGGCGATCGGCGTGCTGCTTCGCCGGCACCCGCCGGTGTACCGCGCGCTCTAGGAAGCGTCGCGCCCCGCGCAGGCGAGGCGCGCCTCAGCCCGGGCGGCGGACGTCGGGGGCCGCGAGGCCTTCGATCAGCACGTCGAGGCAGGCCGGGCGTCCCGACTCCATCGCGCGCCGCGCGGCGGGCAGCAGCTCCCGCGCCTCGGTGACGCGTTCGCCGTAGGCGCCGAAGCCGACGGCGACCTGGTCGTAGCGCGCCGGAAGCAGCTCGCATCCCACGGCGCGCTCGCGCCCGTAGTTGCGCAGCTGGATCTGGTACTCCGCGTTCCAGCGCGCGTCGTTGCCCACCACCGCGAGGAAGGACGATCCACAGCGCACCGCCGTGTCGAGCTCCGCGGGATGGAAGCCGAAGGTGCCGTCGCCCATGAGCGCGACGACCGGCGCTCCCGGGCGGGCGAGTCCCGCGGCTACGGCGAAGGGCAGCGCGGCGCCGATCGAGCCGGCCATGCCGTTGATGACGCGATGGGGCGCGGCGAGGCAAGCCTGGGCCCACTGCCCGAACTCGCCGCCGTCGACGACGAGCACGGAATCGGGGCTCGCGTCGAGGATCGCCTGCATAGGCCGGCAGACCTGCACCGGGTGCAACCGTCCGGGTGCGCTCGCCGCCGCGCTTTCCCACTCGGGCGGGCGGTAGGCGATCGCGCTGCGCACCTCGTTCCTCCAGGCGCCCGTCATCGGGGCGCGCCGCTGGGCCGCGCGAATGAGCGCATCGATCGCCGACCAGGCGTCCGCGCGCGTGCTCGCGACCAGGCGCGGCCCCACCGCGCGGCGCGCGCGCTCGCGCTCGGGCGCTTCGGCGTCGAGCTGCAGGAACTCGCACACCATCGAGAAGGCCGGCGCGCGGGCGAACTTGAGCGAGAAGTCGAGGCGCTTGCCGAGCAGCAGCACGACGTCCGCGGCAGGCAGCATCTCGGCGAAGGCCCCCAGGCTCGGGTCCGCGATGCCGCGCGGGCTCTCCATGCCGACGACGGGCACTCCGGTGGCCTCCTCGAGGGCGGCCGTCCGCTCGTGCCCGTCGCGCGTCATGAGCGTCGGGCCGCAGAGAATGAGCGGGCGGTGCGCCCCCATCAGCCGCTCGACGACGGCCTCGGCGCGCGACTCTCCGAGGGGAATCGCCTCGGGGCGCGCGTCTTCCACCGGCGGGTCGTCCTCGCCCGCGGCCTCGTCCTCGAGCGCGTCCGTGGGCAGGCTCAGGTGCACGGGACCGGGGCGCCCGGAGAGCGAAAGGCGCAGCGCCCGCGACACGTCCCACGCGACCACGCCCGCGTCGGCGCTGGTCCACGAGGCTTTCGCGAGCGGAGCGGCGACGCTCGCCTGGCGCATCTCCTGGAAGGCGCCCAGCCCCTGCTCGCCGGACGGAGCGTGGCCGGAGAGCAGGACGACGGGCGATTCGGCCATCGCCGCGGTGTAGAGCGCGGAGATCGCGTTGGCGTGCCCTGGGCCTCCCGTGACGAGGGCGACGCCCGGCTCTCCGGTGAGGCGCGCCCAGGCGTCGGCCATGTGCACCGCGGCCGCCTCGTGGCGCGCGTGCACCAGCGCGATGCCCGTGTCGAGCAGCGCGTCGAACACCGGCATCACGTGGTTGCCGGAGAGCGCGAACACGCGCCGCACGCCGGTCCGGGCGAGCGTCCGGGCGACCGCATCGGCCCCGCGTCGTCCGCGCGCGCTCATCGGGGCGGCACCTCGACGATGCGGCTGCGCCAACGGCGGATCACCCGTTCCATGAAGCGAGAATGTAACCCGAATGGCGCGGTCGTGGCGCGCGGTCCTCGCCTCGCCGATCGGCGCGATGGCACAATAGCCCCGCCCTCGATGCCCGAGTGGTGGAATTGGCAGACACAAGGGACTTGAACGCGAATTGAGCCCCCGGGGGGAAACGTCCGGGGTGGAACCCGTCAAAGTCGGCGAAGGCCCTGGACGCGCTCCGAGCTGACGCCGAGCCAAGCCCGCGGGATCGCGCGGGAAGGTGTAGAGAGCAGACGGCGGGCGCCTAAGGCCGCGAGGCTAGGGCGAAGGCGTGCTCCAGGCCACGAACGGCGCAAGCCGGCGGCGAAAGCCGAAGCGGCACGAAAATCCCTCGGCCTCGCGGCCGTACCGGTTCGAATCCGGTCTCGGGCACCACGAATCCGCGCGGCACCGCCTCGCGAGGCCGCGCCGGGCGGCGAGCGGGCGGAGGGCCGGGGCGCGCCCTCCGCCGCGGAGCCTCAGGCGCCCTGCGAATCGCGCGCCATCTGCTGCTGGATGTCGCCGTTCGCGGATTGCACCGCGGCGCCGTCGCCGTAGTCGGTCGAGGCTTCGAGGGTGCTGCACGCCGCCGCGCCGAGCATCGCGACCGCCGCGCCGGCCGTCAGGACTTTCCGAAGGATCTGGTTCATCGTCGTCTCCGTGGGGTTGAGGGGCCACCGGGGGCGTCGTTCCTTGATGGACACCCGAACCCGGCTGGAGGCAAACATAGGCGCATCGAGCCCCTGTGCCCTAGGGAGGAATCGAGACGCGCGGCGCCGAGCGTTCGGCAGCGCCGACTCGGCAAGCACGCTGCCGGCCGCGCCGAATATTCACGCCGCGCGGAGACCGAAACGGCGCCCGGAGGCGCTACGCCGTCACGCGCACGTCCATCGCGTCGGCCATCCGCTGCACCGCCTCGCGGATGTTGTCCATCGAGGTGGCGAAGGAGATCCGCAGGTAGCCCTCGGCCCCGAAGGCCGATCCCGGCACGGCCGCCACGGCCTTCGGCCGCGTGAGCAGGTAGTCGCACAGCGCCATGTCCGTGGGCTGCGCGATCTTGCCCGCCTTGTGCAGGGTCGCGATCGCCCCGCGGCAGTCGGGGAAGGCGTAGAACGAGCCGGCCGGCGCCAGGCATTTCACGCCGGGGATCCGGTTGAGCGCCTCGGCGACGAAGCGCCCGCGCTCGCGGAACGCCTTCACCATGGGATCGATGCACGACTGGTCGCCGGTGAGCGCGGCCTCGGCCGCGTACTGCGAGACGGTCGTGGGGCTCGAGGTGCTGTGCGACTGGACGTTCTCCATCGCCTCGATGAGCTCCTGGGGGCCGGCGCAGTAGCCGATGCGCCAGCCCGTCATCGCATAGGCCTTCGACACGCCGTTCATCACGACGGTCTGGCCGTAGAGTTCCGGGCAGACGTTGAGGATGTCTACGAACTTCGAGCCGTCGAGGAGGATGTGCTCGTACATGTCGTCGGAGGCGATGACGATGCGCGGGTGCTGCTTGAGCACCTCGCCCAGGGCCTTCAGCTCCTCGGCCGTGTACACCGCGCCCGTCGGGTTGGAGGGGCTGTTGAGCCAGATGAGGCGCGAGCGCGGCGTGATCGCGTTCTTGAGCTGCACCGGCGTCACCTTGAAGCCCTGGTCGATCCCGGTCTGGATGAACACCGGCTTCGCGCTCGCCATCATGGCCATGTCCGGGTACGACACCCAGTAGGGCGCGGGGATGATGGCCTCGTCGCCGGGGTTCAGCAGGGCGAGGCAGAGGTTGAACGAGCTCTGCTTGCCCCCGCTCGAGACGAGGATCTGCTTCTCGGAGTAGTCGAGCCCGTTCTCGCGCTTGAACTTGGCGGCGATCGCCTTCTTGAGCGAGGGGGTGCCGCCGGTCGCCGTGTACTTGGTGTAGCCCTTCTGGATGGCCGCGATCGCCGCGTCCTTGATGAACTGCGGGGTGTCGAAGTCGGGCTCGCCGGCTCCCATGGCGATCACGTCCTTGCCCTCGGACTTGAGCTTCGCGGCTTTCGCGGACACGGCGAGGGTGGGGGACGCTTTGATGACCTTCAGGCGGTCGGACACGAGCGACATGGGGTTCTCCGGGGTGGATTGCGGGCGCAGCGCCCCTATTTTAGAGGGATGTGGCGGTGCGGAACAGCCCGCGGAACCGCTAGAATGTCCTGTTTCGCCGGAGGAATGCCGCCCCGCATGGAAGTCGTCACGTTTCCGAACAGCCCGTTTCGCCTGCACCAGCCGTTTCCCCCGGCGGGCGACCAGCCGGCCGCCATCGAAAAGCTCGTCGAGGGGCTGGACGACGGGCTCGCCTACCAGACGCTCCTCGGCGTCACCGGCTCCGGCAAGACCTACACCATGGCCAACGTGATCGCGCGCACGGGACGCCCCGCGCTCGTGATCGCCCCGAACAAGACGCTCGCCGCCCAGCTCTACGCGGAGTTCCGCGAGTTCTTCCCGGAGAACGCGGTCGAGTACTTCGTCTCGTACTACGACTACTACCAGCCCGAGGCCTACGTGCCCTCGCGCGACCTCTACATCGAGAAGGACTCCTCGATCAACGAGCACATCGAGCAGATGCGCCTGTCGGCGACCAAGAGCCTGCTCGAGCGCTCCGACACCGTGATCGTGGCGACGGTCTCGTGCATCTACGGCATCGGCGACCCCGGCGACTACCAGGACATGCGCCAGGTCCTGCGGGAGAAGGACCCCGTGCCCCAGCGCGACCTGCTCGCGCGCCTCGCGGGCATGCAGTACACGCGCAACGATCTCGACTTCCGGCGCGGCACCTTCCGCGTGCGCGGCGACACCATCGACGTCTTCCCCGCGGAAAACAGCGAGCAGGCGCTGCGCATCTCGCTCTTCGACGACGAGATCGAGTCCCTCACGCTGTTCGACCCGCTCACCGGCGAGCTCCTGCACCGCATCCCGCGCTTCACCCTCTACGCGAAGAGCCACTACGTGACGCCGCGCGAGACGGTGCTGCGCGCGATCGAGACGATCAAGGCGGAGCTGCGCGAGCGGCTCGCCGAGTTCCAGGCGCAGGGCAAGCTCCTCGAGCTGCAGCGCCTGCAGCAGCGCACGTACTTCGACCTGGAGATGCTCAACGAGCTGGGATTCTGCAAGGGGATCGAGAACTACTCGCGCCACCTCTCGGGGCGCTCGCCCGGGGAGCCGCCGCCCACCCTGATGGACTACCTGCCGCCGCAGGCCATCGTGGTGATCGACGAGAGCCACGTGACGGTCCCGCAGATCGGCGGCATGTACAACGGCGACCGGTCGCGCAAGCAGACGCTCGTGGACTACGGCTTCCGCCTGCCCTCGGCGCTCGACAACCGGCCCCTCAAGTTCGAGGAGTTCGAGCGCCAGGTGAAGCAGGCGATCTTCGTCTCGGCGACCCCCGCCGAGTACGAGCGCGCCAAGTCGGGGCAGGTGGTCGAGCAGCTCGTGCGGCCCACGGGGCTCGTCGATCCCGAGCTGATCCTGCGGCCTGCGTCCACCCAGGTGGACGACCTCCTGTCGGAAGCCAACAAGCGCGTGAAGGCGAACGAGCGGGTGCTGGTCACCACGCTCACCAAGCGCATGGCCGAGGACCTCACCGAATACCTCGCCGAGCACGGCGTGAAGGTGCGCTACCTGCACTCGGACATCGATACCGTCGAGCGCGTGGAGATCATCCGCGACCTGAGGAAGGGCCTCTTCGACGTGCTCGTGGGCATCAACCTGCTGCGCGAAGGGCTCGACATCCCGGAGGTGTCGCTCGTGGCGGTGCTCGACGCGGACAAGGAAGGGTTCCTGCGCTCCGGGCGCTCGCTCATCCAGACCATCGGCCGGGCCGCGCGCCACATCAACGGCACGGCGATCCTCTACGCCGACCAGGTGACCGACTCGATGAAGACGGCGATCGGGGAGACCGAGCGCCGGCGCACCCGGCAGGTCGCGTTCAACCTGGCGCACGGCATCGAGCCGAAGAGCGTCTCCAAGCGCATCAAGGACCTCATCGACGGCGTGTACGATCCCGACGCCGCGAGGCAGGCGCGCAAGGCGGCCGAGGAGGAGGCGAAGTACGAGGACCTTTCCGAGAAGCAGCTCGACCAGCGCATCCGCAAGATGGAGAAGGAGATGCTGGAGGCGGCCCGCAACCTCGAGTTCGAGCGCGCCGCGAGCCTGCGCGACGAGCTGAAGGTGCTGCGCGACCGGCTCATGGCCGTGGGAGGCGCGGACGCGTGAAGGAGTCGGTCTCGCTCCTGCTGGTCTGCACGGGCAACATCTGCCGCTCTCCGACGGCGGAGGGTGTCCTGCGCCGCATGGCCTCCGATCGGGGGTTGCCGCAGCGGGTGCGCGTGGCCTCGGCGGGAACCCACGACTACCACGTGGGCGAATCCCCCGACCCGCGCGCGGTGCGCCACGCCGCGCGGCGCGGCTACGACCTCTCTTTGCTGCGCGCCTCGCAGGTGAGCGACCGGGATTTCCACAAGCACGACTACGTCCTCGCCATGGACCGCGGGCACCTGCGCCTGCTGCGCGCCATCGCGCCGCGCGGCTCGAAGGCCGCGCTGGGCCTCTTCCTCGACGCGAGCGAGCGCTGGAAGGGCGAGGACGTGCCCGATCCCTACTACGGCGGCGTGGAAGGCTTCGAGCGCGTCCTCGACATGGTGGAAGAGGCGGCCGCGCGCTGGCTCGACCGCATCGAGGCCGAGCTGGTCCCACCGCACAAGGGCGCGGCCTGAGGCCGCCGCGGCGCTGTGCTCAGTGCGCCGTGGCCGGCTGCGCGCGCTCGGAGTAGCGCCGCGCCATCGCCTCGAGGGGGGCGGGACGGATCTTCGTGGCCTGGCCGGCGCATCCGAACGCCTCGAAGCGCTCGCGGCACAGGTCGCGGGCCGCGGTTCGCGCCGCCTTGAGAAACGCCCGCGGGTCGAACTCCTCGGGGTGCTCGCCCATCACGCGGCGCATCGCGCCGGTCATGGCGAGGCGAATGTCGGTGTCGATGTTCACCTTGCGCACGCCGTGGCGGATGCCCTCGCGGATCTCCTCCACGGGAACGCCGTAGGTCTCGCGGATGGCGCCGCCGTACTTGCGGATCACCTCGAGCCATTCCTGCGGCACCGAGGACGAGCCGTGCATCACGAGGTGCGTGTTCGGGATGCGCGCGTGGATCGCCTTGATGCGGTCGATGGCGAGGATGTCGCCGGTGGGCTTGCGCGAGAACTTGTAGGCGCCGTGCGAGGTGCCGATCGCCACCGCGAGCGCGTCCACGCCCGTGAGGCGCACGAAGTCCGCGGCCTGGTCCGGATCGGTGAGGAGCTGCTCGCGCGAAAGCTTGCCCGCCGCCCCGGAGCCGTCCTCCTCGCCCGCCTCGCCCGACTCGAGCGAGCCCAGGCACCCCACCTCGCCTTCGACGGAGACGCCGAGCGGGTGCGCCATCTCGACGACCTTGCGCGTCACGGCCACGTTGTAGTCCCACGAGGCCGGCGTCTTCATGTCCTCCTGCAGCGAGCCGTCCATCATCACGCTCGTGAAGCCCGAGCGGATCGAGGCCTCGCAGACCGACGGGCTCGCGCCGTGGTCCTGGTGCATGACGATCGGGATCTTCGGATAGGACTCGAGCGCACCCAGGATCAGGTGGCGCAGGAACGGCTCGCCCGCGTACTTGCGGGCCCCCGCCGAGGCCTGGAGGATCACCGGGCTCGAGGTGGCCTCGGCGGCCTCGAGGATCGCCTGCACCTGCTCGAGGTTGTTCACGTTGAAGGCGGGCACTCCGTAGTCGTGCTCGGCGGCGTGGTCGAGCACCTGGCGAAGGGAAACGAGGGGCATGGCGGGCTCCGGTTCGGGTCTTGTGGAATCGTCAGGCGAGGAGGGCGAGCGCGCGCCCGAGGGCGGCCTCCACCGTGAATCCGAAATGGCGCATGAGGTCGGTGGCGGGCGCCGACTCGCCGAAGGTCGCGATACCGATCACGTCGCTGCCCGGGCCGAGCGCCCCGGCGAGTCCCGACGGATGCCCCGCCTCGATGCCGAGCGTCGCAACGCCGCGCGGCAGCACCGCGTCGCGAGCGTCCTTCAGCTGCGCGAGGAAGCGCTCGACGCAGGGCA
>Ga0187773_10001237_pt1 | contig 10389 bp, 11 predicted proteins | sample 0216_BV02_MP05_1_FD_133133 | JGI IMG/M metagenome (GOLD analysis project Ga0187773, IMG submission 133133) | Tropical peat soil microbial communities from peatlands in Department of Meta, Colombia - 0216_BV02_MP05_10_MG | ecosystem: Environmental > Terrestrial > Soil > Wetlands > Peat | place...
CAACCGCAACGGCGCCACCGAGCTCTTCGGGATCTTCGGTGCCTCGTCGAACGTCGCGAGCACTCGGATCGAGGTGGTCGCTCCGCTGAGCGGCACGATCGCGAACTGGCAGCTCAACCTGACCACCTCGCCTGGGACGGGGAACGGCTACACCTTCACGTTGCACAGCGGAGCCAACACACTCTCGTGTAGCGTGAATGCGATCGGCCCGGCTTCGTGTCCCGGCACGCTCGCGGTCACTGCGGGTGACCTCGTCTACCTGAGCGAGGCGAACACTGGCCCGACGGCCCCGGGCAGCAGCACGGACTTCCAGTGGGGGGCGACGTTTTCGCCGAACTGACCCGGGCCGCCCTTCTCTAGCGCTTCAGCGCCAGCAGCAGCACGCCGCCACCGACGAGCGAGATCGCGAGCCACTCGCGCAGCGACGGCCGCTCGCCCAGGAACGCGAACGCGAAGACCGCGACCAGCACGACACTGAGCTTGTCCACCGGCGCAACCTGAGAGGCGTCACCGCGCTGGAGCGCGCGGAAGTAGCACACCCACGACGCGCCCGTGGCGAGGCCCGAGAGACCGAGGAAGAGCCAGGTCCGCGAAGGCAGCGCGAACGGGTTGCTCCACTTTCCCGCGAACCACAGGAACGCCGAGAGCACGCCGGCGATGATCGCGGTGCGCACCAGCGTCGCGAGGTCGGAGTCGACTCCCTCGATGCCCACCTTGGCGAAGATGGCGGTGAGCGCGGCGAACACCGCCGAGAGCACCGCCCAGAAGAACCAGCTCGCGTCCGTCATGCCGCCAGAGTGCGCGATCGATGGCGCCGCGGCTACCGACAGCTCCCGCCGGGCACACGGCCGCTCCGGTGGCGTAGGATCGCGGCTGCACGAGGAGGCTTCGTCACGGCCGTGCTCAGCGCCGACATGAAGCGGGTGGTCACCGAGCAGCGCCTCGGCTTCGTGGCCACGGTCTGTCCCGACGGGACGCCGAGCCTCTCGCCCAAGGGGACCACCGCGGTCTGGGACGACGAGCACCTGGTGTTCGCGAACATCCGCTCGCCCGGCACCCTGGCCAACCTGCGCCGCAACCCGAGCGTCGAGGTGAACGTCGTCGACCCGTTCCTGCGCAAGGGCTACCGCTTCAAGGGGCTGGCCTCGATCCTCGAGTCCGGGCCGGTGCACGAGCAGGCGCTGGCCTTCTATGCCCGGCGCGGCTCGCCCGTCGCCGCGATCCGCGAGGTCGTGCTGATCCGAGTCCAGAGCGCGCAGGCGATCGACTCGCCGGCGTACGACCGCGGCATGACGGAAGCGGACGTTCTCGCCCGCTGGGAGAGCCATTTCGAGTCACTGCGCGAGAAGCGCTCGACGTGAGGGGCCGCCCCAGGCTGGACGAATTCCAGCAGGGGTGAAGCGAGGGCCGCCGCCGCCGGCCCGCAGGCGTGGCCGGCTCGCCGCGGGGTCGACATACTCCAAGAGCGGACAGCTCGGGTCGTCGGAAGCGGGGAAGGGAGCCGGCTCGTGATCGAAGAGCACTGCTAGCGGCCGGCGTGCGCGTTGGCTCCGGCGAACAACATCGAGCGGCGCACCCTGAATCGGGTGGTGCAGCGGATCGACGCGAGGTTCGAGGCGGGCAGCGTCCGGGGGAAGGGCTACCTGAAGAACGTCTCCAAGAAGGGGCTGTTCCTGCGCGCGAGGGTGCTCCCGCCGGTCGGCAGCGAGGTGCGCGTCTTCTTGCGCGACCGCGCAGGCGCGGAGATCGAGGTGCGCGGGACGGTGCGCTGGACCACCCAGCAGCTCCCAGCCGCCGAGAAGGCCCGGCCCGGGTTCGGGGTCTCGGTCGCGCCCGACGACCAGGCGTTCATCGAGTTCTTCGAGCAGATCCTGTTCAAGTGAGCTGCGAGCCGCGCCCTGGGGTGAAGGAGCTCCTCACTCGCCCCTGACCGGACCGGACCGCCGTTGGTGCAAGAGCTTCATCGTCTCGCGCAGGAACGCGGGCAGGTCCGCGGGCTCGCGCGAGGTGACGAGGTTCCCGTCGACGACGACCTCGGCGTCGCGATAGTGCGCGCCGCCGGCTTCGAGCTCGAAGGCGACCGAGCGGTAGCAGGTCGCGCTGCGGTCGCGCAGCACGCCGGCCGAGAGCAGGAGCTGCGGGCCGTGGCAGATCGCGGCGACCGGCTTGCCTGCGGCGAAGAAGGCGCGCACGACCTCGAGCGCCTTCGCGCTCTTGCGCAGCCGCTCGGGGGCGCGGCCGCCGGGCACGACCAGCGCGTCGTACTCGTCGGGCCGTACCTCGTCGAGCGCCAGGCCGGCCTCGACCTCGTAGCCGTGCTTGCCCTTGATCGGGCCGCGCGCCAGCGACGCGACGTCGACCCGCAGCCCCGCCTCGCGGAAGCGGTAGTAGGGCACGAGCAGCTCGGTGTCCTCGAAGCCGTCCGCGCAGAGGATCAGGACTCGCATGGCTCGCTCTCCTCGACGGAGAGTGTATTCCCCGCTTCCCTCGGGTGCTCGAAGCTAGGCGGCCCGGCCCCGACCGATCTCCCGACGTCGGCCGAGTGCGAGGAGCGCGAGCCCGGCGGCGACGAAGCCCGCCGGCGCGGGCTCCGGTACGCGGAAGACGAAGTCGAAGGTCGCAGGCACCGCAGACGTCGCGCTGGAGAAGACGCTCACGTCGAGCGTGTGTTCGCCGGCCAAGAGCACACCGGAGTCGTTGAAGGTGAGCGAGGTCAATCCCGAGTCCACGCTGAGGCGGTGGTCGACCAGCATGTCTTCGGGCGGTGTGACGTTGGAACAGATGTCGCCGTTGCACAGGAACACATGGGCGAACTGAGCGGAGTTCAGCGGATCGATCGAGAGCGAGCCGCTGAGGGAGAAGGAGGACGTCTCGCTCGTGCCAAACTCGATCAGGATGCTGGAAGAAGCCGTGATCAGGTCGGCCTCTGCGTTCGCAGTGCCGGTGCCGTGCAGCCCGGACGCATCGTACGCGCTGACCTGCGTGGCCAGATCGCCCAGACTGCTGAAGGGCAGGAAGTTGTTCGCCGGGCTCTGAATGCTCGCGTACCGAGCGCAGGTATTGGCGGGCGTGCAGCTCGGATCGAGCAGGTGTTCCACGGTCGTATCTCGCCCGTCGTACGTGTAGTGGATCGTCACTGCGAATGCGCCGCGGGCGAGCGACACAGACACAGTCAGTGCGAAGACGACGAGGGCGCAGCGGGTCCAAGAGCGCGGCATGTGCGGCCTCTTACCATGGCCGCGCTGCTCGGAGCAAGGCGAATCTTCGACAGGAGCGCCGACACCGGCCCGGTGATACCCTGTCATGGCCATGGCGACGCCCGCTCTCGACGCGCGCACGCCCCTCGACCTCGGCAGCCGCGAGTTCGCACAGAACAAGTACGAGTGGTACCGCTGGCTGCTCGCGAACGCGCCGGCCTGTCGCGGGCGGATCAGCGTGCTCAAGGTGAACCTGGTCGCGCGCTACGAGGACTGCCGCACGCTGCTCACCGACCCGCGTTTCCTGCGCAACCGGGGGCGCGCCACCGGCAAGGGCTCGAGCCCGCTGCCGCTTCCGCTGCCAAAGTCGATCGCGGCCCTCGCGCGCAGCATGATCATCGAGGACGACCCCGAGCACCGCCGCCTGCGCAACCTGGTGGGCAAGGCGTTCACGCCGCGCGCGGTCGCGCGCCTCTCGGACCGGGTCGAGGAGCTGTCCCAGCAGCTGCTCGACGAGCTGGAGAAGCGAGACGGGAGCTTCGACCTGCTCGAGTGCTACGCGCGCCCGATTCCGACGCGCGTGATCGCCGCGATGGTCGGCGTTGCCGATGCCGAGATGGAGCGCTTCAAGGCGGGCATCCGCGTGCTCTCGAGCGGCTTCTCGGGCTGGTCGATTGCGCGCACGCTGCTCTGGGATCTGCCCGTCACGCGCAGGACCATGCTCGAGCTGATCGCGCTCAAGCGCGCCGAGCCGGGCGACGACATCCTGTCCGAGCTGATCCACGCGGAGGAAGCCGGAGATCGGCTGAGTCACGACGAGCTGTTGAGTCTGGTGTTCCTGCTGATCATCGGGGGCTTCGAGACTACGCTGCACCTGATCACGAACGGCGTGCGCACGCTGCTCGAGCATCCCGACCAACTGGCGCGCCTGCGCGCGCAGCCCGAGCTGTGGGACTCGGCGGTCGAGGAGATCGTGCGCCACCGCGGGCCGGTCCACGGCACCAAGCCCCTGTACCCGGTGGAAGACGTGACCTTCCACGGGGTCACGTTCAAGCGCGGCACGGCGACGATGCCGCTGATCGCCGCGGCGAACCACGACCCGACCGTGTTCGCGGAGCCCGACCGCTTCGACGTCGCGCGCGCGCCCAACCGACACCTGGGCTTCGGCTTCGGCGCGCACTTCTGCCTGGGCGCGCAGCTCGCGCGCATGGAGACCCGGATCGCGCTGCGCAACCTGGTGGAGCGCAGCCCGAACCTGCACCTCGCGGTCGCCCCGTCGGAGCTGGTGATCCAGCGCGCCCCCGGCTGGCACCGCCACCAGAGCCTGCCCGTGGCGCTGCGCTGAATGGGGTAGCCTGGAGGTGTCTCCGTCGGAGGACCCCCATGGACGAGGCAGCGAAGAAGACCGCGCTCCGGATGATCCCCTACGGCATCTACGTGCTGACCGCGCGCGGCCCCGACGGCGCCCTCGCGGCAGCGACCGTGAACTGGGTGACCCAGACGTCGTTCAAGCCGCCGCTCCTGGCCGTGGGCGTGAAGGCGGACTCGAGCGCGCACGCGCTGGTCAAGGCGGCGAAGGCCTTCGCGCTGAACATCCTGGGCAAGGGGCAAGAGAAGCTCGCGTTCAACTTCTTCAAGCCGGCGGTGGCGGGCGAAGGCACGATCTCCGGCGAGCGCTTCCGGCCCGGCGCGACCGGCGCGCCGCTGCTCGAGAGCGCCCCGGCCTTCGTCGAGTGCCGGGTGGTGAACGCGCTCGAGGGCGGCGATCACACGCTGTTCCTGGCCGAGGTGGTCGAGGCGGGCGTGGCGAAGGGACCCGCGGGACGACCCGACGACGCGACGCTGTGGATGCGCGAGCTCGGCGACGGCGTGTTCTACGGCGGCTGAACGCGCAAGGCGAGGGAGGTCACGCAGGCAAGCAGGGTGCCGGAGCTGATCGAGGAGGTCACCTTCAGCGCGCCCCAATCGAGGTTCGCGGCGTCTTCGCTGGCGAGGCGGCTGCATCTCGCGCTGCGGAACTCGGGCGCGTGGGCTCCATCAGGCCGACTGGCTACTCCGCGCCGACCTGCGCCCCCTTCTCGGCCACCGATCGGCGCATCTGGAACACGAGCAGCACGAGCGCGATCGACGCGACGGCCAGGATCACGAACAAGTCGAAGAAGGCGAGCGACAGCGCTTGTTGGTGACGCAACCGCGCGAGTGACTCGAGCGCCATCAGGTTCGAGGTCGGCCCGTCGCCGTTGTGCCGCATGAAGAACTCCTGCCCGCGCTGGAGCCACCCCCTCAGCATGGGATTCAGCGGGTCGAGCCCGTCGCCGAGCCGCAGGGTGTGGAACTGCTCGCGGCGCTGCTGGATGATCTGCGCGAGCGAGGTGCCGACGCTGCCGCCCTCGTTGCGCAGCAGCGCGAGCATTCCGACCGCTGCACCGCGCGTCTCCTTCGGGAGGTACAGGAAGGCCGCCACGTTCAGAGCGGGAAAACACGCGGAGAGACCCGCCACCACGACCGACCGCGGCCACACCACTTGCCACGGACTCACGTCCAAGTTGAGCTGGCCCAGCCAGAAGTTCCCCACTGCCAGTACGATCATCCCCGCGGCCAGCAGAACGCGCGTGTCGACGCGCCGCGAGATCAGGGTGCCGGAGACGATCAACATGGCGACCGACGCCAGCCCGGCCGGCGACAGCACCAGGCCCGAGGTGGTCGCGTCGTAGCCGAACAGTGACTGGAGCAGCGCGGGCAGCGAGACCGTGTTGGCGTAGAGCACGCCGAACAGGACGAAGATGATCATGCAGCAGCAGCGAAAGTTGCGGTCGAGCAAGGTGCGGAAGTCCACCAGCGGATTCGCGATGCGCAGCTCGCGCCAGACCAGGCCGGAGAGGCCCAGCACGAACAGCGTCAGCAGGGTCTGGATCCTGTAGAACGGATCGCCCAGCCAGTCCCACTCCTGCCCCTTGCTGAGCAGGATCTCCCAGCAGACCATCGTCACCGCGAGGAGCACGAGGCCCAGCGTGTCGAACGGTTGGCGCCGAGCCCGGCCGCGCTCGCGCTCGGCCACGAGATACTCCGGGTCCTCGACCAATGCCCTGCAGCTCAGGAAGGCGAGCAGCCCCACCGGCACGTTCAGGTAGAAGATCCACTCCCAGCCGTAGTTGTCGGTGATGTAGCCGCCGAGCGTGGGCCCGACGACCGGGGCCAGGAGCGCCGCCACTCCGAACACGGTCTGCGCGGCTCCCTGCTTCTCGACCGGGAAGACATCGAGCAGAATCGCCTGGCTGGAAGGCTGTAGGCCTCCGCCGGCCAGACCCTGCAACACGCGCCCCGCGATCAGCACGCCCAGGCTCGGGGCCATGCCGCACAGCGCCGACGCGGTCGTGAACACCGCGATGGAAGCCAGGAAGTAGTTGCGCCGGCCCAGCCGTGCGGCGAGCCAGCCCGAGATCGGCAGGATGATCGCATTGGCCGCGAGATAGCTCGTGACGACCCACTCACTGTCCGTGGCGGGCGACGAGAGCCCCCCGGCGATGTAGCGCAGCGCCACGTTCGCGACGGTCGTGTCCAAGACCTCCATGAAGGTCGGGACCACGACGGCCGCTGCCACGAGCCAGGGATTCACCACCCTGCGCCGCGGCAGCGCGACGGCGATCGAGGCCGCGGTCACTGGCCGCTCTTGAAGGGAGCCGTGGCCGAGAGATAAGGCTGAAGGATCTTTCCTGCGTCGGGCCCGGTCGGCGTCTCGTGGATGCGCACGTGCGGCGTGACCGAGAGACCCGCGAAGAGCGGCGTCTGGTCGGGATCGTAATCGACCAGATCGATCCGCACGGGCAGGCGTTGCACCACCTTCACGAAGTTTCCGGTGGCGTTCTCGGGCGGAAGCAGCGAGAGCGTCTCGCCCGTTCCGTTCGTGAAGCCGCTGATCCGGCCGTGGAACCGCTTGGAGCTGCCGTACATGTCCACGTCAAGATCGACCGGCTGGCCGATGCGCAGCAACGCGAGCTGTGTCTCCTTGAAGTTCGCGTCGACCCAGATCTCGGTGAGCGAGCGCAGCGCCATGAGCGACTGCCCCTCGATGACGTTGTTCCCGGGGTTCACGTCGCGGCGGGTGATCACGCCGTCGATCTCCGCCACCACGTCGCAGTAGCGCAGCCGCAGCTGCGCCTCGTCCAGGTTGCGCTGCGCCTCCTGCACCTTGGCCTCGGCCTGCTTCACGGCGGGCGCGCTGCGGATCAGCGCTTCGAGGATGCGGTCGACGTTGCCTTCCGGGTCGCGCTTGTAGAACTCGTCGAGCATCTCCTGCGGGGTCGCATCGAAGGACTGCACCACCCCGAGCCGCGACGCCACCTCCATGAGCTTCCCCTGCGCCTCCTTCACCGCCGAGTAGTTCTGTTGCAAGTCACGCGGCACCGCGGCCAGGTCCTGGCCCTGCGGGGGCTGCGGGGGCAGGCCGAGGCGCACGCGGATCTGATAGGCCTCTTGCTGTGCGCGCTCGACCTCGGCCTGGGCCACGCGGCGCGCTTCGGTCGCGTTGTCGAACTGCTGGCGGCTGGCGACGTCGGACTTGAGCAGCGCGTCCGCGCGCTTGTAGTCGACCTCCGCGCGCGCGAGCGTGGCCTTCTTCGCCTCGAGCGTCGCGACCTTGGCGCGGAGCAGCGCGACGTCGTTGTCGACGTTCTCGCTCGCCCGCTGCAGCGTGAAGCGCAGGCTGCGCGCCTCCCCCGCCAGCCCGCGCGTCGCCGCCAGCGTGGCGTCGAAGTCGGCCTGGGCCGCGTTCACGGCCGCCTGCGCAATCCCCACGCGCACCTGGTACGGCTCCCCGTCGAGCTGGACGAGCAGGTCGCCCTTGTGCACGCGGTTGTTGGCGTCGACCAGGACGCGCGCCACCTGCCCCGGCACGCGCGCCGCCACGAAAGTGACGTGGCCACTCACGTAGGCGTCGTCGGTCGAGACCGTGCGGAGCGCCCGGAACAGACGAGGCACGACGGTGAAGAGCAGCACGAGGCCGGCGAGCGCGCCGAGGACCAGAAACGCAGCTCGGTGCTTCTGGAACAGGGTCGGCCCCGCCGCTGGAGCCGCCGCTGCGACGGGCTGCTGGGTCGCCGCAGGCTCGGGAGCCGTCTCCTCAGTGCCGGCCATCGCCGCTCACCTCCTGCCGAAGAAGGTTTTACGCCTTCGGCAGACGCTTGGAAACTCGACCCTGCAGGCAATCGGCGCGAGGGCCCGTGATAGCATCCGCGCCATGGAAGCGAACGAGCGCGTGATCCGGGATTTCGTCGCGGCGTGGCCGCGGCTCGACGCGAAGGAGCTCGCAGGCTACTTCGCGGAAGACGGCGTCTACCACAACATGCCGATGGGACCGATCTCCGGCCGCGCGAACGTCGAGCGGCTGATCGCAGGCTTCATCGGCTCGTGGACCCGGACCGAGTGGGAGCTGCGCAACGTGCTGTGCGCGGGCGACGTGGTGGTCGCAGAGCGGGTCGATCGGATCCGCGCGGGCGAGAAGTCCGTCGAGCTGCCGTGCGTGGGCGTGTTCGAGCTCGAGCACGGAAAGATCAAGCGCTGGCGCGACTACTTCGACCTGGGCACCTACCAGCGCGCCTTGGGTTGAGCCGAGCGCCCGAAGAGGGCAGCTCGGGAACGCAGATTGCACGAGGTGGGCAGCATGCAGGTTCAGTGGGACAACTTGGCAGAGATCCCGGAGCAGGTGCGCACCGCGATCGAGGAGCGGGTGGGGCGCTTGGTCGCGCAGCACGACGACATCTTGCAGGTGCGAATCGCGGGCCGCGCCAGCCGGCACCACCGGCACGGCGGGAGCGAGGTGCACATCCTGGCGCGCGCGAAGGGGCACGAGATCACGGCCTCGCGGGCCGGCTCCGATCTGAGCCGGGCGCTGCACGACGCCGTGGACGCCTTCGCCCACGAGCTGCGCAAGCTGCGCAGCCACCGCGTGGAGCGGCGCCCGCCGGAGCACGCCGCCGGGCCGCCGCTGCTCGGGCTGGTCGACCGCGTGCTGCGCGAGCAGGGCTACGGCTTCGCGCTGGTCGACGATGGCACCACCGTCTACTTCCACCGCAACGCCGTCGGCGGCGGGCTGTCGTTCGACGAGCTCCAGGTGGGTCAGCGAATCGCGCTGAACGTCGAGCCGGGCGACGAGGGGCCTCAGGCGACGGTCGTGCTCCCGGCCGGGCCCGACGCACCCTCGCCCTGAATCGGTCTTTCAAAGCTCGCTGCAGCGCGGGAGCTCTCGCGCTCGCAGCGCTGTCGGGGTGCTCAGTCATCCCGACGTATCCGGACAGCCTGCCCGCGCTCACCCCGGCCGAGGCCCGCTTTGGCGTGGCACCGGATATCGCCGGCCGCTACTGCGATCGCGGTCTTGCGCTCTCGCCCGACGGCGAAGAGCTCGGCTCGGCGTCCCTGCGCGACCTGCTGCGGGGAGGCGCGCGACCCGAGGCCGCGCCGCCCGAGGGACCCGAGCGCGTCGTGGAGGTCGGCGTCGTGGACGGTGTCCTCGAGTTCCACTTCTGGGACGACGGCGCGGAGGTCGAGGCGGTTCGCCGGCGAGAGGTCCGCGTCGAGCGGGGCGAGGGCGCCGACAAGCAGAGCTACGTGGGCAACAAGGGCTTCGCGGTGCTTCCGGTCGGGACGACTTCGGGCGGCGCCGCCGGCGTCGGAGCCGTGGTGATCGAGGAGGCCCTGTGGTGTCGCAGGGCCGTGGACGGGTCGCTCATCGTCCTGCAGCGCACGTGGGGCGTCGGCCTCCTGGTCCTCCTGCCGGTCTGGCGGCAAGACCGGGTCTGGTATCGCTTCCCGCCGGCGCACGCCCGCGCGGCTGAGCGGCGCGGCCCTCGGGCGCTTCAGCTCCCCGTCCCCGTCCGCAGCGTGATTCCGCCGTCGACCTTGATCTCCTGGCCGGTGATGTTCGCGGCGTCGTCGCTGGCGAGGAAGCAGACCAGCTTGCCGATGTCCTCGGGCGTCTGCTCGCGCCCGAGCGGCGTCGCCTGCTTCACGGCGGCGAGGAAGATCTCGCGCGGCGAGAGGTCGCGGAACTCGGGCCGCGTGAGCTTCATCACGCCGGCGAGCGCCTCCCACGCGCGCGTCCACAGGAAGCCCGGGCAGATCGCGTTCACGCGGATGTTCGACGGGCCGAGCTCGAGCGCGAGTGACTTGGTCAGGTGCACGACGCCGGCCTTCGCGG
>Ga0187773_10001238_pt1 | contig 10382 bp, 7 predicted proteins | sample 0216_BV02_MP05_1_FD_133133 | JGI IMG/M metagenome (GOLD analysis project Ga0187773, IMG submission 133133) | Tropical peat soil microbial communities from peatlands in Department of Meta, Colombia - 0216_BV02_MP05_10_MG | ecosystem: Environmental > Terrestrial > Soil > Wetlands > Peat | place...
CCGCCCCGCATCCCCTCGTCCGGCATTCCCCCCATCTGAGCCGATGGGGCCGACGGGACCAGCATCAATGCCGCACCGAACACGAACAAGATCAACCCTCGATTCATTTCCTCCTCCTTTGGGATATCCCCGTTATAATAACCTACCGGCCGGGTCCCTGTCGCAATCGGATAAAGAACCAGGCCAGCAACACGACAAACAACGGAACCGCCATGGCGCTGAGCGAAAAGCCCAGAATCGTTCTCGTGCCCTCCAGATAAAGAAGCCCGAGCATTCCGAAGAAGACGGCCGTCAGGACGATCCCCAGGATCCTCAGATCGTTTTGACGGTCGAATTCCCGCTCGATCTCTTTCAAGTCGCCCGCATCGAATTTGATTCCGATCTCCCCCCTTTCCAGCTTTGTCAGCACGCCCTGGACCCGTTCGGGCAGATCCTGGATGAATCCCAAGTAGTCCAGGATATCCGCTTCCATTTTCTGGATCGTTTTTGTGGGACTGAAATGTTTCAACATGGCGTTTTTCACAAAAGGTTCCAACTCCCGATTAAAATCGAATTCCGGGTACAACAGTAAACCCATCGACTCGGTCGTCACAAGCGCCTTGCCGAACAACGCGAGGTCTCCCGGAAACCGGATGGCGTTCTGCGCCCCCCGGTTGATCACGCGGAAGAAGGCCCAGGCCACGCTCGGGCGGCGCTCCGAGAAGAAAAATTCACTCAGGATGCCGGCCACGTCTTTTTCAAAACCGACGACATCGCTCTTCTCGTCGATCAAGGCCATATGGAGGATATGCTTCGTGAAACCGTCGACGTCCTTGTTGACAAACGAGACAAGACAGCTCAGGAGTTCTTTGCGCGTCCTTTGATCGAGGTATCCGACCATCCCGAAATCGTGAAGGCAGAGCCGCCCGTCCGGCATGGCGAAAAAATTTCCGGGATGGGGATCGGCGTGGAAAAAACCCGATATAAAAAATTGGTGAAAGAGCGCCTCCACGCCGATCGAGGCCAATTGTTTCCGGTCCAATCCAAGCGCCCCGATCCGGCCCAGGTCACTGGCTTTCACCCCGTGGGAAAACTCCATCGTGATCACCTGGGAGGTCGTATAGTCCCAAAATATTTTCGGAATGAATATTTGCGGATTGTCTTTAAAGATAAAGGCAAACCGTTCGGCATTGTGACCTTCGATCGCGAAATCAAGTTCCCGCAAGGTCCAATCGGCAAACTCCTTGACCACCCTCACCGGCTGGTAGATCCGCAGTTCGGGAATAAAACGCTCCGCCAAGCCGGCCAGGTAATAAAAGAGGTGGACATCTTGCTCGATCATTTTTCGTATGCCCGGCCGCTGGATCTTCACCGCCACCTCGGTTCCGTCGTTCAACACGGCCCGATGCACCTGAGCCAACGAGGCGGCCGCAACCGGCTTCTCTTCAAACGATTTGAAAACGTCTTCGGGGAACCGGCCCGTTTGTTCCTTAAAGATGCGCCGGGCCTCTTCGTACGGAAAAGGCCCGGCGTCGCTTTGAAGTTTGGAAAGTTCTTTAGCCAGGCCTTCGCCGACCACGTCCGCCCTCAGGCTTAGGACCTGTCCCAACTTGATAAACGTCGGTCCCAACCGTTCCAAAACGGACCGAAGGACGTCCGGAGACAGGACCGGCCTCCCCGTTTCGATCCGGACCAGGCGCGCCTCCGACGGCCGCCGAGTCAAGAAGCCCGTGAACCGGGACCAAAGCGGGAGGAGGTACTTCAGTCGGAGTTGATCGATCAGAAGACCCCCGCCCGATTCGCTGACCACCGTCAGGATTTTCCGCAAGCGATTCAGGTCCGAGAGTCCCACTCTGAACGATCGGGCGTTTTTAAACATTTTATCTGGACTCCAGAATTTCGCGCACGCCCTCAACCAGGAGGTCCGTCACATCGATCGCGTTTGAGGCGTGCGGGACAGTGTTGCAGGTCACCACCCGCGCGGCCCCCGTCTTCCGGAGATCGTCATATGCCGAGGCCGCAAAGATCGCGTGGATCCCGATGCAGACCGGCGGCGACAGATCCACCCGCCGGAGGGGCCCGATCGTTTCAATCAGAGTTCGGGCCGTGGAGATGATATCGTCCACCAGCACCGGCGTGTGCTTGAGCCAACGTTCGACCTCCGGGACCGACACCTCCACCTCGCGGTCGCCCCGGCGAATTTTATCCAACACGAGGCACGGCGCATCTGCCCCTTTCGCCACCTCGGACACCCATTGCGCGCTTTCCGCATCGGGCCCGATCAGCACCGGGGATTCAATGTTCGCACGAATCCATTCCGAAATCAACGGGGCGGCATGAACGACGCTTGTCGGGATGGAATAGATTTCGCTTAGGGACCGTCGGCGGTGCAAATGCGGATCGACCGTCACCAGCCAGTCGACGAATCCGGAGAGCATCCGGGCAAAATAAACCGAGCTGATCCCTTCCCCGGGTTGAAAGCGGCGGTCCTGGCGCATGTAGGCCAGATACGGTGCGATCAGACCGACCCGCGCAGCCCCGAGGTCTTTCGCCGTCGCGGCTAATAATAGCAACGGCAAAACTTTTTCGTCCGGGCGGTCCAGCGTGCAGAACAGGGCCACGGGGCGTCCCTCGACCGGGGTATCGATACGAAGATAGGTTTCCCCGTCGGGAAAGCGGCGCACCGTCATTTTGCCCAACTCCGCGTCGATGCGGGCCGCGAGCGACTCCGCCCGATCAATATTTCCGGGCCACGCCAGGATCAGCGGTTTCATCCGGGCTCCTCTATGCGCACAATGTCGGATTGCCCTTCCACATAGGCCAGGGCGTAGTCGAGCTCCCCATGCGCCTCGGCATGGATCGTGAACAGGGGCTGGGCTTTTTCAACTCGTGTGCCGAGAGGAGTATGCAGCTCAAGGCCTGAGGCCCGGGCCTTCGGCGCACCGGACAACTTCGCGATCCTCGCCAGGCGGCGGTTGTCGATGGCGGCCACACGGCCCGCACGATCCGCCGCGACGACATGCGTGTGCGGGGCGCGGGGCGGCTCACGCATTCCGCCCTGGGCGTCACAGATCGCCTGAAATTTTCGCCACGCGCGCCCGTCGTTAAGAATCGCCTCGGCTTCCGAGCGACCCCGGCCTTCCGCGACCCGGGAGGAGAGTTCCAGAACGTCCGCCGCAAGGAGCAGGGCCCGCTCACGCAAATCCTGCGGCGCGTTGCGATCGCCCCGCAACACGGAGAGCACATCCCGCGCCTCCAACGCCGGGCCGAGGCCGCGGCCGACGGGCTGTGACCCATCGGTGATCGCCACGCGGACCTTCAGGCCGACCGCCCGGCCCACCTCCTCCAGACGACGCGCCAGCACCTGGGCCGCATCGAGACTGCGGACCTTGGCCGTCGGACCCACCGGAAGATCGATCACCACATGGCTCGACCCGGCCGCGACTTTCTTGGACAGGATCGAGGCCACGAGTTGTCCTTCGCTGTCCAGATCCAAAGGCCGCTCCACCCGGATTAAAACATCATCGGCCGGGCTCAGGCGGACGGCGCCGCCCCAAACGATGCACCCCCCCTCCCGTTCCACCACACGACGCATGGGCGCGATATCGAGCGCGACCGGCGCCAGGATCTCCATGGTGTCGGCCGTGCCGGCGGGAGAGGTGATCGCCCTGGAGGAAGTCTTCGGAATGATCAGTCCGAACGACGCAACGATCGGAACCACGACCAGCGTGGTGCGGTTTCCGGGCAGGCCGCCGACGGAATGTTTGTCCATGACCGGCGTTTGGTTCCACTCGATGCGCTGACCCACCCGGATCATCGCGCGCGTGAGCGACGCCATTTCCTCCGGATCGAGACGATCCCTCGCCGCGCAGGCCGTGATGAACGAGGCGAGGTGCACATCGGAATACCGTCCCGCCGCGATGTCCTGCACAATTGCGTTCATCGCGGCGTCGCCGAGTCGTTTTCCATAGACCTTCGCGCGCACATGGCTGAGGGACTCCAACGGAGCCGCGTGAGAGAGGGTGATCCAATCCCCTGCCTCCGCCCCCAAAAGCCTCCAGGCGGCTTCGGACAGGCCGGCCTCCTCCGGCGCCAGGAGATCGGTCGTCACAATGTTGAGCGTGGCGATGATCGATCGTCCGCCGTGCTCGATCTGGATGCGGGACTGCGCCTCGAACCCTTCCGAACGGCAGACGTGGCAATCGCTGCGCATGTAAATAATCGATTCCTGATAGGTATCGATCCCCAATCGGCGGAGCCGCAGCGAATGAGAAGTCCCCGTGCCCATGGCATGGGTCATGACGCCCTCCTGATCATTCACCCTTCAATTCAGCATCGCCCGTTCCAGATAATCCGGAACACGGCAGCGCCATCCCCGCTGCTCTTCGATCCGGTGGCGGAGCGCGTCGGCGGCGGGCGGTTCGCCGTGTGTGATGAACGTTTTCCTCGGCGGCGAATCGAAATGGCCCAGCCAATCCATGATCTCGGCGTAGTCCGCATGGGCGGACAGGCCCTCCATCGACACTATCTCGGCCCGGACGGGCACGTACTCGCCGTGGATCTTGACCGACGGGGCCCCGTTGACCATCGCCTCGCCCCGCGTCCCGCCGGCCTGATACCCGACAAACAGAATCGTGTTGCGCGGATCCGGCGCGAACGCTTCGATATGGTGCAGCACGCGGCCGCCGGTCGCCATGCCGCTGGCCGAGATCACGATCATGGGCGGCGGGAAACTGTTCAGCCGTTTGGATTCCTCCACGCTGTTGACGAAATGAGCCGCGCCGCACATCGCCTTGCATTCGGGGGGGGTCAATCGATGCTCCCGGAAATGGTCACAGTAAATATCGGTCGCTTCGACCGCCATAGGGCTGTTGAGATAAACCGGGATGTCCGGAATTGCACGCTCGGATTTGAGAAGGTGGATGTAATAGAGCACCGACTGCGTGCGGCCGACCGCGAACGATGGAATCAGAACCACTCCCCCGCGCTCGACCGTGCGATTGATTACTGCGGCCAGCGCCGTTTTCGGATCGGTCGGGTCGTGACGGCGATTCCCGTAGGTCGACTCGATCACCAGATAATCCGTGTTGTGGACCGTGGCCGGAGGTTTCATGATAAGATCCTGCGGACGCCCCAGGTCTCCGGAAAAGAGGATGGAGGTCTGTGCATTATTCAAAGAAACAAGGGCCGAACCCAGGATATGGCCGGCGGGCAAGAATCGCAGGATCAGGCCGCCCCCCAAATCATGGTCGCGATCAAAATCGACCGGTAAAAATTGCCGCAATGACCCCACGGCATCTTCCTGCGTGTACAGGGGAAGCGCCGGGTCATGCTTGGAATATCGGTGCTTGTTGGCATGCTCGGCGTCTTCCTCCTGAAGGTATCCGCTGTCCGGCAGCAGGATCGCGCACAGGTCGCGCGTGCCCGGCGTACAGTAGATCTTACCCGAGAATCCTTCTTTGACCAAAAGAGGGAGATACCCGCTGTGATCCAGGTGGGCATGAGTCAAGACGACCGAGTCAACCTCGGCCGGGCTGACCGGCAACGATTCCCAGTTTCGAAGCCGCAATTGTTTGAAGCCCTGAAACAGACCGCAATCCACCAGCACCTTTTTGGAGCCCGAGGCGATCAAATATTTGGAACCGGTCACGGTGCCGGTGGCACCTAGAAATGTAATCTCCATGGAGTCGTCTCAACATTTGAAGGCCTGGACGGCCGCTGCGAAATCGACGCTCGGAAAGGCGACCGTCAGCAGATCCGAGGCAACGGTTCGCCCGACAGCATATCGACGACCCGTCGGCCCCCGATCCGACTCTTCATGACGACGGTGCCGGGGTGATCGGCCACGACTTCTCCGATCACGGCGGCCTCTTTTCCGAGCGGATGCCGCCGCATCGCCGCCAGCACGCGGTCGGTCTCACCGGGATCGACAAACGCGACGAGCTTCCCCTCGTTCGCGACGTAAAGGGGATCGAGCCCCAGAATCTCGCAGGCGCCTTTTACCTCTTCGCCGATCAATATCCGGTCTTCCGAAATTGAGATGCCGACCCGGGCCGCCTCGGCGATCTCGTTCAGCGCGCTGGCCAGGCCTCCTCGGGTGGGATCACGAAGCCCATGGACCTCTTTGCTCGCGCCCAGCATCGTCGTGACGAGTTCATGGAGCGCGGCCGTGTCGCTTTCGATCCGGGTCTCGAACTCCAGACCTTCGCGGACGGACATAATCGCAATCCCGTGCAGCGCGATCGGCCCGCTGAGGATAATCCGATCGCCGGCCTTCACACGCTTCGGATGGATATCGACCCCGGATTCGATCGCGCCTACCCCCGAGGTGTTGATGAAAATCTTGTCGCCCTTGCCCCGGTCCACGACTTTGGTATCCCCCGTCACCAGCAAGACGCCGGCATTCCGGGATGCCGTCTCCATCGATCGGACGATCCGCCACAGGTCGTCCATTGGGAATCCTTCTTCGATGATGAACGCGGCCGAGAGGTAGAGGGGCCGGGCGCCGCACATCGCGAGATCATTCACCGTGCCGTTGACCGCCAGCGCGCCGATGTCCCCCCCGGGGAAGACGATCGGGTTCACGACATACGAATCCGTGGTAAAGGCCATCCGAACGCCCTGGAATGGAACGACGGCGCCGTCATGCAGCGGCTCAAGAAATTCGTTCCGGAACGACGGGAGAAACATCCTCTGAATCATCTGCTGCGTGAGCCTTCCCCCGCCGCCGTGAGCCAGAAGCACGTTTTTATACTCCGTGATGGGTATCGGACAGGATAACCCGGTCGTCGGATCAAGAACCGCTTTTTTGTCCATCGTCGCTCCTTTTCTTCAAACTCAAATTTGGAATTTGAAATCCACCCTTCCGAAATGATAATACGCCGCGCAGGCCCCTTCCGAGGAGACCATCGGAGCGCCGAGCGGAGACTCGGGCGTGCACGCCGCGCCGAAGGCGGGACAGTCTTGAGGCTTTTTCAATCCCTGGAGCACGAGGCCCGCAATGCAGAGGGAAGATTCCAGGGCTCGGATCTCGTTCAGATCAAAACGCGCTTCGGCGTCAAACTCGGAATAGGCCCCGTTTAATCGGAGCCCGCTCATCGGGATCTCGCCGATTCCGCGCCACCGGCGATCGGTCGGCTCGAATACCTCCATCAATACATGTTGAGCCATAACATTTCCATCGGGACGAACCGACCGCGCGTACTGGTTCTGGACCTCGGCACGACCCGCTTCAAGCTGTTGAACGGTCATGGCGATGCCTTGCAGAATGTCCACCGGCTCGAACCCGGTCACGACGATCGGGACACGATACCGTTCGGCGATCGGAAGATATTCCCCGTATCCCATCACCGTGCAGACATGCCCGGCTGCAAGAAATCCCTGCACCCGGTGGTTTCGCGAGGAGAGAAGCGCCTCCATGGCCGGCGGGACCCGCACGTGGGAGCAGAGGATCGAAAAGTTTTTCAACCCCAGCCGCTTGGCCTGCCAGACCGCCATTGCATTGGCCGGGGCCGTCGTTTCAAACCCGACGGCGAAAAAGACGACCTCCCGATCGGGGTTCTGTTTCGCGATCATCAGCGCGTCGAGCGGTGAATAGACCATTCGCACCGCCCCGCCCTCCGCTTTCACCGCGAGCAGATCCTTGCTCGAGCCGGGCACGCGAAGCATGTCGCCGAACGAGGTGAAAATGACGACCGGGCGGGATGCGATGGCGATGGCCTTGTCGATCATCTCCAGCGGCGTCACGCAGACGGGACAGCCGGGGCCGTGGACCAGGGTGATTTTCACCGGCAGCAGCGACTCGATCCCGTATTTGACGATCGTATGGGTCTGACCGCCGCAGATCTCCATGATCGTCCAGGGGCGGGTCGTGATGGCGTGAAGCTCCTCGGAAATTTTCCGGGCCAGGACCTCATCCCGAAATTCATCAACGAATCGCATCGGTATCTCCCTCGGTCGGCCACGCCCCCCCCCGGTGATCCCCGGGCTCCGGGATCTTGAGCTCTTCCAGAGCGCCGTCGACCTCCCGGAACAGTTCGAGCGTCCTCAAGGCTTCTTCCTCATCCATTTTGCTGATCGCAAAACCCACATGGACGATCACATAATCGCCGATCTTGACATCCGGAATCCATTCGAGACAGACCCGCTTCTGAATCCCTCCAAAACGGACCCGTCCCATTCTGGGCCGGATCGCATCCTCGATTTCCAGCACCTGACCGGGAATCGCTAAACACATGGCACGAATCCTTTTTGATAGGGGCTCACGTCGCCCCCTCCCCCATCCCATGCAGTGCATGGGAGCCCACCCCACCCCGCCTCTCGCTCCCCGTGCTCGCTGAAAAGCGTTTATCCATGACAACCGGGACGACGGGATTCTTCAACGCTTTGGCTTCCCGAAGCGCGACAAACACCTGTCCCAGGGCGATCCCTCCATCATTGGGGGGAACTCGCTGGTGCCAGTAGGGACGAAACCCGGCCGATTCGAGCCGATGAACGGCGCGTTCGGTCAGATATTTGTTCTGAAAACATCCGCCGCTCAGAACGACCCGTTCTTCGCCGATCCGTTCGGCGACATCGACAATGATCTCGGCGAGCGTGTTGTGGAATCGGGCCGAGATCCTTCCGACCGGGACCCCCCGTTCCCGATCTTCAAGAATCCCCGAAATCATGGGCTCCCAATCAATGATTCGTAGGGACGATCCCTGAATCGCCCCAACACCGTCACGAATCTCAAACGAATATCCTTCATCCGACCGCACGTTCCCGATCGAAAACTCCAGCTCCATGGCCGCCTGGCCTTCGAATCCGACCTGCTGACGGAGTCCGACGATCGAGGCCACGGCGTCAAACAGACGTCCGACACTGGAGGTCCGAGGCGAATGGATTCCCCGGGTCATCATCGTTCGAAGCACCGTCCGTTCGGAAGGACAAAACGACCGGAAGAGGGGCAGGTCGCCCCGATCAAACAGTCCGTCGTTTAGGATCTCGTATAACAGACCGGCGGCCGCCCGTCGGGGCTCTCGGGCAGCGACCGCGCCGCCAGGGAGGCGGAACGTCCGAAACGAGGCGACACGGGGAAACGTGGCCGCATCCGTCACGAAAAATTCGCCGCCCCAGATCGTTCCGTCATCCCCGTATCCGGTCCCGTCCCAAGACACACCGAGGACCGGACCGTCGAGTTCGTTTTCGGCCATGCAGGACGCCACATGGGCCCGATGATGTTGAACCGCGGTGACGGGCTCCCCTTGCTTCCGGGCGAACTGGCTGGATAAATAATCGGGATGAAGGTCACAAACGATTCGCTCCGGCCGGACCTCGTAGAGCGCTCGTAGACTGGCAATCACCTTTTGGAAGGCTTCAAAAGCTTCCGGGGTTTCCAGATCGCCGATGTGCTGACTGATGAAGATATCGCATCCTTCCGCGACTGCCACGGTGTTCTTCAGATGCCCTCCGACGGCCAAGAGAGGAGGAGCCGGATCCTTGAGTCGCACGGGAAGCGGGGCGTAGCCGCGGGACCGCCGGAGGACCAGCTCGCGTCCCATCATGATCCGGACCACCGAGTCATCCAAATGTCGGAGGATGGGACGGTTGTGAACGAGGAAGCGATCCGCGATCCCGCCCAGCCGATCTACGGCCTCCCGCTCGTCCGTGCAGATCGGCTCGTCCGAAACATTCCCGCTCGTTGCCACAACCGGGAAACCCAGCTCCCTCATCAACACGTGATGCAGCGGCGTGTAGGGCAGCATGACCCCGAGATCCGGCCAGCCGGGAGCGACCGAAGGAGCGATCTGAGATTTCAATTTTGAGATTTCAGATTTTCGAAGCAGGACAATGGGCGCTTCCGAAGAAAGAAGCAGACGAGCCTCCAGATCAGAGACTTTACAATCTTCCCGAATCCGTTCCATGGACGGGACCATCAACGCGAAGGGTTTTTCTTCCCGACGTTTTCGTCTACGGAGACGGACCACCGCCTCTTCATTTCGGGCGTCGGTGATCAGGTGAAAACCGCCGAGCCCCTTGACCGCGACGATCTTCCCGGCGCAAATCGCCGCCGCCGCATCGACGACGGCTTTATCGTATTTGGAGAGAGGCCTGGCCGTCCCATCCCACAGCTCCAGATGGGGACCGCAGATCGGGCAGGCATTGGGCTGGGCGTGGAACCGGCGGTCGAGCGGGTCCTCATATTCGCCGCGGCAGGCGTCGCACATCCCGAAATTTTTCATGGTCGTGTTGGCGCGATCGTACGGAAGCGATTCGATGATCGTGTAGCGCGGCCCGCACCGGGTGCAATTCGTGAACGGATAGAGATACCGCCGATTCGTCGGATCGAACAGCTCGTCCAAACAATCCGGACAGGTGGCGATGTCCGGAAGCACGAGGGCGGTCGGGGCCCCGGCCTCGTC
>Ga0187773_10001239_pt1 | contig 10379 bp, 9 predicted proteins | sample 0216_BV02_MP05_1_FD_133133 | JGI IMG/M metagenome (GOLD analysis project Ga0187773, IMG submission 133133) | Tropical peat soil microbial communities from peatlands in Department of Meta, Colombia - 0216_BV02_MP05_10_MG | ecosystem: Environmental > Terrestrial > Soil > Wetlands > Peat | place...
ACCGCCCGCGACGAGGGTTTTGAGGAAGTGGCCGACTGGTTCGAAACGCTGGCCAAGGCGGAGCGTTCTCACGCCAACCGTTTCCAGAAGGCCCTCGATACCCTGGGCAAGTGAACGCGAGCCGTAAATGACGGGGTCCCGACCTACGGGCCCCGTCGCTTCCCCCCATCCGTGTTTGATAGCCGTCAAAGCCATGCGCGGCCGATGCGGGCAAGATGTCCTGAATTCATCAGGGTGCAAACACGATCATGAGCCAACCGACTGAAGGCCGACGCGAAGGCAGTCTCCAGGCGCCGACAAGGCGTCCCTTGGAATGGCGCGAACCCGGGTTTTACGACGAAGAGGCGCTCATGAAAGAGCTCGAGCGCGTCTTCGATATCTGTCACGGCTGCCGCCGTTGCGTGAGTCTGTGCAACTCTTTTCCGGTTTTATTCGATCTCGTGGATAACTCATCCACCATGGAAGTCGATGGCGTGAAGAAAGAGGATTTTTGGCAGGTCGTGGATCACTGTTACCTGTGCGACCTGTGTTTCATGACCAAGTGTCCGTACGTGCCACCGCACGAGTGGAACGTCGATTTTCCGCATCTCATGCTGCGCGCCAAGGCCATCAAGTTCAAAAACGGCGACGTCAAAGGTCGCGACAAACTCCTGACCAGCACCGACTTGGTCGGCAAATTGGCCGGCATCCCGGTGGTAGTGCAGGCGGTGAATGCCGCGAATCGTTCGCCCGCCATGCGCAAGGCGCTCGACAAGGTTCTGGGCGTGCATCCCGAGGCGGTCTTGCCGGAATATCACAGCAACACTTTACGCAAGCGCATGAAAAAGCGCAGCGGCAACGGAGAAACAGCGACGCCGGCCGGGCACACGCGCGGAAGAGTCGTGCTGTTCGCCACCTGCTACGGCAATTACAACGAGCCGCATATCGGCGAGGACCTGATCGCGGTTTTCGAGCACAACGGTATTCCCCTCAGGCTCGCCGAAAAGGAAAGATGTTGCGGCATGCCGAAACTGGAACTGGGGGATCTCGACGCGGTCGCGCGTTTGAAGGAGACGAACATCCCGGTGCTTGCCCGTCTCGTTGACGAGGGCTGGGATATCATTGCGCCGGTGCCGTCCTGCGTATTGATGTTCAAACAGGAATTACCGCTGATGTTTCCGGACGATGCCGAGGTCATCAAAGTCGGCAAGGCGATATTCGATCCGTTCGAGTATCTGATGCTGCGTCACAAGGACGGCATGCTGCGCACCGATTTCAAACAGCAGCTTGGTACGGTTTCCTATCACGTGCCCTGCCACCTGCGTGTACAGAATATCGGGCTCAAGACCCGCGACATGCTGCAGTTGGTTCCCGGGACCAAGGTCGACACCATCGAGCGCTGTTCCGGCCATGACGGTACTTACGCGGTGAAAAGCGAGTTTCACAAGATTTCGATGAAAATCTGCAAGCCCGTGGTGAATCGGGTTCAGCAGGCGAAAGCGGATCATTACGCCAGTGATTGCCCGATGGCGGGACACCAGATCGAGAATGGATTGCAGAACGGCAAGAAACCGGAGCACCCGTTGTCGCTGCTGCGGCAAGCCTATGGAATTTAAAACGAAAAAACGCTCATGAACACACGAATTTCCGCCAGCGAGAGGACACCCATGAACAAACTGACACGCGAGGATCTTTACTCGCTCGAAAAATACGCCGAGGTACGTCCGCAATTCCGCGCGCAGGTGATTGCACACAAGAAAAACCGCCAGGTGACCATCGGCCCGAACGCCACGCTTTATTTCGAGGACCGGATGACCATGCAGTACCAGGTGCAGGAAATGCTGCGCATCGAACGCATCTACGAACCCGCGGGCATTCGCGAGGAACTCGAGGCCTACAACCCCCTGATCCCGGACGGTCATAACTGGAAGGCGACCTTCATGGTCGAGTTTCCGGACGAGGGGGAACGGCGCGAGGCCCTGATGCGGCTGAAAGGCGTCGAGGGACGGGTGTGGGTGCGCGTGGCCGGGTTCGAGGCGGTGCGGCCGATCGCGGACGAGGACCTCGAGCGCGAGGACGAGACCAAGACCTCGTCGGTGCATTTCCTGCGCTTCGAGTTGACGTCGGAGATGGTACGGGCGGTCAAGCAGGGCGCGGCGATCGCGATGGGCATTAATCACGCCGCCTACACGCATCAGGTCGATCCGATTCCGGCCGGCGTGCGCGATTCCCTGGCGCAGGATCTGTCGGCTCGCTGACCCGGGGCGTACGCGTTCGCTGTCAACGCGTGCCGCTGGAATGCGCGGCGGTCTTCTCGTGCCGCGCGCTGATCTCCTGTATACTCCGCGCCCGATGCACGGAACCCATTGGTTTTCTGGATTACGGATCGGATGCCGCGGATGCATTCTCGGCCGTGTGCTGGCGGCCGCAGTCCTGTTCATGGCGGTTCACACGGTGCACGCCAAGCGGGATCAATACGGGGATGAGGTTCAGGAATTTCCTTTCGACGAAAATCTGGTGGAGAAGTGGAAGGAAAGCCCAACCGTCATCCCATCGTATCCGAACGACGCGGATCTGATAGCGGTTCCCGCGAACGACACCGACACGCTGAAGATTTACCTGGACCGCAAGTCGATTTCACGCGCGCCGGATCTCGTCCTCCGCTACACGCTCGTTGTGCAAAGTCGGTCCGGCGCGCGCAGTGTCTTCTACGACGGTCTGCGCTGCGAAACCAGGCAGTATAAGACCTACGCCATCGGCACGGAGAACCATTTGTTCGAGCCGGCCACGAATCCACAGTGGCAAACGATCCCACGGCCGGAAATTAACGCCTTCCGCTATCAGCTTTATAGTCGCTACTTCTGCAACGAAAATTCCTCGGCGCGCGCACCCGATGAAATCGTGCGCCTGCTTAAATAGCAAATCCATGTTTTCGTCAACCCGACACGATTGCCGACCATGAGCGCCGTATACGATTCCTCCGCCATTGAAGTGCTGACCGGTCTCGAGCCGGTGCGTCGCCGTCCGGGCATGTACACCCAGACCGACCGGCCCAATCATCTCGCTCAGGAAGTCGTCGATAACAGCGTCGACGAAGCCATCGCCGGTCATTGCACCGCGATCGACGTGACGCTGCACGCGGACGGCTCGGTGTCGGTTGCCGACAACGGCCGCGGCATGCCGGTGGACAAGCACAAGGAAGAGGGCGTCTCCGGCGTCGAGGTGATCCTCACGCGCCTGCACGCCGGCGGCAAGTTCTCGAACAAGAACTACACCTATTCCGGCGGACTGCACGGCGTAGGCGTGTCGGTGGTCAACGCCTTGTCGCACAAGCTCGAGGTTACGGTCCGGCGCGACGGCAAGGAGTACCATATGTCCTTCGCCGACGGGCAGAAGGTGACGGAGCTCAAGCCCACCGGCAAGGCCGACAAGCGCGCCAGCGGCACGATCATCCGTTTCTGGCCCGATCCGCAGTTCTTCGACACGGTGAAATTCCACGTGCCGCGCCTGAAGCACGTGCTGCGCGCCAAGGCGGTGCTGTGCCCGGGCCTGTACATCAGCTTCACCAACGCCGCCGATCCCAAGGAAAACGAAGAGTGGCATTACGAAGACGGCCTCAAGGATTATCTCAAGACGCAGCTCGAAGGCTGGGAATATCTTCCGGTCGAATCCTTCGTCGGTCATTTCAAGGGTGACGACGGCGAGGCCGACTGGGCGATCGTGTGGCTGCCAGAAGGCGGCGAGCCAATCATGGAGAGTTACGTCAACCTGATCCCGACCACTCAGGACGGCACGCACATCAACGGCTTCCGCGCCGGGCTCACCGATGCCATGCGTGAGTTCTGCGAGTTCCGCAACCTGCTGCCGCGTGGCGTGAAGCTCGCGCCCGAGGACGTCTGGGGCAAATCGAGCTATGTGTTTTCTCTCAAGATGCGCGAGCCGCAATTTTCCGGGCAGACCAAAGAACGGCTGACTTCGCGCGAAGCCGCGAGTTTCGTGCAAGGCGCAGTCAAGGACGCCTTCAGTCTGTGGCTCAACCAGCACGTGGCCGACGCCGAGCGCATCGCCGCGATCGCCATCGAGTCAGCGCAGGAACGCCAGCGCGCCGACAAGAAGGTTGCGCGCAAGAAAGTCGGCAGCGGTCCGGCGTTGCCCGGCAAGCTCGCCGACTGCGTCAGTCAGGACCTTTCGCATACGGAGCTGTTCCTCGTGGAAGGCGATTCCGCCGGCGGCTCGGCCAAGCAGGCGCGGGAGCGCGAGTTCCAGGCGATCATGCCGCTGCGGGGCAAGATCCTGAACACCTGGGAAGTAGACCCGTCCGAGGTGCTGGGCTCGCAGGAAGTGCACGACATCGCGGTGGCGCTCGGCGTCGATCCGGGCTCGAATCAGCTCGACGGGCTGCGCTACGGCAAGGTCTGCATTCTCGCCGACGCCGACTCCGACGGCGCGCATATCGCCACGCTGTTGTGCGCGCTGTTCGTGCGTCACTTTCGTCCGCTGGTGGCGGACGGACGCGTGTACGTCGCGATGCCGCCGTTGTTCCGTGTCGACGTGGGCAAGGAGGTGTACTACGCGCTCGATGAGGAGGAGAAGCAGGCGATCCTCAAGCGCATCGCCGCGAACGGCGCGCGCGCCAAGCCCGCGGTGACGCGCTTCAAGGGCCTGGGCGAGATGAACCCGGCGCAGTTGCGCGAGACCACCATGGATCCGAATACGCGCCGGCTGGTGCAGCTCGAGATCAAGGCCGGCGATGATACCAACAAGCTGCTCGACATGCTGTTGGCGAAGAAGCGTGCGCCGGACCGCAAGGGCTGGCTGGAGAAGAACGGCGACAAGGCCGAGGTTCTCTAATGCCGGTCATCAAGACCACCATCGACATCGCCGCCTCGCCCGAAATGGTTTGGCGGGTGCTGACGGATTTTCCGTCGTACCCGAAATGGAATCCCTTTATTCGCTCGGTGCAGGGCAAACCGATCCAGGGACAACGGCTGAAGATAAGCATGCGACTGCCGCACGGTCGGTCGCACAAGTTTTCGGCGCGGGTGGTGAAAGCCATCCCCGCCACGGAGCTGCGTTGGCGCGGCACGATACTCATCGCCGGCCTGTTCGACGGCGAACATGCGTTCATCATCGTGCCGAACGGGCTCAAAGGTGTGCGCTTCATCCAACGCGAGCATTTTTCCGGGCTGCTGGCGCCGTTGATCCTGCCGTTCATTGGCGCGAAGACCCACAAAGGCTTTGATCTCATGAATCTCGCCTTGAAGAAGGTGGCGGAAGCGAAATCCCAGTGAAAAAGCGCCGGACCGAACATCAAAACAACGGAGTGGTTACCAAAAGGAAGTAATCTGATGGCGAAGAAATCAACCAGCAAGGCTAACGGCGCGGGCAAGAAGGCCAAACCCGCGCGTGGCAAGGCGCAGCCCATCGCGCGCCCGCGCGCGGCTTCGATCGAGCGGCTGCCGCTGGCGGCGTTCACTGAGAAGGCGTACCTCGATTACTCGATGTACGTCATTCTCGACCGCGCGTTGCCGCATATCGGAGATGGGCTGAAGCCGGTGCAACGGCGCATCGTCTACGCCATGTCCGAGCTCGGCCTGAACGCCGCCGCCAAGTACAAGAAATCCGCGCGCACCGTGGGCGACGTGCTCGGCAAGTTTCATCCGCACGGCGACACCGCCTGCTATGAGGCCATGGTGTTAATGGCGCAGGACTTCAGTTACCGCTATCCGCTGATCGACGGCCAGGGCAACTGGGGCTCACCCGACGATCCCAAGTCGTTCGCCGCCATGCGTTACACCGAATCGCGCCTGACGCGCTTCGCGCAGGTGCTTTTGTCCGAGCTCGAGCAGGGTACGGTGGACTGGGTTCCGAACTTCGACGGCACGCTGTACGAGCCGCGCGTGATGCCGGCGCGCCTGCCGCACGTGCTGCTGAACGGCACCACCGGCATCGCCGTCGGCATGGCCACCGACATCCCGCCGCACAACGTGCGCGAGGTCGCCTCGGCCTGCGTCCATCTGCTGGAGAACCCGGACGCCACCGTCAAGGATCTGTGCAAGCACATCAAGGGCCCGGACTATCCGACCGAGGCCGAGATCATCACGCCGAAAAACGAAATCCGCGCGCTGTACGACAGCGGCACCGGCAGCATCCGCGCCCGCGCCAAATGGGAATCTGAAGACGACGCCATCGTGATCACGGCGCTGCCGTATCAGGTCTCGGGCTCCAAGGTGCTGGAGCAGATCGCGCAGCAGATGCAGCAAAAGAAGCTGCCCATGGTCGAGGATCTGCGCGACGAGTCCGACCACGAGAACCCGACGCGCCTGGTGATCGTGCCGCGATCCAACCGCGTGGACCCGGTGGAGCTGATGCTGCACCTGTTCGCCACCACCGATCTCGAACGCACCTACCGCGTGAACCTCAACATGATCGGCCTGAACGGCCGGCCGGGGGTGTATAACCTCAAGGCGCTGCTCGGTGAGTGGCTCAAGTTCCGCACCGACACTGTGCGCCGGCGACTCACGCACCGGCTCGAGCGCGTCACCGCGCGGCTGCACCTCCTCGACGGCCTGCTCATTGCCTATCTCAATCTCGATGAGGTCATCCGCATCATCCGCAAGGAAGAGGAGCCGAAGCCGAAGCTGATGCAGCGCTTCAAGCTGACCGACGAGCAGGCCGAGGCCATCCTCGAGACCAAGTTGCGGCACCTCGCCAAGCTCGAGGAGATGAAAATCCGCGGCGAGCAGGACGAGTTGAGGCGCGAGCGCAGCCAGCTCGAGAAGACGCTCAAGTCCGCCAAGCTGTTGCGTGACCTGGTGCGCGACGAGTTGCTGACCGATGCCCAGGAATTCGGCGACGCGCGTCGTTCGCCGCTCATCGAACGCGAGGCGGCGCAGCAGATCGACCAGACCGCGCTGCTGCCGACCGAGCCGGTGACCGTGATCCTGTCGGACAAGGGCTGGGTGCGCGCGGCCAAGGGTCACGATCTCGATCCCAAGACGCTCGATTACAAGGGCGGTGATCATTTCCTGCAGGCGGCGCGCGGCAAGAGCAATCAGCCCGCGGTGTTCATCGACTCCACAGGCCGCACCTATTCGCTGCCGGCGCACAAGCTGCCGTCGGCGCGCGGTCACGGCGAGCCGCTGTCGAGCAGCCTGAATCCGCCCTCGGGCGCCAGCTGGGCCGGCGTAATGATGGGTCAGCCGGAGGATTTGTATCTGCTCGCGAACAGTCCAGGCTACGGGTTCATCGCCAAGCTCGAAGACCTGATCTCCAACAAGAAGGCTGGCAAGGCGGTTCTCAAGGTGGCGCAGGGCGGTAAAGTGCTGCGGCCGCAGCCGGTCGCCGACATCAACAAGGATCTGCTCGCTGCCGTCACCAGTACCGGCCAGATGCTGGTGTTCAAGGTGAAGGACTTGCCGCAGATGCCGAAGGGCAAGGGCAACAAGATAATGAACGTCCCCGGCGCCAAGTTCGCCAAGGGCGAGGAGGCGCTCGCCGGCGTTGCGGTGTTCGGTGCGGATAAATCGCTAGTCGTGCGCACATCGAAAGGCGAGTTGATGGTCACGCCAGAGGAAGTCGATCTCTACCAGGGCGAGCGCACCCAGCGTGGTGGAAGGTTGCCGAAGGGGTATCAGGACGTGAAGGGGATTGAGGTGAAGGAATGACAGAAACGCTGTCATATTAATTCATCGTCATGACACCAACTCGATAAATCCATCTTGTCATGCCCACGAAGGCGAGCATTCAGGGTTTGAAAAACAGAAGCCGCCCTCCGGGCGGCTTTTTATTCTCCCTCTGCCCTTGCAGGAGAGGGATAGGGTGAGGGGTGATAATATTTTTTGGCGAGCGGCCTGCGGCCGCGCGTAATTGCGGTTCCCGCACCGTGGGCGGGTTTCTTTTCTTTGCTCGTGCAAAGAAAAGAAACCAAAAGAAAGCACGCCTCGGATGGCGCGCTTATCCTGCGCTCCGCGCCTCGGGCACGGCGATGGCCCGACGGCACTTACTTGTGCCCGCGGCCCATGCGCGCGATCCCTCGCGCGCCCCTTCGGGCGTTTGGCCCGAGGCTTGTGATGCTCGGGCGCGCCATACGGGGATTGTAAACAACACCCTTTCTGCTTGAGTTTGACTCAGGCGGCCTTGCAGGGTTTGCTGGATCGGATAATATTGCGGCGCCATACCGTCATTTGAGAAAAGTGATATCTAAAATTAATTTTAGGTACGTCAAGTCCGTGACCAGGAAAGAACGCTCAACGGACTCCCGCATAGCGGAATATCGAAAATACCGCCAGCAGTGCTGGGCCAGAATTAGGCCATCGCTTGTTCTTAGCGCGATACTTACAGTCATGTTCGTCTATGTGATTTTGGAACTTCCAGGCGGTTGGAAGGTAGGCGTACCTGTACTTGCTTTCGCTTGCCTATATACATTCATGGAAATAGTCGGCTATTACAAGCATGATCACGCAATCAAGAAACTCGAATCATCCAAATGAAGACGCGGCTATCACGCAATTACAGCCGACCCACAAAAGCTGAGAGGGTTCCGTTCCTTGTTCATCAGCTTTGTGGAGCCGTTGTCGCGGTCGGCTGAACAGAATCATTGATATCCCTCTGGCGTATTCCGGCTGGCAATAATAAAGACGAGGTGATCGATATGGTCAGTGCGATAGTGTTGATAAATACCGAGCGCAGCAAGGTGAATGACGTGGCTGACGCCTTGGCTAACATAAAGGGCATCACGGAGGTGTATTCGGTCGCGGGTGAGTATGACCTGGTGGCGATCATCCGGGTGCCGGACAGCGAAGCGATGGCCGATGTGGTGACGAACCGCATGCTGAAGGTGCCGGAAATAACCAAGACTGAAACGCTGATCGCTTTCCGGGCCTACTCGAAGCACGATCTGGAAACCATGTTTTCGATCGGCGAGTAATGCCCCCGGTCCGGTGAAGCGCGCTGCGCGCTGTCAGCCGGCCGAAATCAACCGCTTCAAATCCTGCGCGATCGCGTCGGCCTTGTCGTCGCTGCCGCCGAGAAGCCTGGCGTTTCCCTTGGCGTCGAAAATGAACACCGCATTGCTGTGGGCGACGGTGTAGTTTCCCTGATGGTCGGGGTCTTCGCGGGAATAGGCGATGCGGTAACGGCGCGACATTGCTTCCGTCTCGCTGTCGCTGCCGTGCAGCCCCACGAACTGCGGGCCGAAGGCGTCGACGTACTGCTTGAGCACCGCCTGGGTGTCGCGCGCCGGATCGACGGAGACGAATAATACGCGCACCTTGTCGGCGTCCGGGCCGAGGCGGTGCAGCGCGAGCGCCAGCGTGCCGAGCGTGGCCGGGCAGACGTCGGGGCAATGCGTGTAGCCGAAGTAGAGCAACACGATCTTGCCGCGATAACTGGAGGCGTCCACCGTCTGTCCGTCCTGGTTCGTGAGATGGAATTCGAGCGGGGCCACGATGCCCGAGATGTCCCGCAGGGCCCAGGGTTTCTGTTGCTGGCAGGCGACCAAACCCGCCAGGAGCGCAACGGAAACCGGCGCCAGCCAGCGATTACAGGCCTTCATGATCGACGGCATTACTGAGTCCCCGCACCCTGCACCTTGAACATGACTTCGAGCGACTGGTTGCCGGAAAACTTCAGCGTGATCGGCACTTGGTCGTCAATCTGCAACGGTTTGACGGGCTGCATCAGCATCAGATGATAACTTCCAGGCGTGAAATGCAATGTCTCACCCGGGTTCATTTCGATGCCTTCGATCAGGAGCATCGTCGACTTGCCGTTTTGCTCGGTGCTGAGATGCATGTGAATCATCTTAAACGCCGGGCTGGAGGCCCCGACCAGCGTCAATGGCTGTTTGCCCTGATTCACCAGATCGAAATAGCCGGCCAGCGGCAGGTCGGCCGGCAGCAGGCGGATGCGCGCGTTCGCGGCTGATACGCTAGGAGCCGCCGTTGCGACGGTGCACACGAACAGCGCGAGGATCGCCGCGATGCCGGCGCGGACGAGGTGTCCCGGATTCGACGGCAGAACAGGGATGGACAGAAATTGTCGCCTCGATTGCGTCATGTATGGCGCACTCCTTGGTTCGGTTATTTCGTTCCGGCGACGGCCGAGGGCGCCACCGAGGTTTCCGTTTTCTCGTGCAGGATGTGGCTCAGCACGATCAGAATTCCGACGACGCTCATCATCGCCGGCGGAATCCACGTGAGCAACCCGCCCAGCTCTTGGTCCGTGAGCGGGTCGATATTCCAAGCGCGCCCGCAGACGTCGTACACGTCATAAAGCACGGTGCCGTGCATCGCGATGACCGCGCCCGGAAGAATCTGCAGGATCATCGCCCAGACCAGGATCACGATGCGCGCGAGGTAACCAATGCGGGCGTGTCCCTGCTGATCGAGCGGCGTGAG
>Ga0187773_10001240_pt1 | contig 10375 bp, 6 predicted proteins | sample 0216_BV02_MP05_1_FD_133133 | JGI IMG/M metagenome (GOLD analysis project Ga0187773, IMG submission 133133) | Tropical peat soil microbial communities from peatlands in Department of Meta, Colombia - 0216_BV02_MP05_10_MG | ecosystem: Environmental > Terrestrial > Soil > Wetlands > Peat | place...
CGCTGGAACGATTTAGGGGAAGACCTGGACCAGTTGCTGATGAGGTTTTAGGCATAGCAATTGCCAGCTACATCGGTGGAACTAGAGCCGTTTTCGAATATGTAAGGTTTGATCAAGCAAAACCAGGGATACTAAAGAAGCTGGGTTCGATTACAAACGACGCTATAGGTGCTTTGGTTGCAGGCGTATCATCAAATGTTTATACTCGGGCTCTCAAGAGTGCAGAATGAAACCCTAAGACTCACATCGTTTAATTCTTAATTTTGAGTTAAAACAGTTTTGCCATGAAACTTTCAAGAAATTTGAGTGAGGGGAGGTACTGCTATTATTGACGGTTTCTTAAGCAAAAAAGCTCAGCTTTAGCTTCAACTTATTTGTGAAACAAGCAATTGTGGTTTGTTAGCAGTTGGCGTTAATTACCTGCTCAGTCTCTAAATTCTTTCTTTCACTGTATACTTTAGTTGTGGTAAGGCAGAAGGAGTCAATTCTAGTCAAAAACAGTCAATTAAAGACGCAAGGAGACGCAAGGAGTCGAAAAGAGACGCAAAAAGACGCAACCTGCAAAAGCCCCACCAACAGAACAAAAAAGCCAAACCAAAACACAAACAACACAATTTCCAAACAAAAAAACCGAAAAAAGCTAACCTACCAAAGTTTCCACGGCAAATCATCCATATACTCGTTTAATGAACGAATCGTAGTGCCATTTTGATTTTTCTTCTTTAAAACCTCTACTAGCGCATCAGCCAATTGCAGGTTTGTGATTACTGGCACGTTAAATTCAACTGCTTGACGACGAATAATGTATCCGTCAGTTATGATGTCCGATAAGCTAGTCTGCCTGTTATACATGGGCACATTTATAACCAGATCGATTTTACGCTCTTGCAAATAGTCTAGAATGTTCGGGTTAACCTGCGCCTCACTAACCTTATAGAGAACTGTAGCGCTCACACCGGCTGCATTTAGAACCTTAGCTGTGTGAGCAGTCGCATATATTTTAAACCCCAAATCGGCAAAACTCTTTGCCATCGGAATAACCCGTTTCTTACGAGCTTCATCGCCACCAACACTTATGAGCACAGTCCCATCCCTTGAGGGAATGCTAAACTCAGCGGATAGCAGCGCCTTTGAGAAGGCATCTGAGAAGTTCTCGCCCAAACATGCCACCTCCCCGGTACTGAGCATTTCTACGCCAAGAACCGGATCAGCGCCACTTAAGCGCATAAAACTAAACTGAGGCACTTTTACACCAACGTGTTTGGCAACAGTCATAGGTGATAGTCTCACGTCATCGATTTTTTTGCCAAGCATCGCTGAAGTTGCCAATTCTATTAGGTTGATTCCGCGTGTCTTGCTGACAAACGGCATTGACCGAGATGCACGCAGGTTGCACTCAATAACGTTAACTACGTCATCTTTCACCAGATATTGAATATTATAGGGTCCATGAATATTGAGGGCTTTAACGATACGTTGTGTGCAATCAGCAATCTTCTCCTGAACTTCAGGCTTTAATGCCTGAGGAGGTATAGTCATGGTTGCATCGCCACTATGGACGCCTGCGTTTTCAACGTGTTCCATTATAGCGCCGATAATTACATTTTCGCCATCTGAAACGCCGTCTACCTCAACTTCCTTGGCATGATCAATAAATTTACTGATTACAACTGGATGATCAAGCGAAACCTTTGCAGCTAGCTTAAGAAAGTTCTCAAGTGATGTTTCATTGAAAGCTACGCGCATCGCAGAACCAGACAGCACATAACTCGGGCGCACGATAACAGGATAACCAATTTTCTCGGCAAACCGCTTAGCATCCTCAATTGATTGAAGTTTACTCCAGCCAGGCTGACAAATCTCCAACTGATCCAAAAGCGCACTAAACTTGGAGCGATCCTCAGCTAAATCAACGTTTTCCGCAGAAGTGCCAAGGAGTTTAACACCCGAATTGGCGAGTTTCATTGCCAAGTTGTTTGGAATTTGGCCTCCAACGCTTGTGATAACGCCTAGCGGATTTTCTTTATCGTAAATATCCAAGATACGTTCAGTGGAAAGTTCCTCAAAGTACAGTTTGTCAGAGATATCATAGTCTGTTGAGACTGTTTCTGGATTATAATTAACCATGATTGCTTCTTGGATCCCATTTTTCTTAAGCGCCCAAATGGTATTAACGGCACACCAATCAAACTCGACGCTTGATCCTATGCGGAAGACGCCTGCGCCTAACACTATAACTTTACTAGCGTTAGTTGTTAATTCAATGTCATCTTCGTCTCCACCGTAAGTAAGGTAGAGATAGTTGGTTTTCGCAGGCCATTCAGCAGCCAACGTATCAATCTGCTTTACAACTGGGACAATATTCGCATTCTTTCTAAACGCCCTAATCGAAGATTCATCAGTATCTTGGCACTTGGCGATTTGCTTATCTGAGAAGCCTAAACGCTTAGCTTCACGAATCACCTCAGCCGCTGACTTTTGGCCAAGATTGAGCTTTTCCAATTCTTCTTCCATTCTGATAATATTCTGAATTTTATAAAGGAAGAACGGGTCAACACCACTTAATCGGTAAATCTCAAGCACTGATATTCCCATTTTCAGCGCCTTAACGATCTTGTAGAGCCGCTCATCTGTTGGATTAGCTAGAACATCGCGAATGCGGTCTTCAGATTCATGCTCCGAATCTTCGGGATTGCATACTAAACCCATCTTGCCGGTATCCAGCATACGCACAGCTTTCTGCAATGCTTCTTCAAAGCAGCGGCCAATAGCCATAACTTCGCCTACGGAACGCATCTGCGGACCGATGTGACGGTCGGCGTTCTTGAATTTTTGCAAATCCCAACGCGGAATTTTCACTGTTATATAATCCAGAGCCGGTTCAAAACATGCTGTAGTAACCTCAGTTACTTTATTGACTAGTTCGGGAAGCGTGTAACCCAACGTCAGTTTCGTTGCTACGTAGGCTAAGGGGTAACCAGTTACCTTGCTGGCTAGTGCCGAGCTTCTGGACATGCGTGAGTTAACTTCGATTACACGGTACTCCTCTGATTTAGGATGTAATGCCCACTGAATGTTGCATTCGCCAACGATGCCTAAGCTTCGAATTGCATTTATTGATGTTGACCGGATAAGGTGGTATTCACGGTTGGACATTGTCTGTGAGGGGGCCACAACTATTGAATCGCCTGTGTGGACACCCATTGGATCAAAGTTTTCCATGTTGCACACAGTTAAGCAGTTGTCTGCATAGTCACGCATGACCTCGTACTCAACTTCTTTCCAGTGCCCAACGTACTCTTCAATAAGTATTTGGCTTATGCGGCTTTGAGCTAAACCAACGGTTGCTATTTCTTTCAACTCTTTAGAGTTATGAGCTACGCCTGCACCTTTGCCGCCTAGAGTATACGCAACCCTAACTATGACCGGATAACCGATCTCCTGAGCCACCTCCAAAGCTTCTTTCACACTTATAGCTGATTTGCTGTTCAACGGCGGAACACCTGCCTTAAGCATCGCTTGCCGAAAACGTTCACGGTCACCAGTATCTTCTATCGCATGGACAGGAGTACCCAAAACCTTAACATTGTATTTTTGAAGAATACCTTTCTTCTCCAGTTCAATGCCGCAGTTTAACGCAGTTTGTCCACCAAAGCCCAACAGAATACCGTCAGGCCGTTCTTTTTCTATAACTCTCCCAACATACTCCGGCGTAACTGGAAGAAGATACACTCTACTCGATAACCGCGGATCAGTCTGAATAGTAGCAATGTTAGGATTAACAATGACAGTTTCAATCCCTTCTTCCCGCAGAGCCTTAAGACACTGACTACCAGAATAATCAAATTCGGCGGCTTCGCCAATTTTTATCGCACCACTCCCAAGAACCAGAACTTTCTTTATCCAGTCAAACTTTGGCATAATTAGGGAGCCTCCAACATCTTCGCAAACTTATCAAACAGCAACTCAGTGTCATACGGACCTGGAGAAGCTTCCGGATGCCATTGAACCGCAAAAACTGGTTTGCTCTTGTGTCTAATGCCTTCCGTTGTTTTGTCGTTAGCATTCAAGAACCAAGGCTCTAACAATGTCTTCTTGAGAGACTCATTGTCAACAGCGTAACCATGATTTTGAGTTGTGATATAACAGCGACGGTTGTATAAATCGAGTGCAGGTTGATTTTGGGCTCTATGACCAAACTTCAGCTTATAAGTGTCACCACCCATAGCTAAGGCCAAAATTTGCGCGCCAAGACAGATCCCCATGAACGGGGCTTTTTCAACCACTTCGCGAACGCAGTCGATTGTTTTCAAACAACTTTTGGGATCGCCTGGCCCGTTGCTTAAGAAAACACCATCAGGGTTGAAAGCCATAACTTCGCTGGCGGAAGTATCATAAGGCACACGGACAACGTTTATTCCCCGTTTCAGCAGGTTACGGATTATGCTATACTTGACTCCACAATCGATCAAAACAACTGTTTTGTTGCCTTCCACAGTGTACTTTATTGGTTTTTTGACTGACACTTCCTTAACCAAATCGCTCAGGTTAGGATCAACAATTTTTTCTCCATCTTTCAAAAGGGCATTCAAGTCAGGTTCTTCGTCAGCATCAAAAACCTCTAAAACCCCAAGCATAACACCATGAGTTCTAAGTTTCTTGGTTAAGCGTCTTGTGTCAACGCCATAAATGCCCGGGACGCCTTCCTCTAGCAGCCACTTGTCAAGTGTTCTTGTTGACGCCCAATGATATGGCTCATGACATAACTCGTGTATCACTAGACCTTGCACTTGAATGTGGTCCGACTCAAAAAAGAGAGGCAAACCAAAGTTTAATTCATTTGACGGCACACCATAATTGCCAACAAGCGGATAAGTTAACGTCAAAACCTGCCCTTTATACGAAGGATCTGTAAGCGCTTCTGGATACCCAACCATTGAGGTTGAAAAAACAACTTCTCCTGATATTTTCCCTGTTGCTCCAAAACCTTTGCCGAAAAATGACGTTCCGTCTTCAAGAAGCAGTATCGCTTTTTTGTTTTTGGACGTGCTATGTTCTGGGACCAAAACCCTATTCTACCTGCAGGTTTGAATTTTTAAATCTTACGTTTGATGGTCTGTTTGAACTAGCGTAAGATTCAACAATCCCATCGAGGTTCCTCTCTGCATCGTTGAGGTTCTTTTTAAGCATAGCTATTTTATTCTTTGTTTGGTCCATGCTTTCCTCTCTTGCTTTTATGGATGCCTCAACCGCAACCGGTGATGGTCCACCCTGCACTTTATAACTTTCAACTAGTTTGATCAGATTTGTGCACTGAACGATATCTTCTTGTTTGACTGTCAATCTCAATCCTGAAGATTCCAATGCTACCTTTTGCAGCAGTTCAGTCGTGGCATCCGCTAAAGTTTGCCTCGAATTAAGCAGTGACTTAACAAGAGCACCAACTATTCTGTGCGAAGTTCTGAAAACAACCTTATATTTTCTCACAAGCATGTTAGCCAACTCAGTTGCGCCAACAAAACCTTCAGCTGCTTTGCGTTCAATATTTTCTGAAACCTTCAAGCTGGGAATAAGCTTAGAAAAAATAACAAGTGATGCCTCCAAGTTATCGACTGAAGTCCAAAGCTTGGGCGTGATCTCTTGAAAATCAAGGTTGTACGTTGATGGCAGACTTTTCAGGGCAGCAACTGAGGCGACTAAATCGCCGATTGCATAACTGGCTCTTGCACGAATAACCTCCAGAACTTCCGGATTCTTTTTTTGAGGCATAATACTGCTGGTTGACGCGAAATCATCCGGTAGCTCAATTGTCCCAAACTCTTGAGAACTCCAAATTATCAAATCCTCAGCTAAGCGACTCAAGTTCACAGCCAATAAAGCCAAGGCAGATTGGGTTTCGAGGATAAAGTCTCTGCTGCCGACGGCATCGATTGAATTCTCCAAAACAGCACCAAATCCTAAGAGCTCAGAGGTTCTCCCACGGTTAATTGGAAAGCTTGTAGTTGCCAGCGCACAAGAACCGAGAGGGCAAAGATTAACCCGCTCATAAGCGCTTTGCAGTCTCTCTAAATCACGCCCCAGAGCTTGAACGTGTGACAATAAGTAGTGGGCGAAAGTAACTGGTTGTGCCGTTTGAAGATGAGTGTATTCCAAAATGACTGTGGTAACATGTTTGCATGAAGCTTTCAGGAGACTTTCCTGCATTTCTACAAGTTGTAACATTATTCCAACGAGTTCTTTTCTCAGTTGCATACGAATAGCTGTAGCAACTTGGTCGTTTCGACTTTTTGCAATATGCATATTCCCTCCCACATCAGGTCCTGTTGCTTTGAGTACCGCTTCTTCAACCGCCATGTGAACGTCTTCAGCGGAAGGATCAAGCTTAAAGTTAGATAATTTCTGCAGGACTTCGAGAATTTTTGCGCCGTCTTGCCATTGGACAATTTTTTGTTCCATTAGCATAACAACGTGGGCTTTGTTTATTTCAACTACAGCTGAAGCAAAGCGCTCGTCATCTTTTCGCGACGAAGTAAACTTGGCCACATCTTCCCTTACAGACTTGAGTCGCCCACCATGCAGTATTTTTGACACTTTACAAAAAGCCTCTTTCTTGTTTCATTTTAGACCTGATTCTTTTTCTCCGATGTTGTTTTGCTTGTCTTTTTTAGGGCATTGTACATTCTTGTTTGGAGTCCCCACAGTTCAATGAAGCCTTTGGAGTAGGACTGGTTGAATGAGGTTTTGATGTTATAGTTAGCTAAGTTTTTGTCGTAAAGCGACATTGGCGATGAGCGGCCTACAACTTGCAAACTGCCTTTATATAGCTTAAGTTTGACTTCTCCGTTGACGTTTTCTTGTGACTTATCAATGAAAGCGTCAAGGTCAGCTTTAAGCGGATCAACCCACAAACCCGCATAGGCTAAGAAGACCCATTGGGCATCAATTCCCTCTTTGAATAACACCTCGTGTCGCGTCATAACCATTTTTTCAAGATCTTTATGAGCCTCCAAAATAGCAACTGCCGCTGGACACTCGTAAACTTCCCTTGACTTAATGCCGACAAGACGATCCTCAATATGATCTATACGCCCAACACCATGTTTGCCAGCAATCTTATTCATTTCTTGGATAAGTTGGAGCGGCTTCATGCTCTGGTTGTTTACAGCTACTGGAACTCCTCCCTCAAACTTAATTGTGACAAGTTCAGGAGTGTTTGGCGCTTTTTCAGCCGAAACAGTCCATTCGTAAGCATCCTCAGGTGGCGGTTGGCTTGCGTCTTCGATTTCTCCACACTCTATTGCTCTTCCCCATACGCTTGCATCTATGCTGTATTTTTTGGCCGCATTGGAGACAGGAATACCTTTGGTTTTTGCGTAAGCAATTTCTTCTTCGCGCGTCATACCCCATTCACGTACCGGGGCGATAATTTTTTTGTCTGGTGCTAAAGAGCCAAGAGTCACATCAAAGCGTACTTGATCGTTGCCCCTTCCCGTGCAGCCATGCGCCAAGGCTGTTGCACCTTCCTTCTCTGCGACTTCAACCATCTTTGACGCGATCAAAGGTCTGGAGAGGCTTGTGCTTATTGGATACTTACCCTCGTAGAGTGCATTAGCCTTTATCGCAGGGAAAATGTAGTCTTTTGCAAACTCGTCTTTGGCATCGATTGAAAAATGTTTCAGAACACCCAGTTTCTTGGCCTTTTCCTCAGCTGCTTTAAGGTCCTCTTGCTGACCAACATCAACCGTTACTGTTATTACTTGCGCATCGAGTTTCTCTTGAAGATACTTAACTAAAACAGACGTGTCCAATCCACCTGAATATGCTAAAACGATTTTTTCGCTTATTGGTGCTCCCTCATTTTGTAGTCCAAACTGTTTCCCTAAGCTTGAACGCTGTATTTTTAAACGTTTTGACTTTTTTGTTACTTAAGAAAATTTAAATGTCCCATTTGATACATTCAAAAGCAACATGACAATTGCACAAAACGTGAGAAACCACCTGCGAAACAAACCATACCTACTCGAAGCCCTAGAAAAAGGCATCGTAAACCTAAGCGAACTATCTAGACAAATACAAGATGAAATTAAAGCAGACGACACAAGCGCTATAAAAGCAGCACTACGACGATACTCAGAAGAACTGCAAAAACACAAACAAAAAAGAGAAGAAAAAGTCCTGCAACTTCTAAAAAGAAGCAGCATAGTAGTGTACGACAGAAAATCCGTAATGATAACATCAAAAGAAATCCCATCAAAAGCAGGCATGGAAGTCGATTTACTCGGCAAATTCGTATACCTACTCGACAGAAGCGAACTGCCCGAACGAATAAACGCCCTAGTAAAACACGAAAACTGCACAATGATCGTCATCCACTCACCCGAAGAACTAGAAGCAACACCGGGAGTCGTCGCCTTCCTAGCAACACTGCTCGCCGAACAAAACGTAAACATCGTGGAATTCATCTCCTGCTGGACGGAAACAATAATGGTAGTCGAAAAAAAAGACAGCCTCAAGACCTACGAGACACTATCAAACATGGTAGGCTAAACAACCAATGAAAGCCAAAAAAGTAATAACACCACACCAAATACAATTGAACCCGTCACACCAAAAAACGTAAAATACCTAAATGAGATGGAAACATGACCCACCAAGAATGCATAAACTGCAAAACAAAATACAACATAGACGAAATCATTTACTTCTGCAAAAAATGCGGAGACATCCTCGAAATAAAATTCGACTTCAAAGAATTAGCCCAAACTCTCAAAAACAGCAACTGGAAAACAAAACCCTTGTCAGTCTGGCGATACCGCGACTTTATGCCTATTCATGAAGCGACGCGAATAGTTACCTTAAACGAAGGCGGCACAGGACTACACCATTTAAAACGCTTAGGCGACGAACTAGGACTAACAAACGTGTATGCTAAGAACGAGGGAGAAAATCCTACAGGCAGCTTCAAAGACCGCGGCATGACCGTAGGCGTGACAAAAGCCTTTGAACTCGGCGCAAGACATGTAATCTGCGCTTCAACAGGCAACACCAGCGCCAGCTTAGCCGCCTACGCCGCAAGAGCCGGTCTGAAGTGCACAGTTCTTATTCCATCAGGCAAGATTGCGTACGGAAAACTTGCCCAAGCAATGATACACGGCGCAAAAGTACTACAAATCCGCGGAAACTTCGACCAAGCCCTAGAATTCGTACTGAAACTAGCCGAGAAACACAAAAGCATTTACCTTCTCAACTCGATCAACCCTTTTCGTATTGAAGGACAAAAATCATTAGGCTATGAAATCTGCGAGCAACTAAACAACAAAGCACCAGACAGAATCATCATACCGGTCGGCAACGCTGGAAATATAAGCGCCGTTTGGAAAAGCTTAACCGAATTTCACGAACTCGGCTTCATAAAAACGAAGCCCAAAATGACAGGCATACAAGCAGCTGGATCAGCGCCAATCGCACAAGCAATCAAAACTAACAGAGACAAAATCATTCCAGTCGAGCATCCTGAAACAGTCGCCACAGCCATCCGAATCGGAGCACCAGTAAGCTGGAAAAAAGCAGTAAACGCCATCCGTGAATCACAAGGGACAGCAGAAACTGTAACAGACGAGGAAATCTTGGATGCCCAAAAAACTCTGGCGAGAATTGAGGGCATTTTCGTTGAGCCTGCTAGCGCCTCATCAATTGCAGGATTGAAGAAGCTGGTTAACAATGGTCTTATCAGCAAGGGTGAACGGGTAGTCTGCATCACCACTGGACACGGACTCAAGGATCCCGACACCGCGATCAAGCAATGCGAAAAACCGATGGAAGTTGACGCTGAAATATCAGCCATTGAGCAGGCATTAGGTTTGAAATCACAATTAGGGATTACTTTAGCTAGGTGAATGATTGAATGAGAATAATCTTAGTTGGATACGGCGTAGTCGGAAAAGGTGTAACCACCATTCTTGCTCGCAGATACGCAGAAAAAGTTAAGGATTACGGGTTCAACCCAAAAATCGTCGCCATCGCCGATATAGATGGCGCAGTTATAAACCCAAGAGGTCTAAGCCCTGAAAAGCTTGAAGCGCTTAAACAAACCCGCCTAATATCATCAGATCCTGAATTTGGACACCCAGGAATGCCCGCATTAGATGTCATCGAGTCAGTCGAAGCAGAAGTGGTTGTCGAAGTCACCCCCGTCAACATCAAAAACGCTGAACCAGCGCTATCGCATATCACTAAAGCGTTCAAAACAGGCAAACACGTTGTCACAACCAATAAAGGACCGTTAGCCTTAGCTATGCCAGCACTAACAGAACTGGCAGATTACAACAACGTTTACTTACGGTTTAGCGGAACAGTCGGCGGTGGAACACCAATC
>Ga0187773_10001241_pt1 | contig 10370 bp, 13 predicted proteins | sample 0216_BV02_MP05_1_FD_133133 | JGI IMG/M metagenome (GOLD analysis project Ga0187773, IMG submission 133133) | Tropical peat soil microbial communities from peatlands in Department of Meta, Colombia - 0216_BV02_MP05_10_MG | ecosystem: Environmental > Terrestrial > Soil > Wetlands > Peat | place...
CGACGCAGGGCAGATGAGGCTCCTCGTGACGTTCGGCACCCGGCGCACGAAGCGCTGGCCAGACGTCCCGACCGCCACCGATCTGGGCCTGGACATGGTCTACAACTCGCCCTACGGCCTTGTCGGGCCGCGCGGCATGGAACCGCGCGTGGTGAAGACCCTGCACGATGGCTTCAAGAAAGCGCTCGACGACCCCGAGCACCAGAAGGTGCTCGAGCAGCTCGACCAGGAGCAGTGGTATCGATCGAGCGAAGACTACGCAGACTACGCCCGCGAGACCTTCCAGAAGGAGCGGGCGCTGATCGAGCGGCTGGGATTGCTCGCAAAATAGAAAAGTCCAAGGAGGAGGCTGCCATGTTCCAGAAGATCCTGTTGGCGTACAACGGCTCGCACGAGGGCAAGTCCGCGCTTCTCGCTTGCGCCGAGATCGCCTCGTTCGCCCATTCCGAAACGCATCTTCTCGCGGTGGCCGGCATGCCCTCGAGCATGTTTCTCACAGAAGGCTTCCTGCCCGAGGAGCTGCTCGAAGAGGAGAAGAAGCGCGCCCAGGAAATCCTGAACGAGGGCATCGAGCAGCTGAAGAAGAAAGGCTTCACCGTCGCCGGCCATCTCGCGGTCGGCGAGCCGGTCGAGGAGATCTGCCGGCTCGCCTCCGAGCTGAAGTGCGACCTCATCGTCGTCGGCCACCAGCAGAAGGCTTCGTTCGCCTCGCGCTGGTGGCGCGGTTCGGTGGGGAAGACCCTGCTCGATCACGCGCCGTGCAGCATCTTCGTGGCGCAGACGCGCACCTGAAACCGATCACCCCGCCTTGATCGTATTCACGAGCACACCCACCTTGCTCACCTCGATTTCCACCGTATCGCCGGGCTTCATCCATACCGGCGGGGTGCGCCGCGCGCCGACGCCGCCGGGTGTTCCTGTGACGATGACATCGCCGGGCTCCAGGGTCGTGAAAGTCGAGATGTAGCGGATGAGCCGCGGGATGCGGTGAATCATCTGCTCGGTCGTGGCGTGCTGCATGACCTGCCCGTTCAGCCGCGTCTCCAGCGTCAGCTCCTCGCCGTCCCTGATCTCCCCGCGCGTGGTCATCCACGGGCCGAAACCGCCGGTCTGGCTGAAGTTCTTTCCGGCGGTCCATTGCAGCGTGTGCCGCTGCCAGTCGCGGATCGAGCCGTCGTTGTAGCAGGCGTAGCCGGCAACGTGCCGCCAGCATGTTTCCTCGGCGATGCGCCGGCCTTTCCTGCCGATGATCACGGCGATCTCGCCTTCGTAGTCGAGGTTCGTCGATTCCGGCGGCAGGACGATGGGCTGGTTGTGGCCGACCTGGGATTCGGCGACGCGTATGAAGAGCGCCGGGCTTTCGGTCTTGTCGCGGCCGGTCTCGACCCGGTGCTCCTCGTAGTTGAGGCCGACGCAGATGATCTTTCCGGGATTCGGGATCACCGGAAGAAACCTGACCCGTGAGAGCTTGAGATCGGGCTTCTTGGCGGCCTTGGCGACTTTCTCGGCCTGGCCGAGCGCTCCGCCCGCGAGCAGGGCGCGCAGGTCGGGGTACTTCTTGCCGATGCGGCGGGTGAGATCGACGATCCCGTCGGCGGCGACGACGCCGTAGCCGGCGCCCTTGGAAGTCCTGTAGCTGGCGAGCTTCACTGTTGTTCTCCCTCTTTCACGAAGGCCGCCAGTTTACCGCATGGTCGCTCTAGAACCTCACGGTCGCCCCTGCGACAACGGCCCAGTCGATGGCGAGCTGGATGCCGTTGTAGAAGCGGTAGAGCGGCAGCTGTACGAAGCTGTACAGCTGGAAGTCGTGCGTGACCGAGTACGCGAGCCCGGGGCTCAGGAACAAGGTCCGCGATCCGCTCAGGTCCGGCTCGGAGTTCGCTCCCGAGTCCTTGCCCTTGATCATGGCGTTCAACTGGAGCAGCGCCTGCCAGTCTCCGGCGAAGGGAAGGCGATAGCCGACGTTCGCCTGGAACTGGTTCCCGGGCTTGTAGTCGTCCCGGGTGCTCACGGCCTGCTGATAGAGGACCTGAGCGAACCAGCTCGCGTCCTGGCTGATCCCCGGCGCGGAATAGTAGCCGCCGAGGACCGCGTCGGTGCTCCCGGTACCCGGCTGCAGCATACGCTCGGCCACTGCGCCGTCGGCGTTGGCCGCCTTGTAGTCTCCTGTCGGCAGCTTCAGCCCGAAAGTCAGACCGTAGCCAACCAGGGGATTCTTTTCGTTGTCGAAGCGGTAGTAGCCCAGCACGCGAGCATCCCCCACCTTGGTGAAGTCCCACTTCTCGAAGGTGTTCGCTCCGGTGGGATCCTCGTAGTGCGAGTGCGAGCGGCTCACCACCGGCAGCGAGGCGGAAACGGCCCAGTTCTTGGTGAACGCGTAATCGTAGGTAGCGATCCAGTTCCGGTTGATGGTGCGCACCTCCCGGATGTCCTCGTTGTCGTCTTCGGGCGAGATCTGTTTCGTGCCCGACCGCAGGTTCTTCTGATCGACGTATTCGAAGTGCAGATCCAGCCTCGAGGTGCCAGCCTCGTGTGCGACGCCCTGCGTTGCCCAGTTGGTGTTGAGCACGCAGAAAGCGGAGCCACAGGAGCCTTCGGCGAAACCGGCGGCAAGCAGCGGCGCCAAGCCGCAGGCTACTGCAATTGATTTCCTCATCTGTCCTCTCCTGAAACGCCCAGGCGCGCGGGTCCGCGTGAGGCCTCGCGCCGAAGGCCCGTACGGCTGCAGCCGTACGCTATCGAGCGGTCAAGTCAGGAAGGAGGAGCGGGGCGAGCCAAGCGGCGGCGCGGCGGAGCGCAAGGATGATCACGGACGCTCTTCTAGCACAGGTGCCCGCCCGGTGCCACAGCAGAAGACCCCGCGGTCGTTCTGGTATGCTGCCGCCCGATATGAAAGGAAGACTGGAAGACCGGCGTCTGTTGACCGGGCAGGGGCGTTTCACCTCCGACTGGAATTTCCCGAATCAGGCCTACGCGGCTTTCCTGCGCTCGGACAGGGCACATGCAGAGATCCTGTCCTTGGACGCGGCAGCGGCGCTCCGGTCGCCCGGGGTGCTCGCCGTGCTGACAGGCGAGGATGTTGCAGCGGCAGGCTGCAAGTCGATCCCCACCAATCTCGCAGTCAAGGACCGATTCGGCGAGCCGCTCAAGAAGCCTCCGCGGCCGGTGCTCGCTCAGCACAAGGTCCGCCACGTCGGCGAATGCGTCGCCTGTGTGGTGGCCGAAACGGCGCATGCCGCGCAGGATGCGGTCGAATTGATCTCGGTCGAGTACCGTGACCTGCCGGCGGTGGCGAGCGCCGACAAAGCGCTGCAACCCGGCGCAGCGCAGCTGCACGCCGAGCTGCCCGGCAATCTTGCCTTCGACTGGGTCGCCGGCGACGAGGCCGCGACCGAGGCCGCGTTCCGTTCGGCCGCGCGCGTGGTGAAGCTCGCGCTCGACAACCAGCGCCTCATCGGCAATCCGATGGAGCCGCGCGCCTGCGCCGCCACCTACGATCCCGCTGAGCAGAAGTACGCGCTCTATGCCTGCACCCAGGGCACGGCCGGAATGCGGGGCCAGCTCGTCCATACCTTGGGGGTTCCCGACGACAAGGTCGACGTGATTGCAGAGGATGTCGGCGGCGGCTTCGGCGTGCGCTTCAACATGTATCCGGAATACTGCGCGGTGATGCTCGCCGCGAAGAAGACCGGGCGCCCGGTGAAGTGGACCGGCAGCCGCTCCGAGGTGTTTCTGTCCGACGAGCAGGGACGCGACGTGGCGAGCACCAGCGAGCTCGCTCTCGACGGTTCGGGGAAATTCCTGGCGATGCGTTTCACCTACGTCGCGGATCTCGGCGCCTACCTCGCGCCGACCGGGCCCTTCATCAACACGCAGGGCGTCGTTGCTTGCCTTACGGGCGTGTACGAACTTCCGGCGGCCTGCGCGCGCGTCAGGCTTGCGGTGACCAACAAGTCGCCCGGAGCGGCGTACCGCGGCGCCGGCCGCCCGGTGATGTCCTACATGATCGAGCGACTGGTCGACGAGGCGGCCCGCGAGATCGGGATCGATCCCGCTGAGCTGCGCCGCAGGAACCTCGTGCCCAAGGACAAGTTCCCGTACAAGGCCGCGAGCGGAAACGCCTACGACTGCGGTGATTTCGAAGGCGTGCTCGCCGATGCGCTGGCCGCTTCCGACTGGACGGGATTTGCCGCGAGGCGCGCGGAATCCGCCGTACGCGGAAGGCTGCGAGGGCGCGGCATGGCCGCATACATCGAGGCGAGCGGCGGAGGTTTCGCGCCCCACGACCAGGTGGAGCTGCGCTTCGGGCCGGATGGGACAGTCACGATGTACGCCGTGTCGCATTCGCACGGGCAGGGACACGAGACGAGCTACGCTCAGATCGTTTCTGCGGTGCTCGGCGTGCCGATCGAGAGCTTCCGCCTCCGGAACGGCGACCCTGCGGTGCGCCTGGTCGGCAACGCCACCGGCGGCTCGCGTTCGCTTCTCGGCGTCGGCAGCGTGATGCAGCTCGCGGCGAAGCAGGTGGTGGAGAAGGGCCTCGCGCTCGCATCGAAGGAACTCGAGGCAGCGGCCGCGGACATCGAGTTCTCCGACGGCGCCTACCGCATCAAGGGCACCGACCGCGCCGTGAGCCTCCTCGCACTCGCCAGGAAACATGCGGGCACTCCGCAGGCGCTGGACTTGAGAACCGAAGGCAAGTTCGGCGTTACCTTCCCCAACGGCTGCCACGTCGCGGAAGTCGAGATCGACCCCGAGACAGGCGTCGCCGAGGTCGTGAAATTCACCGCGGTGGACGACGCGGGCAACATCGTGAACCACCAGATCGTCGAAGGGCAGATGCAGGGTGGCATCACGCAAGGGGCGGGGCAGGTGTTCGGCGAGCACGCTGTATACGATGAGGAGACCGGCCAGCTTCTTACCGGGAGCTTCATGGACTACCCGATGCCGAGGGCCGGGCTCGTGGGCGGTCTTGCGATCCACGAGCATCCGGTGCCCACGGGGTCCAATCCGCTCGGCGCCAAGGGCGTGGGCGAGGCCGGCGTGAGCGGGTCGCTCCCGGCGCTCATGAACGCCGTCCTGGACGCGCTGCGCCAGGCAGGCGTGAGGCGCTTCGACATGCCGGCCACACCGGACCGCCTCTGGCGGGCGATCCGGGCGGCGAGGCCGGCGGTGCGACCGGCCGGCGGCCCTTGATTTCCACGCGGCGGGCTCGGAGAATCGGTCATCGGAGGAGGCGGGAAGCGGATTCCGCGGAATGCGGGGGACCCGGGAAGTGTTTGCCATGGTGCCAGCTGGAATCGGTCGCTTCCTCGAGCTGGAACAAAAGGAGACGCAAATGAAGAAGTGTGGCCTGCTTTGTTCCTTGGTCGTCTTGGCTGCGATTGCCGGATGCGCCACCCAGGAGGGCGTTCGGCCGAAATGGACTCTCAAGCAAAGCGACTTTGCGCCAATCAAGCCTCAGACCACCAAGGACGAGGTCGAACGCCTGGTCGGCAAGCCCCTCCTCACTATGACCTTCCCCCGCAAACCGGAAGAAGTGTGGGACTACCGGTATATGAACGGTGTGGAGACCTGGGGCGCCGCGATCCACTTCGACATGCAGGGGCGGACGACGTACACGGAGTTCTACCCGGATACCTGCATCATGCGGCCCGCCCCCTGCCGCTAAGATCTTCAGGATCGTTCCGGGGAAATTCTCATCCGGCTTGATTGCCGGCGCGCCGCTCCGGAAGCACGGGAGTCGGGCGAAGTCTGTGCCGCGGCCTCGCCTGCCCACCAGGATGGTTTATCATCCGGTCAATTGGGAGGACGATCCCGCCCGTGGCGCCTGGTCTCCGGACAGGCCATGAATAGTCGTGAACAAATTCCAGCTTACCGTTTTGATCGCCGCGCTGGTCAATCTCGCGCTGCTGCTTTTCTTCCCGCCTTACAACAGCCTGCCGCTGGGGCGCACCGGCCCGGGGAGTTTCGATGCTTTCTACCCGGCATTCACCGCGCCGCCCAATGGCGCGGTCAACACCGGGCTCTTGTATCTCGAGATGTTCCCAGTGTTCGTCAACGCGGTGATTGCATGGCTCCTGCTGCAAGACACCGCGCAGCAGCCCTACCGGCCCAGGGTACGCTGGCAGATCGTGCTGCAGGGGCTGGTCATCGCCAATCTCCTGCTCATCCTGCTGTTTCCGCCGTTTGAGACTCAGCCGCTGGCATCGCGCATCGGCGACCGCGCCTTCGAGGGGTTCAAATTCGCCCTGAGCGGTGACGTCCAGAGCGGAATCTTCCTGCCGCTCCTGTATCTGGAACTGCTGCTGCTCGCGCTCAATGCGGCGTCGATGTGGCTGGCATTTGGAATGGTCGCCCGCGGGGAGGCGGTGTCCGACGCGGCCCCCTCCGCGCCGCCCCCGGAGGCGGGCGCGGCTCCAGGGCCGCGAAGCGGGCAGGTCGGGCGCAGCGGCAAGGACCGGCGCGTGCATACGGATCCAAACTACCAGGGCCCCGAGCGGCGCCGCGGCGGCGACCGCCGCAGACCTTCCTGAAACGCCGGTCCGGGACCCTTGCCGCGCGCACTTCCTTTGTTACACTACCGGCTGGCAATCATGAAAGGAGGTGATCCCGTGAGAGACTCTCAAGGCAGCACCGGCAGGCAAGACTCTACAGGTGGATCAACCCGCAGGATGAGGAGTCTGGCCCAAAGCTGACGCCGGAATGCCTACGCAGTAATGACGCCCCGATCGCGAAAGCGGCCGGGGCGTTTTATTTGGGGAGTAACCTTGAGGAGGAAACCATGAGTTGGACCCAGAGCGAACCGAAGCTTCTCTTTCCGCGGCTCAAGCCGTTCTACGATTTCTTCGAGCCGCTGACCTGGCCGCTGATACGGCTTACGGTCGGGCTGATGATCCTTCCGCACGGAATTCCCAAGCTGCAGGCCGGCGTCGCGGCGACCGCCGCCTTCGCCCTGACCAAGCGGGGAATCGCGCCGGCGGAACCGCTTGCCGTGGTTCTCATCATCCTCGAGACCGTGGGCGGGCTGTGCGTCGCCCTGGGACTGTTCACGCGCTTCTTCGCGGCGGCCATCACGATCGAGATGGCGGTGATTTCCTATCACTATCTTCCAAAATTCGGATGGACCGGCCCCGGCTACGAGTATCCGATGATGTGGGGCCTGATCATGCTCGCCGTCGCCCTGCGCGGGGGCGGTCCCTGGTCGCTCGACCGGAGAATCGGCCGGCAGCTCTAGCGCGGGCGAACTCTCGTGCTGGCGGAGGCGGCGGGAATCGCCTTCCGTCGAGAGCAGGCGGCTGCGGACGGGGAAGCATGCCTGCGGGCCGGTACACGTAGGGGTGACAACGCGCCCATCGGGAAGATTGCGGAGATCAAGAATGAGACCGAAGCGAATCGCAGCAGCATTGATGACGCTAGGGATACTCAGCGTCTGGGGAAACGGCTACGCCGCCGACAAAGCCGACTTCGGTAAGGTTGAATACGAGAGGAAGTGCGCCGTATGCCACGGTCTGAAGGGCAAAGGTGACGGCCCCTACGCCGTCGTCGGCATGAGCGTACCCGACCTGACGACGCTTTCGAAAAGGAATAACGGGGTATTCCCCGTCCAACACTTGAATGACGTCATCGACGGCACCGAGATTCTGGCGGCGCACGGCACACGAGACATGCCCATCTGGGGCACAGTGTACAGAAAGCAGTTAGAGGAAGCGTACTTTGACGCTCCGCCTTTCGCGGCGGAGGTGTATGTGCATTTCCGTATCCTTGCGCTGATTGACTACATCAGCCGCCTGCAGGCAAAGTAATCCTGCGCCGATCCGCCGCTGGCACCTTGAGTGGCGCGCCGCCATTGGCGCGTCCACTCGAATGCGCGGCGGGAATCGACTCGAGGACAATTTCGGCCGAAAATGGAGAGGTTTTGGACGGCTAGCTATGTGCCGATACCCCCAAAAATACCCCACCCATGCATCCCAGAGCTGAAGCGCTTGCAGAATACGCTCGCCAGAAGATCAAGGATCGCGAGCGGAGACTCGATGACAAGGAAAAACAGCAGCGGTATATAGAGCGGACAATACCCGGTAAAATTATGGACGAATTCTATAGCGAGAGGAACGCGATCCGCCAGGCGAAGGAACGACTTGCTCAGTATGCCCCGGAGCCAGACAAGGAGGATTGCCCCATCTGCTTTGTGTTTGACGCCAAGAATATGAAACTGGCCTTCTCCTCTCACACAACTCTATTGAAGGTGACTTGTTCCTCCTGCGGCTTCACTGGATATGTTCCACCGAAATAAGGCCCGAAGGCCTCGTCCATCGAATGGAGAAAATTCCGGGGAGTTCGCGTACCCTCGCTCTTGCTTCGTTTCGAGGATGGCGGTCCTAATGGCCGTCGGTGTCGGTTTGACCGGCAGGTCCCGAACCAGATCATAGAGCGTAGAATCAGATCCGGAGGAATGACGAGATGAACCTCATCTGGCGGTTTTACTCAGGCCCCGACCATCGCTGGAGATGGCAGCACCTGTCCTTTGACGGGACGGTGGTTGCGGAGTCGCAGGCAAGTTACTCCGATTATGAGAGGTGCACGTCTGACGCGAGCGGACAGGGTTATGTTTTTCTTCCGTCCCGGTCGACCCGACCGCGAACCTCGCCAGCAAAGGTTGGGCGAACCTATGTGCACAAGAGGAAGGTAGTCAAGCCCCTGACAGGGCGTTGAGGGCGGTGATCTCATGCATGCCAGGGCTGAGGCTCTTGCGAGGCAGGCTCGCCAGAGATTCAGAAGCGCCGGCGAAAGCTTGCCCTCGAGGAAAGGTCACCAACGCGGTTGACACGTCTGATCGTGGACGCACGCAACGCGGAGCGTCATGCGGTAGCCCTCGCGGAGGGGCAACTCGCTCTGTACGATCCGGTATTTGGTAGAGAGCATTGCCTCATCTGCTTTGTGTTCCGGGACAAGAAAGTAGAGCTGTCTTTCGGCGGCTCGGATCACAACAAAGGCGGAATACGTCTCCGGTCTGTGACAGCGAGCTGTCCCTCTTGCGGTTTTACCGGAGCCATTCCAGATCGCCCTCGGTCAACGTGGCCGAAAGGGGCGCTTCCATGGGTTACGGGGCCAGCGAAATCGCGGAGCACGAGGGAAAGTACTTTTCGGTGGATCTTGTAAGGCAGCTTATCCCCGATGAGAAATCGATTCTTGACGAATCCGAGCGAATGCTTCAAATCGCCGACGAGACTGGAGTCGCCTACCGCGGGTGGGGCGCATACCTGGTAAAAACGTTTGAAACCATCTGAGCAGGCTGCAACCGCCGATAGGGATACGAAGTTCTTCGTTCTACTCCGCCGGCTGGCCGGCCGGCACGGTGGGGTTCGAGTCCCCTTGGGACGCTACACTTGCGCTGATGCCGGGGAAGACTCCCCCAAGATTGGCTTCGATTACTTTGCCTGGAGGCGGTTGATGTAATCAATCAGCGCAAGGATGCGGGCGCGTACATACGCCTCAGGGTTCATGACAACATCGAAGTGCGCTTCCTCTTCTCTGTACACTGAACCCCAGATGGGCATGCCTCGCGTGCCATGCGCCCTAGGAACCTCGGTGCCATCAATGATGTCGTACACGCGTTGGACGGGGAATACCCCGTTGTTCTTCTTCGAAAGGGTCGTCAGGTCGGGTACGGTCAAGCCGATGAAGGCGAAAGGGCCGTCGCCTTTGCCCTTGAGTCCGTGGCATACGGAGCAATGCGATTCGAACTCGCGCTTACCGAAGTCGCCTTTATCTGCTGCATAGCCGTTTCCCCAGACGCCGAATACCCCAAGCGCCAGCAGTGCCGCCGCAATTCTGGTCGTTCTCATAATGCTCTCCTTGGTCTGCCCGAGGGGACGTTGTTTGTGGGTACCCTTAAGTAGTGTCAGCGGCGGATCGACGCGGGGTTACTTTGCCTGCAGGCGGTTGAGGTAATCAATCAGCGCCAGGATATGGGCGCGCACATACGCCTCAGAGTTAAAAGGAACATCGAAGTACGCTTTCCCTATCTCGACTCTGTACTCTGTGCCCCAGATGGGCATGTCTCGTGTGCCATGCGCCTTCAGGACTTCGGTGCCATCAATCACGTCATATACGTGTTGAAAGGGAAATACCCCGTTGTTCCTCTTCGCAATCGTCGTCAAGTCTGGAGTGGGGAGCATTACGAGTCCGGCGAAGGGGCCGTCGCCTTTGCCCTTCAGACCGTGACATATGGCGCAATTGGAATCGTATTCGTGTTTACCGAAGTCGACCTTATCTGCGGCGTAGCCGTTTCCCCAGACGCTGAGCATCCCTAGCGTCATCAATGCTCCTGCAATTTTGGTTAGTCTCATTTGGAGTCTCCTAACTTGCAC
>Ga0187773_10001243_pt1 | contig 10359 bp, 7 predicted proteins | sample 0216_BV02_MP05_1_FD_133133 | JGI IMG/M metagenome (GOLD analysis project Ga0187773, IMG submission 133133) | Tropical peat soil microbial communities from peatlands in Department of Meta, Colombia - 0216_BV02_MP05_10_MG | ecosystem: Environmental > Terrestrial > Soil > Wetlands > Peat | place...
CTCATCGCCGCGATTCTGGACGACGGCCGCTTGAAGGATTTTCAGGCCCTGGCGCGGGACCTAGCAATGGACAGTCTTGTAGAGGTCCACACCGAGACGGAGATAGAGCGCGCCCTGCAGGCGGGCAGCCGGGTGATCGGGATCAACAACCGTGATCTGAGCACATTTAAAACCGACCTGGAGACTACGTTCCGTTTGATTCGCAAAATTCCGGAGGACAGGATCGTAGTGAGCGAAAGTGGAATCGTTCAACGAAAAGACGTCGAACGATTATTCGAGGCGGAGGCGGATGCCCTTCTGATCGGGGAGACCTTTATGAAGAGTCCCGATATCCGTGCGAAGATAAGAGAGTTATTCGGCAAAGGGGATTAACCTCTAACCTTGAAGATGGTTTGATGCATGCGTGTCAAAATCTGTGGGATCATGAACGTACATGATGCATTGGCTGCCGCAGAACTCGGGGCGGATGCGCTGGGCTTCGTGCTGTACCGTAGCAGCCCTCGTTACACGGATTTAAAGACGGTGAAAAACATCATCGCCCAGCTGCCGCCGTTCGTCACGACGGTCGGCGTCTTTGCCGATTCGGAGGAAAGAGAAATCCTGTCGACGGTCAACGAATGCGGGCTCGACGTGATCCAGCTTCAAGGCGATGAGCCGGCGGATCTTTGCCGGCGATTAGGCAACCGGGTTGTGAAAGCCATCCGGGTTCGCGACAAGTTCAGCCTCAACCGCATGATTCCTTATAAGGTCCGGGCGTTTGTCCTGGACACATTTCGAGAGGGACAGCTTGGCGGCACGGGCGAGACCTTCGATTGGGGACTGGCGGTTGAAGCGAAAAAATTCGGGAAGATTATTCTGGCCGGAGGCCTCACGCCCGAGAACATTCAGCAGGCGATCGAGCAGGTTCGGCCCTACGGCGTCGATGTCAGCAGCGGTGTGGAAGAGCGCGTGGGGAAGAAGGACATCACAAAACTGAAGCGATTTATTGAAATCGCCAAACAGACATGACAACACAACCCGATCGATACGGCCACTTTGGCATTTATGGAGGAAGGTATGCTCCGGAGACGCTCATTCCGGCGCTCACCGAACTCGAAAAATACTTTTATTTATCCAAAAATGACAAAAGGTTCCAATCCGATCTTAAAAATTATCTTCAAGAATTCGCGGGTCGGCCCACCCAACTTTATTTTGCTCAAGGCCTTACCAAAAAGCTCGGCGGCGCCAAGATCTATCTCAAGCGGGAAGACCTTTGTCATACGGGGGCACACAAGATCAACAATACGATCGGGCAGGCCTTGCTGGCCAAGCGTATGGGAAAGCGCCGGGTCATCGCCGAAACCGGCGCCGGACAGCACGGTGTGGCCGTGGCGACGGTCGCGGCCGTTTTCGGGTTGGAGTGCGAAGTGTATATGGGCACCGAGGATATGGAGCGCCAATCCCTGAATGTCTACCGGATGCGCTTGATGGGGGCCAAAGTCTCGCCGGTCGATTCAGGGAGTCGCACGCTGAAGGATGCCATCAACGAGGCGATGCGGGATTGGACCACGAATGTGCGCACCACCCATTACATTCTCGGCTCGGTGCTCGGTCCCCATCCGTTTCCGGTCATGATCCGAGACTTTCAAAAAGTGATCGGCCTGGAAGCCCGTCAACAGATCCGAAAAGCGGAAGGTCGTCTTCCCGATTATCTTGTGGCCTGCGTGGGCGGAGGCAGCAACGCGATGGGACTGTTTTATCCTTTTCTAAACCATCGAACGGTGCGGATGATCGGGGTGGAGGCCGGCGGGCACGGAATCGAGAGCGGGAAACATGCCGCACGATTCGCGGACGGCTCCGTCGGGGTTCTTCACGGCACGATGACTTATCTTCTTCAAGACGATGACGGCCAGATTCGTCTGACCCATTCTGTTTCGGCGGGGCTGGATTACGCCGCCGTAGGTCCGGAACACAGTTATTATAATGATCGGGGACGCATTCATTTCACCAACGCTACGGATCAAGAGGCGCTGGCCGCGTTTGACCTTCTGAGTCAGGTCGAAGGAATCATGCCCGCGCTCGAATCGGCCCATGCCGTAGCCCATGTCGTAAAACTGGCGCCTCGACTCAAACGGAATCAGATCGTTGTGGTAAATCTTTCCGGCCGCGGCGACAAGGATGTCATGCAAGTCGCTAAGATCCGTGGGGTGAAAATATAAACTCCATGTCCAGAATCGACCCTATATTTAAAACCCTTCGGGCCAAGAAGGAAAAGGCGCTCATCCCATACATTATGGCCGGCGATCCTTACCTTGAACGGACGGAAGAATTGGTGCTGGCGATGGAACTCGCCGGCGCGGACATCATCGAGCTGGGCGTCCCGTTCTCCGACCCGATTGCGGACGGTCCCGCGATTCAACAGGCCGGCCAACGGGCCTTAAAATGGAGAACATCTTTAAAGGATGTTTTGAAATTAGTAGCTGATATTCGCAGAAAGAGTGAGATTCCTCTCGTTTTGATGACCTATTACAATCCGATCTTAAAGTTCGGAATCGAAGCATTTTTTAAAGAGGCCGAGGCATCGGGCGTGGACGGGTTGATCATCCCGGATCTACCTCCCGAAGAGGGCCGTGCGGTATTGGAACAGAGCCGCCGGAGCGGGGTGGACTGGATTCTGTTATCCGCGCCCACGACGCCGACAAAGCGACTCCTGTTCTTATCCCAACAGACGCAGGGTTTTCTCTACTATGTCTCGTTGACCGGGATCACCGGGGCGTCGTTGAAAGACCTTTCCGGGGTCAGGGCTCGGCTGAAGATGATACGCCGAATGACGGATAAACCGGTCGCGGTGGGTTTCGGTGTCTCAAGTCCGGAGCAGGCCAAGGCCCTCGGGAAAATAGCGGACGGCGTGATCGTGGGTAGTGCAATCGTCCGACTGATTGAACAGCATTTAGAGGACCCCGAACTCCCGTCGATCGTGGCTGTATTGGTCAAGGAGTTGAAAAACGCACTGGCCGGTGGTTCCACCCGCCGGGCCAACGGACGCATCCGGAAGACCGGGCACGCCCGTTTGATACGGCAAGGCCGTTAAGGACATGATTACGAAACGATCCTCCAAGGGCAGGCGGAGCACGGATCAGACCGGGGCCGTTCTGAGGCTGAAAAGAGAGTTGGCGCTTGAGCGGGCCAAGCGGGAAGTGCTTCAGGGCGTCAGCCGAATACCGCTGGAGACTCAATCGCTCGATCGACTTTATGATCATTATCTCGGCGTCATCCTTAAACTCACTCGAACGAAAACCGGCTCGATTCTACTTCTGGATGAAGTGACAAAAGACCTGCTTGTCGTAGCCAGCAAGGGGAAAGGATCGGAAGGCCTGGTAGGAAAACACATCCCGTTGGGAGGAGGTGTTATCGGTTGGGTCATTCGAACCGGCCATAGCTATTTTACGGTCGATCCGGAGCATGACCGGCTGATTAAGAAAGAGTTCGGACGGGAAAGGAGGGCCGCGCCGCAAAACAGGCTCTGCGTGCCGCTGAAGATTGCACGGCGGGTATTGGGTGTCGTTGAAGTCTTGAACAGGAAAGACAGGAGACCGTTTAAGAGGGAGGATCTCTATCTTCTGGATTCGCTTGCCGCGCAGGTCGCCACCGTAGTCGAGAACGCGCAACTTTTTGAAAAATACGACAGCAAGGTCCGGAAACTCAGGACGTTGAAAGAGATCAGCCAACTGCTCAATTCGACGCTGGACGAGAAGGAGGTTAAGAGGCTGGCGATGGAAGCGGCGACCCGGTTGATGGAGGCCGAAGTGGGGTCCCTGCTCCTGATCGATAGTGCGACGCGCGAGTTGTATTTCGAAGTCGACCTGGGAAAGCGGGGAGAACGGGCCAAGGAAATCCGTCTGAAAATCGGGGAGGGGATCGCCGGCTGGGTGGCGAAAACGGGTGAGCCGGTCATTGTAGCCGATGCCCAGAAGGATCCGCGCTTCAGTCGCAAGGTCGATGCAAAAAGCTCGTTCGTGACGCGCAACATAATCTGTGTTCCGATCAAGGTGAAGGACAGAATCATCGGCGTATTGCAGGCGATCAATAAATTGGGACCGCAGCCTTTCTCCAAATGGGATCTCGAAGAGTTTCAGAGTCTGGCCGACCAGGTCGCGGTCGCCATCGACAACGCGAATCTCTATAAAGAGTTACAGGGAGCCTTTTTCGGCACGGCGGAGGCCTTGGCCGACGCGATCGAGGCGAAAGACGCCTACACCGCGGGCCATACGCGACGCGTTTTAGCCTACTCGATCGCCATGGGGAGGGTTTTGGCGCTTTCGGCTTCCGAGTTGAACGACCTCCGGCTAGCCGCGCTGCTTCACGACATCGGGAAGATCGGAATCGAAGACAATATCCTTTTAAAACCGGGCAAACTTGAGAACGCCGAGCGCCGACGGATGGAGGCCCACACGACCATCGGCCCTAAAATCGTCGACCGCGTTAAACAATTGCGCAAGATCGTTCCGGGGATTATGCACCACCACGAGGAATATGACGGGACCGGTTACCCCGGAGGATTGAAGGGCCATCAAATCCCGCTCATCGCCCGTATCATCGCGGTGGCGGATTGTTTCGATGCGATGACGACCGACCGGCCCTACCGCAAGGGGCTTTCTGTTCAAACAGCGCTGGAGGAGATTCAAAAATTGAGCGGCACACAATTTGACGGAAAGGTGGTCGATGCCTTCATTCGGGCCTACCGCGCAAACGAATGGAAAGAAGATCTCGTGGCCCGTTCTTCAACCTCCACCGGTTGAGTCCACACGGCGCGGCCAGGGGCCGGTCGCTTTACCCTCCAAACGTGGCCGACGATAAGACACGGCGCTATAGAGCGGTAGACAAGGAGGGGTTCTCCCTTCAAAAGAAGAGTATAGGCCTATCATTTTGAATTATATCGACCCTAATACCCGCCTGTCCTACAGTTCCGGCTGTGAAGCCGGGTTTCTTCAAGAAAACCGTAGTTGCGATAAAATAAAAATCCCACTATAATGAGGCCAATTTCCCCTAGTTTATAAAATAACTTTTTCTTCCCCTGTACCCCCTAAAAAAAGGATTCGGACCGGGGTTTAACATGCGTGATGAAAATATGGCCAATACCAAGCCAACCGAGGAAGTTGTGCCCGAGGGATCCATCCATGCGGCACGGCAAGAAAATCCAGACCAGCAGGTGAGGGAAGCGGAGCGTGAAAGAAGACTCCGTACTCAGAACGAGGTTCTCGTGAAACTGACCCGGCAATGCTCCCTGGATTCTGGCGATCTACAAACTGGCCTGAGAAAGATCACGGAGGCCGCCGCCCAAACCCTCAATATCGAACGAGCCGGTGTATGGTTGTACAACGACGATCACTCGAGGATTTATAGCATCGACCTGTATGAGCGGAGTTTGGACCGACATTCGCAAGGGGTTGAGCTGACCGCTGCGTCCTGCCCCTCCTACTTCAAGGCTTTGGAGGAGGAACGCACCATCGCGGCGCACGATGCCCGAAATGATCCTCGGACTAGGGAATTCCTGGCGTTCTATCTTTCACCCCTCGGGATCAGCTCCATGTTGGATTCCCCCATCCGGCTTGGGGGCGAGATTGTTGGGGTCATTTGTCACGAACAGGTGGGACCCGCGCGTCAGTGGACCCTGGACGAACAAAATTTTGCCGGGTCCATGGCGGATATCGTTTCTCTGGTCATGGAAGTATGCAAGCGCAAACGGGCAGAGGAGGAGCTTGAAAGATCTATTTCGCTCCTTCGTGCCACGCTTGAATCAACCGCCGACAGCATCCTCGTGGTCGACCGTGAGGGAAAAATCGTCAGTTTTAATCAAAAGTTTGTGGAAATGTGGCGCATGCCCCAAGCCATCCTCGCGTCGAGGGATGCCAGTCAAGCGCGGGCGTACGTCATGCATCAGCTCAAAGACCCTGAAGGATTTATTAAACGAGTGCTGGAGCTTTATAACCAACCGGATGTCGAAACTTACGATGTCCTTGAATTCAAAGATGGGAGGGTCTTTGAGCGTTATTCGCAACCGCAACGAATTGGGGGGAAGATCGTCGGAAGAGTGTGGAGTTTTCGCGATATCACCGAACGCAGGCGGACGGAGGAGGCCTTGCGCAAAAGCGAGGCGCTACTCCAAGAGGCCGTTCGCGCCTCTCGGACCGGCGTCTTCGAGCACGACCACCTCCTCGAAGCCCATTACTGGTCTCCGGAGCAACGGGACATTCACGGGTGGGGACCGGATGAACCGGTCAGCCTGTCGCGGTTTCTCGATTGCATACACCCGGAAGACCGCGAGCGAATCGCGGCGGCCGCTCGACGCGCCCACGACCCGTCTGAAGACGGCCGGTTTGATGTGGAGTTCCGAATTATACGCCGAAACGGCGACGTCCGGTGGCTGACTACACGATCGCAAACTGTTTTCGCCGAGGTGGATGGAAAACGCCGTCCCGTGCGCACCATTGGCGCCTCAATCGACGTTACGGATCACAAGCGGGTGGAGGAAGCGCTGCGGGAGTCGAGTCAATTCAACCAACAGGTCATCGCCAACGCCCGTGAGGGCATTATCGTTTACGATCGCGACCTTCGATACCTCGTCTGGAATCCGTTCATGGAGGAATTGAGCGGACTGCCGGCCGAAAAGATCCTTGGGAAATGCCCCCGGGATTTGCCGTCCCTGTTGCTAGAGGAACACGGGAAACATGTGATTAATGAAAAGACCGTCGAAAAAATGGAAGCCAGCCTTCGGAGAGCGATGACCGGCGAGACCTTTTTGTACCTGGATGTCCCGTACGTGATCAAGCAGAGCGGGATGACGGGATGGTCTACGGTTCGCTACGGACCGTTCCGAAACGCCCAGGGTGAGATCGTGGGCGCCATCGCGACCATTCGGGACGTCACCACGCAGAAGCGGACGGAAGAGGAAGTGAGGAGGTCGGAACGAAAATATCGGACCCTTGTAGAAAATTCCCCCGATGTGATCATGAATATCGATCGCGAGGGGACGATTTTATTCATCAATCATACCTTGCCGCAATTTACGGTTGAAGGGGTCATCGGGACCCATGTCACCGATTATATTTCGGCCGACCAGGCCCTGATTTACAGGGAGAAGATCGAAACGCTTTTCGATACCGGAGAACCGCAGTTCCTCGTGCTGGATTCCGTGGGTCGGACGCGATGGCAGAGCCAATTGATCCCGATCCTGCAGGAGGGGAAGGTCGAATCCGCCCTGGTCATCGCCTCCGACATCACCGAGCGTGAGCGCGCCGCGATGGAACTGGAAAAATCGGTATCGCTCCTTCGTGCAACGCTCGAATCGACCGCCGATGGCATCCTCGTGGTCGACCGCGATGGAAAGATCGTGAGTTTCAATCAAAAGTTTGTCGACATTTGGAGCCTTCCCGATTCCATCATCGTGTCGCGGGATGCCAAACAAGCGCGGGAATTTGCCATGCATCAACTCAAGGACCCGGCAGGATTTATTAAAAAAATAGAGGAACTGTACGGCCAGTCCGAAGCGATGAGCTACGACATTCTGGAATTTAAAGATGGCAGGGTCTTTGAGCGCTTTTCCCAGCCCCAGCGGATCGGAGGAAAAAGTGTCGGCAGGGTGTGGAGCTTGCGCGACGTCACCGAGCGCAAGCGATCGGAACAGGCGTTGAAAAGAACCCACAGTGAATTGGAAAAACGCGTCGAAAAGCGAACGGCCGAACTCTCAAAATCCAACGCCGTTTTACAGGAGCAGATTGCGGAGCGGAAAAGGGCTGAAAATGCGCTGCAGGATGCGCTCAAAAAGCTCCAGCAGCTTTCACACCATATCCTCCAGATCCAAGAAAACGAATATCAGTACATTTCGCGGGAATTACACGATAACATCGCGCAGTCCATCAACGCCGTGAAGATGGGACTGGAAAGACTCGATCGGGATGCCACCCCGGGGATTCCGGAATTACGTCAGGAGATCCGCCGGGCCGTGACGCAGTTGAAAAAAATCTCACAAGAGGTTCGGAATTTATCCAAACAAAAGCGGCCTGAAATTTTAGACGAGCTCGGTTTGATCGCCACTCTGGAATCCTATATCAAGGATTTTCAAAAATTAACGGGCATTCGGATGGAATTCATCAACAAGTCGACCGATGAGTTGCTTCCGTCCAACGTGGCGACCCATCTCTACCGAATTGTCCAAGAAACTCTCAATAACATCGCCCGACATGCCCGAGCAACCCATGCCGTGATCCGATTGGAAGAAACCGGGAGCGAACTTCACCTTTCGATCAAGGATAACGGAGTAGGATTTTCATCGGACCCATCCGTGAAAGGAGGGAAAGGCCTCCACGGAATCGGTTTGATCAGCATTCAAGAACGGGCCAATCTCCTCAAGGGAACCCTGGAAATAATGTCCAGTCCCGGAAAAGGGACAAAAATTGTGGTGAAGGTTCCGAGGGCGGAGTGATATCGGTGGGTTCAATGAATCAGGTTCGGCCGGAAGAAAACAGGGTGGCCATAAAGGTTTTTCTGGTTGATGACCATCAAGTCCTTCTGGAAGGACTGGTTCGACTCATCCAAAATCATCCTCTCATGAAAATAATAGGAACGGCCCGCGATGGAAGAACGGCCCTGAAACAAATACCGGCCCTCCGGCCCGATGTCGTCCTGATGGACATTTCGATGCCCAATCTCAATGGCGTGGAGGCCACCCGGTTATTATCCCGATCCAGCCCGAAAACAAAGATTCTTATCCTAAGCATGCATGACAATGAAGAGTTTCTGAGGCGGGTATTGAAGGCCGGTGCAAGCGGCTATCTTTTGAAAGATGCGACCGCCGATGAGCTCTTTTTGGCCATCGAAGAAGCCCATCAAGGAAATTCCTATCTGAGCCCCTCTATCTCACGTAAACTCATCAAAGAATATCTTGGACCCGCGGAAAATAAGCAAACCGAAACCCTTGAGCAACCCCTCACAGGAAGGGAACGGGAGGTCTTACAGCTTCTGTCGGAGGGTCATTCCAACCAAGCCATTGCGTCGTCTCTCCATCTCAGTCCGACCACCGTTGCAACTCACCGAAAAAAGATCATGAAAAAACTGAATCTTCACCGAATTACGGACCTCGTCCGATACGCAATTCGAAATGGCATCATCCAATCCTGATTTCTTCTCTGAAAATTAAATTATAAATACACCTTTTGCAATCAAAAAATACCCTAAACAGGGTATTGATAATCTTTTAGTAATAAATTAGGGTAATTTCATCATAAACGAAAGGAGAAATATAGAATTTTGACCTATAAACAAAATAGGATTTTACATGAGTCTGATCGGCAGGAGCGGCGCCGCTTTGACCGTCATCAAAGCACAGGAGACCTAATTGGTATAAAGCCGCTGGGGCAGACGCCGGGTTTGGAAATCAAACTGGGGGGAGTTCTGGTCAACATCAGCGATGGGGGTTTGTGCTTTACTCAGAATATCGAATGGAGTGGAGAACAGGTGTTAAGGCTGGTATTACCAATCCCCGACTGGAGAACCACCATCTCGACACTGGGCGAGGTCCGGTGGGCCAAGAGAACGGCTTTAACCGAAGAGAAATACATGATCGGAATTCAATATCTGTTCTGAGGCGTTTGCGGGACCATCTTCTCAACGAATGGCACTCAAGAGTTTCATTCTTCGTATGTTGATATTGGTGACCGGCCCTACCCCAAAGGGCTATCCGTTCCTATGGTGATTGACAAGCTTCGGAAGCTGTCGGCATCCCAAAGGCACCCAATGGCGGTGGCCGCCTTTGTCCGGGGTCATCGGGCCGGTCACCTTCGTTTCATCCTCAACTGCCTCGCCTCATCACTTCACGCAAGATAATCTACTCCTGGCCAAAAGGATCCCTTTTGGTGTAGAATGAAAATACTCCATGGTATGAATGACCGGGCAGGGAGTGTAGTTGTACGCACCTTCGGGTTCGTTTGATTAAAAAGGGAGGTTGTTATGCGAATAGGTAGATTCATCGGTTTTTTGGCGATGGGTTTATTTCTGATCATTGGTTGCGGCAATAATCAAAGTGACACGACCGGTGGAAGTATATTAGTAGAGGTTTCAGATGCAAGCTCGACAACAAATCCATTTTACACTTGGTTTAACCCAAGCGATAATTCCAATGGCACTGCCGAAAAACTCACGGTGGCTCGGACATCGGATCTGAATAAGGTAGTATGGGGTATCGAGTCTACCCAACCGCCTCAAGAATCTATTACATCTCCATGGAAACAGGGGGATGTCAGCGCGAATGTTCAACCAATTTCACAAGATGAGGTTAATCTTACATCGGGCATTACCTATCGTATTACCGTCATCAAGGCAGAC
>Ga0187773_10001244_pt1 | contig 10354 bp, 9 predicted proteins | sample 0216_BV02_MP05_1_FD_133133 | JGI IMG/M metagenome (GOLD analysis project Ga0187773, IMG submission 133133) | Tropical peat soil microbial communities from peatlands in Department of Meta, Colombia - 0216_BV02_MP05_10_MG | ecosystem: Environmental > Terrestrial > Soil > Wetlands > Peat | place...
AAGCCGCGTCCCCGTCGGTCTTGACCTTTTCTACCAATTAGAGTATTGCTATTGATCTGTGCATGATGGTCTTCGTCATGAAACGGTTCAAAAAAAAATGGCAGGCCGTTTTTTCCCTTGTCGCGATCCTGATTGGAGGATGCGTCGACTCCCAAATCAAACCCGATGCCGGATACAATCCGACCGAATTTACGAACGAGGTCGCCGCGCTGCGCCAGCATCTGCCGTCCGAATTGGTCGTGATGGACCGATGGGTCAAGGAGCCTTGGCAGCTCGGGCATACCACCTCTCAATGGAACGTGGATATCGCGGAATATACCCTGCCCCCGGAGACCGTGGAGAACTGGACCGAACTGCTGACGATGCGGGTCGACTGGCGGACATCGAAAGTCTATTTCTATGACGCCGGCGCGACGTTTGCCGTCGTCCCGGACCCGGGTGTGATTATGGATGCGACGAAGACATCGGCCCAGATGCGATGCGCAAACCCGCTCACTTTTCGAAAACTGGATGAAGACCGGACGGGACCCTATCCGTCCGTCATGTTTTATATCGCGTGCGACAAATACCCGGGCATCAACCCTGCGGCTCCCACGGAAGAAGCCGACGTCTACCGTGTCTTTCAGGGCCGATACGGCCTGCATCGCGTTATAAGGGCTCGGCGTTCCGCGGGTCTGGACGGCGCAACGCTCGACGAGTGGACACGCTATATGAGGCGGTTCTACCTCTGCGATAACACTGTGCCGAATCAAGGCTGCGGAAAAAAGCGTCCCTGAACCGGCATTTTCTTAATAAAGGAAGGAGAACTCTTCCATGAGCAATGCCTATCGGATCTTGAAGTCGGGCCTTTTAATCGAGGTGTATGTCGGCAAGATCACAAAGGAAGAGCTCTTCGACCACGAGCGCCAACTGCTGACGGACCCGAAATTTCCTTCCGCGCCCCAGGTCGTCGTCGATTTCACCCGCGCCTCCCTCGAGCCCTCGATCGGGGAGAGTGAACTGAAACAGTTCGTCGATTTCTACAGTCATCACCGTGACAAGGTGGCCGGGGCGCGGGTAGCAATTGTAGCCGGGAAGGAATTCGAGAGGGCCAGTCTGTTTGGGCGTTTGGCGGAACGGGAAAAGGTGAATGTGATTGTGTTCAACGCGCTCAGCACCGCCTGCGTATGGCTTGGCGTGAAGGAACCGGAAGTTCGAAAATGGATAGAGCGTACGCATACCGAGCTTCTCGATCCTCCTCCGCCCAAGGTGTAACAAGTTTGATTGACTCCCCCACCCTATCATCCAGGAGGTGATTCGATGAAATTCTGGGACCGTGTAAAAAAAGATCTTCAAGTCGCCGTCAAGGAAAGCGCCGAACTTCTGAAAGAAGGAACCGCCGTCCTGTCGACGGAAGCCCGCCGGATGGCCACGAAAGGCGCGGCGACGATGACGGAGGAAGCCGAGCGGATGATGAAGGAAGGCGTCGAGACGGCCCGGAAGGGCGCCGTCACAGTCACAACCGAGGCCCGCCGGATGACCCGCGTCGCGAATCTCCGGCTTCAGCTCTTCCGCCTGAATCAGAAGGCCCAGGAAAAGTTTGCCGAGATCGGCGGGCAGGTGTATGACTCGGCCGCGAAAAATCCGAAGGGCCTCCGGTTGGACGCAAAAACCCAAAAGCGGATTCAGGAAGCGAAACAGATCGAGGAGCAGATCCAGAAACTGAAATCCGAAATCGACCGCGCGTCAAAGGGGTGATGTTCCCTCTCCCGGGATGCCGCTCGTGCGTTGACAGTATCATGCGCGGGATTCGACCGAAACGGGATTTTATCCTGGCGATTCAACCCTCAAGAGAGGAGCCGTTATGACGCTACGAATTGCTCAAACGTTAACCATGAAACTTTTTGTCCTTACCTGGATCGGCTTCGGCATCGGTTTTATTTTCCTTTCCCGCATCGCAAGGGCCGAAGACCTGCCGAGTTTCCGTCAAGGCCTGTGGGAATTCAACCGGACGGTCGAAACCATCGGGAGCCCCGGCAAGCCCCAGACACTGACGACCAAGAAATGCACCAATCCGACCGAGGATATGAAAAAACAGCATGAGCTGGTTTCGAAAACCGGCTGTAAATTCTCTCCCGCCGTCAGGACCGGGAAGACCTACACCTTCACGACGGAATGCAATATCCAGGGTGTCACCACTAAATCCACGAGCATCATGACGGTGGAAAACGACGGCGCATACACCGTTAAAGTCGAATCCCGGTCGGGGGCGCAGGGCACCAACGAAACCCTTCAGGCCCGAAGGACAGGCGACTGCGCCAAGTGATCACGCCGAAGATTCACAAAACAAGGGGTACAACCGAGGTTCGCGCGCGAGCGAAGTTGCGCTGGAGATGGAAGACGATCGGGTTTGTCCTCTTCACTCTTTTGGCGGCCGCGGGTTGCGCAAAGGAGTATTTGAGAGGAACCGAGAAAACTGCGATCGAGGTTCCCCGTGAAGGATGGGAAATCCGATTTGAATCCCCTCCACTGGCCACGAAAGAGGAATCGCGCGGGGAGGATGGGTATACGTTTCACGGCAGCTCGGGACGGTTTAACATAACTTTTTTTGTGAAACAACCGCAAAGCGAAGGAACCACGAATAAAGACAGCTTCGACTTCTACTGGCCGCCGACAAGCCAGAATGCATTGATCATCAAAGACAGTGTGGTAACCTCGGAGACGCCCAAGTATATCCGCGTTCAGTACATCATGGTGGTCGAAATCGTCGGCCGCGCCTACCGGCAGATGCATGCCCATTACTATTTCGCCCTCGGAGGGAAATGGGCGGAGGTCCATGTTTCGGTCCCCGAAAACACCCAGGAAGATAAAGAAGTTCTTGAGGGATTTGATAAAACCTTCGCATACGGCTTTACAAAAGCCGAAACCGAATCGGCCACCGCCGTTCGCTCCTTCCCCCTGCCCCATCACGGTGTTCTTGCCCTTGCCGTGCCGCCTTCCTGGTCGGATGTCGTCCATCAACCGCCGGGCGATCTGCCGCCGACCTTTCTGTTTAGTCCAAAATCCGGCAACCGATTCGAACTTCTCCTGACGGTCTTTTGGAACATCAAGCCGGGAGAAAACATGAACGAGCCGGGCCGACTCAAAACCATAGTAGCCGTCCGGGGTCAAACCCTTCTTTCGAACGCGATCGAGAAGGAATTGACCGTCCTGGAGCTGCGTCGCGGAGAAACGGTTGGATACTACTATGTTTTGACCGAGAAGGTCTCGGAACCGGGCGGTTTTCCGTACAGAGCCGAAGGCGCGATCGGCCTGGGCGATCTGACATTATCTTTCACGCTGCTCTTCAAAGACAAGGAGTCCGACGAGCTCAAAGCGCCTCTCGACATGATGATGAGCGCCAAACGTATAAAATGATTTTACACTCGACCCTGCGGAAGCTAACGGGTATGATATGATTTGTCATAATGCCGGTATGCCGGATTGACTTTCATGGGCCGTGTGAGATACAAGGAAACCAAGATACGTCGAAGCCGATCGCGATCGGAGGGAGGAATGAGGATCCTGAAATCGATTCTGGGAGTGGGCGTATTTGTTTTGATCATATGCATCGGTGGATTAATCCCCGCCGCAGCGGTTACCGAGATTGAAGTCACCTGCCCACTGGACGGCACGAAGTTCAAGTCACCCGCCCCTCTAAAAGGAGGACAAATCGGCATGCGACTGGATTTAAGACCCAACGGGTTCATGGATGTTCCGACCCGACTTCCCGTTTGTCCGAATAATCACTTCGTCATGTATAAAGATAGGTTCACCGATGCCGAGTTGGAGCACTTGAAGAAGTACGTCCTCTCGCCGGAATATCAAAATCTGGCCAAGGATAACTCATCTTACTTTTTGGTCGCAAAGATCTACGAATACCTGGGAGAAACAGACTGGCTCATCTCCAATGCTTATCTGAAAGCCTCCTGGCAGGTTGAAGACAAACCGGAAAAGGAAAAGCAATATCTCGATCTCTCGCTGCAGCATCTGAATAAATATCTATCCGCCGGCAACAAGGAAGAGGATCGGACATGGCAGACGGCGCAAATGCTGGCGGGCGAAGTGGAACGCCGACTGGGACGGTTTGACGACGCCAAGAAACGATTCCAGGATTTGAGCAAATTGAAAGAATTTAAGGAAGGCATCAATGCCGCCATCGTCACTACGCAACTCGATCTGATCGCGAAAAAGGATACCGCCCCTCATGACCTTCCCGAACCTCCCAAAAAGTAATTTCCTGAAATGACCGCGCGGCCGTTCTGGACACCCCTGCGACTGATCCTGATCGCCGGGATTATGCTCACGATGGAGGGCTGCGCCGGCCTTCCCGCGACCGCATCAGACACAGACGCGGCGCCCGCCGGGCTGAAAAAGATCAACCATATCGTCGTCATCTATCAGGAGAACTGGAGCTTCGACGGCCTGTACGGAAAATTCCCCGGTGCGGACGGCATCGCACGAGCGGGGGACGCCGTGAAACAGGTGATGAAAAATGGCGAGCCGTATCGGACCCTGCCCCAGCCGATCGACACGACCCGGAAGCCTCCGGTCCCGGACCCACGCTTCCCGAAGGATCTGCCAGTCGGGCCGTTCGACGCGGGCCGGTTCGTTCGGCCGGATGAAAAGACCGGCGACCTCGTTCACCGCTTCTATCAAGAGCAGCACCAAATCGACGGCGGCCGGATGGACAAGTTCGTCGCATGGAGTGACGCGGCCGGTCTCGCGATGGGGTACTACGACATGAGCGACGGCCCGGAAGGCCAGCTGGCCAAAAAGTATACTCTGGCGGACCGGTTCTTCCATGCCGCGTTCGGCGGGTCCTTCCTGAATCACATCTGGCTGGTCTGCGCCTGCTCGCCCCGATGGACCGACGCGCCGGCCGGCGAGATCGTCCTACTCGATCAGCACGGCTTTCTCAAAAAGGACGGCACCGTCACCCCCGACGGCTACGCGGTAAATACCGTCTTTCCCCTCAATCAACCCCACCCCGCCGGAATCGCCGACCCGAAGAAACTGTTGCCGCGCCAGACGATGCCGACGATCGGGGATCGCTTGAGCGAAAAGGGAATCTCGTGGGCGTGGTATTCCGGAGGCTGGAACGACGCGATGGCCGGGAAGCCCGATAAACTATTTCAGTACCACCATCAGCCGTTTAATTATTTCGCGGCCTTCGCCGACGGCACGCCGGCCAAGGCCGAGCATCTGCGAGACGTCTCGGATTTCCTGACCGCGCTGCGGAACGGGACGTTGCCCTCGGTATCGTTCGTCAAGCCGCTCGGTCCGCAGAACGAACATCCCGGTTACGCCGATCTTCTCGAGGGCCAGGCCTACGTGAAGCATCTGGTGGATTCCGTACGGGACAGCTCTTACTGGAAAGAGACCGCGATCGTCATCGCGTACGATGAGAACGGCGGCCGTTGGGATCATGTCGCGCCGCCCCTCGTCGATCGGTGGGGGCCCGGCACTCGCGTCCCGGCGATCATCGTCTCGCCCTACGCCAAGCGGGGATTCGTCGACCACACGCCGTACGACACGACCTCGATCTTAAAATTCATCGAATCCCGCTGGGACCTCAAACCTCTCGGCCCCCGGGATGCAAAAGCGAACAACCTCCTCAACGCGTTCGACTTTTCCCAAAAACCGTGAACCAAATCCATTCGACGGGTGGCCGCAGGCGGGGCGCCCCATCCGCCCGCAACGGAAAGGCCAAGGAGTTTTTCGTGTGGTTCCCCTGCAACCCTTGAAAGGACGCTGAGTGAGGACGGATGGGGCTGCCGAAGGACAGGACCCGTCGAATACAACAGGATAATGGTCGATTGTATTAATCAGGCGAAGGGGTTTTCCCGGAAGCGTTTCTGAATCTCTTCGACCTGGCCGGCATTCCTGACAAGTGCCGCGACACAGTCCGGGTCCAGTTGCATTCCGGCGAGCTGCCGGAGCATGGCGAAGGCCTCTTCGTTGCTCCAGGCCGTCTTGTAGGGCCGGTGGCTGGTCAGGGCGTCGAAGATGTCCGCCACCGCGATGATCCGCGACTCGAGCGGGATCTTGTCGCCTTTCATTCCATGGGGGTACCCCCGTCCGTCGATCGTTTCGTGGTGGTACTCGGCGATGTTCCGCATCACGTCGATGTGCTGGAAGGAATCGAGCCCGAAGTCTTTCAACATCGCGTCGATCATCTGTCGGCCCTTCTGCGTATGCGACTTCATCAGCTCAAACTCCTCCTCGGTCAGCCGGGCCGGCTTTCGAAGAATGGTGTCCGGCACCCCGATCTTGCCGATATCGTGCAACGGGGCGAACAAAAAAATGTGCTCGATGTATTCATCGTCCAGATGATACGGCTCGGCCAGCTCCTTGGCGATCAATCGGGCGTAATCGGACATCCGGTCGAGGTGGGCCCCCGTCTCCATGTCCCGGTGGGCGCTGATGTCCCGCGCGGCCTTGACCGTTGCCAGCATCGTCCGGATCGTCATGAGGTCGTTGATGATCGTGAGGGAGACCAGGTGGCCGAAGACGTCCAGGTAGTGGAGCACCTCGGGTTCGAGGGAATTTTTCTCGCGGGAATTGAAGAAGACAAACCCAAAAAAGGTGCCGTTGATGTACATCGGCATTGTGTAGCTGGAGACATACCCCTGCGACGCGATCCGTCGGGTGTGCTCACGCTCCGAGGGCCCGAAAACGGTCAGATCGTTGATCACCCGCGGCATCCCGGTCTCGAGGATCTCCATGAGGGATCGGGAGTCGCTCATTTTCGCTTCGTAACGAACCAGCGGGGCCTGGGGGCCGCTGCTGTGGCTGAAGGTTTTCAGCAGGTCGGTCTTGGTGTCGTAAACCGCCACCGCGATGCGGTCGATGAACGGGAATCGAGCCTTCAAAACTTTATGAATCGATTCCAGCTTTTCGGAAAGCGTAATATTTTTATTGAGTTCCTTTAAGACATCCTGATGGAAGACCATGGGCAGAGACCTGAAGGGTGATCGCGCAACCTACCTGTATGTAATGATAACGGCCCATCGAATACCTGTCAATGAACCGGCGCGACCCCTGCGGCCCCCTTCGTTGATTTCTCGCCCGTCGCCCCCGATTCGGCCCGGTCCGTCGCGAGAAACATGTACATCGCCGGCACCACGAACAGCGTGAACAGTGTGCCGATTGCGATGCCGGTTGCGATCACGAGACCCATGTTGAAGCGGCCCACCGCGCCGGCGCCGGACGCGGTGATCAACGGCACCACGCCGAGCACCATGGCCGCGGTCGTCATCAGGATCGGACGCAACCGGATGCCGGCCGCCATTTCTACGGCCTCCCGCTTGCTCTTTCCCTCCTGCTGAAGGTCGTTGGCGAACTGCACGATCAGGATGCCGTGCTTGCTGATCAGCGCGATCAGCGTCACCAGACCGACCTCGGTGTAGATGTTCAGGGTCGATCCTCCGACGCCGAGACTGATGAAGATCATCGCCCCGCAGATCGACATCGGCACGCTCACCAGGACGATCAGGGGATCGCGGAAGCTTTCAAAAAGCGCCGCCAGGGCGAGAAAAATGATGATCAATGCGAAGAAAAAGGTCACGACCAATGCGCTGCTCTCCTGCTTGAACTGCCGGGACGGACCCCCGTAGTCGATGCTGTAGCCCTGTGGAAGAACCTCCTTGGCCTCGGCGTCTAGGGTATCGAGCGCCTGACCCATCGTGATGCCGATGGCCGGCACGGCCGAGAGCATGGCCGAATTGAGCTGCTGGAAGTGATTGAGCGTCTCCGGCACGACGACGGTCTTGAGTTTCACGACGGTCGAAACCGGAACGGACGCGCCGCTCTTGGTCGTGATGTAATAGTCCCGGAGATGCTCGGCGTTGAGCCGGTCGCGCTGCATCACCTGCGGGATCACCTTGTAGGACCGTCCGGCGAGGCTGAAGTAGTTGACGTAGCCCCCGCCCAGCATCGACCCGAGCGCGTCGCCGATCGTTTGCATCGTCAGTCCGAGCTGGGCGGCCTTGTCGCGGTCGATCTCCACGGTGGTCTGCGGCTTGTCGATCTTCAGATCGTTGTCGACAAACATGAACATGCCGCTGGCCCGCGCCTTGTCCATCAGCGCTTCGGAAACCTCGTTCAGCCGCTCGTAGGAATCGGTCGTGCCGATCACAAACTGGATCGGAAGACCCCGGCCTCCGCCGGGCAGGGGCGGCCGCTGAAACGCCACGGCTCGAACGCCCGCGATCTCCCCGAGCTGATTTTGGACCACCGGCTGCATTTCCATCGTGGTCCGTTTCCGCTCGTCCCACGGCTTCATCACCATTCCCGCGATCCCGGAATTGACCCCGCTGATGCCGTCGAGCTGGAAGACGTGGTCGGTCTCGGGATAGGCCGCGAAGGTTTTGTAAACCTCGCGCGTATAGAGCTGCGTCTGGGCGAGCGTCGCGTTCGGCGCGGCCGTCACCAGCGAGATGATGACGCCCATGTCCTCCTGCGGCGCCAGTTCGCGTTTGGCGTTGGCGTAAAGGAAGTAAATGCTGACGAGAATGATCGCCGCGAAAACGCCCACGACCGGCAGGGCGTCGAGCGCCCCGTGCAGCCGCCGCGCATAGCCCCGCCGAAGCCGCTCGAACTGGGCATCGATAAACTTGACGAACCGGCCCTGGCCGCCGCCGTCGTGCGGTTTAAGAAAACGCGAGCACATCATGGGCGAAAGCGTCAGCGCGATGATTGCGGAGACCGTCACGGCGCCGACCAACGTGAAAGCGAATTCGGTGAACAGCGCCCCGGTCAGACCGCCCATGAACCCGATCGGCACGTAGACCGCAATCAAGACCACGGTGATGGCGATAATCGGCCCCGCAAGTTCGTGCGCGCCGGCCAGGGACGCCTCCAGGGGCGACATGCCCCCTTCGATATGCCGATGCACGTTTTCCACCACAATGATCGCGTCGTCCACCACCAGACCGATCGCCAAGACGAGCGAGAGCAGCGTCAGCAGGTTGATCGAATACCCGAGAATCAACATCACGAAAAACGCGCCGACCAACGAAAGCGGCATCGCGATCGTCGGAATGATCACCGACCGGAGGGATCCGAGGAAAAGGAAAATCACCAGCGTGACGATCAGCAGGGATTTGACCAGCGTGCTGATCACTTCGTGGATCGAGCTGTTCACGTATTTCGTCGCGTCGTAGACGATCTTCCCGCCAAGTCCCTCGGGCAACTGCGCCTGAATCGGCGGAAACGCTTTCCGGACGCTGTCGATCACGGTCAGCAGATTGGCGCTCGGCGCCACTTTGATTCCGATATAAACCGCCGTCTGGCCGTCGAACCCCACCGCGGTATCGTAGTCGTCCGACCCGAGCGTGACGTTCGCGACATCCCCGAGACGCACGATCGCGCCGTCCTGCGATTTGATGATGAGATTACGGAATTCGTCGACCGAATGGAGTCCGGTCTCGGCCGTCAGGTCCATCGTGACCATCTGACCTTTGGTCCGCCCGACCGCGGAGATGAAATCGTTGGCCGCGAGCGCGTTGCTCACGTCGGCCGCCGTCAGTCGGTAGGCGGCCAGTTTATCGGGATCGAGCCAGGCGCGCAGCGCGAATTGATGTTTGCCGAGGATTTCGGCCGTCTGCACGCCCTCCACCGTCTGAAGCTTGGGCTGCACCACCCGGATGAGATAATCGGTGATCTGGTTGGTCGACAGCACCGTGCTGTAGAACCCGATGTACATCGAATCGATCGTCTCGCCGATGGCGATCGTCAGGACCGGCTGCTGGGTTTCCTTCGGGAGCTGGTTGAGCACCGCGTTGACCTTGGTGTTGATCTCGGTCAACGCCTTGTTCGGATCGTAGTTCAACCGCAGGTTGGCCTGGATCGTGCTGACGCTCTGCGCGCTGGAAGAGGTGAGGTAGTCGATCCCGTTGGCCTGCGCGATCGAGTTTTCCAGCGGGGTGGTGATAAACCCGGCCACCAGCGCCGGGTCGGCCCCGGTGTACGTGGTCGCAACCGTCACCACCGCGTTCTGGGTTTCCGGGAACTCGCGCACGGGAAGCAACCCCACGGAGCGCACCCCCAATACCAAAATCATCAGGCTGATGACGGTGGCCAGGACAGGCCGGCGAATGAATAGATCGGTAAAGCGCATCAGGGAACTCCCGGGTTACTGTTCCACCGGCATGGGCGCGGGTTCGTTGCTGGGCTGGACTGCGTTATTAATGACCACGGCGCTTCCGTTCTTCAACTTGAGCTGTCCGCTCGTGGCCACCAAGTCGCCCGGTTTGATTCCTTTCACGATGGCCACTTGGTCGCCCCGGGTCTCGCCGACGGTCACAAAGGTCTGCTTGGCGGTCAGGACCGG
>Ga0187773_10001246_pt1 | contig 10351 bp, 8 predicted proteins | sample 0216_BV02_MP05_1_FD_133133 | JGI IMG/M metagenome (GOLD analysis project Ga0187773, IMG submission 133133) | Tropical peat soil microbial communities from peatlands in Department of Meta, Colombia - 0216_BV02_MP05_10_MG | ecosystem: Environmental > Terrestrial > Soil > Wetlands > Peat | place...
ACGACTTCTTCCTCGCGTTTTCGCCGGAGAGAGTGGATCCGGGCAACAAGAAGCACACGACCGCAACGATTCCGAAGGTCGTCGGAGGTGTGACCGCTGCATGTACCGAGCTGGCCGCCGCACTGTACCGGCAGGTGACGGCAACCGTATTCGAGGTGTCGAGCCCCTGCGTCGCGGAAACGGCCAAGCTCCTGGAGAACACCTTCCGTAGCGTGAACATCGCGCTGGCCAACGAGCTCGCCTTCGCGTGCCGAAAGATCGGTGTAGACCCATGGGAAGTCATCGAGGCGGCGGCGACGAAGCCGTTCGGCTTCATGCCCTTCTATCCGGGTCCGGGGATCGGTGGGCACTGCATACCCGTGGATCCGCTGTACCTATCGTGGAAGGTCCGCCTCACCGGCTATGAGGCGCAGTTCATCGCGCTGGCGGATCAGGTGAACCGTGCGATGCCGGAACACGTGGTGAGCTTGGTCGGCGACGCGCTCAACGAGCGCGGGCGTCCGCTGCGCGGGTCGTCCGTGCTCGTGATGGGTATCACCTACAAGGCGGACGTCAATGACATCCGGGAGTCGCCCGCGCTCGAGATCCTGGAGATGCTCGAACGGAAGGGGGCCCAGGTCTCGTACGCCGATCCGTTCACGCCGCAGCTGGCGATCGGTGCCACGAAGATGACGGCCGTCGAGCCGACACCCGATACGATCGCGGCCACGGACTGCGTGCTGATTCTCACGAACCATTCCAGCTTCGACTACGGCACCATCGCCGATCGTGCGCCCTTGGTGGTGGACACTCGAAACGCGCTGAAGGCCCACCGAGGGGCGCGTTCGTCGATCGTGACGCTCTGAGGGATGACCATGCGGACCGTTCTCGTCACCGGCGGCGCGGGCTTTATCGGCTCGCACCTTGTCGACCAGCTTCTGGAAGACGGTGCGGTGGTACGGGTGCTCGACAACCTGTCCAGCGGCTCACTGAGAAACCTCCAGGCAGCGGCTGAGCGACAGTCGCGCGTCGGAGGAGCCCTGAGCGGTAGCCGGCTGGAAGTGATCATCGGGGACGTGCGCGACCGCGAGCTCCTGCGCAAGGCGCTGCGCAACGTGACTCACGTGTTTCACCTCGCGGCCCTACCGCCGAGCGCGTCCGGGATTCCGGAGCCCGGAGCGACCCATACGGTCAACGTCGAGGGCACACTGAACGTCCTCCACGGGGCTCTGACGGAAGGGGTGTGGCGAGTGGTTCTGGCGTCGTGTGCGTCGGTCTATGGAGCGGCCGACACGGGCCCCATTTCCGAGGACGCGCCGCTACGGCCGACGAGCCTGTTCGCAGCGTCCAAGGTAGCGGCCGAGACGTACTGCCAGGCCTTCTACGCGAGGCATCAGCTCGATACGGTCACCCTACGGTATTTCCAGGTGTACGGGCCGAGACAGCGGCCGGGATCACCTCACAACCTAGTGCCGAACCTCATCGAAGCACTCCGAAAGGGGCGACTCTCCCACGACTGGGATGATCTCCCCCAGGGGGATTTCATCTACGTGGATGATGCAGTGGCCGCTACCCTGGCCGCCGGGCGTGCCCCAAGGGTCGGCGGGCGCGTCGTGAACATTGGCGCGGGCCAGTTGGCGAGCATGGGCGACGTTCTCCATATCCTCTCGGATCTGATGAAGACCGCGGGCGTTACGGACTTCTCGGGGAGTGCCGATTCGCAGCCCCACGTAGTCTGTGCCGATACCACCGTCGCTTCCGAGTTGCTCGGATTCGTGCCACGGGTTTCGCTGGTCTCCGGTCTGGCTCGGGTGGTGCGATCGATGAGCGACGAAGAGGCAATCGAGCGGGCCGCGCTGGCTCCGATCGGTCTGGACGACTGACGATCCGATGCTCAACGCCCTCAGTTTCGACGTCGAGGAGTATTTTCATGCGGAGGCGTTCTCGGGCGCCGTCCGGCCGGAGGAGTGGCCGACGCTCGAGAGCCGGGTGGTCCGGGCCACCGAGCGGCTCCTGGATGTGCTCGATGAAGCCTCTACCTCCGCCACGTTCTTCATCCTGGGCTGGGTGGCGGAGCGGCATGGTGCGTTGGTGCGAACGATCCACACGCGCGGCCATGAGGTGGCCTGCCATGGCTATGACCACCAGATGATTACCCGACAGAGCCGGGCCGAGTTCAGCGAGGACATCCGCCGTGGCAAGGGCGTCATCGAGGATGCCGCGGGCACCGAAGTCATCGGCTATCGGGCGCCGACGTTCTCGGTGGTGCGTGAAACGCTCTGGAGTCTGGAGGTCCTGGCGGCGGCCGGATTTCGATACGACTCGAGCATATTCCCGATCGTCCATGATCGGTATGGGATCCCCGACGCAGCTCGGTTCCCGCACCGGGTGGCCGCGGGTCCCGGGGTCGAGATGGGCGAGTTCCCTCTATCCACGGTCTGCCGCTTCGGGTGGCGCTTCCCAGTGGCGGGTGGCGGCTACTTCAGGCTGTTCCCGTACCGTCTGACCCGGCGGGCGGTGCGCTCTCTCAACGAGGGCGAAGGACAACCCGCCATCGTCTACCTGCATCCGTGGGAAATCGATCCTGACCAGCCGCGGCTGCCGGTCGGCGGGCTGACCCGGATCCGCCACTCCGTGAACACGCGGACGACGGAATCGAAGATTCATCGCCTGCTGCGCGACTTTCGATTCGCGCCGGTGCGGGACGTCCTCCTAAAGGCGGGAGTGCTGGTGTCCGGAGACATGTCATGAGGGTGCTCGCGGTCGTAGGTGCCCGTCCGAACTTTGTCAAGATCGCGCCGATCCTGGCTGAACTGGCGGAGTATCCGTACGTCTCCACGACGCTGGTCCACACTGGGCAGCACTATGACGCCAACATGTCGGATACGTTCTTCGCGAATCTCGAGATCCCCCGCCCCGACGTGAACCTCAAGGTGCAGAGTGCGGGCGGGGTGGCCCAGCTGGCGGAGATCATGACTCGGCTCGAGCCGGTATTGGAGCATGGTCGGCCGGACGTCGTGATCGTGGTGGGTGATGTCAACTCCACGGTGGCGGCAGCCCTCACCGCCGTGAAGCTCGGCCTCAAGGTGGCCCACATCGAGGCAGGGCTCCGCAGCTTCGATCGGAACATGCCGGAAGAGGTGAACCGGCTCGTGACCGACGCGGTGTCGGATCTGCTCTTTACGAGTGAGCCGTCTGGCAACGACAACTTGTTGCGGGAAGGTGTCCCCGCGGAAAAGGTCCATTTCGTCGGCAACGTGATGATTGACACGCTCTTTCGCTACCGCGAGCGGGCGCTCGAGTCGGATGTTCTGGATCGCCTCCGACTGGAGGCCGGGCGCTACGTCGCCCTCACGCTGCACCGGCAGAGCAACGTCGACGACGAAGGAACCCTCGGTATGCTCCTCGGCGCGGTGGCCCGCATCCAGACCGAGGTTCCGGTGGTGTTCCCGGTGCACCCTCGCACCCGGCGACGCCTGGAGGTTGTAGCCTCGCTGATGCCTGTGATGCCCGGTCTGCGCCTGACGGAGCCGCTGTCCTACCTGGACTTCGTGCAGGTGATGGCCAATGCGCGCTGCGTGTTGACGGACTCCGGTGGAATCCAGGAGGAGACCACCGCGCTCGGGATTCCCTGCCTGACGCTTCGTCACAACACCGAACGGCCCGTCACGGTAGTCCGCGGCACCAACCGGATCGTCGGGACGGAGCCGGAAGCCATCTACCAGAGCTGGCGGGAGGTCGCCGACGGCAAGTGGCCGACCGGCGAGCTGCCGGAGCTCTGGGACGGGAAGGCCGCAGGGCGAATCGTGAACGCCTTGCTGAGCAAGGGCAGGTAGAGGCCCCACCGTGGACGTTCGCCCGCTCGGCAGCGAGACATTGGACTGGGACGCGTTCGTGCGGAGCACGCCGGGCGGCAGCCCGTTTCACCTACTGGCGTGGAAGCGAGCAGTCGAGCGCACGTTCCGGCACCGTGCGCACTATCTGGTGGCGCTCAATGGCGACTCGGTTGAAGGGGTCTTGCCCCTGTTCGAGGTACGGGGACTCCTCGGGGGGCGCGGGCTCGTTTCCGTTCCTTACGGGGTCTACGGGGGCATCTGCGCGGCATCTCATTCGGCCGCGATAGCGTTGCTGGAGGCCGCCGGCGAACTCGCCAGGCGCACGGGCGCGACGTATGTGGAGCTTCGTCACCGGCCGGGCCACCAGATGGACCTGGCGACCAAGAACCTGTACGTAACATTCGCGCGGCCGATTTCCCCGGACAACGAGAAGAACCTCAACGACATCCCTCGGAAGCAGCGGCGGATGACACGTCAGGGTCTCAAGCATGGGCTGCGCCCAGAGTTCGGGCTGCAGCACCTCGACCGCTTCTGGGGTGTCTACGCTCATAGCGTGCACGCTTTGGGTTCGCCAGTCTTCCCGCGGCGCCTGTTCCACAGCCTCGCGGAGGAGTTCGGGAAGGATTGCGAGCTGCTCACGATCTGGAAGGACGACGCCCTCGTGGCCGGAGTCCTCACGCTCTTCTTCGAGGACCAGGTGCTCCCCTACTACGGTGGTGCGCTGCGGGATGCCCTGCCCCTGGCGGTGAACGATTTCATGTACTGGGAGCTCCTCTGCCATGCGGCCAAGGCGGGTTATCGGACCTTCGACTTCGGGCGCAGCCGGGAAGGGACCGGAGCCTATCACTTCAAGCGGCACTGGGGCTTCGAGCCGGTGCCGCTGCCCTATCAGTATCTCTTGGTGAACGGTGGCCGCATGCCCGACCTCAGCCCTTCGAACCCGAAGATGCGCCTTGCGGTGAATGCCTGGAAACGGCTTCCACTGCCGTTGACCAGGGTCCTTGGCCCTAGGTTGACCAGGTATCTGCCATGAACATCCTCATGCTCGGGCGATGGCTCCCGCCGCCCCGTCGGCCGGTCCGGGGCACGCGAGAGTATCAGTTCGCTCACCACCTAGCGCGTGCCCACCGACTCACGCTCGCGTTCGTCACCGACAACCCGGATACTGCCGGCTCCATCTCCGCCCTCCGGAGCGAATTCGGGGACCTCGAGTTCGCCTCGGTGCCTCGCGGATGGAAGTCGCTGGCGAGTGCGGTTCGTCTGGCGACCGGGGAGTCTTGCACGCTCTCGTATTTCCGCTCGGAGGCCCTGCGGACGCGGCTATCGGACCGTCTGCGGAACACCGACTACGACCTCGTCTATGTATCCTCCTCCACTATGATCCAGTACGCCCTGGACGTCGACCCCGGGATTCCGATGGTCACGGACTTCGGGACGCTCGATTCGGAGTGGTGGGCTCGCCAGGCCGCGCGTGGGACCTATGGTGCGTCGCGCTTCTTCCGGACGGAGGCCGCCCGTCTCCGTGCTGCCGAGACCATCGCAGCTCGGCGCGCCGCCCAGCGCGTGGTTGAGACCCCTGAAGCAGCGCGTATCGTCCAGGCGCTCGCGCCAGGCCTACCGACCGTCGTGATTCCGAGCGGGGTGGACGTCGAGACGGCGGGAACGGGTTCGCGCCCGGGTAAGGCGCCCACGGTGATCTTCAACGCCTCGACCGGGAGCGACGCCGAAGTAGACGAGATACTCGATTTTTGCCGTTCGATCATTCCCGCGGTCAAGGCGCGGGTCTCCCAGGCCCGTTTCGTGCTGGCGGCGAAAGAGCCTGTCTCGGCCGGGCGAGTTGGCCGGGGCCTGGAGGGCCTCGAGATCGCTCCGCCGATGTCCGACCTGCGCCTCCTCCTTCATCATCAGGCGGTGGTCGCCGCGCCTTGCGGCGCAGGCTTCGACGTGCGGACGAGTGTGCTCGAGCCGATGGCGGCCGGTGTTCCCGTGATCACAACGTCCGCGGTGCGCGATGTGCTTCGAGCGCGGGCGGGGCAGGACATCGAGGTCTCCGACAACCGTCTTGATTTCGCGCTTCGTGTCATCGACTTGCTCGTGGACGATCGCCGACGCGAGGAAATGGGCTCACACGGCCGGCGGTTTGTGCAGGAGAAGTTCTCCTGGAGCGTCTTCGGCGCCCGGATAGACGATCTGCTCACCGGAGTCGTGAAGGAAAGCGGTGGGCAGAACGGTGTCCGCCGTACGAGGCCGATTCCGGCGCGGCACGGAGCCTGAGGCAGTGCGGATCCTCATGCTCGCGCACCGAATTCCGTATCCTCCCCACACGGGAGACAAGACGCGCGCGTTCCACATTGCGCGTCATCTGGCGAGGCGGCACGACCTCACGCTCGCGTTCCTGGTGGACGAGCGTGCTGATCTGACGGGGCTGGCGGCACTCCGGGAGACCGTTCCCGCTATCGAGTTCGCGCGTCTGTGGAAGCCCTGGAGCCTTCTCAAGGGGTTTGGCGGACTGGCGACCGGCGGATCACTAAGCGTGCCATACTTCGCCTCCCACGGGCTGCGCGGGCGCCTCGACGCGCGACGTACGGAGACCCCCTTCGACCTGGTGTATGCCTCCTCGACGCCGATGGCACAGTACGTGAGTGGTCTTGGGCTACCGGTCGTCATGGATTTCGTGGACGTGGATTCGGACAAATGGCGGCAGTACGGCGAGCGTGCCCGGCCGCCGATGAGCTGGTTGTATGAGCTCGAAGGGCGTCGGCTCCAGGATGCGGAGGCGGATATCACCCGCTGGGCCAGCTTGTGTGTGCTGGCGACCCAGTTGGAGGAGAGCCTGCTGAAATCGTTCGCCCCATGGGCTCGGACTGCGGTGGTCTCGAACGGGATCGACCTGTCTTACTACGAACCTGTCCGGACGCAACCCGCTAAGCCGACGGTGCTGTTCACGGGGGCCATGGACTACCGTCCGAACGTCGATGCGGTGTCCTACTTCTGCTCGGACATCCTGCCTCAGGTCCGCCGGGAGATACCGGACACGCGGTTCTATATCGTTGGGCTCAACCCTGCGCCCGAGGTCGTCCGCCTCGGGCGGATGCCGGGGGTGACCGTCACGGGCTCGGTGCCGGACGTCAGGCCCTATTACGCTCTGGCCAGCGTGTGTGTCGCGCCGTTGCGTATCGGTCGTGGGATCCAGAACAAGGTGCTCCAGGGCATGGCGATGGGACTGCCGCTGGTGGTGAGTGGCCTGGCGGGGCGAGGGCTCGAGGCGCAGGCGGGCCGCCACTTCGAGGTCGCGGACGACCCCACGCAGTTCGCGGCCCACGTTCTGCGCCTACTGAAGACACCGACGGAGGGACGGACACTCGGGCTGAACGGTCGCGCCTTCGTCGAGGCCAACTACGGCTGGGAGCGCTCGCTGTTTGGCCTGGAGCGTCTGCTTGGAGAGACCGTCGCAGGAGCGCCCGCGATGCGGCGGGACCGACACGCGCGCCCGGCGGTGCGCCTTCCGGATGCGCCCGCCCGCGGCCAGGAGGCCTCGCGGTCATGACGCTGCGCGTGCGTCGATTGACCTCGGCCGCCGACTTCCGAGCCATCGGATCGGTGTGGGCCGATCTTGAGGAGCAGAGCGGCGAGGCTTCGCCGTTCACGAGCCACGACTGGTTCGAGTGTTGCCGGATCGCACGTGCGGATCGGAGCCACGAGCTACTCGTGGTGGAGGACTCGGTGGCGCCGTGCTCGCTCATTCCACTAGCCAGCTGGAAGGCGCGTACACGTGGTATGCGTGTTCGCTATCTCGGGCTCCTGGACTGCCTCGATTCCCCCGTCGCCGACTTGCTGCACACCGGAGCGGCTCTCCCGGTGGTGCGTGCGCTGCTCGACCACGTCGCGAGTCGAACCGATTGGGACGTGCTCGAACTCGGCCGGCTTCCGGCCGGCTCGCCGACGCTCAAGGCGCTCGAAGCGGAGCTGCCCGCCCGGTTTCCTTGGCGCCGTGCGGGTGGGGAGCTCTCGCCCTATATGGCCATCGACGGGCCCTGGGCGGGCTTCTACGGGTCGAAGAGTCAGCGATTCAAGAAGACCATCCGAAACGTTCAGAACCGTCTCGACCGCCTTGGGTCTATCGACGTGGAGGAGCACCGAGAGGTCGCCCCGAGCGGGGCCGTCTTCGAGGAGATGATCGACCTCACGCGCCGGAGCTGGAAGGCGGACGAGGGAGTCGCAATCGCTACCATGCCCCGCATGCGAGAGTTCTTCGGAGAGCTGAGCCGACGTGCGACCGAGCGGGGCTGGCTCTCGGTCTGGTTTTTGCGGCTCGACGGGCAGGCGATCGCGATGGAGTACCAGCTTCGGTCTCGTGGAGTCGCCTACGCGCTCCGTGCGGACTATGACCTCGCCTACGCGGCCTCGTCCCCCGGCAGTGCGCTGAACTTCGCCGTCGCGCGAGGCCTCTTCGAGAGCGGAGGTATCCACGAGTACCAGATGGGGCCGGGTCAGAACGAGTACAAGATGCGGTGGGCCTCGGGCTGTCACGAGACCACGAGGGTCCAGATCTACCGGCGCGCGCTCTATCCGCGGCTCGTTCATCTGACCGAGACCAGGATCGTTCCGGCGCTGCGCCGGCTACGGGAGAGGGCCCGATGAGCCTGCTCGGCGGCCTGATCAACCGCGACGCGTCGCGGCCAGTCGACGTCGCCCGGCTTTGCGCCATCGCGGCGCGGGGTCGGGAGCTTTCGCCGGCGATTGCCACGGCCGGTCCCTTCGGAGTGTTTCTCGGCGGCGAGGAAGTACCGTGGCGCGGCGACGGGGCGGTGATCGTGGCGGGTGATCTGGACCTGCTCAACCTGGACGAGCTGCGCTCGGCCACGGGACGAGGGGCTCCGCAAGAGATGCTGGCGGCCCTGTATCAGCAAGAGGGCCCCCGCGCCCTGCGCCGGCTGCGGGGGGCGTTCGCGGTGGCGGTCTGGGATTCCGTGAAGCGAGTGCTTCTGCTGGCGGTCGACCATATCGGGATGAGACGATTGCACTACGCGGTCACCTCCGACGGCGTGGTGTTCGGCTCGCATACGAGGCTTCTGCGAGGAGTGCCGGGGGTCGGGAACGAGCCGGACCCTACTGCGGTCTACGACTACCTGAACTACGGCTACGTCCCCGCTCCTACGTCGATCCACGCGGACATCTGCCGGATCGAGCCCGGCTGCCTAGTCACCGTGGAGGACGGGACCCTCGTGGTCGAACGCTACTGGGACCTCGCGTACCGCGAGCAGCCGGTGGAGCTGGAGGAGGCCTGCCAGCGTACCGTGCAGCTGGCGGAGGCGGCCGTCGCGCGGACAGTGGGTGGAGATGGGGCGAAGCGTACCGGGACGTTCCTCTCGGGCGGTACGGATAGCAGCACCATCCTCGGGCTGATGAGTCGGCTTACCGGAGAGAGGGTCCACGCGTTCTCGATCGGGTTCAACGAACGTCGGTACGACGAGTTGGATCATGCCGAGCGGGCTGCCCGCCGCTTCAAGGCGCTCCATCACGTGCGCCGGATCTCGGCGGGACAGGCCCTGGAGGTACTGCCTAGTCTGGTCGATGCCTACGATGAGCCTTTCGGGAACAACTCGGCGCTCGGCACGCTCCTGTGCGCTCAGAGCGCTCGCGAGTGCGGTCTTGAGCGCCTCCTTGGCGGTGACGGTGGAGACGAGATCTTCGGTGGCAATGAGCGCTATGCCGTAGATGCCGTGTTCGGGCGCTACGGGCGCGTCCCGGCCGTCCTGCGGCGAGCACTTCTCGAGCCCCTGTTGCGGGTATTGCCTGACGGTGGTTCGAGTGTGCTGGGGAAGGCCCAGCGGTATGTCCGGCGGGCCAAGCTGCCGAACCCGCGGCGCTTCTACTCGTATGACTTCTTCTTCGCGCAGGAAGGCCGTGACCTGCTCGATCCCGCCTTTCTCGCGGCCGTGAGGCCCGGGGCGCCATGGACCACGCTCGAGGATCACTTCGGGCGCGTGACCGCCGGGGAGGAGATCAATCGGCTGCTATACCTGGACATGAAGCTCACCATCGGCGACAACGATCTCCATAAGGTGGTCCGCACCGCCGATATCGCCGGCCTCGGAGTGCGATTCCCCTTCCTGGATATACCGCTGGTCGAGTTCGCCGCGACGTGGCCTGGGCGCTTCAAGGTGCGCGGCACCGAGAAGCGGTACTTGTTCAAGCGGGCCTTCCGCAATCTGCTGCCCGCCGAGACTCTGGTGAAGCCCAAGCAGGGCTTCGGGATCCCGACCAGCCTGTGGCTTCGGACGCATCCCGGCTTCGTCGACCTCGCCCACGATGCGCTTCTCGGTCCGGACGCACACGTGCGCGCATACTTCCGGCCCGGCGCGCTGGACGAGCTCCTCCGGCTCCATGCGTCGGACTCGACCGCCTTCTACGGTGACATCGTGTGGAAGGTGCTCATGCTGGAGCTCTGGCGTCGGCACCACCTCACCCCGGGCGGTCACGTATGACGCGCGTCGGACTCCTCCGAGGGGTGGCAACCGGACTCCATCGTGCGG
>Ga0187773_10001248_pt1 | contig 10348 bp, 6 predicted proteins | sample 0216_BV02_MP05_1_FD_133133 | JGI IMG/M metagenome (GOLD analysis project Ga0187773, IMG submission 133133) | Tropical peat soil microbial communities from peatlands in Department of Meta, Colombia - 0216_BV02_MP05_10_MG | ecosystem: Environmental > Terrestrial > Soil > Wetlands > Peat | place...
CGATGGAAAACGTTGGCGGAAAGGTCTGCCAGTCTCCGACCGGAGGAATGATCGCATGAACCTCCCCAACCTGATCACGCTGCTGCGAATCTTCCTGATTCCCGTCTTTATTCTGGTCTTTCTGACCCCCACCGGTCCGCGGTCACTGGCCGCCGCCATCATTTTTTTTGTCGCCTCCCTGACGGATCTGATGGACGGCTATCTGGCCCGACGGTGGGAGCAAATCACGAAGCTCGGCAAATTTCTGGATCCGGTCGCGGATAAATTTCTGGTCCTGGCCGCGCTGATCATGTTGGTGGATTTCCACCGTGTCTCCTCCTGGATCGCGATCGTCATTATCGGTCGTGAACTGGCCGTAACCGGTCTTCGGGCGATCGCAGCCTCTTCCGGCATCGTGATTGCAGCCGATGACGCTGGAAAGTACAAAATGGTTATTCAGACCATTTCAATCGGGCTCTTGATTCTTGAATACAAGATCGGTTATTTCAACTTTCACGCCTGGGGAACCTTCTTGCTCTGGGTCTCGATGGTCCTGGCGATTCTTTCCGGAGTACAGTACTTCATGAAATATTTAAACCAGATTGATCCGACAGAGATCAAATGAACCTGAACCCCGCCCTTTCCCTCCTCGTTGCGATGATCGCAGGATATCTGGCCGGATCGATTCCGTTTGGCGTGATCTTTTCACGATGGATCACCCGAATCGATCCTCGCAACCGAGGCAGCCGGAATATCGGTTTTACAAACGTCCTCCGGACGGCTGGTCGCACGCCGGCCGCATTAACGTTGATGGGGGATCTGGGCAAGGGTTATCTCGCGGTGCGGTTCGCGCAATCGCTATCGGTAGGGGAGACCGGCGATTGGCTGGCGGGAATCGCAGCGGTGTTGGGTCATAATTATCCGGTCTTTCTGGGTTTCAAAGGGGGAAAAGGGGTCGCAACCGGTCTGGGCGTTCTTTATGGTATTCAACCGCTCGTGGGCTGGATGACGGTCATTCTTTGGGGGGGGACGGTTTTATTATCGCGGTACTCCTCGCTGGGCGCCATTGTGGCCTTCGGGCTATCGCCGCTCCTCGTCCTGTTACTTCGTCCGGCCCCCTTGAATTTTTTCTTTTCTCTGGTTTTAACAGGGCTCATCTTGATCCGGCACACGGCCAATATCCATCGTCTGCGTTCGGGAACGGAACCCAAAATCGGTCGGGCATGAAAAGATTCGGACAGAGAATTATTTCGCAAGCGATCTTGACCCTCCTGGCCCACATGACTTTATTCTTGTCGGTTCAGGCCGCGGAACCGGACGCGGCCGCTACCTTCTCGACCCAACAACTTCCTCCTTGGGCCGAGACGGCATGGTCAAAATACAAAACACAAAGGGCGGAAGGACAGACGGAGGCATCAACCGAAACATTAAATCAAGTCCGGAAACAAGCCGCCAGTCAAGGAATCCAAGGGTTTGATCTTCTGGCCGCGGTGATGATTCAAGAAGGGGAGGAAGCGCTTTCAAAAGGCAACATCGATAAGGCGGTTGAGCTGGGTGAGGCCGCAAGACTGTGGTCTCCCGATGACCCAAACAGCGCTTTCTTTCTGGCCAAGGCACAGTTCGAGCAGCACCCGTATTCACCCTTTGCGGCTATCGGAAACTACTTCAGTGGACTTTTGGCTGCCATGCAGGACTTCTGGTTTTCATTTTATATCACGGGCCGTCTGGTCCTGATTTTACTGGTGGGTCTCTTTGGCAGCTTTGTCATATTTTTCGTTTTTCTGCTCATTCGCTATCTCCCGCTCCTGGTTCATGGTCTACATGAATGGGCCGGATTCGTTTTAAATCGTCCGGCCATCTGGATGTTGGTCTTGACCTTTCTGCTCACGCCCTTGTTCATCGGTATAAGCCCGGTATTCATTTTGTTTGTCGGGCTCTGTTTGGTTTGGTGGTTTATGACGGGGAGTGAGCATCTGATCTCGGCTACACTCGTTGCGGTTCTGAGCCTTGCAGTATATTGGATGCCCGTAACGTTTTCCTGGTTGACGGCGGACCAGTCACCGGAACTATTTTTACTGTCGCAAGTCGTTCGGGGGAATGCAGACGCGACCGGTTGGGTGCCTCGGGTGGAGGAACAGTCCAACTATGATAAGAATTGGCCGGTTCTTTTTTCCGTGGCGCTGCAAAAAAAGCGGGAAGGCAACTACGCCGAGGCGTTGGAGCGGTATCAGCAGGTGCAGAATCTCGAACCGGATCGTTCGATCATTTTGAACAACATGGGAAATATCTATTTTCTCATGCAGCGTCACGAGGACGCGGTGGGGTTCTATAAACAATCTATCCTCAAGGATCCCGAGGATGCGGCCAGTCACTACAATCTCAGCCTGGTTTACCGCGAGCTGCTCCGGTTCAATGAGGCCGAACAAGAATTCGAAGCGGCAGAACGGATTAATCCTTCCCTGATTCGGTCGTATCCGGGAAAGGGACCGATGGATGAACTTTTTTCGAAAGCGACATTATGGAAAGCCGCGTTCTCGAACTCGCCTTCAAAGAAAGCCGATTCCCAAAAATTATTTGAAATGATCATGAGGCCTCTCACACTGGAGACGTCGCCGTATCTAATGCTCTCCCTTGCAGGCGGGGTGATCGCAATGCGCCTGGCCCTGTCACGGAAATACACGGCGATCCCCTGTACACTTTGCGGTCGGCCGATTTGTTTTCATTGCCAGCGCAGAATCATGGATATTAAAACCTGTTCGACCTGCTGGAGAAATTTCAAGAACGTCAAAAGAAAATCGGACCTCCATCGAATCAATATCCGCCGTCGTTGGATCTCCCGGGTGGCCCGGTGGATCTCGGTTCCTTTCCCCGGGGCCGGTCATTATTACTTTGGGCGTGAAATGAAAGGATTTGTCATTCAGGCGGTTTATATCGGTGTCCTGTTCACCGTCTTTTTCAGGAACGGATTTTTCCGTGCCCCAACGGAGCATGGAGAAATCGTGGGCATTGTCGGGTTGTCTCTGATCTTGTTCATGGTCGTAATTTTATATCTATTGGTGTTCTTCGATATTTTAAAGCATTCCGATTAAAAACCCTAATCGAAGGGAAGTTAAATGGCGCTAGAAGGCTCTCTCAAAGATTTTGGGCTGGCCGATATTTTTCAATTGATATATCTCCAGAAAAAAACCGGAATCCTGACGATGAAAAACGATTCAGCGGAGGCGAAGGTTCTGTTTGAAAAAGGACTGGTCGTCAAAGCGGAAACTTCTAATTTGGAAGGATTAAATAGGATCGGACAAATTCTGGCCCGTTCCAATAAAATAACTGAAGATCAACTTAAGGAAGCCCTATCTAAGCAAAATCAATCTAAAGATAAAATCGGCGAGATTCTTATAGAAATGGGAGCCATACAAAAAGAAGATTTGGTCAAGGCCCTCGGCATCCATGTCAGAGAAGCCGTGCTAAACCTGTTTAAATGGAAAGAAGGACGATACAGTTTTGAGCCCTCTGAGATTTCAATCGAGCGCGAATACTGGTTACCTGTCAATACCGAGTTTCTCATTATGGAAGGAGTCCGGAGAATTGATGAATGGCCATTTATCGAGAAAAAAATCCCAAATTTAGAAATCATCTTTGAGAAAAACAAGGAGATTCCAGAGAACATAAGGGTCGTGAAGGCGGAAGAAGATCCGAGCACAAGGATGGTCACAGAAAACGAAACGGACAAGGGAATACAGGTCACACAAGAGGAAAAGAATCTGTATGATCTGGTCGACGGTCAGCAGGACGTCAGACAACTGATCGAAATTAGTAACATGGGGGAATTTGAAACCTGCAAAACACTGAGCAACCTCCTCACTGCCGGATTGATCGTACAAAAATACGCGATAGAACAACCGAAAATGGAATCGGATCAACCCATAACCCATAAAGAACGGGTCCCATGGATAAGCACCCGACAGGTATTCAGCGGGTTTCTTTTATTCATTTGTCTTCTCTTCGTGGCGTTGGGTGTTGGAAAAATCCCCCAAACTCTTCGGCAAACGGAAGATACGATGACCCTTTGGAAGAGAATTGAGTTACCAAACCGCCTGCAAGAGATTGGCAACGCAATCTTGGTTTTCTATTACAGGAATAATCAGCTTCCTACCTCACTCGAAGTGTTGTCTAAGGAAGGTTATATTGAAACCGAATTACCTAATAGGACAGAGGGACCGGAAATAGGGTATGAGCCGAAACCCGAATCAGGCTCTTTTACATTAAATGTCTTTAGGCATCCATAATTTAAAGTTTACATAATATACATTATCAGACATTATTAAGACCGCAAAAGGGGAACTGAAATGAAACAAGGTGATTTTGAAACATTTGGCCAATGGCTCTCAAATCAGATGGAAATGGCGACAGTGTCTCCAGATTACCTTGCATCCTGTTTACGGTATCCGAATGCCCAATCCATAAAGCGTCTCTGCGACAATCAGTCGCGTCTTCAGATGAAGGACTGGCCTACCGTGGCCAAACTTTTACAAATTCGACTCGATGAATTTCTGATCGTGCTGGAATACTTCCATCCGGAATGGGTTTTGGAATATGATGAATTTATTTCCAACTGTCTACGCTATCTGTTGTGGCGCATTGAACAGAATCAACAACGCCCTCTCCCCTTGCCCGAGTTATTATTGAGCGTCGCGATGGAGGAAATTGTTGAACCGGCCTGTACCGGCCGATTTGCTGCGTCTGAAGATCGCCGCAAGGTCGATCGAAGAAAGACGAATATCGAACCCGAAAAGGACAAACGCGGCCGGCCGCGGCGACTCACCGATCTGATTCATTACCTGAAGAATCAGATCGGACTTGTGGCCTTAATCAACCTCTTCACCTCGGGGGTTCTCCTGTTGCAGGGTTGGGTACTCTCATGAAGCTGACGCAGCATTTCCGTCGAGAAATTGGCCTGGCCTGGGCCGGCCTTGAAAAGGTGGTCGTGTCGACCGCCGAACAGACCGCGCGCCAGGTGGAGATCCTGCGTTTATCTTTCCAGATTCACGAACATGAGCGAGCGGTGGCCGCGGTATTCGAGCGAATGGGACGGTTTTTATACGAGTCCCATGAAAAAAATATGGAGACGATCCTCGCCCAGGTCGTTTCTCAATCCTGTCTATCGGATTTCAAAAAACTTCAAAGCGAACTCAAGTTCATGGAGCGGAGACGATACGATCTTCAGGAAGAGAACGTTTCGACAAAATGGGCGGAGTTTGTCGAGTCGGTTTATAAAAGCGGCATGACGCTTGAATCCCTCGTTCTTCCGTTTCATTTAAATCCGTCCGTCCTGACCTTGCAATCTCTGGCGCTTCCTCAAGGTGTTCATGTGATCGCGATCCAACGTCACGGAAAATTTGTCCAACCGCATGGAGGCGTACTGCTTGAACAAGGCGATCGGTTGACATTGCTCGGTCCTCCGCAACATATCATTCAAGTCCTGGAGCGATTCTCGCCACCGTAATGATCGAGGACCGATTTCGGCTTTCCACAATATTTGTGGAAAAGTTGTGGTTAACCCTGTTAATATACCCCTTGAGGGCTTGAACAGAGCGGCTTTGCACACATTGCATAAAAAATGTGCAGTGAAAGATTTGTGAAATTGACAGGTTCAGAAATACACGGCCAAAACCTAATCGGATCATTTGCGCCCGCGGCTTGTATTTTGATGAACCTTTTGTTAAACTAAAATCAGAAAGGGTAACATTAATATTACTTCAGGTGAGGAGGATTCATGATGGATGGGATGAAAGTATCAGGACGACGTTTGATTTCCGTAGCGATCATCGCGGCCATGTCGACTTTGTGGGTTATGAATCAATCTATGCCGGTCCAGGCCAAAGAAAGCAACGGAATGAAAATGCTCCAAGAGATGGAAAGTGTCCTGGTCGACCTTGCGGATCGCGTAAAACCGGCAGTGGTGAATATTTCTCCGGCGACTCATCCCACCCCGAAACAGGGAGAAACGCCCCGGGGAGATCATCCCCCGGAGAGTTCAGGATCCGGCTCGGGAGTGATCATTGACAAAAAAGGATATATTGTGACGAACAACCATGTGGTCGGCGACGCCTCGGAAGTCGAGGTTCGTTTATCGGATAAAAGCCATTTTACCGGAAAAGTGGTCGGCAAAGATCCGGATACGGATGTCGCCGTCGTCAAGGTGGAGCCCGATCATGATCTCCCCTTCGTTCCGATCGGCGACTCCAGCACGGTTAAGGTGGGACAGTGGGTCATGGCGGTCGGTAACCCATTCGGCCTGGATCGCACCGTCACGCTCGGAGTCGTCAGCGCCCTTGGTCGAGAGAATGTCAACCTTTCCCGATATGAAGATTTTATTCAGACCGACGCTTCGATCAACCCCGGAAACAGCGGCGGTCCGCTGTTCAATCTGAATGGTGAAGTGATCGGCATCAATACCGCAATCATCAACTTTGCCCAAGGCATCGGGTTTGCCATTCCTTCCAACATGGTCCAGAACGTGATGAATCAACTGATTTCCAAAGGACGCGTGGTGCGCGGCTGGTTGGGGGTGGGGATTCAGCCGGTGACGGATGATCTCGCGTCAAAATTCAATGTCAAAGAGGATGAAGGCGTTCTTGTGAACGAGGTTTTCGAAGGCGATCCCGCTTCGAAGGCCGGAATGCAGCCGGGCGACATCATCATCAAGCTGGACGGAAAAGCGGTGGATACTCCCCAGACCCTGTCCCGCTTGATTGCATCGTTTCCGCCCGGAAAAGATGCGGCGTTCGAAATCATCCGGGACGGCAAACACAAGAATCTGACCGTCAAACTGGGCGAGCGAAAAGAAGAAGCGGTGACGGCTTCGATTCCGAAACACGAACCCGAGACGGTCTTGGGCTTAAACGTACAAGACCTGACGCCGGAACTGGCCGATCGTTTCAAGCTCAAGGATGAAAAAGGCGTATTGGTCACCAAAGTCGAAGCCGGCAGCTCGGCCGATTCGGAAGGCATTAAGGAAGGGGACCTCATCAAAGAAGTGAACCGAAACAAGGTCGAAAACTCGGACGACTTCCGGAACGCGATTGCAAAGGTCAAGAAAGGAGAAAGCGTCTTGATCCGCATCATCCGCGAAAACCGGGCCTTCTACGTGGTACTCAAAACAGAATCAGAATAAATGGGTCCAGCACATCAAAGCCCCGTTCAATTATTAATGAACGGGGCTTTTTTTCTGCAAAATTTTGCGGGATGAAATACCCTATGATATGATAAATTAATGTTTCTTATCCTCCGGTCAGCGATAGATCCGATTCAGACCCCATGATCTTTCTATCTTGAAGGGATTGATGAAACGATTCCGTTTTGATGTGATCGTCATCGGTTGTGGACCTGCCGGTGCAACCGCCGCCGGTTCACTGGCTCGGGCCGGGCTGTCCGTCCTTGTTTTAGAGGCCGGGGTTTATGCCGGTGCCGAAAACTGGTCCGGTTGCGTCTATTTTGCGGAAAATTTAGCCGAACCCGACGCATTCGGAGCGGAAACCGTCTCGGCCGCTCCCTACGAACGCCGTCTGGTGCGGAGGGGAATATTCCTGCACAATGGCCTTGATCTGGTCGGTTTTTCGTATCAAAATCCAGATACCTTTCGTCATTGTTACACCGTTCTCCGCCCCGTTTACGATCCCTACTGGGCCGGTCAGGTCCAGACTCAGGGAGCGATGCTGCTGCCCCAAACGACCGTCACCTCCTTAATCCGAAGAGGTGGCCGGGTGGTCGGCGTCGAAACCGAGCACGGACCGGTTTATGCCGAAGTCACGTTTATTGCCGAAGGTGATGCTTCCCATCTCATCCGGCGTGAAAGGTTGGAGCGCGTCACCAACCCCCATTTCATGCAAGGTGTAAAGGCGGTTTTCAGCCTTCCGCCCACGGCGATCGAGGAGCGCTTCCACGTTTTACCGGGAGAGGGTTGCGCTTATGAATACCTGATTCGAAACGGGCAGATCGGCGGACAGACCGCGCATCTAAACATCGGCGCTTTCCTGTATACCAACCGCGATAGTCTTTCGTTCGGTTATGTCGTTCCGCTTGAGAACCTAAGAGAGGCATACCGAGGCGATCACAGTCGGCTGCTGGAGTGGCTCCGCGGTCTTCCTCATTATAAGTCGCTTCTTAATGGCGCCGCCTTATCGGCATACGGCACGAAGCTGATTCGGAGCGGCGGCTTAAAAGAACAACCGATCCTGGTTGAAGACGGTCTTGCCGTTGGGGGCGCCGCAACCGGTTTGGGGATCGATCTTCCCTACCCGAATTTCACCGGTCCGTCTTCCGCCAGCGGTCTGTTTTTCGCCCGGGCCGTCCGCGGTTTATTAAAGGACGGTCAAACGATCACCGCCGACAGGCTGCGACAGAGTTATCTCGAACCGCTGCATGCAAGCGTTTACGGACAGAATGCTGCATTTTTGTCCTCCTGGCCGGAATATCTTGAGAACAGCCGGGCCTTCTTCGGTCGATCGGCCGATCTGGCCTGCGGGCTGGCCCATTTTCTGACCCAGCCGCGTACCCGTTTATGGCATGCCGCCCGTTTCCTACGAGGCCATCTGTCGATCCGAGCGCTTCGAGAAGTTTTCGGCGACTGCGCGCAGATGATCCGGGCCTCGGGACTCGGACCCGCGCTTTCCGCCAGCCTGAGCCTATCTCTGTTCGGCCGATGGACGGCTGCAGTTTTCATATCGGGATCGAAGTGCGACCCCGGTTTTCGATTCTGGATCGAAATCTTGGATCGGCCCGCGGGCGATATTCAAAAATTCCCGTGGCCGATTCATCCTCTGTTGGGGCGGCTCTTGCCCGGTCTGGCCGAAGGGATGAAGGTCGTGTATGCCAACGACGGAAGGCCTCTGTCCGAAAAGTTCCAAAAGACCGCCCGGGCCGTTCTTGAACGACTGAACTTAACCGATTGGATCACTCTCCCCTTCTTCGCGGTTTATCTCGCGACCCTTGCATGGGTGTCTCTTTTATTCGACTTCGTACGGTTTTATCTGCTCCGTCAGCCGGTCGAAAAGATTTTGGGGGGACCGGTGGGGGACTATGTCCAGGCTCAGCAAACGGCGCGGGACATGGACCAGGCCAAGACGGTCGATTCGTTCGAGGCGAAACTTTCCACCAATTCGTATCGTCTGGGGCGCCGTTCGCACATCCGCGTCCTCTGGCCGAATGAGCTCGTGCATCACGGGGACCTGGCCCGATCTTCCCTTTGGTCGGTCTGTCCGGCCCGAGTTTACCAGTACGATCCACCGCTGGTCGGGCGCGGCATGGTCACGGTCAATTACGAAAACTGCATCAAATGCGAAACATGCTGGCATGCCGCCGGCGATCAAGCGCGTTGGGGACGGCACACTGATCATCGCCTGATCTACCGGCCCGACTCCGATTCCATTCAAATTCTACTGGGTCAAAAATCTCCATCGATTGCCCCGCGACCGCCGCGCGAAGAAGGGAGAGCAAGACCGCATCTCAAGGAAGGGGTTTCATTACAAAAACCGCATCGAGATGTTATTGATGCGCTGTCCGATTCGGTGACGTCCGTTCTTAAGTCCGTTTGTGCGCTTGAAACGGCGGTGGAGAATCTCCCCGCTTCAGCCGACACGACCCGGCGCGAATGGCCCCGAAATATCGGGGAGATGACAACGCGGCGCCTGGATGCGCTTCAATCGCTGCTTGCTTCCGAAGGCATCCGCGGGGCATGTTCGGCCTTGGGGATTCCGGATCAACTCCAGACCGAATGGCGGCTGACTCTTCAAGATGACGCCAAGGATCTTAAACACCAGTTGTCAAACGGCCAGGAGTTTCATGCCTTATCGGCCGCCCGCCGAATTCGGGAAGAGGTCGTCCGTCCAATGATCGAAGCGGTTAACGCCATCCTTGGGCCTACGGCTACGGAAGACCGGGACCGGTCATTGCTCGATCCGGAACTTAACGATCGGATCGCGTCGCTGTTTCCGGATCGCGTCGTCAAGGAATGGGAAAACTCCCCCATTTCACCGGACGCTCGCGAGCATCTCCTTTCTCTTATTAAGGATCGGGCTGCGCGACCGGTTCCCTTGATTCGGGGGCTTTCGGCCGCGAGTCCGGCATTAGGGCTCCTTGCGGCCTGCCATACCACGGCTTTAAACATACTCAAACAGACCCAACAGCCTCTCCATGCCGATCGATGCGCCGTGGACGGTCACGCCCTTTCGATTAAAACCTCCCAAGAGGAGTTCATCATCGATGGGGTTTTGGAACTTGTTCCACTCGCTCTATCGGATGCGGTGGTTATTGTTTATCAAGACATGGCCTGGCAGGTTCCCTTGGATCAGCCTGGGCTTAAAACATTCCCGAC
>Ga0187773_10001250_pt1 | contig 10340 bp, 13 predicted proteins | sample 0216_BV02_MP05_1_FD_133133 | JGI IMG/M metagenome (GOLD analysis project Ga0187773, IMG submission 133133) | Tropical peat soil microbial communities from peatlands in Department of Meta, Colombia - 0216_BV02_MP05_10_MG | ecosystem: Environmental > Terrestrial > Soil > Wetlands > Peat | place...
GACGGAGAGGGTTCGAGTCCCCGATTCCAATGCGGGTGCCCGGCAATGACAGTGAGCGGGTGGTCAGTGCCCGCCCTCATCGGCTTCGAGGACAAAAAGGCGGCCGCAATAGGGGCATTGCACCTGGGGCTCATGCCCCATCTCCAGATAGACCAGCGGATGGCCGAGGGCACCGCCACCGCCGTCGCAGGCCACGCGGTGGCTATCAACGGGAATCGTCTCGGGCGCCTCGGTCGGCATGCTCGGCAGCGCGCGGGCCCAGTACCATCTCCGGCAGACGTTCGTGTTCCTCAACATGTACCAGGTGAACCAGCCGGAGGTGCTGATCGCCAATGCGAGCCAGCGCTTCAACGAGCGCGGCGAGCTGACCGACGAGACGTCCCGCGAGCTGATCCGGAAGCTGGTGGCCGAGCTCGTGGCCTGGACGAAGCGGCTGAAGGGCTCGGGCTAGGCCAGCCAGCCGGCGCGGCGACCGGCGGCCCGCCGCGCGGCGCGCAGCGCCCGCGCCACCGCGTCCTCGGGCGCGCGCGCGATCAGCAGCGGCACGCGACGACCGTCCGGCGGAACGAGCCGCCAGGTGCCGAGACCCACCACCGGCCGCCCCAGCTTCAGCGCGAGCGCGATCTCGGACAGCGTGCCGTAGCGGCCGCCCACCGCGATCACCGCGTCGCTCGAGCGCACCAGGATGACATTGCGGGCCTGGTCCATGCCGGTAACGATCGGGACGCGCACCCAACGATTGGCGTCGCGGACGTCGAAGCCCGGCACCAGCCCGACCACCAGCCCGCCGGCCGAGGCCGCACCACGCGACGCGGCCTCCATGACGCCGCCGAGCCCCCCGGTCAGCAGCACCGCCCCGGCGGCCGCCACCGCGCGCCCCACGCGCTCGGCGAGGGCGGCCACCCGCCGCGAGCACGCGCCCTCGCCGATCACACCGACGCGGAGCGCGGCCCACTCCGGCTTCACGCCGACTCGACGCGCTGCCAGCCGCCCTCCTGCAGGGACCGCAGCACCGCGTCGAGCACCAGCTGGGCCCGCAGGCCGTCCTCGAGCGAGGGCGACGGGCTCTCGCCCTTGCGCACGCCCTCGAGGAAGCGCTTCACGAGCGGTGCGATCGTGGTCTTGCCGGTCACCTCCAGCGGATCGCCTTCCCCGGCGGACCGGGGCAGACCCGCCTTCACCGGCACCGGCTGCAGGGTCCCGCTGGCACCGGCGGCACGCAGCTCGCCCACGTACCACTTGGGCTTCTCCCGGTCGAGCCGGTAGACCAGCCCCCCCTGGCTGCCGTAGGCCTCGAGCGAGGCCTCGTTGGCCCCGCGCGCGGCGCGGCTCACCGAGAGCGTCACCTGGGCGCCCGACGCCAGCTCGCCGATCACGCTGCAGAAGTCCTCGGCATCGGCGGCCCGGCCACCGCCCGGGACGGTGCGCGAGGCGTAGGCGACGCCGGCCTGCGCGGTCACCTTCGCGAACTCCCCGAAGTGCCAGCGCACCATGTCGATGAGATGCACGCCCATGTCGCCCATCGCCCCGTGACCGGCCTGGGCGCGGTCCATGCGCCACGTGATCGGCGCCGACTCGTCGGCCCACCGGGCCCCGAGCCAGCGGCCGCCGGCGTGGAAGAGTCGGCCCACCGCACCCTCCTCGATCAGTGAGTGGAACCGCTGCATGGCGGGCACGAAGCGCCAGTTGAAGCACGTCATCGCGACCCGCTGCGCCTTGGCCGCCGCGTCGGCCATCTCGCGGCCTTCCGCGGCGGTCATCGCGAGCGGCTTCTCGCAGAGCACGTGCGCGCCCTTCGCGAGCGCGCGCAGCGCGATCTCGCGGTGCATGCTGGGCGGCGAGGCGATCACCACGATGTCGGGCGTGGCCTCGTCGAGCATCCGCTCCCACCGCTCGAACACGCCGGGCACGTTGTAGCGCGTCGCCACCGCGCGTGCCGTCTCCTGGTTCCGCTGGCAGACCGCGACCACCTCGCAGCCGTTGGCCTGAAACGCCGGGATGTGCGCCCGCCCGAAGCCAAGCCCGATGATGCCCACGCGATACTTCTTCCGTGCCATGCGTCGCTGTTCCTTTCGCCGGCGGATTCCCTTCACCCGCGGATTGAGTTAGAGTCGGCCCCATCCTACAGCAGGCCCAGAGGAGGCTTCCATGAAGGCGGTCGCCGCCGTTGCCGAGATCCTGAAGCGCGAAGGTACCACCTTTCTGATCGGCTATCCCGTGAACCCGATCATCGAGGCGGCCGCCCAGGCCGACATCCGCACCATCATCGTCCGCCAGGAGCGCACCGGCCTGCACATGGCCGACGCGGTCAGCCGCATCACCTCCGGCCAGAAGATCGGCGTGTTCACGATGCAGCACGGCCCCGGCTCGGAGAACGCGTTCGGCGGCGTGGCCCAGGCCTACGGCGACTCGGTGCCGATCGTGGTGCTGCCGGGCGGCTACCCGCGCCGCATCACCAACATCCCGCCCAACTTCAACTCGTTCATCAACTACCGCAACGTGACCAAGTGGTGCGAGCAGGTCGTGGTGGGCGACGCGGTGCCCGACGCGATGCGCCGCGCCTTCACCCAGGTGAAGAACGGACGCCCGCGGCCCGTGCTCGTGGAGATCCCCGTCGACGTGTACCAGGAGGAGGTGCCGGAGCCCCTCGCCTACAAGGCGACTCCGCGCACGCGCGTCGCCCCCGATCCGGACGCGGTCACCGAGGCGGCGCGCCTCCTGGTGGAGGCCGAGCGCCCGGTCATCTACGCGGGCCAGGGCGTCCACTACGCGCGTGCCTGGCAGCAGCTGCGCGAGCTCGCCGAGCTGCTCGAGGCGCCGGTCACCACGAGCCTCGAGGGCAAGAGCGCGTTCCCGGAGACCCACCCGCTATCGCTCGGGTCGGGCGGGCGCTCGATCCCCAAGACCGTCTTCGAGTTCCTCAAGAACTCCGACGTGATCTTCGGCATCGGCTGCAGCTTCTCCACCACGAACTACGGGGTGGCGATGCCGAAGGGCAAGACCATCGTGCACTCCACCGTCGACGTCGCCGATCTCAACAAGGACGTGGTGGCCGCCCACGCGGTGATCGGGGACGCGGGCCTGGTGCTGGACGCCCTCCTCGCCGAGGTGCGTGACCGCCTGAAGGGCAAGCCCCGCGGGCGCCGGGCGGAGGTGACCCGACAGATCTCGACGATGAAGGCGGAGTGGCTCGCCCAGTGGACGCCGAAGCTGACCGCCGGCGACAAGCCGCTCTCGCCCTACCGGGTCATCTGGGACCTGCTGCACACCGTCGACGTGGCCAACACCATCATCACCCACGACGCGGGCAGTCCGCGCGATCAGCTCTCGCCCTTCTGGGAGTCCAAGGAGCCGCTCACGTACATCGGCTGGGGCAAGACCACCCAGCTCGGCTACGGCCTCGGGCTCGCGATGGGGGCCAAGCTCGCCCGACCGGACGCGCTTTGCATCAACGTCTGGGGCGACGCGGCGATCGGCTTCACCGGGATGGACTTCGAGACCGCGGTGCGCGAGCGCATCCCGATCCTCTCGATCCTGCTCAACAACTTCTCGATGGCGATCGAGCTGCCGATCATGAAGACGGCCACCGAGAAGTACCGCTCGACCGACATCAGCGGCCACTACGCGGACATGGCGAAGGCCTTCGGCGGGTACGGGGAGCGCATCACCGAGCCCGGCGACATCGTCCCGGCCATCAAGCGCGGGATCGCCAAGACGCGCGAGGGCATCCCGACCCTGCTCGAGTTCATCACCGAGAAGGAGATCAACTTCTCGATGTTCAAGTAGCGCGCGGCCGGCGACATCGAGGCCCGGAGTCGTCATGACCTTCCGCCTGGCCCCGATGTCGCCGGTGATCCTCGGCCTGACCGTCTTCCTCCTCTTCCTGCCGCTGGCCTTCCTGGCCGCGGCGGCCGTCTGGACTCCCCTCCTGGCGATGCCCGCGCTGTTCATGCTCGCGATCTACCTCTGGATCTGGCTCCGATACCGCCCGACCGCGTTCGTGGTGCACGAGCACACGCTCGAGGTGGCCTGGCCGCTCAAGCGCCGGGAGATTCCCCGGGAGGACATCGCCGCCGTGCGCATCGTCGATCGGGAGCGGCTGCGCCGCGAGGTCGGCCGGGGGATGCGGGTGGGTGCGGGCGGCCTCTTCGGCGGCTTCGGCTACCTGTGGACCACCGACCGGGGGCTGGTGCGCATGTACGTCTCGCGCACCGACCGCTTCGTGTGGATCGAGCGCAAGAGCGACCGGCCGTGGCTGATCACCCCCGATCGGCCGGACCTCTTCGTCCGCACGCTCGCGCCGCATGCCTGATCTCACCTATCGCTCGCCGAAGACCGAGGTGCGGGCGAGCCCGATCCACGGCCGCGGGCTCTTTGCGGCCCAGCCCATCGCCGCCGGCGAGATCGTCGCGGTGAAGGGGGGCTACGTGCTCTCCCCGGCGCAATGGGCGGCCCTCGAGCCCACGCTCGGCCCAGCCGAGATCCAGATCGCGGAGGACCTCGTCATCGCACCCATCCGCCTGGACCACCGGGATGGCGCCATGCTGTTCACCAACCATTCCTGCGACCCCAACCTCGCCATCCAGGGACAGATCGTCCTCGTCGCCATGCGCGACATCGCGGCGGGCGAGGAGCTGACCATCGACTGGGCCACCACCGACGACGGCGACTACACGCTCCAGTGCCGGTGCGGGAGCCCCCGCTGCCGCGGTATCGTCACCGGCAAGGACTGGATGCGGCCGGAGCTGCAGGCCCGCTACCGCGGCTGGTTTTGCTGGTTCCTCCAGCGGAAGATCGAGCAGCGCGCATGGTGACCGCCGAGCGCTTCGCCCACGGCATGACCTTCGACCGGTACATGGCCTTCATCGGCACGCCCGCGAATCTCGCGCGCGAGGCGGGCTGGTGGCGCGGTCCCGAGCGCATGGACTGGAGCGGACCGCTCCGCGCCTGGCACGACCGGTTGACGCTTCGGCCGGACCAGGTCGCAGCGATCCGCTGGCTCGCCGCGCGGCCGCGCGGGCCGGCCCGGATCCTCGTGATCGCGGAGGAATGGTCCTCGGATTGCCGCCGGGTCGTCCCGATGCTCTCGCGCCTGGCGGAGGCCGGGGACCTCGAGCTGCGGATCTTTCCGCGCGACGGCGCGAAGGTCGGGCGCGGGCCCCGGGCGGATCCCGCGGAGACCCCGAACGCGGATCTCATGAACGAGTTCCTGCGCGAGCAGGACGGGCAGACCTATCAGTCGATCCCGGTGGTCGTGTTCTACACCGGGGCGATGGCGTATCTCTACCACTTCACCGAGCGACCGGCCATCTACCACCCGGACCGCCTGTCCGCTCCGATGCGGGCGCCGCGGCCTGGCGAGACGGAAGCCGAGACCTGGGAGCGCTTCATGCGAGAGTGGGCGGCGCTGCAGCAGTCTCCGTTCTTCCAGGTCTGGGCCTTCGCGGCGCTCGATGAGATGCTGTCGGCGCTGCACGAGCTAGCGGTCACCCCACCGGCGTGAGCGGGGCGCCGCTGCGGGCGTAGCGGTGCGGAGGAGGAGACCATGGCGGTGCGGATCGTTCGACTCGGGACTCAACGCGCCCGCGGCGAGGGCCTGCGCATCGGGACGGTGCGACGCCCCCCGCGCGGGGTGCCAAAGGCCGACTACGCCGCGCGCGACTACTACGACACGTGGCTGCCAGAGCTGGCCCCGAGCGCGCCGCTCGTGTCGTGGGCCCTCTCGAGGCCGTGGACGGCTGCGCGCTGGTCGCTCTACGCGCGACGCTACCGTGCCGAGATGCGGCAGCCCGCGGCGCAGCGGCTCCTCGCCCTGCTGGCGGCCCTGTCCGCGCAGACCGACTTCTCGGTGGGCTGCTACTGCGAGGACGCGAGCCGCTGCCATCGCTCCCTGCTGCGGCAGCTCCTGGTCGAGCACGGCGCGACCGTCGTGTGAGACTGCCTCCCACCGCGGCAGCGGAGATCCCGACTGCCCGATCGGGAGGCGTCAGGCGCTCCCGCCTCGCGGTGGGTTGCTCCCGCAAGTCATCGCCGCGCCTCGCCGAACCCGGAGTTCTCGTGTCCTGGCACGTCGTCTGCAGCTCGTTGTCGCGAGCACTTCATCGCATCGTCGCGAAATCCAGGGCCTCGTCGCCGTACGATGACGGAGCTCTTTCTCTCGAGGAGGGACGACCGACATGATCATGCGAGATCGCAGCACCGGCAAGCTCGCCCTCATCGCGCACGACCACAAGAAGGTCGATCTGGTGGCGTGGGCCACCTTCAACCGCGAGACCCTGGCCTCCTTTCCCCTCGTCGCCACCGGGCACACCGCCCGGCTCGTCCGCGACAAGGTCGGGCTCGAAGTCGAGGCACTGCTGAGCGGACCCGAGGGCGGTGACGCCCAGATCGCCGCGGGCGTCGCCACCGGCGCGATCGACGCGGTGTTCTTCTTCGTCGACCCGCTCTCGGCTCAGCCGCACGACCCGGACATCCGCGCGCTGCTCCGCGTGTGCAACGTGCACAACGTCCCGGTGGCCACGAACCTGGCCGCCGCGGACTTGATCATCGCCGGGCTCCCGGCCTGTCCGGGAACGGAGGCGGCCGTGCGCGCGACGATGCGCTAGAGCGTGGTTGTCCACGCCGGGCCGACCGTGTAGCCTCGGGGCCAGCCTACCCAAAGGAGGAGCCCATGAAGTACGGTGTGGTACTTCCGATCTGGCAGCTCACGGTGGCGGAGGCCGAGTCGCTGGCCACGAAGGCGGAGGCGCTCGGGCTGGACGGCGTCTTCGTGCCCGATCACATCCTGGCCAAGCCCGCCACCACCCAGCACTACGGTGGACACTGGCCGGATCCCTTCTCGCTGCTCGGGTTCCTCGCCGGGCGCACGCGGCGCATCCACCTGGGGGCGAGCGTCATCGTGCTGCCGTATCGCAACGCCCTGGTGGCGGCCAAGGCCGCGGCCACCGTGGACCAGGCCTCGGGCGGGCGCTTCATCTTCGGGGTGGGGGTGGGCTGGGACGAGGCCGAGTTCGTCGACCTGCGCCTGCCCTTCGCGGAGCGGGGTCGCCTCAGCGACGACTACATCCGGGCGATCAAGGCCGCCTTCGCGGCCGATGTTCCACAGTACAGCGGCAAGTACGTGAGCTTCTCGGGCGCCACCTTCTCTCCACGGCCCGCGCAGCGGCCGCACCCGCCGATCTGGGTGGGCGGCTCGCCCGGTGCCATCTCCGGCCCCGCGGTGCGGCGCTGCGCCGAGCTCGGCGACGTGTGGCATCCGCTGGCGCTCGGCCTCGACGAGATCGAGAAGGGTTACGCGAGGCTCCGCGACCTGGCGGGCCGCACCGGCCGGCGCGAGAAGCTCGGGCTCGCCCCGCGCAACCTGCTCGACCTGACCGACGGCGCGAAGGGCGCCGGACGGGCCGCCTTCCAGGGCTCGGTGGCCGAGGTGGCAAGCGACATCAAGCGCGTGAAGGCGATGGGCGCCGAGTGGATGACGTTCGATCTGCCGCGCGCGGGTGTCCCGGCGATGGTGAAGGCGATGGAGCGGCTCGCCGGCGAGGTCAAGCCCGCGGCGGCGTGACCGCGGGCGGCGGGCTCGCGATCCGCGACGCGCGCCCGGGCGAGCAGGCCGCGATCGAGACGGTGACGCTCGCCGCCTACGAGCAGTACGCGGAGACGCTCACCGCTGCTCAGTGGGGGATGTACCGCCGGAACATCGTGAGCACCCTGGCCGACGTGCGACCGGCAGCGCAGCTCGTGGCCGAGGCCGCCGGTCGCGTCGTCGGCGCGGTGCTCCTCTACCCCGCCGGCGCGGTCATGGCCAACCCGGGCGGGACCGCGTTCACGCTCCGGTGGCCGGAGGTGCGGCTGCTGGCCGTGACGCCCGCCGCGCGCGGCGGCGGGGTGGGCCGCGGGCTCATGGAGGAGTGCGTGCGCCGAGCCCGGAGCGCCGGCGCGGACGCCATCACGCTGCACACCACCGACATGATGCGCGTCGCGATGCGGCTGTACGAGCGGATGGGCTTCGAGCCGGTACCGGCGCTCGACCTGCAGCCGGCGCCGGGCGTGCTCGCGAAGGGATACCGGCTCACGCTGTGAGGCGGCGCCCCCTCACTCGAGCGAGGTGCCCTCATTTCAGTGAGGTGAACGTGAAGGCGCGGACGATCTGACGCTGGGCCACCGCGAAGAACAGCAGCACCGGCGCCACCACGAACATGCTACCGGCCATGATGATGTGCCAGCGCGCACCGGTTCCCTCCTCCCGCAGCATCGACACGCCCACCGGCAGGGTGCGAACCGCGTCGGTCGTGGTCATCACGAGCGGCCAGAAGAAGTCGTTCCAGTGGTAGACCACGCTGAAAAGCGAGAAGGCCACCACGGTCGGCCGGGCGATCGGCACCATCAGCCGGAAGATGATCGTGAACAGGCCGGCCCCGTCCACGCGCGCCGCGTCCACGATGTCGTCGCTGACCTGCATGAAGGCCTCGCGGATCAGGAAGGTGCCCAGCGCGGAAACCGCGTAGGGCACCACGAGCGCCGCGTAGGTGTTCACCAGGCCCAGGTGCGATAACAGGATGTAGAGCGGCACGAAGCGCACCTGGGGCGGCACGATGAGGCACGCCATCACGATCACGAAGCAGACGTCGCGGCCCGGGAAGCGCAGCTTCGCGAAGGCGTAGGCGGCGGTGCACGCGAAGAAGAGCTGCAGGACCAGGATCGCCGCGGTCTGGATCACGTTGTTGACGAAGTAGCGCAGGAACGGCCCCGACCCCCAGGCCTTGCCGTAGTTGTCCCAGTGCGGCGGGCTCGGGATCAGGCTCGGCGGGAACTGGGTCACGCCCGGCAGGTCCTTCAGCGAGGTGACCACCATCCACAGGTACGGGCCGACCTCGACCGCGGCCACCACCAGCAGGCCGACCACGGTTAGCCAGCGCACCAGGGGATTCGGATGGCTCACGTGGTGTACTGCACCCGCCGGCGGAACACCAGCCACTGCAGCAGGGTCAGCAGCAAGATCAGCACGAAGAAGACCACCACCGCCGCCGAGGCCTTGCCGAGGCGGAAGTACTGGAAGGCCTGCTCGTAGATGTAGTACACGTAGATCATCGTCGAGGTCACCGGCCCGCCCTGGGTCATGATCTTGACGATGTCGAAGCCCTGGAAGCTCGCGATCGTCAGCGTCACCACCAGGAAGAGCGTGGTCGGCGACAGCAGCGGCCACGTGATGAAGCGGAAGCGGTTCCAGCCGGTGGCCCCGTCGAGCGCGGCGGCCTCGTAGAAGTCCCCCGGGATGGCCTGGAGCCCGGCCAGGTAGATCACGAGCGGGTACCCGATGGTCTTCCAGACCGTGACCAGCACCAGCGTCCACAGGGCGACCGACGGGCTCCCCAGCCAGTTCACCGGCGGCAGCCCGGCCAGGCGCAGGGTGTAGGTGACGAGGCCGTACTGCGGGTCCAGCATCCAGATCCACAGGAGCGACACCGCGACCCACGAGACGATGTAGGAGGAGAAGATGCAGCCCTGCAGCGCGGCGCTGAGCGCCCCGCGGCGGTTCAGCAGCAGGGCGAGCACGAGGCCCAGCCCGAGCGAGAGCGCCACCACGCCGCCCGAGTAGCACGCGGTGTTGACCAGCACCTCGCCGAACTCCGAGGAGGCGAGCGCGTGGTAGTTGGCGAGGCCCACGTAGCGCTTCGGGGTCATGAGGTCCCACTCGAACACGCTCACGTAGGCCGAGTAGGCCACCGGGTACAGATACACGAGCCCGAAGAGCGCCAGCGAGGGCGCGACCAGCGCGTACCCCAGCCAGGCGTCTCTCCGGGCCCGCCGCGACGCCACTACTTGTCGTACTTGGAGATGATCTCGTTCGCCTTCTGATCCGCCGCGCTCATGACCTCCGCGGACGTCTTCGTGCCGAGCACCGCGGCCTCCAGGTTCGGCTGGATGACCTCACGCTGGATGTCGAAGAGCGCCGGGGAGAACGGGAAGCGCTGGGCGTTCCGAAGCTGATCGAGCGCGACCTTGTAGTTCGGGTTGTCCTTGTAGAAGGCCTGCATGCCCGCCGAGTTGATCGCGGAGAGCCGCACCGGCATGTACCCGGTGGCCTTCGAGAGCGAGATCGTCTGCTCGGGCTCGGTCATCCACTTGATGAAGGCCCAGCCCGCTTCCTTCTGGGCCGCCGGCGCGTCCTTCAGCAGCACGAAGTAGGTGCCGCCGGTGGGGACCGCCGCCTTGACCTTGGCCGGGAGGAACGCGGTGCCGACCTTGAACTTGGCGTTCTCGGTCATGTAGTTGAGGAACGCGGTGGAAGTGAAGATCATCGCCACCCGCTGGTTGATGAAGTCGGTGTTGGCCACCTCCCA
>Ga0187773_10001252_pt1 | contig 10326 bp, 9 predicted proteins | sample 0216_BV02_MP05_1_FD_133133 | JGI IMG/M metagenome (GOLD analysis project Ga0187773, IMG submission 133133) | Tropical peat soil microbial communities from peatlands in Department of Meta, Colombia - 0216_BV02_MP05_10_MG | ecosystem: Environmental > Terrestrial > Soil > Wetlands > Peat | place...
GCCGATCGCTAAGTATTTTTTCAGCAGATATTTCCACGATCCGGCGTAGTGATGCCATGAAGCCTGTAGCGGCAAATTCAAAAGATCCGTCGAGAGGGACTCAACAATGTTGGCCAAACTTTGCAGTTGCGCCGCGGTGACGCGGATGACGCGAGGTTCATCGTCGTCGGAGTGTTGAATGAGGACGAGGTCTCGCGCAGCGTAGTTACGCAAACGGTGCCACTCGGCAACGCTTTTGCAGATGGCAAGTTCGCGGCTGGCAATGTCCCAAAGGTCCGGACGCACCGGTGCGTCTGTGTTGCAGATGGAGTCAAATTGGAAAGACGGCGACGACAACAGATCAATCACTTCGGCACGCGGGAAATCTTTTGCCGGTAAATTAAGCAGCAGGCTTACAGCCTTGGTTAAAGGAAACTGGGTCAGGGGCGCGTCAATTTCTCCGGTGCTGGGGATTTGATGGGCGTGAAATATCTCATTGATCGCTGGTCCATAAGTTTCCAGGCTGCGCGCCACGACGCCGATTTCATGAAAATTTTGTCCCTCGCCATCGATTAGGCGTAAGATTTCTTTCGCTACCGCTGAAACTTCATCGTGAATGCCGAAAGCACTCATAATCGTGCAGCGCCAATTCCTCGGCAATATTTGATATGCACGTTCGCCGCTTTCGTCGAAAAGTTTTAGCAGTGCCGGCAGAGCTTCGCCCGCCGGCGCTATCAATTCCTTTGGCGCTTCGGTGTTAAGACCTTGCACGTAGCGTTCATAAAAGCGCTCGGCAAAGCTCCAAGCTAGATGATTGGGTCGCGTCGGCAGAAGTGGAAAGAAAAGTGTCGTTGGAAATGACTTTGCGATCGCGTGAAATAAATCGACCTGAATCTGTGTCAGGTCGTAAAAGCCGTAATAAAAAATTCCGGCGAACTGTTTGGCAAAGGTCGATTGCGGCGCTTGTTCTGACGCCCATTTGTCCAGGGTGGATTGATCCTCGATCGCTTGGTCGTGACAAAATTCGAGATGGGTTTGCAGCAGCAGCAAAAGATCAAAGGTGCGTTGGCCGGATCTTTCGCTAAAATGGCCCTCGCGGAGAGCGGCCAAAGCGACGGCGGGATCGACGAGCCCGTCGCGCAAATCGCGTAGGGTCTGCCATAGCGCGGCGCAACCACCGACACGCTCCTCGATGCCAACGAACGGCTCGGTGGCGGCTTGGCGCGTGCGAATGATTTGGCGTAGCGCTTCTTCAAGAAACAGATCGCCGCGCAACTCGGGCGGTGCGGTGTGCGATTCGCCGTAAATCCGCAGCGACAGTTGATAGAAAGTGAGAATTTGCACATTGAGTAGCGCTAAGTTGCGCTCGCGGGTTAGAAGCACTTTCAAACGGCGACGCAGCGCGTCGGATGGGACCAGGATTAAAATCGGCGTTAGCAGATCGTCTTGCTTGTAGCGGACAATTTCCTCCACCAGGGCGTTTTCCAAGTAAGGGTGAAATGGACCGAGGATGGTTTGCATGATGCGAACTTTTTATTTGCGGCGAGTCGTCAATCAATATGAAATACGGCAAGTCGATTCGCAAGAGAAATTTGTTCGGCTGGCTCGCGACGATTGTTGACGCCTGCCGCCTATTCTATTTGCAAAACCACAGGCAAAGCATTAAATCCCAAGTCTATGCGCACTTTGACTAAAACCAGGATTGTCGTCTGTTTTCTGTTCTTCATCGGTGTCATTAGCACTGATCCCAACGCGCGCGCGCAGCATGCCGGTTCCGGTTTGGTCGTGGCCGATAGCGAACTGGCGAGCCAAGCCGGCATGGAAATTTTGCGACGCGGCGGCAATGCCGTCGATGCCGCGATCGCAACCGCGTTAGCGCTGTCGGTCGTCGACCAGGCTTCGTCAGGTTTAGGCGGCGGCGGTTTCATGGTCATCTACCAGGCGAAGGACAAAAAGTCTTTCGCGCTAGATTTTCGCGAGACGGCACCCGCGGCGTCGCGGCGCGAACTTTATATGAAGGACGGCAAACCCGCACCTTCCCTGAGCCTCACCGGCGCCTTGGCAGTGGGAGTGCCGGGAGAAGTTGCCGGATTAATCGAGGCGCACAAGAAATTCGCCACGTTGCCGCTAGCGGTACTGGCGGCGCCAGCGATCAAACTTGCCGGCGAAGGGTTTCCCGCCGATGCGGCGCTACGCGTTGCCATAGATCGCATGCAGAAAAACATGAAACTGTTTCCCGACCTGGGACGGATTTACATGCCGAACGGCGAAGTGCCCAAGGAAGGGGAGCTGATTCGCCAAGCGAAGTTGGCGGAGACACTCAAGGCCGTCGCGCAGCAAGGGGCGACGGTTTTTTACCAAGGCTGGATCGGCCAAGCGATTGTCGAAATGGTCAGGAAAGAGGGCGGTGTGATGACCCTCGAGGATCTGAAAAATTACAAAGCGGTGTGGCGCGACCCGCTGGTCGGATCGTACCGCGGCCACACTGTGATTACCATGCCGCCGCCGAGCTCGGGCGGCGTGGCGCTGGTCGAGATGCTCAACGTTCTGGAAGGCTACCAGCTCTCGGAGTTCAAGCACAATTCCGCGTTCTATCTGCATCTGTTAACGGAAACCATGAAGCATGCCTTTGCCGACCGGGCCGCGCACTTAGGCGATCCGGATTTTGTCCACGTGCCGATTCGTAAACTGACGGCAAAAGAATACGCGGCATGGATTCGCGGCCGAATTGCGCCCGACAAGACTCGGCCGCCGAATTTTTACGGTTACTATAACTACGATGCCGAAAAAGGCGGTACCACCCATTTCAGTGTCATGGACCGTTTCGGCAATGCCGTGGCTTGTACTCAATCGGTCAACACTCGGTTTGGGTCCAAGTTGCTCGCGCCTCGCACGGGGATTGTGCTCAATAATGAGATAGACGACTTCGCGATCCACCCGGATATGGGCAACGTTTACGGCCTGATCGGCAACCGTGCCAATTCACTGCAGCCCAACAAACGGCCGCTGAGCAGCATGTCGCCGACGATTATTTTGACTGGCAACCGCGTTGAACTTGTGGTCGGCGCCGCCGGTGGTCCGCGCATCATCAACGCGACGTTACAAACGATTCTCAACGTGCTGGATTTTCGCATGCCGGTGAAGCAAGCGGTCGAAGCGGCACGAATTCATCATCAATGGATGCCCGACCGCTTGAGCGTTGAAGCAAAAATCGATGTGGAGCAACGAAAAGCCCTAGAGCAACGGGGTCACGCGCTGCGAGAACAAAGCGCGCTCGGCGTGGTGCAGGCAATTTTTGCCAATGGCGTCGCCGTCGACGGCGCCGCTGATCCGAGAAAAGTCGACAGAGCGAGAACAGAATAGGGCAATAAAAAGCCCCAGAGGTAACGGGTTTGGCCATTCGATTCCGAAACCACTTACGCCGTTCACCCCTTACGTCTCCTTTGCCACCAATGCCAAATCGGCCGAGTCAGTTTCCAGAGCCTTAATAATTCAGCGGTCGATTTCATAAACTTACCGGCGTAGCCGCTTACGACGAAGCTGGAAATTCCCGCAGCGATGATGGGGTGCGCTTTAAGTGCTCGTCCTATGCCCAACAACGCAGCGCCGAGATCGATCGGTGCTCGGATTCTTTCAAAAATGCTGGCTAGCTCGGCGCGTTCGCGAGCCGCTTTGTCGACTAGTGCCTGCTTGAGCTGAGCGATTTCTTCGAGACGGTTACTCACGCGAGGAACCCCTCAACCGATCGCGATCCTTGCCGAGTTCGGCCAATGTGGCAGGAAACAAACGGGGGCGACGCAAAATGGAACTACGAAGCTTGACAGCGGCACAGAGGCCGACCCCGAGATAGACTACGCTCAGACAGCCGATTGCGGCGATCCATCCCCTTTCCCAGAAAAACGCGACGACAAAAACGGTTAAAAGAATCAAACCCAAGGAGAAACCGAAAAAGGCCAGGAGCATGAGTAAAAGCGATAATCTGATCCGCTCCCGTTCTTCTTCGAGCTCCGTGGCAAAAAGTTCCAGACGGGTGTGAAAGATAGAGCTCAAAACCGCCAAGGCGGTTTTGAGCGAGTGCATGAAACCCGGCGGCTCTTCCGCGCCGGGTCCGCTAATTGGCTCGGCCATCGCGAGGAATTACTTGCCGCGGATTAAAAGACCGAGTACTAATCCCACGCCTGCGGCGATTCCTACTGCACTCCAGGGATTCTCGCGCACATAGTCATCCGCGATCTCGGCGCACTCTTTGGATTTACTCACCAAAGTTTTTTCCGCGTCGGCCAGCGCTTTTTTGCCTTCGACCAAGCTCTGCTCGATCTTTTGGCGCGCCACGCCGATCTTGTCGCCGGCTTGGCTGGCGGTGGCTTTTAGTAGCTCCTCGGCATCCGCCACCAGATTTCTCAAATCGCCAACCAGTTTGTCCTTGCTAAACGCTTCGCCTTCCATGATGACCTCCCGTTCTCAAAGCTCCGAATTCCCGTAATGATAGACAGCCGATCGGCACTATTCAAGGTCGCATCCGATGAAAATCTTTTGCTGGGTTAGGGCCAAAAAGTTGAATTACGATATTTAAATGCTATCCATGTTGTGCCCCGATAGGGGGCGAGGAAGGGAGTTCGAATGAAGTTGTCCGTATCGGGCCAGATAATTTGCTTAAAGCTTCTTTTGACGATGATTTTGCCAGTTACCGCCTGGGCCCAAAGCGGCGCCACGCCAAAACCCTCGAAGCCGCGAGGAAAGAAGCCGAAGTCGTCTATTACACGACCATGACCCTGGACCAGAGCAAGACTGTGGCCGACCGTTTCGAAAAGAAATACGGCGTAAAGGTAACGGTTTTTCGGACCGGCGGTGGGCCACTCCTGAATAAAATTTTCACCGAAGCGCGGGGTGGGCGTTATGACTGGGATATCGTCGTGGGCCGCGGCGAAATGGTTCTGCCTATGATGGAGCGCAAGCTCGTGGCATCCTTTCGTTCGCCCGAAACCAAGATGATCGATGAGCAGCTGGTCGATAGGGAAGGCTATTGGACGGCGTACTACGTTAATAGTTATGTGCTCGGCTGGAATACCAAGCTGGTGAAGAAGGCGGATGTGCCGAAAAATTACGAGGAACTGATTAACCCAAGATGGAAGGGCGGGCAAATATCGGTCGATACTGAAGCCTATGGCATGCTCGAAGGACTGAAACGGGTGTGGGGCCGAGAAAAGGCGATCAACTATTTCAAGCGGCTCGCCGCGTTAGATCCGGTTTTGAAGCGAGGAAACACCGAGCGGGTTCAGCTCGCGGTGGCCGGGGAATACCCGCTGATCATCGCTTACAACCAAACGATTCAGAGGATGAATTCGCGCGGCGCGCCCATCGACTGGTTGCCGCTGGAGCCGGCCGTAACGCAGGTCAATCCGGTGATGCTCGCCGCCAAGGCGCCGCATCCCAACGCGGCGCGGTTGTTTTACGATTATGTCCTCTCGAAAGAGGGCCAGGAAATGCTGCGTGGCTTCCAACGCATCCCGGTGCGCAAAGACGTCGAACCCGACCCGCCAAGACTTTTCCGCGGCTTCAAGATCGCCATCGAAGACCCGGAGGATTACAAAGACTTCGATGGTTCGGTGAAGCAGTATTTAGATATTTTCAAGCTGCGCTAAGGAAGTGGCGCGCCGCGAGGCATGAGGTTTTGGATATTCTTCCTCGGGCCTCGGCCCTTACGCCTATTTAAATGGATTTTTCAGCAGGATCGTCTGCTCGCGGCCGGGGCCGACGGATACCAGAATAATTTCCGTGCCGATGACCGCCTCGATTCGGCGCACGTATTTTTGCGCCGCGGCCGGCAGGTCGGAAAATTGTCTAACGTTGTCCAACGCAGCATTCCAACCGTCCATTTCCTCATAGATCGGTTGAGATCCCTGCATGACTTTCGAGCTGGCTGGGAATTCTTTAATCGTTTTTCCTTCGTAGCGATAACCGGTGCAAATCGGAATTTTCTTAAAGCCCGTCAGTACGTCGAGCTTGGTCAGCGCGATCCCAGTCATGCCGTTCATTCGGACGGCGTGACGCACGCCGACGGCGTCAAACCAGCCGCAGCGGCGCGAGCGTCCGGTGGTGGCGCCGAATTCTGCGCCTTCTCTTCTCAGTGTTTCGCCATCAGGGCCGTCGAGCTCGGTGGGGAAGGGGCCGCTGCCGACGCGGGTCGTGTAGGCCTTCGAGATGCCGACGACTTGTTGAATATGTTGCGGTCCAACGCCGGAACCGGAGCAGGCCCCGCCGGTTATCGTGCTGGAAGAGGTGACGTACGGGTAGGTGCCGTGGTCGACATCGAGGAGCGTGCCTTGGGCGCCCTCGAAAAGCACGCGCTTGCCGGCATGAATCTCTTGATCGAGCAACAGACCGGTATTGGTCACATAACCTCTAAGGAGATCGCGGTACTTGCCGTAGCTGTCATGGATTTTTTTAAAGTCCAGCGCCTTTTCTTTGAGAATCGCTTTAAGGTAAAAATTCTTTTCCTCGATGTTACGCTCGAGTTTTTCGCGAAAGGTGTCCTCTTCCAAGAGATCGACGAAGCGGATTCCGACGCGCGCAACTTTGTCTTCATAGGCCGGCCCAATGCCGCGCCCGGTGGTGCCAATTTTGCCCTTGCCGCGCAGCCGCTCGCGGGCAAGATCGATGGCCTTGTGATAGGGCATGATGACATGAGCCTGCTCGCTAATGCGCAGTTGGGTTTCGCTTTTAAGATGTCCCTGGCCTTTCAAAGCTTCGATTTCTTCGATCAGGATTTCCGGATCGACGACGACGCCGTTGCCAATGATGCAGAGTTTGTCTTCATGCAACGCACCCGACGGCACCAAGTGTAGAATGGTTTTCTTGCCATTGACGACGAGCGTGTGACCGGCATTATTGCCGCCCTGGTAGCGGACGATAATATCGGCGTCGCGGGTGAACAGATCGACGATCTTCCCTTTGCCTTCGTCACCCCACTGGGCGCCGATGATTGCGACGTTGGACATTGATCAGAATCCGTTTCGGGTTACGGGTCTCGCGTTTCGGGTTTGAACTGGAAACCCGGAACTCTAAACTCGAAACGCGTTTATAACTTTACCAATTCCGCAGAGACGATCTGCGGCAGCGCGCGCAGTTCGTCCAGAGCTTTCTTCGACACCATTTCGTCGACATGCGTAAAAGAGATGGCGTTGCCGCCTTTTTCACTGCGGCCAAGCTCCATGCCGGCGATGTTGATGCCGTTATTGCCGAGGATCGTGCCGATCATTCCGATGACCCCCGGCACGTCCCTATTTTGTAAAATTAGGATATACCCTTCGGGCACCGCTTCGAGATAAAAATCATTGACGCGCACAATGCGTGGATGCTTGGCGCCGAAAATCGCGCCTTCGACTTCCAAATTGCTTTTGCCGTTTTTTGCCTTGACGACGATGGAGCTGGCGAAATCGCCCACGCCCTCGCCCTTCGATTCGAGGATTTTGATGCCGCGTTCTTTGGCGATCAGGGGCGCGTTCACGTAGTTCACGCTCGATTCCATCACCGGCGTGAGCAGACCCTTGAGGACGGCCAACGTGAGCGGCGCGATGTTGTATTGGGTCACGTCGCCGCGGTATTCCACCTGAACTTCACTGGGCAGCGCTTCGGCCATCTGGGTGTGCAAGCTGCCGAGTTTCTCCCCCAACGTGAGATAGGGCCGCAGGACTTCGAGGAGCTCCGGGCTCACCGAAGGCACGTTGACGGCGTAGCGGACGATGCCTTTGGCGAGAAAGTCGACCATTTGCTCGGCCACCGCGATGGCAACGTTCAACTGCGCTTCGTCGGTCGACGCGCCGAGATGCGGCGTCGTGATCACTTGGTCGAACTTCACCAACGGATGATCGGCACGCGGCGGTTCGTCGACATAAACATCGAGCGCCGCGCCTGCGACCTTGCCCTCCTTGATGGCTTGGGCCAGGTCTTGCTCATCGATGATACCGCCGCGCGCGCAATTGATGACGCGCACTCCGGTTTTCATCTTGGCGAAGGCGGCTTTGTTAATCAATCCTTGCGTGTCGGGCGTCAGCGGGACGTGCACGGTGATGAAGTCCGACTTGGCGAAGATATCATCCAGTGTGCCCGGCTCGACGCCCATCCGGGCGATATTCTCAGCCGCGATGAAGGGGTCAAAGCCGATAACTTTCATTTTTAAGCCGGCGGCGCGTTCAGCCACGATGCGTCCGACATTGCCCAGGCCGATGACCCCAATGGTTTTATTGCACAACTCGACGCCGACGAATTTGTTACGCTCCCATTTGCCGCTCTTGAGCGATGCGACGGCTTGGGGAATATGGCGCGCCAGCGCCATCATCAGCGCGACGGTGTGTTCGCCGGTGGTGACATTGTTGCCGCCCGGCGTGTTCATCACAACGATGCCTTTTTTGCTCGCCGCATCGGCATCAATGTTTTCGAAACCGACGCCGGCGCGGCCGATGACTTTTAGATTTTTCGCGGCATCGATCAGTTCCGCGGTGATTTTGGTGCCGCTACGGATCACCCAGCCGTCGTAGGCGCCGCAAATTTGTTTAAGTTCTTCCGGTTTCAGTCCCAGCTTGACGTCCACTTCGAAGCCACCGGCATTTTTAAATACCGCTAGGCCTTCCGGCGCCAGGGAATCACTGACAAGTATTTTCATGCTCAAGCTAGGGCCTCCATCAAGACTTCTTGCGCCGCGGCGACGCCCCGCCCGAAGGGAATCTCCGCACCGAATTTTCTCAGCGCCATCTCAAGCGCGGCGATCGCCGTGATGACGTCAAAGGCGCCCATATAGCCGACGTGGGCGATACGGATGACTTTGCCCTTTAGCTGATCTTGGCCTTCAGCCAGGGTGATGTTCATTTGATCGCGCAAATATTCGAGCACTTGATCCGCGTCTATGCCGCCGGGCAGGTAAATTCCCGTCGCCGCTGGACTGGGGCTGTCGGGGGCGAGCAATCTCAACCCCAACGCGCTTGCGGCGGCCCGGGTGGCGCGGCACATGCGCTCGTGGCGCTTGTAAACATTGGCGAGCCCTTCGCGCTGCATCATTTGCAAAGAAGCGCGCACGCCGAAAACCAGTGATACCGCCGGCGTGAACGCGCCGGAACCTTTCTGTTGATTTTTGCGTTCGAGATTGAGATCGAAATAGAAGCGCGGCAGCTTGGCCTTTTTGGTTTTCTCCCAAGCGCGATCGCTCAGCGCGATGAAGCCCAAGCCCGGAGGCAGCATCAAGGCTTTCTGCGAGCCGGTAACCAGAACGTCGATGCCCCATTCGTCCAGCGGCAGCGGTATGACGCCTACTGCGGTGACGCCGTCGACCAGAAAAAGCGGGCCGTTTTGAGTGAGCTTGGCGATTTCCTTGATCGGATGAAGCACCGTGGTCGAGGTTTCGCTCGCCTGAATCATCACGCCTTGAATATCGGGTTGATCTTTTAGTCGCTTTTCTACCTCGGCGACTTTGACCGCCTGGCCCCATTCGACTTTAATCTCGATGGGGTTGAGGCCAAAGGCATTTGAGATATTGAGCCAGCGTTCGCCGAACTTGCCGCCGTTGACGACCAGCACCTTGTCTCCGGGAGAAAACAGATTCGCAACCGAAGCCTCCATGGCACCGGTGCCTGAAGACGCCAGCATCAAGACATCGTTCTTGGTGCCGAAAAGTTTCTTCAAACCCGCGCGGGCTTCTTCGAAGACTTTATTAAACTGTGGCGTGCGATGATGGATCATCGTCTCGGACATCGCCAACGCGACTTCATTGGGAATCGGCGTCGGACCTGGAGACAGCAAGTACTGTTTGATCATGACTTAAGATCCTTCTTGGCTTGCGACAAACTAGCTTTGGATTTGACGCGGAGGATAGGAGCGAAAAATGCGCATTTAGAAACGATTCAGCAGCGCATTATCCACAAAAAAGCCTGGACCTCCATTGATAAGAGACCCAGGCGTTCGGCCGTCTTAGTGCTTTGCACTTCCTCGTGGTCAATTCCACGTTCGCCAGTCGCGCAAAACTTACGACAAACTTTTATCTCGTTAGCTCCGGGTTGTCAACGCAGATCGCTTCAGTTAGAGACTAAGATCTGGCAGAGATCTTCGACAATCGAAGGTCGCGGCTCGAACAAGCAAGGGCGCCTAGCAAAACGATCTTAATCAAAACTCTCGTGGAACGGCTGATTCTTTTTGACATCGACGGTACGCTGACCCGGACTCAAAACGGCTACCTGCCGTTCAATGAGGCGATCTTGGTGACGTTCGGCAAGGTCGGCGACATTCGCACGGTCGTGCCGGACGGCAACACCGATCCGCGGATCGTGAAAGATATCTTCGCGCAGGCGAATCTGAAAA
>Ga0187773_10001253_pt1 | contig 10322 bp, 16 predicted proteins | sample 0216_BV02_MP05_1_FD_133133 | JGI IMG/M metagenome (GOLD analysis project Ga0187773, IMG submission 133133) | Tropical peat soil microbial communities from peatlands in Department of Meta, Colombia - 0216_BV02_MP05_10_MG | ecosystem: Environmental > Terrestrial > Soil > Wetlands > Peat | place...
CCCCGCGAAGTCCCACGGCAGGCGCCCTTCCTCGGTCTGATCGGGATCGGGGGAGAAGTGGTGGTCCACGAAGTAGATGATCCGGCCGCGCGCCGTGCCCAGGTTCTTCACGCCGTGCGCGACCCCGGGCGGGATCCGCAGCAACCGCGCGTGGCCGTCACCGAGCACGACCCGCCGCTGTGCACCCTGGCTCTTCGAGCCGGCCCGCACGTCCATGAGGACGACCAGCATCTTGTCGCCGGGCGGGACGAACCAGACGTCGGTCTGGCGCCGATGGAGGTGGAACGCCTTGACCACGCCGGGATCCATCTCGCTGTAGTTGATCTGCCGGCACTCGAAGCCGGGGAGCGCCGTCGCCAGGCCCTGTTGCAGGCGGGCCAGCTCCATGAAGGAGCCGCCGTCGTCGGTGAAGCGATTCAGCTCCAGCAGCTCCACGCCCTCGATCGCGGGGGCCGAACCGTAGTTCTGGACCGCGAAGGCGCGCTTCGCCTGATCGCTCAGCTCGACCGGATCACGGGCCGGCATCAGATGAGGCCGACCTCGCTGCGGTCTCCCAGCATGAAGTTGAAGGAGCGCGGCTTGGAGCTGGTTCGGTAGATGGACACGTTGCGTCCGATCAGGCTCGACTCGATGCGGCCGCCGACGTCGGTCACGCTCGAGCCCTCGAGCAGGATCGAGTGCTCCACCTCGCTCGCCCGGAGCACCACCCGGTCGCCGATCGAGGTGAACGGCCCAACGTAGGCGCCCTCGATGACCGCGTCGCGCCCGATGATCGCGGGCCCGCGCACCGTGCTCCTGACGACCCGCGCGCCCGCCTCGATCACCACCCGGCCGACGATCTCGCTGTCCTCCACGATGCCTTCGGTGCGCGGCAGCAGCGTGTCGAGGATGATCCGGTTGGCCTCCAGCATGTCCTCGAGCTTGCCGGTGTCCTTCCACCAGCCCTCGATGACGTGGGGGCGCACGAGGTATCCCTGATCGATCAGCCACTGGATGGCATCCGTGATCTCGAGCTCGCCCCGCGCCGACGGCCGGATCGCCTTCACGGCCCGGAAGACGACGGCGTCGAACATGTAGACGCCGACGAGGCCAAGATTGGACGGCGGCTGCTTCGGCTTCTCCACGAGGCGCACCACCTGGCCGTCCTTCAGAACCGCCACGCCGAACTGAGTGGGGTCGGGCACCGTCGCGAGCAGGATCTGGCAGTTCGGCTTCTCGTCGCGGAAGCGCGTGACCAGCGGTGCCAGCCGCTCGCGGATCAGGTTGTCGCCCAGGTACATGCAGAAGGGGTCGGTCCCGAGGAACGGCTCGGAGACCAGCACCGCGTGGGCCAGGCCGAGCGGCGCCTCCTGCTCGATGTAGGTCACCGAGACGCCGAACCGGCTGCCGTCCCCGACCGCGTCGCGGATCTCCTGCTTCGTGTCGCCGACCACGATCCCGATCTCGCTGATCCCAGAGGCGGCCAGTGCTTCGATCCCATAGAAGAGGATGGGCTTGTTTGCTACCGGGACCAGTTGCTTGGCCGACGTGAAGGTGATCGGGCGGAGCCGTGTGCCCCGGCCTCCGGAGAGGATTAACCCTTTCATTTCGCGGCCGATTATAGCAGTCTTAGCAGACTGCGAACAGGCGGGCCGGCGCGCTCCGGTAGATCCGACCGGAATTGGTGGTAATATGAAAGCCCTGTATTCGCGGGACGTTTTCTCAAGGAGCAGGACATGAAGACGCTCAAGGAGATGCTGGCCGAGGCGCGGCAGGTCATCCCCGAGCAGGGGCCGGCCGACGTCAGGAAGCGGATCGACGCGGGGGAACCGCTGGTGCTGATCGATGTGCGCGATCCCGACGAGTATCGCGACGGCTTCATCGAGCCGGCGACCAACATCAGCCGGGGCTTCCTCGAGTTTCGCATCGGCGGCGCCGCCGCTGACCCGACCACCCCGATCGTCCTCTACTGCCAGAGCGGGCTGCGCTCCATGCTCGCGGCCAAGGTGCTCAAGGACCTCGGCTACCAGAACGTGACGAACCTGCAGGGCGGCTTCCAGAAATGGGCCCAGTCGGGCCTCCCGGTGGCCAAGGACCGCCCGATGAACGCCGAGCAGATCCAGCGCTACAGCCGGCACTTCCTGCTCAACCAGGTCGGCGAGAAGGGCCAGCGCAAGCTGCTGCGCTCCAAGGTGCTGCTGATCGGCGCCGGTGGCCTCGGCTCACCGACTGCGGTCTACCTGGCCGCGGCCGGCGTCGGCACCCTCGGCCTGATGGACGGCGACGTGGTGGACGTGTCCAACCTGCAGCGCCAGATTCTCCACACGACCGCCAACGTGGGCCGCCCCAAGGTCGAGTCCGGCACCGAGATGATCCGGGCCCTGAACCCCGACGTGAACGTGATCTCGCTGCCGATGCGGATCGACGTCGACAACGTGATGGACATCATCAAGGACTATGACCTGGTGGTCGACGGCTCGGACAACTTCGACACCCGCTATCTGGTCAACGACGCCTGCTACCTCGCCGGCAAGACCAACGTGCACGGCTCGATCTTCCAGTTCGAGGGCATGGCCACCGTCCTGGCGCCGAACCAGGGGCCGTGCTACCGCTGCCTGTACCCGACCCCACCGCCAGCAGGCCTCGTCCCCAGCTGAAGCGAGGCCGGCGTCCTGGGCGTGCTCCCAGGCATCATCGGCGTGGTACAGGCCACCGAGACCATCAAGCTGCTGCTCGGCATCGGCGACCCGCTCATCGGGCGGCTGCTGACCTATGATGCCCTCGGCATGCGCTTCCGAGAGGTCAAGCTGCGACGCGATCCGAAGTGCCCGCTCTGCGGCGAGCACCCGACGATCACGGACCTGTCGATCCACCACACCGGCGGCGCGGACGCCTGCGCGGTCGACGACAACGGGCAGCCGGCGCCGGTAGGCGCCACCGCGGGAGCGCCGGGGGCGAAGCCCGGCGGGTAGGTTGGCCGCGTCTAGCCGAACAGCGACCAGAGCGTGACGTACAGTTCGAAGGCCAGCAGCACCAGCCAATCGCTGAGCGGAATCCGGCAGAGGGTTTCCCAGACGGACGCTGGGAGCGACACGGCCCGATCGCCGTCCACGACGTACGTATCCCGCCCCACGAGCTCTTGCACGCTCCGCGCCCCTTCCTCGGTCCCTGCCGGAGGCGGTGAGCGTAGGCCGACCTGCAACGCCCGTCAAGAGGGTTCTCGGCCGTGGGTCGGCGCGCCCGGTCTCATCCCAGGTGAGCCTGCTGCGCGGTCGCGACGGTGTCCAGGTATGGCGGACCGAGTGCCCTGGTCACGGGCCCGGCTTCGATGATCCGGCGAGCCAGTCGACTCTCCCCGAGTTGACCGCGAACGACGCTGCCCTGCTCCGGAAGCGCTTCGCAGAGAAGGCGACCGCCTGGTTGGTGCTATTCTCGGGCCCGTGGTGTATCAGGTGGAAGACATCTACGGTCCGTCCCATGGCCAACCCCTCACATCCAGGAGGAGCCGATGAAGTCAGTCCTCGCCGTGGCGATCTCGATGTGTCTCGTCGCAGGGATGGTTTCGCTGGCGCCCGCCGCCGACGACAAGAAGCTCACCCCGCAGCAGGAGAAGATGAAGGCGTGCAACGCCCAGGCGGCTGACAAGAAGGGTGACGAGCGCAAGGCGTTCATGTCCGAGTGCCTGAAGGCCGCCGCGCCAGCCGCCCCGATGAGCCAGCAGGACAAGATGAAGAAGTGCAACGCCGATGCCTCGGCCAAGGCGCTCAAGGGCGACGAGCGTCAGACATTCATGAGCAACTGCCTCAAGGCCGACAAGAAGATGTAGGATCGCAGCTGGATTCGACGGGAGGCATGAGCGTGGCGCGCAAGCCGGGTGACCGCTTGATCGTCGGTGGGCTGATCGTGAGCTTCATCGGTCTCTGCGTCGTGCTCGTCCGCGTTCTCCACGTGCCGGCCTACTGGGTGCCCCTCATGGTCGGTGTGGGGCTCGTGGTCCTCGGGGTGATCCGGCGCCTGACGAGCGAGGACTAGCTCGCCGCGACACGATCGACGGGTGATGCGCGACGTCGTTGCGTTGCTCTGCGGCCTGCTCGTCCTGGCCACATCGGCTCACGCGGAGTGCGCGTGGGTGCTGTGGGGGCAGACCCAGGACCCCTGGGGCGCCCTCGCGGCGGTCCGACTGGGGGGCTGGCCGTCTCGCGAGGCGTGCGAGCAGGAGCGTCGCCTCCGGGAGAACGAGCCACCCCCTCTCCGGATGGCCTCCTACTCCTGTCTGCCCGCCACCGCCGACCTGCCGGGCCAGAGGACCGAGTGAGCGTGCTCGACAGCGTGCGGTCGTCGCTCGTCGTCGTGCTCGTGGGCGGGGGTGCCTGTGCGCGGTGACGCGCCGATCCCTCGTCTGTTCGGCTAGAGCTGGCGCGCCTGGAGGGATTCGAACCCCCGACCCTCGGCTTAGAAGGCCGATGCTCTATCCAACTGAGCTACAGGCGCGGCAGGGCCTTACGATACACCATGCCGAGTCGGCTGTGACTCGGTGAAGTCCCGAGATAGGGCCCGATCCGCTGCTTGCCGCGAATGAACAGATTGGCCCGCGGCGTTCCACCGACATATAACTTGCATCGCCTGCGTTTTGGAGTAGCCTGCGGATCGCCGCTGTCGTGTGGACCTCGATGGCGCGGCGCTGAATGGCCCTCCGGAAGGGGGAGGTGCCCTATGACCAAATCGCCAATCTGCCCCACTTGCGACCAGCCGATCCGCCTAGACGACCACGTCTACTTCTGGCCCGACCGTCTGACGATGGAACACCTGTCATGTCGTATGCTTTGCTTGAACATCCCGGCCGAGATGGAAGTGTCGGCCAACCCGGTCTATGGGCCGATGGACTAGGCCGAGCGCGCCCTGGCGCCAGGGCCCGACGAGCAACCCCGCCGGGCACGACGCTCGAGCCGGTGAGGCATAGTGATGAGACTCCGTGATCTTAAACAGTGGCCACCCGTTTGGGTCGGGTTGTCCAGGGAGCGCGGAACCTCCGGCGTCCCCGAGGAGGGAGTCCTGCAAGATGTCGAACGCTTCGGGAATCGACTCTTGCTGGGGATCAACATCAACGGCCATCGGCGCACGGCCAGCCTGATGTGGGAACCACCGCCCAGCGTCAGCAGGGTCGAGGCGGTGCTGCTGGCGAGCATCGGGACTGAGGTTCGTGCCCTCGGAGATCGTGAGTTGCCCGGGTAGCACTGGCGGACTCGACCCGGTGGTGTGACTTCCGGGAGTCCCGGGTCAACTTCACCCGCCTAGCACCATTCCCCGCCGCCAGCGTCTCGGCGAGCCCCGCCGACCAGCCCTAACGTCTCTCCAACGATCACCGGCGGCAGTCAGATCCGTTCTAGTCGGGCGATCGGAGCCGCTGTTCGCGCCGCTTGGCCCTCTCTCGATGAGCGCGGATCTCGTCGTCTAGCAGGACGACGATCCCACGCGCAATCCGCTCGACAGCCAGTTCGTCCAAGTCCTGGAGGATACTCTTGAGCACGCTGCGCGCCCAGTTGAGCCGTCCGTGGTCCAAGGAGCGACTCGTGGTACCGAGAGCGGCGAGGTCTGGTATCGCGCCGACGGTCAACCACACTTGTGGTTCCAAGCGGGCAGCAAGCGTGGTCAGGACGTCGCTCATGTCGCCCTGCGCCTGGCGCACGGCGGCCCGCACGAGATCCCGCATTTGGTTCAGCGCATCTTGACTCATCACACAGCGACTTCCTGCTTCGGCGCACCGGCGCACGCCGATCATCGACTATGACCCGTGTCATTCCCCGGGCTCACAAGGCCAAGGACCACCCTTTGAGCATCCGGGCAGGTGTTCCCGCTCTCGCAGCTCCCGATGACACAGGAGGAGCTGAAGAATAGGTGCGACGGGACAGCCGGCGGGAACTAGGGGGCGGGTGGGGCGCGGGTCTGGCGCGGGGCGACCGATCGCGCCGAATGCCTGGGGACGATGGGCCCTGGGGCGGGCCCGATCAGTGGGTCCGACAGCTTGAAGTCAGCGAGGAGCGTGCGCGGAATCGCCGCGGTCGCCGACGTGGCCAGCACCACCACATCGTCGCCGTCCGCATCGTCGTACATGCCGCGGACCCAGGACGGATCCGGAGGGCTCGCATCGGCGAGGGGCGTCAGCCCCGACAGCGCGAGCACGAGAAGCCAGATGATGCCGAGAACGCGGCGATCTGTCACCACTCACTACTCTAGCTGACGGCTGAAATGTTCGGTCAAGGAAATCGGTGGCATCACCGCATCTCGCCCGAGCTCGACCAGCGTGTGCAAGGAGCTATCGGCGATGTCGGCCTGAGCGCCGAGCCCGGCAGAACGGTACTATCACGTCATGGACGCCGGCCGGACCGGTCCTGGACTCGCGCTGGGCGCCGCGGTCCTCTTCGGGCTGAGCGCTCCGGCGGCCAAGCTGCTGGTCGGTCGTGTCGATCCCTGGCTGCTCGCCGGGCTGCTCTATCTTGGCTCCGGGGTGGGCCTCGGCCTCTGGCGACTCCTGCAGCGGCTCTCCGGCCGCTCCGCACCGGAGGCGTCGCTCACGCGGCGGGACCTGGGCTGGCTCGCCGGGGCCATCGCCGCCGGAGGCGGCGCCGGGCCCGTGCTGCTCACCTATGGCCTCGCCGGCGGCACCGCGGTGCAGTCCTCGCTCCTGCTGAACCTCGAGGGCGTCTTCACCGCGCTACTCGCCTGGACGCTCTTCCGCGAGCACTTCGCTTCGCGTATCGCCGTCGGCATGATGTCGATCGCGCTCGGCGCCATGGTCCTCTCTTGGAACCCGGCGGGGACGATCGTGCTGGACGCATCGGCCCTGCTCGTCACCGGGGCCTGCCTGGCCTGGGCCGTCGACAACAACCTGACCCGGATGGTGGCGGGGGGCGACCCTCTGCGGATCGCGGCCCTCAAGGGGCTCGTGGCCGGTACCATCAATGTCTTGCTGGCCACGGGCCAGCACGCCTCCTGGCCCGCTCCCGCGGCCGTCCTCGGCGCGGGCGTCGTCGGCCTGCTCGGCTACGGCACCAGCCTGGTGCTCTTCGTGCTGGCCCTCCGGGTCCTCGGCACCGCCAGGACCGGCGCCTACTTCTCGACCGCGCCGTTCGTCGGTGCTCTGGCTGGCGCCCTCGTCCTGCGCGAGCCCTTGGGGCCGCAGACCTTTATGGCCGCGATTCTCATGGGAGTCGGCGTGTGGCTTCATCTCACCGAGCGGCACGAGCACGAGCACCAGCACGAGGCGCTCGAGCACACGCACGCCCACGTCCATGACGAGCACCACCAGCACCCGCACCAGCCCGGGACCCCGCCCGGCGAGCCACACAGCCACCCGCACGTCCACGCGCCGCTACGTCACAGCCATCCCCACTTCCCGGATCTGCACCACCGGCACGAGCACTGACGCGGACCCGGAGCGGGCGGCCGGTCAGCCGATCCTAGCCACGGTCTTCGAACACCAGCGCGCGGTGGGTCCCCGGCAGGAACGCGTAGACCACGTTCCGGGACTGGTCGAACCCGAGGGTGTGGGCACCGGACTCGGTCCGCACCGTCTGGATCAGCCGCATCCCGTCGGTCTCGAACACCTCGATCGTCCCGGGCTCGCCACTGGCCACGTAGAGATGTCGTCGCTCCGGATTGAAGAACACCACGTCGGGAGGACCGCCGAGCGGCCCGCGGCCGATCTCCTGCCCCGACCGGCAATCCACGACCACCAGCGTCTTGTCATCGCACGCGCAGAACAGCCGCAGGGTGGTCGCATCCAGGTCCAGGCCGTGCGGGCCGCCGGCCCGGATCTCGAACGTGCGCGCCACCTTGCCGGCATTCGCGCTCTCGACGACGACGATCCGAGGCGGGTCGGCGATGTTGATGTAGAAGCAGCCGGCCCGCGCCTCGAAGACCGCCCACCGGGTCCGCCCGGGGACGGGAACGTCGGCCACCATCGCCGCGGCGCCCACGTCGACCACCGATAGACTGAACGACCCCGGCGGGGACGCCTCCCCGACGTTGGCGGCGATCAGCAGGCGCCGGCCCGGATCGTAGGCGAGACCGTTTGGCCTCACGCCCACCTTCACCTTGACGAGCGCCTCCGGCCGTCCCACCGGGAAGATGCCCACGGTGTTCTCCCCCCGGTTCGAGGTGAACACGAGGTCCTGCTCCTCGCAGACGAGAGCGCCCGCCACCGCCCCGAGCCCGCCGATCGAGCCGCACACGGTGTTGCTAGCGCAGTCGATCACGTCCACCGCGTCGTTCGCGGTGTGCGCGACGAAGAGCCGCGCCGCCTTGCCGTGCACGGCCGCGTGGTCGAACCCGCCCGGCTTCCGATGCGCAGGGAGCGTGACCTCACCGACCAGATCGAGGCCCATCACTCGGTCCCGGCCCGCCTCGCGCGGCAGAACGCATACAGAGCGTCGTAGACCGGGAACTGCCTCGCCATGTTGTCGAAGTCGTCCCGCGTGTTGCTGCGAAACCCGGACGCGACCGCGTACAGTCCCGCGGACTCGGGCGTCAACCCACGCGCCTCGGTGTCCGCGCCCCGCACAATGAGGGCCAGATCCGACAGCGCGGAATCCCTCAGCTCGTACTTCTCCAGAAACGCGTCGAACGAGCAGCGCTCCCCGTGGTGCCCGAGCTCGACCCCCGGTACGTCGTAAGGAATCGCGCTCTCCTCCTTGGCGACCTTCATCACCTCAGGCGAGGGCACGAACAGGAAGGTGGGCTCCTTGTCGATGAAGCGACTGATGAGCCACGGACATGCGATCCGGTCCACCCGAGCCTTCTCTCGCGTCACCCATTTCATCGGCATTCCCCGTTATCTCTGGCTGTTGGTCGGAATTGGAGGGGCTACGGGCGGTCGCTCAACGCCGCGTACAGGCTGTCGAAGAGCACCATGCCCTGGACCAGCACCTCGCGGTCGTCCTTGAACGTGGCGACGAGACCGCGAATTGCCAGATCCACCCCCCGCGCCTCGTCCCGTGGGAACTTCTGATCCTTGAGATCCACCTCGTGGACGATCTCGGCCAGGTGGGTCAGCCGCCGATCCGGATGCCCGAGGCGCTTGACCAAGGTCTCGAAGGTGCAATCTTCTCCCTGATGTCCGAACTCGACGCCCGCCGCGTCGAACGGGATGGCATCAGGAGGAAACTCCTTCGCCGGAGCGAAGACGAACTCCGCATCCGGATCGATGAATCGCTTGATGAGCCACGCAGACCCGATGCGATCGACGTGTGGACGGGGTCGCGTGACCCAGCGGCGGCCCCGAAGGGAATCCAGCGGAAGATCAGCCGCGGGAGCGTCGGCCTGGCGAGGGTGCAGTCGCATCTCGATGGTCTCCTGCAGCCGCTTCGCCTCCTGGTAGCCGGGCGCGTCGAAGAAATCGATCTCACGGATGCGCCCCAGCTCCCGGGCGAGCCGCGCGAGCTCCTCGTTGCGACGCGCGGCGCCGCGGGATGCCTTCTTGCGATCGAGGCCGCGCACTACCTTGCGGTACCGGTCGACCAGGGCCCGATAGTCCTGATCCCGGGCATGCTGAAAGAGCTTCACCACCTCGGCCCGCTTCATGTTCTCGATATTGTCGACGCTCAGAAAGGTCGCCTCTCCGCCATCCCGCTGCACCTCCTGGCTGAGCCACTGGAACCGTTCGACGTTGTCCGGCGTAGGAGGTAGGAGATAGACCGCCTTTCTCAGGGGTACGGCGCCCAGGGCGCGGAGCTTCCGCCACACCCGCACCCGGAGGCTCGACGGGTCGGGTGGAAGACTCACCATGAGCACGAGCCAGTTCACCATTGCATCACTTGTTGCACGTATACCACTAGTGTTTCACCGTGTCAATCGATCGCGTTGTGGCCTTTCGTCCACGCCAGGGGTGACGTAGTCAGCTTGGGCCAGGCCGAACCCGGGGGACCCAGGCGGAAGCCGCGCCGGCGCTCGAGGGTTCCTTCGTCTACCTCAGCGCGTCCGCTCGGGGCCCCACAGGTCCGAGCCCTTCGGGGGTCGGCTGAACGGTGAGCGGGTCGGCTTGGGCGCGTGGAGCACGCCCTGCACCTTCTGCCGGAGTGTCTCGACCGTGAACGGCTTCGGGATGATGGGGTCCCCCGGCTGCAGCGCCGGGCCCGCCGCGACCCCGACCTCGGCGCCGATCACCGCGAATCCCGACATGTAGAGGACCTTCATGTCGGGCCGCTGCCCGGTCAGGCGCCCGGCGAGCTCGACGCCATTCACGCCGGGCATCATGACGTCGGTCAGCAGCAGGTCGATCCGCTCACGGTGGGCCTCGGCAACCCGCAGTGCCTCCTCGCCGCCGCCCGCTTCCAGCACCGTGTATC
>Ga0187773_10001254_pt1 | contig 10316 bp, 13 predicted proteins | sample 0216_BV02_MP05_1_FD_133133 | JGI IMG/M metagenome (GOLD analysis project Ga0187773, IMG submission 133133) | Tropical peat soil microbial communities from peatlands in Department of Meta, Colombia - 0216_BV02_MP05_10_MG | ecosystem: Environmental > Terrestrial > Soil > Wetlands > Peat | place...
GGAATATGCTCCTCCGGAAAGTGTTCCCGGATCCGCTCCCAGTGCTCGTCGCGCAGGCGCAGCATGGACGAGATTATAAGTGGGCGGGTTCATGCTGTTAACAATTTTGAGATAGGTTCTAGTAGTCTTGGCAGGTGCCCGGACGCAACCCTAGACTCGACTACACTTCAAAACAGTTCCTCGAACAAGCAGGTGACACATGAATAAGTGGTTCTGGATGGCAAAATACATCATCGTCATCGCCGCAGCGCTGGCGTTGGGCGAAGTGCTCAGTAGCCTGGCGCTGTTCAAGAGCGCCAGGCTCGGCACGGCGAAGGTCACCGCGGGCTCGCTGGTACGATTCATCGCGCAGGCCGGCGCGCTGGTGCTGTTGTTCATGCTCGGCCAGCGGCTCACGCAACAAATCCGCGCCTTGGGCGACGCCGTGGCCCGGCTCGCCGATCCGGTGCTGGCGCTCGTTACACTGATCATCACCGTCAGCGCTTACGTGGTGCTCGTCAGTTTCAGCGCGCCGTTTCTCGGCGAGACGATCAGAACCATCCTCGACTGGACGTTCATCCTCGGCATCCTCGCGGCCGCGGTGTGGCTGGTCTGGACACTGTTCCAGAATTCCGAGGCGGTGATGGAAGCCATCGGCAAGTATGTGCGGAGCAAGAAGAGTAATCCCGGTTCAACCTGACCCACCAAACTAACACGGCCCCGCGAGCGGCCGATGCGCTGTCGGAGTCCATGTTGTGAATCGGCTCCGATCCATATAATTAAAAATTAAATCACTCTGACCCGTTTGGTTATCACCCGCGCGCGGCGCGCTCGCGTTCTGCGGCCGCCAGTTCCCGCAGTCCTTCCAGCGCCAGCTCCAGCACCGGGCTGACGGTAGTGCGTGGGTATGCCACGTAAGCGGGCAGAACGTACTTCGGCGATGCGGCGACGCGATGCAAGCGGCCGGCGGCGATGAAGGGCGCGGCCATGCGCGCGGGCAGGAAGCAGCTGCCGCCGTTGGTGAGCGCGAGCTGAATGCCAAGCCAGCCGATGTCGACGATCTGCCCCGGTCCTTCGAGATCCGGATAGCTCTGCGCATGCTGGGCATAAAAGCCCGGCCCCCATTCGACATAGATGTAGTCCTCGCCCGGGGCTTTATCGTCCGGGCGCGAGCTGACCAGCACCAAGGTTTCGTCGAACAGGTGCTCGACCACCAGGCCGGGGCTGTGGCTCGGTGTGTACATCAGGCCGATGTCGAGCGAGCCTTCGATCAGCCGGCGCATCATGTCTTCCTCGAAACCGATCTCGCTGCGGATCACGACATCGTTCGCCCGGCGCCGCATCCAGCCGATCCACTGCGGCAGGAATCCCTCCCACAAGGCGATGCGTCCGCCGATGCGCAGGCTGGCGCGGTAGCGTTCCGGCAGGCCGGCGTCGTCGCGCGCCTGCTCGGCGGTCAGCACCAGACGCTTGGCGTAATCGAAAAAGCGCCGGCCTGCGGGCGTTAGGCTGGTGCCGGCACGGTTGCGCACGAACAGCCGGGTGCCGAGCTCGTCTTCCAGCCGCTGGATCCGCGCGCTGACGGTCGACTGGGTCAGGTGAAGTTGCTTGGCCGCCTGGAGAAAACTCCCGTTTGCGGTGATGGCGAGAAAGGTTCGGGCCTGATCGATATCCATAGTAATATAGGCCGACATATCGACGATATCGATATTATATAGCGAATAATATCGTTTGATCACTATATTATCGAAACCTAATATTGCAGCAGGTAAAGGCATTCCGGAGAGGAAACGCACCATGAATAACGCCATGCACCAGACGAGCACCGAATTTCCGATCGCGCGCGACCCCGAGGGCTACCTGTTCGATCCGATGGATTGGGACGAGTCGGTGGCCTGCAAGCTGGCCGCGGAAGAAGGTATAGACCTGCAAGACGCCCACTGGCCGGTGCTGCGCTACATGCGCGAACAATGGGCCAAGAACCGCATTGCGCCGGATGTGCGTCACGTGGTGGATTTCGTGGCGAGCGAGCAGGGGCTCGACAAGAAGGCGGCCAAGGCGCTCCTGTACCGGCTGTTTCCCTACGGCTACGTGAAGCAGGCGTGCAAGATCGCCGGCATGCAGAAACCGCGTGTGTGGAGCACTGGCTGAGAGGGTGTACTAAAGACAAATCAACCAAAACGGCCCGGCAAGGGGCCGTTTCTTTTTACATGCCCTTGCGGGCCGCACGCAGGAGCCGCATCACCCCGGCCACCACGTTGTGCTGGTACGTCTTGATGCGGGCGTGGGCATCCGCCAGGCGCTCGTGCCGTGCGGCGTGCTTTCGATGACTTTTGGCCCAGGTCTTGTCCGTTTTCTTCTCCACCCCGCTTTTGACCTCTTCCTGCAGCTCGAGCTCGTGGGCGCAGCGACGCTGCTCGTTTTCCCACACGCTGTCCGCATGGACAGCCAGGGCATCGAGCGCATCTCGCAGCATGTCCTCGACCTCGCGCAGGTCGCCGAGCGCCGCGCGCAGTTCTTTGTTCCATTCATCGATGTCAGACCGCCAGGTATCGCTGTCAGATTGCCAGCGGCGGTGCTGCTCGTGCATCTTCTGTTGACTGGTCTTGCTCATCGGACCTTCCCTTGCCGTAAATGACTGAAAAGAACGCTATGCGAACAGCGGCGGTCCGCTAAACCCGCACCTGTTTGGTCCAGCCAAATTCGCGACGGTAGTCGAGCATCGAGACAACTTTCGGTTGCACGCGCACGAACGCCGTCTCCGCCAAATTCTCCGCGCTGAGGCCCTTCATCTCCTTGAACTTGCGCGACAGCAGCGCGAGCGCGCGTTTGATATCGGCCGGCTGTTCGAGGACTTTGGCGGTGGCGCCCATAGACAGACCCGTGATCTTCTTCCAGTTGGCCATGTCCTTGTTGATCGTGAGCGAGACCTTGGGCGAGCGCCGCAGGTTGCGGACTTTCTGGCTGTTGCGGTCGCAAGCGAAGTAGAGCGTCAGCCCGTCGTTGGCGTAGGTCACCGTGGTCGCCTGCGGGTAGCCGTCGGACCGCATAGTCGCGAGGCTCATGATGCGGTTGGTCTTGAGCTGACCGAGAATGAAGCGCTTGGTTGACGGTGTCATGGTCCCTCCTTGCCGGGAAAGGCTCGCGCCGACTGAGGTGCGCAGCATGGCACAACCGTCGGGCGGCAACTTTGACGCAAATCAGGATCAGGGGATAGAGTCGACACGGCGTCTGGTCGAACTCACCCGGCTTCCGGTGCGGGCGGCGAACAACGATAATGGATTGGAGATTACCTGACATGTTCCCGGTGCTATCGGTCTTCGCGCTCCGCAAGCGGTTTGGCGACAAGCTGGCCGTCGACGGCATCTCGTTCGAAGTCAATCACAACGAGATCGTCGGGCTCTTGGGCCCGAACGGCGCGGGCAAGACCACGACCATCAACATGATCCTCGGCGTGCTCGAACCGACCGCGGGAGCGATCCGTATCGAAGGCCGCGACGTGGCCACGCAGCGCGCGCAGGCGCTCGCGTGCACCAACTTCACCGCCGTCTACGCTCCCCTGCCCGGCAATCTCACCGTGTACCAGAACCTGCGCTTCTTTGCCCTGATCTACGACGTCAAAAACAGCGCCGCGCGCATCGAGGAGCTGCTTGAGCGGTTCGACCTCGCGGCTTTCCGGAACGTAAAGTGCGGCCTGCTCTCCTCCGGGGAGCAGACGCGCGCGGCGCTCGCCAAGGCCATGCTCAACCGGCCACACCTGCTGCTGCTCGACGAACCCACCGCCTCGCTCGATCCTTCGAAGGCGCGCGAGATCCGCGCGCAGATCCGCGCACTCGCGCGCCGCGACGGGGTCGGGGTGCTCTGGACCACGCATAACATGTACGAGGTCCAGGAGGTGTGCGACCGGGTGATGTTCCTCTCGCGCGGGGCGATCCTGCTCGCGGGCGACCCGCAGACGCTGCCGCGCGAGCACGGCAAGAGCTCGCTCGAGGACCTGTTCGTCTCGGTCGCGCGCGAGCCGCTCACGCTCGAGGCCGGGTGAGTTGCATGCGCTGGCATCCGGTCCTCGCCATCGTGCTGCGCCAGTTCTATCTCATGCGCGGCAGCCCCGCGCGCCTGTTCCCGCTGGTCATGTGGGTCGCGGTCGACATCCTGCTGTGGGGCTTCATCACTAGATACCTTGAGACCGTCGCTGCGCCTGGTTTCAATTTCGTTTCGACGCTGCTTGGCGCGGTGCTGCTGTGGGACTTCTTCGGGCGCGTCATGCTTGGCGTCACCACGACGTTCTTCGAGGACGTATGGTCGCGCAACTTCCTCAACATCTTCGCCACGCCCCTCTCGATCACCGAGTACGTCGCCGGGCTGGTGCTCACCAGCGTCATCACCAGCTCGCTCGCGCTCGTGATGATGATCGCACTGGCGACCGCCGCCTTCGGCCTGTCGGTCTTCGCCTACGGCGTGATGTTCGCGCCCTTCCTGCTCGTCCTGTTCCTCTCCGGCATCGCCCTCGGCATCTTTGGCGCTGCCGTCGTCCTGCGTCTCGGACCGGCCTCGGAATGGCTGATCTGGCCGATCCCGGCGCTGCTCTCGCCGTTCGTGGCCGTCTTCTACCCCCTCTCGACGCTGCCCATGTGGATGCAGAAGGTTGCCTACGCGCTCGCTCCTTCGTACGTCTTCGAAGGCATGCGCGCGATCGTCGCGGGTGGGACGTTCCCGGCGACGCACCTCCTGTGGGCCGCGGGTCTGTCGGCGCTCTACATCCTGCTGGCCGCCGGATTCTTCGTGCGCGTCTACCGCTACGCCGTGCGCACCGGCCTGCTCGCGCGCTACAGCGCGGAGACTGTCAGTTGAGGAAATGGTAACTGTTCCCGACTGAATACGGGGCGGCAACTTTGACGCCAATCAGGCGGCGATAAACGCCGTCACGCGCGTGATCACTTCCGGGTCGCGCAGGATGCGGCGATGGCCGAGACCTTGCGCCGCGACCGGCCGCGTTGGGGGAGGACCGGGGTCACCCCGCGCGGCGCCCAGGTGCGCCGCACGGGCATCTGCGGACTAAAGCCCACCGCGCGCAACAGCCGTCCCACATGAGCCGCGTGGTAGTGCACATGAAAACGCCGTTCAATCACCTCCGCCGCCCGTGGACAAGTCCACAGATCCGTGGGGAACCCGGCCACCCGCGCCCCCTTCAGCAGCAGCGCTGCGAGTCGTCGGCGATCCCTCGCCAACAGTATCGGGGGCCGTCCGGGCGTGGGCCGGGCCCGCACCGCCTGCTCACCCCCGTCACGCGCCGCGGCCTTCCAGCGCCGTACGCTGCGCCGGTCCACGCCCACGCGGCTCGCCACCTCGACCGGCATGAGCCCGCTCTTCAGCAGACCCAAGGCACGCCGGCGACGCCGCTCCAATTCCTCGCCACTTCCGATCGGTCTCATGGGGCACCTCCGGAAGTTAAATATAGGACATTACTTCAGGTTCTTTTATAAATCTCCGCCCCCTGATTCACGAACTCTACCGCCTTGGCTTCCATTCCTTTCCGAAGCGCCTCCTTTTCCGAAAGCTTCTGGCTGGCAGCGTAGTCGCGAACCTCTTGCGTGATCTTCATCGAACAGAAGTGCGGGCCACACATGGAGCAGAAATGCGCGAGCTTGGCGCCTTCCTGCGGCAGCGTCTCGTCGTGAAATTCCTGCGCCTTCTCCGGATCGAGGCCAAGGTTGAACTGATCGGCCCAGCGGAATTCGAAACGCGCTTTTGACAGCGCGTTGTCGCGCAACTGCGCGCCGGGGTGACCCTTGGCGAGGTCGGCGGCGTGCGCCGCGATCTTGTAGGCGATGATGCCGTCGCGCACGTCCTGCTTGTCGGGCAATCCCAGGTGTTCCTTCGGCGTCACGTAGCACAGCATCGCGGTGCCGTACCAGCCAATCTGGGCTGCGCCGATGGCGGACGTAATATGGTCGTAGCCGGGCGCGATGTCGGTGGTCAGCGGCCCGAGCGTGTAGAACGGCGCCTCGAAGCAGTCTTCGAGTTCCTTGTCCATGTTCTCTTTAATCAGTTGCATCGGGATGTGGCCCGGGCCTTCGATCATCACCTGAACATCATGCCGCCAGGCGATCTCCGTGAGCACCCCGAGCGTCTCCAGCTCGGCGAACTGGGCGCGGTCATTGGCATCCGCGATCGAGCCGGGGCGCAGGCCGTCGCCGAGAGAGAAAGCGACATCGTAGGCCTTCATGATCTCGCAGATTTCCTCGAAGTGCGTGAAGAGGAAACTTTCCTTGTGATGCGCGAGGCACCATTTGGCCATGATCGAGCCGCCGCGCGAGACGATGCCCGTGACGCGCTCGGCGGTGAGTGGGATCCACGGCAGGCGCACGCCGGCGTGGACCGTGAAGTAATCCACGCCCTGCTCGGCCTGCTCGATGAGCGTGTCGCGGTAGATTTCCCAGGTGAGCTCCGCGGCCCTGCCATCGACCTTTTCCAGCGCCTGGTAGATCGGCACCGTGCCGACCGGCACCGGGCAGTTGCGGATGATCCACTCGCGCGTCTCGTGGATGTTCCTGCCGGTGGACAGATCCATGAGCGTGTCGCCGCCCCAACGCACCGACCACACCATTTTCTCGACTTCCTCCTCGATGCTCGAGGTCACGGCCGAGTTGCCGATGTTGGTGTTGATCTTCACCAGGAAATTGCGGCCGATGATCATCGGCTCGGATTCCGGGTGGTTGATGTTGCTCGGGATGATGGCGCGCCCGCGCGCGACTTCGGCTCTGACGAACTCGGGGGTGATTTCCTCGGGCATGGCGGCACCGAAATGCTGGCCTTTGTGCTGGCGCAGGAGCCGGACGTAGCGCGGGTCCTGGCGCAGTTCGTTCAGCCGCAGGGTCTCGCGGATGGCAATGTATTCCATCTCGGGCGTGATCATGCCTTGGCGCGCGTAGTGCATCTGCGACACGTTCGCGCCCTGCTTGGCGCGGCGCGGCTTGCGGATATGCTCGAAGCGCAGGCTCGCGAGCTTGGGGTCGCGCGCGCGCGCGCGGCCATATTCGGAGCTGGGGCCGTCGAGCTGCACGGTGTCGTTGCGCTCCAGAATCCACTTCTCGCGCATGGGTGCCAGGCCGGCGCACAGGTCGATATGCGCGGTTGGATCCGTGTACGGACCGGAGGTGTCGTACACCGTGATCGGCGGATTCTCCTCGGCGCCGTGGCTCGATGGCGTCGACGTCAGCGTGACTTCGCGCATGCCGACCTTGAGGTCGGGGCGGCTGCCGGCCACGAAAATCTTGCGCGAGGCCGGACGCGGGCGCGTGGCCTCCTCGGACAGCGGCGCGTGCAGTTTGACGAATTCCTTGGGATTGGCGCTCATTATGACTACCTCACTGAAACCGATCGTGGACATGAGCGGCGGGGCATAACTGAGGAGGCTTCAAGAAGCTTTCCTACGCCGGGACTAACCGGGTCAGGTTCGAAGGGTGTATCTCAGCCGGCCCGCGGACCGGCACCCCTAGCTCATACTAACGGGTCCAAGCTAACGGATTCCCGGCATGAATGCAACCGCGCGCCACTCGGGTAATGCCCGCATAAAGGTCGTCGGCTTGCGCGCCCCCGGCAAACTGCTTAGGCTAAGCAGCCATTTTCCCTATGCAATTTGCGTCTATGTCCGCCTTCGATTTCAATCTCGCGCGTCAGCACATGATCGAGAGCCAGCTCCGCACCTGGGACGTGCGGGACGAGCACGTAATCGCGGCGGTCGCGCGCACGCCGCGTCAGGATTACGTGCCGACAGCGTATCGCAGCCTGGCCTTCGTCGACATGAACATCCCGCTCGGGCACGGCCAGGTGATGATGGCGCCGAAGCTGGAGGCGCGCCTGTTGCAGGAACTGGGATTGCAGCCGACTGACAAGGTGCTGGAGATCGGCACCGGCAGCGGCCACATGACCGCGCTGCTGGCGGCGCTCAGCCGGCACGTGGTGAGCGTGGAAATCTTTCCCGAATTCACAGCCGCGGCGGCCACCAAGCTCGCGCACCACGGCGTGCGCAACATCACGCTCGAAACCGGCGACGGCGCGCGCGGCTGGGACCGCCAGCAACCATACGACGCGATACTCGTCACCGGTTCGACTCCGCTCCTGCCGTCAGATTTCCAGCAGACGCTGGCTCCCGGCGGACGGCTGATCGCGATCGTGGGCACGGCGCCGGCGATGGAAGTCCGGCGCCTCCGCCGCCTCGACGCGCAAGCGTTCAAGGAAGACTCGTTGTTCGAAACCGTCCTGCCACCGCTGATCAACGCCCTCGAACCGCCGCGTTTCGTGTTCTAGAAATTCCGATGATCCGGCAAATGACCGTGCACGAGCTCAAGGAGAAGCTCGATAAAGGCGCCAATGATGTGGTGCTGATCGACGTGCGCGAGCCGTGGGAACTGAACGTCTGTTCACTGCCCGGGGCCACGTCCATCCCGATGCGCGCGATTCCGGCGCGTTACCCGGAACTGCCGAAGGACGCCGAGCTCGTGCTGATGTGCCACCATGGCGTGCGCAGCCAGCAGGTGGCGTATTTCCTCGAACGGCAGGGGTTCAACAAGCTCAACAACCTGGTCGGGGGCATCGCCGCCTGGGCGCGCGAGATCGATCCCAAGATGCCGACGTACTGAGCGCACATGAGCGAGACGCGATTCTACACCCCGCAGGAAGCCGAGGCCGCATTCTACGCCGCGTTCATCAAGCGCGATGTCAACGCCATGATGGCGGTGTGGGCCGAGGACGACAACGTCGCCTGCATCCACCCGCTCGGCCAGATCATCACCGGGCGCGAGGCGGTGCGCGAAGCGTGGGAGGCGATGTTCAACAACGCCCCGAGCATGCAGTTCATGATCAACGAGCGCTCGCGCACGCGCGGCGAGGCCCTGGCGATCCACATCGTTGAAGAACATATCCGCGTCAAGGACGCGCCCCCCGGCACGCCGGTGTTCGCCACCAACGTCTACCGTCTCACCGACCTCGGCTGGCGCATGGTGCTGCACCACGCCTCGCCGTCCCCTCCGCCCGGCCCCAAGACCGAGCCGCCGACGCTGCATTAACTTGTGGGTGGCTGACCTACTCCGTTGTCGTCATCTCCGCGACAGCGGAGATCCAGGGTTTGAATAACAAAGCCGCCTCTTGGGCGGCTTTTTCATTAACTGGAAAACCGGCATGCCTGACTTTAGCGTTCAACGCGGATTGCGCTGCGCTTCATCCAGGCTACTGCTCACCATTAATTTTTCGATGATGCGCATATTGGCCGCGAGCGCGCCCCGGTTTTCCTCCACCATCTTGCGCCCGGCTTCGCCGGCGCGGTCGCGGCGGTTGGCGTTGCCGAGAAAATCCGAGACCGCTGGCGCGAGCCGCGCGCTCTCCTCGATCTGCACCCCGGCGCCGCGCTCGAGCGTCATCTGGCTGATCTCCTGGAAGTTGAACATGTGAGGACCGAACACCACTGGCTTGGCCACGGCCGCGGCCTCGAGCAGGTTGTGCCCGCCGGTGGGCACGAGGCTGCCGCCGATGAAAGCGACGTCGGCGGCGGCGTAGAACAGCGGCAACTCCCCCATGGTGTCGCCGACCAGCACCTCGACCGCGGCGCCGAGACCGGCGCGGGTTTCGCCGCGCAAGGCGACGCTGAACCCGTGGCGGCGGCACAGCCGCGCCACCGCGGCGAACCGCTCCGGATGGCGCGGCACCAGCACCAGCAGCATGCTGGCGAAGCGCGACTGTTTCTTCAGCTCCTTCAGAGCGGCGAGCACGATTTCTTCCTCGCCTTCGTGGGTGCTGGCGGCGAGCCACACCGGCCGGTCGTGTCCGCCCCAGGAGATCCGCAGCACCTCCGCCGCCTCGCGCAGACTGGCGCTGACGTTGTTCTCGAACTTGATGCTGCCCGTTATTTCGACCGTTTCCGGAGGCGCCCCGAGCGTGAGCAGGCGCTGCGCGTCGGCCTGCGACTGCGCGGCGAAACGCGACACTTGGCCGAGGGTGGCGCGCGCCAGGCGCGCGAAACGCAGGTACTTGCGCATCGAGGACTCGGACATGCGCACGTTGGTGACGAACACCGGGATGCCGCGCGCGCGGCAGGCGTGGAAGATGTTCGGCCACAGCTCGGTTTCCATGACGATCGCCAGCACCGGCCGGGTGCGTTCGAGAAAGCGACGCACTGCCGCAGGGAGGTCGTAGGGCACGTAGCAGTGCGCCGCCTTGCCTGGGAACAGATCCCGCACCTGCGCCGAACCGGTCGGGGTCATGGTGGTGATCAGGAGTTGATGATCGGGATAGCGTTCGCCGAGCGCGCGCGCCAGCGGCACGGCGGCGCGCACCTCGCC
>Ga0187773_10001256_pt1 | contig 10304 bp, 7 predicted proteins | sample 0216_BV02_MP05_1_FD_133133 | JGI IMG/M metagenome (GOLD analysis project Ga0187773, IMG submission 133133) | Tropical peat soil microbial communities from peatlands in Department of Meta, Colombia - 0216_BV02_MP05_10_MG | ecosystem: Environmental > Terrestrial > Soil > Wetlands > Peat | place...
GCCATCCGAAATTATCTGAAGACGTATTCCAAACAGTATCAGATCGGAACCGACTTCAAGGTCCGGGGCGATGAACACCGCATCCCGCCCCGGGTCAAGATGTTTCTGTTTCGAATCATTCAGGAGGCGCTGTCGAACGTGCAGAGGCATGCGAAGGCGACGCGGATCGGAGTGGATCTGACCATCGGCCCGTCGGATCTGCGGACGACCCTCTCGGACAACGGCCGCGGTTTCGATCTGGAGGCGGTGTCGTCGCATCCCGAGAAATGGGCCTCGTTCGGCCTGAAAGGGATCATGGAGCGCGCCCGGTTGTTGGGCGGGACGGCCATCATCGATACCAAACCTGGGCAGGGAACGAAGATCGTGCTTCGGGTTCCGCTCGAGGGAAAGGAGCAACTCCTCCGTGAACAAGATCAGAGTGCTGATCGCCGATGACCATCAGGTGGTTCGGGAAGGGCTCTCGGCGATCCTGAACACCAAGGAAGACATCGAGGTGGTGGGCGTCGCCAAGGACGGGGTGGAGGCGGTCGAGAAGGCCCGCCAGCTGGTTCCCGACGTGGTCTTGATGGACATCAGCATGCCCCGGATGAACGGCGTGGAGGCGACCCGCGAGATTAAACGGGAGAATCCCCATATCGGGGTCGTGGTCCTCACGATGTATGCCGAGGACGAGTATATCTTTGACCTGGTCAAAGCCGGAGCGACCGGCTACCTGCTCAAAGACGCCGATTCGGCCCAGATCGTCAAGGCCATCCGCGCCATCGCCGAAGGAGAATCGCTGATTCATCCGTCGGTGGCGAGCAAAATTTTGAATGAGTTTTCGCTTCTGGCGGAGGGCAAGGGGAGAAAGCCCGGGCGGGTCGAACACGGCCTGACCGATCGCGAAATCACGGTGCTTAAATTGGTGGCGGAGGGCAAGACGAATAAGGAAATCGCAAACGTCCTCGAGCTGAGCGAGAAGACGGTGAAAAACCATGTCCGAAACATCTTTCACAAACTCCACGTCTACGACCGCACGCAGGCGGCGATACACGCCATCCGAAAAGGCCTGATCGAGCTCGATCCCAAATCGTAAAACCCCTACGTGCCTCTGCCCTCAGACCGGGAACCCGTCACTCACAAACCATGAAAGACAGGCGCGCTTTCCGCTTGCCCCGTCCGCGGGGCTTTGATATGATGGGGCCATCGGAACCGTGTGAGAGGAGGGAGAGTCCATGAAAAACCGATCTCGAATTTTCACGGCCGCGGCGGCTTTTCTGACCGTCCCGGCGATCGTTTCGGTTCTCATCCTGGGAACCCCGGCGCGGAGCGCGGATATCCCGTATTCCGGACAGGTGGTCAAGGTCGACGCCGCGGAGCACAATGTGATCGTGAAAAATCCCGAGTCGGGAGGCCGCATTAAGTTTATCGTGACGGACGGCACCGCGATCACTTCCGGCAATGAAAAGAAAGGCCTCGGGGATATCAAATCCGGCGAGGCGGTCGAGATCGAATATGTCTTAGAGGGCGGCAAGTATCTCGCGCATAAAATCATGCTGAAACCTTCCGGCGGAAAGTAAAAGCGGTCTCCAACCGAGAAAGGAGCCAAAATGGGCGATGTGATCGTGTTAGACCTGGAGACGCAGAAGACCTTCGATGAGGTTGGCGGGAGGGATAACCTTCACCTGCTTCGGGTGTCCGTGGTCGGAATCTACTCCTATGACCAGGATCTCTTCCGGACGTTTACCGAATGGGAGACTCCTTCCCTTCGCGGGATTCTGGAGGATGCGGGCCTGATCGTGGGGTTTAATATCAAGCGGTTTGACTACCTCGTGCTTGAGCCGTACCTCAAACGAAGCCTCAAAAATCTTCCGACGCTGGATATCATGGAAGACGTCGAGCGGTTCCTCGGCCATCGGCTGAGTCTCGACACCCTGGTCAAGGCGACGCTCGGGGAGGGGAAAACCGGACACGGGCTCGATGCGATCCGATATTTCCGGGAAGGGGATATGGAAAAGCTCAAGAGTTATTGCCTGTCGGACGTAAGGCTGACTCGGGACCTCTACGAGCATGGAAAGCGCCACGGACTGCTACGCTACCAGAAAAACAGCGAGTACTACAGCATCCCCGTGAATTGGGGTAAACCGGCGGCGGCACACATCACACCAAAGTAGCGACGCGCATCCCGCCATCCTCCTTCGGCTCAAACAGCCCGCACTCTACCATCCCCGCAAACGAAATGCAACGCACCAATAAACGGCAGCCTCCGACTTCGTAGCGTGGCCGACGACCCTCGCCGATGGATTCTTTCGCCGAACATATGCGTTAATGGGAGATCGAGTATTGTACCGGGTAGCGAATGATCGGGGAGGCAGCCGTTACTGCATCCCCTCGAGTGGTTTGGATTTTAAAATGTCCTCAAGCGCATGGTCGGCTCTCTCACCCACCGGCTTCGGGCCGTCGGCCTGAGGTGACACGATCCGGCTGAGGTCCGGACTGCGACCTCGGCTTTTGTTTGGGTACACGGCTTGGCGAAGGACGCGGCCGGGGGTGCGGGCAAATTTCCCGTGCCTTTCCTTCGGGAAATTTAGCGGACGAGCCTTAGCCGGGTCAAACAAAAGCCGTCGAAGCAGGAAGGACCCGGCCGGACCGAACAACTCAAATACCAGAAAAGGGCTGGGGACCTCCGGCTCCTATTGGAGATTGTGTTTGTCCCAGAGAGTTGCTAAAATCCGTCCATGAATGATCCAACAGTCGATCCGAAGGATGCACGGCCGGTCGCCGAGGTGGTTTTGTTCAAACACCTGGACCGGGTCTTCCATTATTCAGTGCCGGAGGTTTTTCAGGACCGGCTTGAACCCGGGATGCGCGTTCTGGTTCCGTTTCGGAATCGATTGCGAACCGGGATCGTGACCCGCCGCCTGCATCGCGCCGATCCGGCTCAACTCAAACCGATCCAGAATCTTTTGGATTCCAGTCCGCTTTTGGATCGGTCGATGATGGCGCTGGCCCGATGGCTGTCGGAATATTACATGACCGGGTGGGGGGGCGCGATGAAGGCAATCCTTCCACCGGGGCTGGAGGTGAAGGTTGGGTCGCATTATCGGGTTACGGCGGCGGGTCGAAAAGCGGTTTCTGAATCATCGCGGAAAGGAGAGCCTTCGCGAGGGATTTTAGCCATCCTGGAGCAGTCGCCCCGGGGGTTGAGGCTGGAAGCCCTCCTGCGGCGAACGACGGCAGGGAACCCCTCGCGCCAAGGCGGCACGGGTCGGCTGTCCCGATCGCTCTCCGCCCTCGTCCAAAAGGGCTGGGTCGATGAGACCAACGTACTGCCGCGTCCCCGTGTATCCCAAACCCCCGTCGCCCCATCCGCCACAACGGTCCGGTTCCCGGACGGTCCGGTGCCGCCGCCGGCGTTCCTTCCGGAAGATCTCTATCAGGCGGCCGGTTCGGGCCGGTTCGAGACCGTTTGTCTTGAGGGCGCTCCCGAGCGCTCCCGGCCGGAGGTCCTGGGTCTCATCTCGGCAACAATTCTTCGGAAGCGATCCGTGATCCTGCTCGTTCCCGAAATCGACCGGGTTGCCGGTTGGGCCGCGAGGATTGAAAACGGGCTCGCCGAAACGGTCGGAGTACTCCATAGCGGGCTTTCGGAACGAGATCGCCGGCTGCAATGGGAAGGGGCACGTCGGGGGGACGTTTCGATCGTGATCGGGACGCGGCTGGCCGTATTCGCACCGCTTTTGAATCCGGGACTGATCGTGGTGGAGGAGGAGCAGGATCCGGCCTACAAACAACCGGAATCTCCCCGCTACCATGCGCGCGACGTGGCCGTGCTCCGCGGCGCGCATCACGGCGCGCTTGTCCTGCTCACCAGCACGTCGCCGTCGGTTGAGACCTACGCCAACATCCAAAGCGGGAAGTATCGGGCCGTCCGACTGGACGGCCAACGGTCCGAACTCGCACTGTCTCCCACGGTGAGGATCATTGGCATGGGCGGTCAATCGAGGGGGGCTTTTGTGTCGAGGGAACTCCTTGCGGCCGTGGCGGAACGGTTGAACAAACGGGAACCGGTTGTGCTGCTCCTGAACCGACGGGGTTTCGGGGGGGCGCTTTGCTGTCGAGACTGTGGTGCCGTGGTCCGGTGCCCTCGTTGTCATGTGGCGATGGTCTATTCCAAGCAGAGCCGCCAATTGACCTGTCATTATTGCGGAACGGTCACCGCCCCGCCCCCGGTCTGCCTTCAATGCCGCGGAACCCGGTTGGAAATCGTCGGCGCCGGAACCGAACAAGCGGAGGAATTTTTTCAGGCAAAATTCCCATCGGCGCGGATCGCGCGACTGGACCGGGACACGGTGCGTTCAAACGGCGTGTCTTCGGCGATCGAGCGGCTGAACCGGTCCGAGATCGATATGGTGATCGGGACACAGCTCCTGCTCACCGGTCCCCGCGTGACACGGCCTGGGCTGATCGGCCTGTTGCAGGCGGACGGGGCCTTTCAACTCCCGGATTTCCGGGCCGGTGAACAGACCTTTCAACTGGTTCGCCGGGTCCTGAACTTTTCGGCCGGAGGAGAAGTGATTCTCCAGACCTATCACCCCGGTCATGAAGCCATCGCGTGGGCGATGACGGGCGATCCAAGAGAATTTTACGAAAAGGAGATGGCTCAACGGAAAGCCTTGGGGTACCCGCCCTTTGCGCGCCTGGCGGTTGTCACGGTGAAGTCTCTGAACGAGTCCAAGGCCCGGGCCGTGGCGCAGCGGCTGGGGGAAGAGATGAAGCGGACGGTCAGATTGGGCGATTCGCAACCTCCGGTTCAAATCCTCGGACCAGCCGCCGCGATGCGGCCGCGTCTGCATGGAAAGGTCCGGTGCCAGATCCTGATCAAGGCGCCGAACAGCCGCATACTTCACGAAGCCCTTCGTGCGGGGTTGAACGCCGTTCGATCCGGATCGGACCGTGCCCGGGTCTGGTTCGAAGTGGATGTCGACCCGCAAAGGATCGCATAGCAAAGCAGGGTTGACAGCGAAGGTAATATGCGATATCTTTAAAAAAATTCTCCCGTTTCACAGGAGTCTCTCCCCGTGGATGAAAAACGCTCAACCGTTCTCATCATCGATGATGACGAAAGCATCCGGGATACCTTGGAGGCGATTCTTCAAAAGGACTATCATGTCCTAAAGGCCCCCAACGGCCATACGGGGCTCCAACTGATTCAGACCCACGAAATCCAAATTGTCCTCCTGGATTTGCTCCTTCCCGATCTCAACGGCCTTGAGATACTCAAACAGATCAAAGACCGATTTTCGGACATCGAGGTGATCATGATCACGGCCGTTAAAGATGTGGGTACGGCGGTGCAGGCCATGAAACTGGGCGCCTATCACTATATTACGAAGGCCTTTGACTACGACGAAATTCTGGCCCTGGTCGAGAAAGTGGTGGAACGGCAGCGGAATGTTCGCGAGCTTTTATACCTAAGGTCCGAGGTCGAACAACTGGCAGAGGCCGAGTTCATTACCGGCCGGACCAAAAAGATGCAGGAGATCTATGATCTTGTTCAAAAAGTGGCGAAGCTTCCGGCGACCGTCCTGATTCTGGGGGAAAGTGGTACAGGAAAACAACTTCTCGCGCGCTGTATCCACAAGCAAAGCGGCCTGGCCGATCGGCCCTTTGTTACGGTCGACCTTGCGGCGATTCCTGAAACGCTTGTCGAAAGCACGTTGTTTGGTCATGAAAAAGGGGCCTTTACCGGGGCCTACCGCCAGCATATCGGAAAATTTGAACTCGCGGATGGAGGAACCCTGTTTTTAGATGAGATCGGCAACCTCCGTATGGAGCTCCAGGGGAAGCTGATGCGGGCCATCCAGGAAGGGGAGATCGAGCGGGTGGGCGGCACAAAAACCATTCGGGTCAATGTTCGTCTGATTTCGGCCACCAATGTGGATCTGGTCGATGCGGTGCAAAAGGGAACGTTTCGGGAAGACTTGTATTACCGGCTCAATGTCATCCCGATTAAACTTCCGCCGCTTCGGGAACGGATTGCGGACCTGTTCCACCTCCTGGAATTTTTCCTTCAACGATATAATCGGCGCTTTAAAAAGAATGTCTGTCACGTCAGTCAGTCGGCCATCGAGATGCTTTCTTCCTATGATTGGCCGGGCAATATCCGTGAGTTGGAAAATCTGGTCGAACGACTGGTGGCGCTTTCCGATGGAGACACGATCCAACTCGAGGACATTCCTGTAGAGTATAGTCTCAGCAGCCTCCGACAACAGTATAAGAAGGAGGGGCTGTTTAAAAAGGCGGTCGAGGCCTTCGAGAAGAGTTTTATCTTAAAGACACTGGAGAAAGAGAGATGGAACCGAGGGGCCACAGCACAAACGCTCGGCATTCCTGTAAGCACACTGAAATACAAGATGAAAAAATTGAAGTTTCTTGGCCGATTTCCTAGAAGAGGAGATTAATCGCACGGCCCTAATCATGCCCTTCTCGCCCCGTTTCACTTCGGGAACGCTCATCTGTTTTATAAGCTGTTGGGCTCTGATCATCCTGATCTCTCTTCCGGTTTTTGCGGAAGAGAACACGGCCGGCTCGGAACTTTATCTCAGCGTCACGGCCACAACGCCCAGCCGGTTGGAGGAGCCGGTCGAATCATCGCCGGGTTCTGTCACCGTTTTGACCGCCCCCGAGATCGAGGCCCAGCGGCCGATTACGGCGCCGGAGGTCTTGAGGGACCTTCCCGGGGTTAGCCTTCAGGAGGACGGAACGATGGGGGAGTCAGCCACACTAACGCTTCGCGGTGCGGAGCCGACGCAGACCTTGATCCTGATGGACGGCACCCGACTGAACTCACCGTTTCGGGGCGGTTTCGATCTGGGCGACTTCATGATGGACCAAATCGATCAGGTCGAGGTGGTGCGGGGCGCACAGTCGGCTCTGTATGGCTCCGATGCCATGGGGGGAGTCGTCAATCTGATCACCCGGAAGCCGACACTCCCGCAGGAATCGTCGCTAACGTTTGAGGCGGGAAATTTCCAAACGTTCCGGGAGAGTGTAAATCTCGGCGGTAAACGGGCCGCGTGGGATTATAGCTTGACCGTTTCGAGAACCGACACCGACGGCCAGTTCGATCATGATGCGTTTGGCGCAACGACGATGTCAGGGGAGATCGGTCTTGATTCCGCGAGTAATGGCCGCCTGGAAATGATCCCCCGCTATCAACAAGACCATAAGCAACTGGCCATCGACTCGGTACCGGGATTCGTTTCATCGGGCTGCTCTGCGGCGCCGGATCCGAATAATTGCGAGGAGTTTCCCTCCGACACAAACAGAAAACAGGACCGGCGTTTTTTTTCGGACATTTTGCGGTACAGTCGAACCGTCCTTCCGGGATGGGGATTTTCCGCGACCGGCTCCGTGGTTCAGACCCAATTCAAAGAAGACAATCCCGCAGAACCGGGCGCTTCGATTCCGTGGTCCTTCTTTGAAAACACGGACGCGACCGAAACGACCTTCAACGTCCAGCAAAATCTCGAGTGGCCCAAGGCGCAGATCTTCACGCTTGGAGCGGAATACACCGCAGATCGAGTCAACAGCAATATTGCCATTCCACTGGCAGGTCCTTTCCCTTCCGTTGACCGAACCCGCTCGAATGCGGCTCTATATCTCCAGCAGTTATTCAAAGTGGATGCGCGATTTACCCTTCAGGCGGGCGTCCGGTTTGACCGAGACTCCCAATTTGGTAACACGACCAATCCCAAATTTTCTTCCGCTTACGAATTCGAACCCACCGGGACCCGTTTGAAAGCAAGCTGGGGTACGGGCTTTCACGCGCCGACCATTCAAGACCTCTATTTTCCTTTATTTGGAAATCCCGACCTGAAGCCGGAAAAGAGTCGCAGTTGGGAAGTCGGGGCACAACAAGGGGTTTTAGATAAAAAAGTAGTTTTGGACGTGGCCTTTTACAGAATTGATTTTAACAATCTTATTCAGCTAAGCCCGACCGGTGTAGATAATATTGGCAAGGCCAGGACCCAAGGCATCGAATCAAGCCTCAAAGTCCGGCTTAATTCAAACTTGACGGCCAAAGCGAATTACACCTATCTTGACGCAAAAGACAGGACGACGGACGAAGAGCTTCCATTTCGGCCAAGGAATATTGGAAATGTCGGACTTCTCTACACACCGACGGTCAACTTCATCGCAGATCTCGATATCAACATGGTATCCAGTCAGTCCATCTCCGGCTTTTTGGTCCTCAAGGACGGCTCCGTAATACATGGGCGAAGCCCGGGTTACACACGCGTGGACCTGTCGGCCACATACCATCTCTTCACCAGCCTTTTGGGAATTCGGGAAACCAATTTTTTTATCAAACTAAAAAATCTCTTCGACCGCGAATATCAGGAAGTTCCTGGCTTCCCGGCTCCCGGGATCAATTTTTTGGCGGGCGTAACAGCCAGTTTTTAGGAATAGTGAGAAAACAGGCTTAGTTAGATATACAACCCATCGCGATTAGACAGAATCTTGTCCCGTCCGGACAGTTTTTTACCAAAAATTATATAACTCCGTACAGGGAAGCAGGTTTTTGTATGTGAGAGTGTTTGTTTTTGGTCAGAACGGCTGAATTTTGTGTCGTGGTTCCTGACGGAAGTTCCGACGGAACAACGCAAACTTGAATGTGATTTTCGTATACATTATAGCATAAATATTCCGACCCGGATCATCGCTTGCCCACGCCACATCCTGTTGATAATCATGTTCTCCTAATCTCCCGATCTATTTTATCGCGGAAGTGATCTAATACAGAAAAGAGAATCAAATTATTCCTCGGACAGACCCACGCATAAGGCTTGCTTGATTAGGGCACGCGTCTTGCTCTAATTGAAATCCGGGTTCTCCAAGCATGCAAGGAAGGGATCGATGATGAAGCTTTCCAAGTTCAATGTTCTGATGCCGAATTGTCCCTCCCCAGGGGAGTATCTCGTCTTTAACACCTTCACCGATTCCCGAGTGGTGATCAACGAGCAGCTCAAAGGTGTTATGGAAAAAGTCCAGGGCCTGACCGATCTGAGTGTTTTATCGGAGGAGGAACGAAACAATCTGGAACTGCTTCGAGATCTCGGCGTTATGGTGGATGAAGAGGTGGACGAGGATCGTGAGCTGGAGTACTGGTTCCAGCGGTTGAAATTTGATAACACCACGCTGGACCTGACCATCCTGACCACCTCGGCCTGTAATCTGGGCTGTACCTATTGTTTTGAAGACGGAATCGATCTGAAGGGAATCATGAGGGAGGAGATCTGTTTGCGCGTGGCGGATTGGGTTGCCCGGGCACTCGACAAGGTTCGTCCGCGCAGTCTTCACCTGACCCTCTTCGGGGGTGAACCGCTCATGAATCCTGAGGCTGCCCGATTCTTGAGCCGTTCACTTTATAATTTAGCCCAGGCGCGGGGGATCGAACACCAGATCAGCATCATCACGAACGGGGTTCTGCTCACCGAAGCGATCGTCGACGAGCTAATGCCATTCGGGCTCAAGCGGATCAAGGTGACACTGGACGGAGATGAAGCCGCCCACGATTCCAAGCGCCGATACAAAAACGGGAAGGGATCGTTTCAGGTCATCTTGAAAAATCTTCTGGCGGTTAAGGGCAAAGCGCCTATCTCGATCGGGGGCAATTTTGACGAGACCACCAAAGACAGCATTCCCCGGCTGCTCGATCAGTTGGTGGAGCTCGGCTTTACTCCCGCCGATATTTTGGACATCACCTTCAAACCGATCCTTGCCGCAACCAAACAATTGCCCGTTCTGAACAATGCGATGGACTCCGGCCATTCCTGCACCTTCTCGGATATGAAGGTCTCCGATATCGTTTGGTTGCATGAGGAGGTCGAGAAAAGGGGGTTCAAGACGACGGAGCATATCGCGATCGGTCCCTGCTGCGCCACCCGGGAGCACACCTACACGATCGACCCCTGGGGAAGCATCTATAAATGCCCGGCGCTGGTCGGACGTGAGGAGTATATTATCGGCGATGTTCATGAATCTGAGATCAACCACCGGAACACCCAGTTTATGACGGTGGATCTGTGGCGCGATCCTTTCTGCCAGCCCTGCGCCTATCGTCCGATCTGCGGCGGCGGATGCCGGGGCAGCTCCGTCACCCAGTCGGGGGATTTCGGAAAGATCGCCTGCGAGAAGCCTTATTTTGAGAATGTGGCCATCGAGTTGGTCAAGAAGGAGTACGTGAAACAACAAGCCGCTGTGACGTGAGAAAGGAGGTGAGGCGATGAAGATTAAGATTGTGAAAAAAGGGGTTCGAA
>Ga0187773_10001257_pt1 | contig 10301 bp, 11 predicted proteins | sample 0216_BV02_MP05_1_FD_133133 | JGI IMG/M metagenome (GOLD analysis project Ga0187773, IMG submission 133133) | Tropical peat soil microbial communities from peatlands in Department of Meta, Colombia - 0216_BV02_MP05_10_MG | ecosystem: Environmental > Terrestrial > Soil > Wetlands > Peat | place...
CGAGGACATCAGGATCGGGAGCCCAAATCCGGCGCGGGTCGGGAATACGAGCGAGACGCGTGTAACGGACAACAACTCGCGCATCGTGTTCGGCATCGTCGAAGATGTCGGTAATGGGTTGCAGGCGATTGCCCAGCTCGATACGCGATTCACGCCGGACAATGGCACCGGACCCACGGCTGCGGGCAATACCTGGGTAGGGCTTCGCAGCCCCGCCTGGGGCAGCCTGACCTTCGGCCGCTGGGACCTCCACTACGGGCTTCAGCCGGACGACATCGCCACCAAGGCGGGCTCGGATAAGGCGCGATCGGTATCGTTGTTCGATTTCGTGCAAAACGGCGCGACGACCCAGGCGATCGCCAACGCCACGCGAACGCCGAACGTCGTCCGCTGGGATACACCAAACTGGAGCGGCTTCAAAATGACGACGGCGTATTCGACCAACGCCGCGGGCGCCGAAGCGGACCTCGCCAGCTCGGTGCGCAAGGGCTCGGCCTGGAACCTGAATCCGAGCTACGGCAGGGCCGACTGGCAGGTCGGCTACAGCTACTGGAATTCGAAGCCGGACGCGTCGCTCGCCGACCAGCGCGGCGATACGGTTTACGGCTATTACAAGTGGAGCGGTCTCAAGATTGGGCTCGGCTGGAATAATTCGAAGCTCAAGTCGGCTGCGGGAATCGACGCCGCCAAGCGCGATGCGTGGACTGTTCCGCTCAGCTACACCTACGGCGCGCACAACCTGTATGCGCACTACACCTGGGCGAACGACGACAAGATACAAGGCGCCAACACTGGCGCGAACATGTTCGCGCTGTCGTATGTATACGACATTTCAAAGCGTACTTCGCTCGGGCTGACGTACGCGCGCATCAGGAACGATTCTGCCGCCTCGTATCAGTTCTACACCGACAATGGGGGCACACAGTCGTCGCTCAATGCGGCGCCGCTGCTCGGGGAAGACCCGCAGCTCTTTTCGACCGTCCTCAAACACGCCTTCTAGAGAATGCCCATTCAGCGCACGGGCGAATCGGCGGCATCGGCGATCGATTGTCTGATTGCCGGCTTCGACCGTGCGCTGCGAGCGGTGGGCGGGGTACACCGCGCGGAGCGCGGGTCGCCCGCAGGCACGATTCCGGAAGCGGAGCTCGACGCATCGGAGCGTGCGCATGCGGCCGCGCTGATGCGCGTCAATCACGTCGGCGAGGTGTGCGCGCAAGCGCTCTACCAGGGACAGGCGCTCACTGCGCACGATGCGGATGCGCGCGCCTCGCTGGAGCTCGCGGCGCGTGAGGAGGAGGACCACTTGTCTTGGAGCGCCGAGCGAATCGACGAGCTGGGTGGCCGCTTGAGCCTGCTTAATCCGCTCTGGTACGCAGGCTCGCTGGCGATCGGCGTCGCGGCCGGTGCGCTGGGCGACCGCTGGAATCTTGCATTTCTCGCCGAAACGGAGCGTCAGGTCGAACTCCATCTTGCAGGGCACCTCGGGCAGCTGGCGCCGGAGGACCGGCGCACGCGCGCCGTCGTCGAGGCAATGCGGACCGACGAGGCGAAGCATCGCGACACCGCGCTGGCGCTCGGCGCGGCCGAACTGCCCGACGCGGTAAAGAGCGTGATGCGCGCCCTCGCCAAGGTCATGACGACGGTGGCCTACCGCGTCTAGCGCGCGGCTCAGGCCTCGAGGATCTCGAAATCCCTCGTCATCTCGGCGGTCTTGCCGAGCATGATCGATGCAGAGCAGTACTTCTCGTGCGACAGGCGGATGGCGTGCTCGACGAGATTGCGCTTGAGGCTCCTGCCGCGCAGGACGAAGTGCATATGGATGCGCGTGAACACCTTCGGGTCGGTCGCCGCGCGCTCCGAAGTCACCTTCACCTCGCAACCCGTGATGTCCTGGCCGCTCTTTTTCAATATCACGACGACGTCATATGCGGCGCAGCCGCCGGTTCCGAGCAGGACCATCTCCATCGGTCTCGGGGCCAGATTGCGGCCGCCGCCTTCTGGGGCTCCATCCATGGAGACCACGTGGTTGCTGCCGGTTTCAGCGAGAAAAGCCCCGCCGTCAATCCAGCGGACCTTGCACTCCATTAGAGAATCCTCATGAAATCAGAGCCTTGTTGCAGTGCAAGATAAACGCAGCGTACTGGTCTTGAGAAAGTCCGAATTTTTTCACATGTTGTTCGCTTTTAAGGTGTGTTCCACTATTACAATCAACAAAATAATGGTGCTCCGTATGGATAATTCAGCATTATAACACGATAAGTTATTTGGTTTTGCGTTGCACCATCCGAGTTATTAACATATTTGCAAGTTCAGTGCTCGCAAGAGCGTTGAGCTTTTGTCTCCTCCACCCTCCTCCTTTGGTGGATTCAGCGCAACTCTATGGAGTTGCGCTTTTTTTTTGTCGTCGACGTCGTTCTCTTTGACGTGGCATGAGAGCTTCAATAAAATCGCGTGCTTTTCCTAAGTAACGGAAAGATGAAAACGTATTCCGCGAAACCAGCCGACGTTCGCCATGGATGGTACGTCGTCGACGCCCAGGACAAAGTGCTTGGGCGCTTGGCAGTTCAGATCGCGTCGCGGTTGCGCGGCAAGCACAAGCCGGAGTACACGCCGCACGTCGACACAGGGGATTTCATCGTCGTCGTCAACGCGTCGAAGATAAGGGTCACCGGCAAGAAGGCTCTCGACAAAAAGTACTACCGCCACACGGGCTTTCCGGGCGGCATCCGCGTAACCGATTTCGCGAAGCTGCAAGCGACTCATCCGAACCGCGCCCTGCAAAAGGCGGTGAAGGGCATGCTGCCGAAAGGGCCGCTCGGCTACGCCATGCTCCGGAAGCTCAAGATCTATGCGGGCAGCGCGCATCCGCATGCTGCGCAGCAACCCAAGGCACTGGAAATCTGAGGCGAAACACATGGTCGGTGACTACTATTACGGAACTGGGCGTCGCAAGAGCGCGGTTGCCCGCGTGTTCATGAGGTCCGGCAAGGGGCAGTTCGTCGTCAACGGCAAGCCGGTGGATGAGTTCTTCGCGCGCGAGACCGGCCGCATGATCGTGCGCCAGCCGCTCGAGCTGACCAAGAATCTCACGAGTTTCGATATCAGCGTAAACGTCTACGGTGGCGGCGAAAATGGTCAGGCTGGCGCTGTGCGCCACGGTATCGCGCGCGCGCTCATCGAGTATGACGCGGCGCTAAAGCCTCTCCTGAGCGCGTCCGGCCTGGTGACGCGCGATGCGCGTGAAGTCGAGCGCAAGAAGGTCGGTCTGCACAAGGCCCGCCGGCGCAAGCAGTTCTCGAAGCGCTGAGCGCTGTCTGGGATCTACCATCAAAAAGCCGCCCTTCCGGGCGGCTTTTTCTTTTCCGGACGGGAGGGCATGGCTCGCAAGCTGCGGAAGATAGGCCGGCGATTCGGAATCAGCGCACCGCGGGTTGCGGTGCGCACCGAAATGCCCTGGTATCTGCGCTGGATCGTCGTTCTGGTGCTCGTCGCGCTGACGGCGGCCGTCGGTGCGTGGATGTACAACGCGGGGCAGCGCCTTTCGGGCTTCGATCGCGAGGAGATGGCCCACAAGCTCAGCGCAGCCAACGCCGAGCTGGATGCGAACGGCAAGGAGCTGGAGAGACTGCGCGCAATCGCCAATGCCTCGGATAGCCGCATCGCGATCGAACGTACAGCGCAACAGCGCCTTGCACAGCAATTGCGGGCCTTGGAGGACGAGAACTCGAACCTGCGGGAAGAACTTGCAATCTTCGAGCGCATGCTGTCGTCGGATCCACGTTCGGCCCCCGCGATCTCGATTTATCGCTTTAAAGTCACACCCGACGTCCTGCCCGGCGAATACCGCTACCGCCTATTGCTGATCTCCTCGGGCAGCCAGCGCGACCGTGAATTCAAGGGTCGCTTGGAGCTGGTGCTAAGCCTGATGGATCAGGGCAAAAGTGCTATCATCAGGTTACCTCAGGAAGGCGATGCTGGAGCTTCAGGATTTGCATTGTCATTCAAGTACTTCCGGCGTGTTGAGGGGACCTTCCGAGTGGCCCCGGGCGCCAGGCTGGAGCAGGTGCAGATCCGAGTGCTCGAGGATGGCTCCAATCAGGTGCGCGCGACGCAGATTTTGACTCTTGGCTGAGAGGGCAAAGGACGATGTTCAACAAATCGAGCAAGCCGCAAAGCCGTATCGACAGCCTGGTGGGTTCGACGACGCGTATCGAGGGAAATCTCTTCTTTAGCGGAGGATTGCGCGTCGACGGTGTGATCCGGGGAAACGTGTCGGCTCTGCCCGATCAGCCGGCCACGCTCGTGGTTTCCGAGCACGCTCGCATCGACGGCGATGTGCAGGCGACGCATGTCGTCGTAAACGGCACGATCAACGGCGGAGTCAGTGCCAGTGAGTCACTCGAACTTCAGGCAGGCTCGCGAATCAAAGGCGATGTCCACTACAAGAGCATCGAAATGCAGCAGGGCGCAGTGGTAGAAGGACGCCTCATGCATCAGGGAGCAGAGGTCAAGGCGATGGAGCTGAAGCTCGCCTCGGGGACCTAGGCTCTCGGTTCTGACAAATAGCCGCGTTGACTGCGTGGGAAGGCGGGCAGGATAATTTTGCGACGGATTTTCTGGAGTTTGCGATGGATGCAGTGACGGAAATGCCGGCACCCCTGGTATTTACAGACAGTGCCGCGAACAAGGTGAAGGAACTGATCGAGGAAGAAGGCAACGCGGAGCTCAAGCTTCGCGTGTTTGTCACCGGTGGGGGCTGCTCGGGCTTCCAGTACGGGTTCACGTTCGATGAGGTCCAGAACGAGGACGACACGACGATGCAGAAGAACGGAGTGACGCTCCTGATCGATCCCATGAGCTACCAGTACCTGGTCGGCGCCGAAATCGACTATCAGGAAGGTCTCGAGGGCGCACAGTTCGTGATCAAGAACCCGAACGCGACCACCACCTGCGGCTGCGGGTCGTCATTCTCCGTTTGAGCGCGACGGCGCACTATGCGAAAAAGGGGGCTGCGGCCCCCTTTTTCGTTGTGTCTTCCCGAGGTTAGCCGGGGTAGATCGCACCGAGCACGCGGACGCCCCGCGAGCCCGTGACCTCGGGAACGTTGGCTGGAATGCCCTCAAGGGCCTGCCTGGCAAGCCAGGCGAAGGCGGCCGCTTCAACCGTATCGACCGGCAGACCATAAGCGTCGCTCGTTTCAACCGGTACGGGTGCATTCAGCGCACGCAGCCGCGCCATCAGCGCGACGTTGCGCGTCCCTCCGCCGCAGGCGATTAGCCTGACGCTTGCGGGGCAATAACGCTCGCGCGCCTGCGCAACGCAGCGCGAGCTGAACTCGAGTAGTGTTGCCTGGACGGCACGCGGATCGATCCTTGAAACCGCATGACGCGCCAGCCAGTCGGCATTGAAAAGCTCGCGACCCGTGCTCTTGGGGGGTGGGGCCGCCAGAAACGGTTCGGCGAGCAGGCGGTGCAGCAGCGCCTCGTCGACCCTTCCTCCGGCTGCCCAAGCACCGTCCCGATCCATCGGAGTCCCAAGGTGCCGTTCGACCCACAAGTCCAGCAGGCAGTTGGCGGGGCCGCAGTCGAAGCCGACAACCGCTCTGTCGCCGGACAGGCAGGTAATGTTCGCGATGCCGCCCAGATTGAGGATTGCGCGCGACTCACCGGACCTGCCGAAGGCGTAGGCATGGAAGGCCGGAGCGAGCGGTGCGCCTTGCCCCCCCGCTGCCACGTCGCGGCTGCGGAAATCTGCCACCACGCAGGTGCGAGTGAGCTCGGCGAGCAAAGCAGGATTACCGATCTGAACAGTGTAGCCGCGTTCGGGGCGATGGCGCACCGTCTGCCCGTGGCAGCCGATCGCGCGCACTGTGTCCGCGGCGACCCTTGCGCGCGAAAGCACTTCGACGACCGTTTGCGCATACTGCTGGGCCAACGCATTGCCGAGCGCGGCCGCCCGATCTATCTCGTTTGCACCGGGGCTATTCAGAGACAGGAGCGCTGCGCGCAGGCGGGGCTCGAAGGCTCGGTGCGCCGTGGCGACGAGATCGGGACGACCCGCGCCGAAATCGACCAGGGCCGCGTCGACGCCGTCTAAGCTGGTGCCCGACATCAAGCCGATATAGAACTCGCGGCTTGGCACGATGCTCCGCAGCGCCCGGTAGTCTTATTCCAGCAGCGCGACGGTGCTGGTGCTGAGCAGATCGAGCTGTGCGATGAGCGGGGACGCGTACCGCCCGAATTCAGGTAACTCCCGCGAAGGAACCGGGACCGCCGCCGGCAGCGATACGGCAAGGGGATTGCGCGCCACGCCAGCGATGCGAAACTCGTAATGCAGATGCGGGCCGGTTGCCCAGCCCGTGTGCCCGACGTAGCCGATCACGTCGCCCTGCTCGACTCGCACCCCGCCATGGATGCCGCGCGCAAAGCCTCTGAGATGCCCGTATAGCGTGCTGTACTGGCTGTTGTGCCGCAGGATGACGGCGTTGCCGTAGCCACCCTCGCGCCCCGCGAATTCGACTACGCCGTCGGCCGTAGCGCGCACCGGAGTGCCTTCCGGCGCTGCAAAATCCACGCCGGTGTGCTTGCGCCAAGTGTGCAGGAATGGATGCTCGCGCATACCGAAGCGTGAGCTGATGCGCGTGAACACGAGCGGCGCGCGCAGGAAGGCCTTGCGCAGGCTCTGGCCATCGGGCGCGTAATAGCCGCCCTTGCCTTGCGCGTCCACGTAGTAGACCGCGCGATAGCTCTTGCCTCTATTTACGAACTCGGCGGCGATCACCCGCCCCGCCCGCACCGGTCGTCCCGCAAGGTAGTGCATCTCATATACGACCGAGAAGCGATCGCCCTTGCGAAGCTCGTGGTAGAAGTCGATTTCACCGCCGAACACATCCGCGAGTTGAATCGCCACGCTGTCGGGGACGCCGGCAGCGTCCGCCGCGCCGAACAGCGATGAGCGGATTTCCGCCGAGCGCACCAAGGTGCTCGTTTCGAACTGCGCCGGCTCGTCGACGACACGGAACTTGTCCTGAGCCGGGACGACGCTGCGCACCGTATCGGCTCCGTTCAGGTAGCTCAGGTTCACGAGCGCGCCGTCGCTCTTCACCTTGGCGGTCACCGTGCTCCCCGGGCGCAGCAGCTGCAATGTGCCCAAACGAAGCAGGCGGCTCGTCTCCTCGTCCTCGATGCCCAGTCTTCGCAGCAGCGTCGCGAGCGTTTCTCCCCGCTGAAAGCGCGTCTCCCGCACGTACGAAGCAGGCGCAGGCTGCACAGCGTTCGGTGGGATGGCAATCTGCTCGGTCACCGACTCCCGATACACGGCGCGCGCCTGTGGGGCCGGCGCGATGGTCGCGAACGCACCCACGACCCCGGATAACGCGAGCGCCAACAACACGGCAATACGCGTCATACTTGCGCGGGCGGGGAGGATGGGCTCTGTCACGATCGCATCTGGTCGCTGGTTTCTGGGTAAAATCCGTGCTCTTTCAGGTGCCTGCCGGCTATTCTTCAAAGACCGGCGCAGTCTAGCAAAGTTTGCCCATGATGCAAAACAATAATGTCTCAGCCGACAGCGCAGGCAAGACATCCATCCTCGAGGCGATGGAGCTCATCAAGCGCGGCTGTGACGAATTGCTCGTTGAGGAAGAGCTTGCGCGCAAGCTGGCGAGCGGCCGACGCTTGCGCGTCAAGCTCGGCTTGGATCCGACGGCCCCCGATCTGCACCTTGGTCACACCGTGGTCATCAACAAGCTGCGGCATTTCCAGCAGCTCGGCCATCAGGTGCAGTTCCTGATCGGTGACTTCACCGGCATGATCGGTGACCCCACGGGCAAGAACCAAACGCGCCCGCCGCTCTCGCGCGACGAGATCACCCGAAATGCGGCGAGCTACCGGGAGCAGGTATTCAAGATTCTCGATCCCGAAAAGACCGAGATCCTCTTCAATTCCTCGTGGTCGGACAAGCTCGGTGCCGAAGGGATTATCCGGCTCGCAGCGCGCTACACCGTCGCGCGCATGCTCGAGCGCGACGATTTCGGCAAGCGCTTCCGGGCCAGTCAGCCGATCGCGGTGCACGAGTTCCTCTACCCCCTCATGCAGGGCTATGACTCGGTGGCGATGAAGGCCGACGTCGAGCTCGGCGGGACGGATCAGAAGTTCAACTTGCTGGTCGGGCGCGAGCTGCAGAAGGACTTCGGGCAGGAGCCGCAATGCATCCTGACGATGCCGTTGCTGGAAGGGCTCGACGGGGTGAACAAGATGTCGAAGTCGCTCGGCAACTACGTCGGCATCGCAGAATCTCCCGGCGAGATCTTCGGCAAGCTCATGTCGGTTTCCGACCAGCTGATGTGGCGCTACATCGAGCTGTTGTCGTTCGAGCCCATGGCGACCGTGCGCGCCTGGCGCGAGCAGGTCGCCGGCGGACGCAACCCGCGCGAGGTCAAGGTGCTGCTCGCGCGCGAGATCGTTGCGCGCTTTCACGGTACGAGCGCGGCCGAGCTGGCGAACGAGGAATTCGAGCGACGCTTCCGCCATGGCGAGCTGCCCGAAGACATGCCCGAGGTGACGCTCAAGGCTCCCGACGATGGCCTTGCGGTGCCCCAGCTCCTCAAGCAGGCCGGCCTGGTGCCGAGCGTGTCCGAAGCGCTGCGCATGATCGAGCAGGGAGGAGTGAAGCTCGACGGGGAACGGGTGGCTGACAAGGCACTGCGCGTGGCGCGCGGACGCAAGCTCGTCGCCCAGGTCGGCAAGCGCCGGTTCGCCCGCATCGTGTTGCAGTGAGGGGCGGCGCATGAGCGGGGCTCAGCACTACGAAATCTACGCCATCAAGTATGCGCACCACGAGCGCCCCGCAAGGGAGAACTTCATCGGAGGTGATCCGCACGACGGCCCGATGCCGCTCGACTATTTCGTCTGGCTGGTGCGCAACGCCGAGCGCACACTGGTGGTGGACACCGGCTTTTCCGCCGCGACAGCGGCGCGCCGTCAGCGCGAGCATCTGCGCTGCCCGACCGAGGGCCTGCGCATGCTGGGCGTCGAGGCGGCCGCGGTGCGCGACGTGGTGATCACGCACCTGCATTACGACCACGTCGGCAACTTCGATCTGTTCCCCGCGGCGACCTTCCATCTGCAGGATGACGAAATGCGCTATGCGACCGGCCGGCACATGCGCCACGAGGTGTTCGGTGGTGCGTTCGACGTCGAGGATGTCGTCGGCATGGTGCGCAACGTCTACCGCGGGCGTGTCCACTTCCACGACGGAGATACGGTGCCATTCCCAGGCATCTCGCTGCATCGCATCGGGGGGCACACGCTGGGCCTGCAAGTCGTGCGGGTGGCCACGCGCCGCGGCTGGGTGGTACTGGCCTCGGACGCGAGCCATTTCTACGCGAACATGGAGCAGGTGCGGCCCTTCCCGATCGTCTATTCCGTGGCCGACATGGTCGCAGGCTACGCGCGCCTGCGCGCACTCGCCGAATCGCCGCAGCACATCATTCCCGGCCACGACCCGAAGGTGATGGAGCGTTATCCCGCGCCGCGCAGGGATCTCGAGGGAGTTGTAGTCCGGCTCGATTGATGGGCGTTCTGTCACGAGGTTGACACGCGGGCTCGGTTGTATAAGATCCCCTGCTTCGTCGACGTCTGCGTGAGAATCGGAGGAGGAGAAGGAGGGAGGAGACGATCTGCAGAAGGGCGACTTGAAGCCCCGGGGCGGGACAAGGCCCCCCCAACAACAAGAAGCTCCAGCGCCGCAAGCCCGCGGGGCGGGGTGGCATGATTCGACGCCGGGACTTTGTCCCGGCGTTTTTGTTTCCCGCGCCGGGTTCATGCTAAAAGCGGGCATGCGCTACGACTTCGACGCACCCATCGATCGCGCCGGCACCTGGAGCTCGCGCTGGGAGCGGTACCGGGGGCGCGACGTCATCCCGCTCTGGGTTGCGGACACCGATTTCCGCGCACCGCCGGCGGTCCTCGAGGCCTTCTCCAGGCTCATCGAGCACGGTGTGTTCGGCTACACCAATCCACCGGAGGAGCTGCGTGCGGAGATCGTCGCGCGTATGCAGCGCCTGTACGGCTGGGCCATCGAGCCCGGCTGGATCGTTTTCCTGCCGGGCGTCGTGCCGGGGCTGCATCTGGCCGCGCGCCACTTGGTGCCGCCGGATGGCCACGCGCTGGTGCCGACGCCGATCTACCACCACTTCAAGCGCGCGGTGGAGCACGCGCCGCGCGCTCATGCCGACGTGCCGCTGGTCCTGTCGGAGGGACGCTGGGTATTCGACGAGGACGCGCTGCGCGCGGCGCTGC
>Ga0187773_10001258_pt1 | contig 10295 bp, 12 predicted proteins | sample 0216_BV02_MP05_1_FD_133133 | JGI IMG/M metagenome (GOLD analysis project Ga0187773, IMG submission 133133) | Tropical peat soil microbial communities from peatlands in Department of Meta, Colombia - 0216_BV02_MP05_10_MG | ecosystem: Environmental > Terrestrial > Soil > Wetlands > Peat | place...
CCCCACCAGACGTTGACCTTCCAGCTGCCCTTTGCGTAGGTCGCGTCGGTCGTGCGTCCCTTCTCCGGGTAGCGGTCGAGCCAGGAGGCGACCTTGCGGTAGGTCAGGAAGATCCGGGTCACCCCGGCCTTGGTCAGCCGCGGCTCGGGCGGCTGGAGCGACGAGGCGGGTAACGGCGGGTGCCGCGGTGGAGCAGCCTCTGCGAGCGCGGGGGCCGCCAGCGCCACGACGACGACGGCGAGGGCGACCACGCGACCCGTGATCAGAGGCAATCCTCTCGGTCGGCGTCGCAAGCGAAACGCCTCAGCCTAAGGGCGGTGCCGAACGCGAAACGACCAGAGCTTGTTGCCGATGAAGTTCAGCGGCGTGACGAGCACCACCGCGATCGCCTGGGCCAGCACCTTGTCGACGCCGAGCGCGATCAGCCCGGTCAGCAGGGCGAGGTTGGCCGCGTAGGCGACGAGAGCGACGACCAGGAAGCGGAGGCCCTGCCAGCCGACGTGGCCGCGCTGGTCGTGGAAGGTCCAGAGTCGGTTCCAGACGTAGTTGTTCGTGACTGCGACCACGAACGAGCACGTGGCCGCGACCGCGTAGTGAAGACCGGCTTCCTTGAGGAGAACGGTGTAGACGACGAGGTTGATCGCGTACCCCGTCGCCCCGACCACGGAGAACTTGGCGAGCTGCACCCAGTTGCGCGGCCGGCTGAGCGCGCGGCCTGCGCGGGAGCGGGAGAGAACGGCTGCGGGCGAGAACGCCATCGGCGCCCGAGCCTAGCGGCTCCGCTGGGCCGAGCCTGCCTGCACTGCCTTGCAACCGTCACGCTTTCGTCACATCCGCGTCACACACGCGTGCGCCTTCCACCGATAGGCTCGCAGCGGGGAGGAGGTTGGGCGTGCCTTAGACGCGAGTTCGCGGGGAAGGCGAACCTCTGGGCCGGGACCGATCAGCGGACGCGGAAGCCCGTCTCGCCCACGGGCTCCTGCCGCTCGACGTCCACTTCCTCGACCTTGGCGCCCGCCGGCCCGCGCCGGCACCATTCGACCATCGACTCGACATGCTCGTCCTCGCCCTCGAACACCGCCTCGACCCGCCCGTCCGGCAGGTTGCGTATCCAGCCTGCGACTCCCAGCGACTCGGCTCTCGCCCGCGCCTCGGCGCGGAAGAAGACGCCCTGCACGCGGCCTCGCACCTGAACGCGCGCGCGCGTCACTCGGTGTAGCCCTCCACGCCGACGAGCGGGACGAAACGGCACGGGACCGAGTGGATCACGGCCGGTCCCTCGGGGCTGCGGACGATCACCTCCAGCCGCTGGGCCCGCGGCCCTCCCACCGGAACAACCAGGCGCCCATCGGCGCGTAGCTGCTCATAGAGCGTCTGCGGCAGGGCCGGAGCGGCGGCCGCCACGGCGATCCCGTCGTAGGGCGCCCGCTCGGGCCAACCGAGCGTCCCGTCGCCGACCACGACCTCCACCCCGTCGTAGCCGGCCGCGACGAGGTTCACGCGCGCCTGGTCGGCGAGCTCCGGGATCCGCTCGATCGTCACCACCTCCGCACCGAGGTCCGCGAGGACCGCGGCCTGGTAGCCGGAACCGGCACCGACGTCGAGGACCCGCAGTCCCGGGCGTACGGCAAGCGCCTCCACGATCACGGCGACCATGTACGGCTGCGAGATCGTCTGGCCGTGACCGATCGGAAGCGCCGCGTCGTCGTAGGCGCGGGGCCGCTCTGTCTCGGGGACGAACAGCTCTCGGGGCACGCGCCCCATCGCGCGAAGAACCTCCTCGTCCCCGATGCCGCGCGCGCGGAGCTGACGCCCGACCATCCGCTTGCGAGCGCGGGCGGGATCGTCAGGCGGCATCGGCCGCGTCGCGCGCCCCGACGCCGAAGTGCGCCAGCGCGAGCTGCTTCAGGTCGACGATCCGACGCGGCACGGGCGCGTCGATTCCCACGGTCAGCATCGGCACCTCGGAGTCCCCCGCGTCCAGGGAGCCGTGACTGCCGCCGCCGAGATGGCTCCGTCCGGCCAGATCGGTCAGCTCGACGCCTGCGGGCGGGGAGACGATCAGCTCGCCGGCGTTCGGATTCGCGAGGGCGCACCAGGCGCGCTCGAGCGCGTCCGGCTGGTCGAGCAGCCCGGCGTCGCCGCTCGTCCGCCAGCCGTGATCGGCCGGCGCGAAGCGCAGCTCCTCGCCGGCCCGCCGCGCGACCGCCTCCGCACCCTCCCGGTAGAGGACGACTTCGGCCGCGGCCGAGCCGTCCAGCCGCCGAGCGAGCTCACCGGGCTCCTCCAGGCAGCCCGGCAACCGGTAGACCATGCCGGCGCGGTTCGAGGCGGTGACGAGCAGGCCGTCGACGGAGGCGAAGGGCGTCTCGAGCGACTCCGCCCGTTCGACCTGGGTCTGGCCGTGGTCCGAGCACACCACGACCGCGTAGCGCTCCAGGAACTCGTCTGGCCCGCCGGCCGCTTCGATCAGGGCGCCGACGGCCGCGTCGCTCCGCGCGAGCGCCACCTGCGTCGCCTCCGGCCCGAGCACGTGGGAGGCGAAGTCGTAGTCGGGCAGGTAGTAGAAGAGGAAGTCGAACCCGTCGCGGGTCACCAGCCACCGCCCGACGGCCGCCGCGTAGGCGTCGATCGAGCCGGCCGAGCGCCCGAAGACCCCGACCGGGGCTCCGGTCACGTCGGACTCGAACAGGCTGTAGAAGAAAAAGCGCCGCGGCCCGAAGGCGGGGGCAAGGCCGGGCAGCACCGCGCGGTGCCGCGTCCGGCCGCGGTAGCAGGTGACGTTCACCACGGCGGCTGTCAGGCCGGTGTCCTCGAGCGCCTCGTAGACCGTCACGGCGTCGCGGCCGAGATGCTGCTCGTTCATGTTGAAGACCGCGTCGAGGAACGACCGGCGCGTGCCGGCCGCGCGGATCGCCGCGAACGACGAGCCGTACTCCACGACGCGTCGCTCCCCGCGGTGGTACCAGACCAGGTGCGGGATTCGGTGCACGTCAGGGTGGGCGCCGGTGGCGATCGACGAGAGGCAGACCGGCGTCAGCGAAGGGAACGTCGAGACCCCGCGCCCGTAGCTGCCGTGCCTGGTGAGGAAGGCGAGCGCCGGGGCCGTCCCGCTCTCGACGGCGTCCTCGAACACGGCGGGCGTCAGGCCGTCGATCACGACGAAAATCAGCTTCACCGGGGCCGCCTCTCAGTCTCGCGCGAGGCTGCGGAGCCCCGCATGACGGGCGGGCTGCCGCTTGCGGGCGCGGGTCGCAAGCGCCGGAACTCCGGCGGCCTCGAGGAACCCGACCGCCGGCACGAGCGCGAGCACCGCCAGGACGAGCCCGCCGAGAACGCCGAGGGCCGCCGTCCCGCCTCGCGTGCCTCCGCGGGCAAGCGTGCCGGCAACCACGCCGGAGACGGCGACCGTGGCGAGGACCGCTCCCACTGCTCCGGCGACTGCCTCGCCCCATCCGAAGGCGTAGCCGGCTGCCGCGGCGGCAACGGCAGCCAGCGCCGCGACGGCGGCCATGAGCGCGCGGCGCGGGGCGAGCAGCCCGGCGAGCGCCGTGCCGATCGCCGTTCCGAGCCCGAGGAAGAGGCCGATTCGGTACCACTCCCACATCGCCGCGAGAGTGTAGACGCGCCGTCTAGGCGCTAGCCCTCCAGCCGGTGGATGACCGCCAGGCCGAACTCGGCCGCACGGGCGCCGTCGATCACGCGGTGGTCGAAGGTGACCGCGATCGTCCCGAGCGGCCGGACCACGACCTCGCCGCCGCGGACGGCCGGGCGATCGGCGACCCGACCGATGCTGAGGATCGCGACCTCGGGGTGGTTGACGATCGGCGTCGTCAGCAGGCCGCCCAGCTTGCCGGCACTCGTGAGGGTGAAGGTCGAGCCGCGGAGCTCCTCCGGCTTGAGAGTGCCGGCGCGGGCAGCCTCGGCCAGGCGCGAGACCTCGGCCTCCAGCTCGTCGATGCTCGCGGTGTCGCAGCCTCGGACGACCGGGACGACCAGGCCCTGTTCGGTCTGGACGGCGACGCCGAGGTCGTAGCGTTCGAGGTAGACGATCTCGTCGTCCTCGAGCCTCGCGTTCAGCTCGGGGAACTCGCCCAGGCTCGCGGCGATCGCCTTCAGCACGGTCGGCACGAGCCGCTTGAGGTCGACGCCGCCGAAGTCGCACTCCTCGACCCAGGTGACGGCCGGGACTTCGCGGTGAGCGTAGGCCATGTGCTCGGCGACGAGCCGCCGCACGCCGCGCAGCCGCTCGCGCCGGCCCTCCGGGGCCTGTCCCAGGGACAGTCCCCCGGCCCCGGCCGCACGGCGCACGTCCTCTTCGGTCACCCGCCCCTGCGGCCCTGTCGCCTTGACGCTGGAAAGGTCGATTCCAAGCTCCTCGGCCATGCGCCGAACGAGCGGCGTAGCCCGCACCCGTCCTTTCTGGCCGTGTCCCAGGGACTGTCCCTGGGACGTGGCCGAAACAGACGGCGCGGGCTCCGCCCGCGGTTCCTCGGGGGTTGCGCCATCGCCACCGATCACGACCAGCACCGTTCCGACGGGCACGATGTCGCCCTCCGCGACCAGGATCCGCGCGACGACGCCGGCGGCCGGCGAGGGAATCTCGACCGTCGTCTTGTCCGTCTGGATCTCCACCAGCGGATCGTCCTCGGCGATCTCCTGCCCCTCCGAGACGAGCCAGCGGGCGATCTCGCCCTGCGTCAGCCCCTCGCCGAGGTCGGGCAGCTTGAACTCGTAGGCCATCGGCCGAGACCCTAGACGAGCGCGTCGTCGCGGAGCATGGCGTGGACGCCCTTGACGCCGTTCACCAGCTGCGTGACACGCAGGTCGACCACCACGCTCGCCAGCGCGAGCGCGTCCCGCCGGTCGAAACCGTGCTCACGGTGCATGAGCTCGAGCATCCCGTCGACGGCCTGCGCCGCCGCCAAGCGCCTCGGTGGGTGTGTTCCGTGCACACCTGGCTCCGGCGGCGGCATTCCCATCACGCCGAGGAACGGCCGGAGGGCGACCGTGCGGCCGAACTGGTCGCGACCCGTGCCGGCATCGACGTCGAGCTGCCAGACGAGCGCCTGCGTCTCACCGCCCGCCACGCCCAGTCGCTCGCGAGTCCCGCCGTCATCCGACGGCGGCCCGATTCCCCAGCCCGCTTCCGGAGAAGAGAACGCCACGGAGTCGCCCGGGTCGACGGAGAGCACGGGCGGCAGGTCGCGCGAGAAGTGGCCGTGAACGGTGCGGCGCTCGAGGGGAAGCTCGTGGAACAGGGCGCGCCTCAGAGGACGCGGGTACCGGCCGCGTCGAACGCCTCCACCTGGGCGGCGGCGACAGGGCTGCCGCTCAGGCCGTCGCGAAAGAGGGAGAAGATGACCGCGTCTCTGGGCTCCTCCCCCGGAACCGAGATCAGCCTGCGCCGCAGCCGCGCCTCCTCGACGAAGCCGAGCTTGCGGGGCACGGCCGCGCTCCGCTCGTTCGCCGGGTCGACGCGGATGTCGATCCGATCGGCGCCGCACACCTCGAGCCCGACGCGCGCCAGCGCCGCGCTCGCCTCGGTCGCGTACCCCCGCCCGACCGCCGAGGCGCGGATCCAGTAGCCGATCTCGAGGGAGATGGAATCGCCCGCCCGCGGATGCAGCCCGCTCCCGCCGACGACCTCGGATTCGTCGGCGGAGAACAGGCCGTAGACGAAGTTCTCGCCGCGGTCGAACTGGCTGCGAAACGCCTTGAGCAGCTGCACCTTCTGCGGCAGCGTCTGCGGCTCGTCACGGGCCCACGGCATCCACGGCCGTAGGTGCTCGAGGCTCGAGTCGACCGCCTCCTTCAGCAGCGGCGCGTCGGTTGGCTCCCAGCAGCGCGCGACCAGACGCTCGGTGACCACGCGGTACGGCGGGTCGATCAGAACCCGAGCAGCCTTCGCGCAGCGTCGGCAACGCGCTCGGCCGACGGCATGTACGCGTCCTCGATCTGCCAGTACGGGTAGGGGACGTCGTAGCCGGTCACCCGGACGACCGGGGCGCGGAGGTCGAGCATCGCCTTCTCCGCCAGGACCGCCGCCAGCTCGGCGCCGTAGCCCGCAGTCCTCGGCGCCTCCTGGACGATCACGACCCGGCCCGTCTTGGCCGCCGCGGCGAGCAGCGCGTCTTCGTCGAGCGGCTTCAGCGTACGGATGTCGAGGATCTCGACCGAAGCGTCGAGCAGATCGGCCGCCGATTCGGCCACGGGCACCATCGCCCCGTACGCGACGAAGGTCAGATCGTCACCTTCGCGAACGGTGCGCGCGACGCCGAGCGGAGTGACGTGCTCGCCCTCGGAGACCTCGCCGCGCAGGGTCCGGTAGTGGAGCTTCGGCTCGAGCACGACGACCGGATCGGGATCGCGGATCGCCGCCGCCAGCAGTCCCTTCGCGTCGGCAGGCGTCGAGGGGATCGCCACCTTTACGCCCGGCGTGTGCGCGTAGTAGGCCTCCGGCGAGTCGTCGTGGAGCTCCGGCGCGCGCACGCCGCCGCCGTAGGGCATGCGGACGACGAGCGGGAAGCTCATCGCGCCGCCTGTCCGCCAGCGGTATCGGCCCACGTGCGTGATCAGCTGGTCGAGGCACGGGTACGAGAAGGCGTCGTACTGCATCTCGCAGACCGGCCGCCAGCCTGCCATGCAGAGACCGACCGCGGAGCCGAGGATCCCGGCCTCGGCGAGCGGCGTGTCGACGCAGCGCTCCGGGCCGAAGCGGTCGCGCAACCCTGCGGTCGCGCGGAAGACCCCGCCGGCGCGACCGACGTCCTCGCCCATGACCAGCACGTCGGGATCGCGCTCGAGCTCGACGTTGAACGCATCGTTGATCGCCTCGACGAGCGTCAGCTCAGGCACCGAGGCACTCCAAGTAACACAGTGTTACAAGGCTCGTTCGGCTCACGGCAACTCCTCGTGGCCGAGCACCCTCCGCAGCTCGGCGAGATCCTGCTCGAACGAGGCGGGTGGGTCGGCGAAAGCGTGCGAGAAGACGAGCGACGGGTCCGGCGGCGGCTCCGCCTCCGCCTGCCCGATCCCCTCGCGCATCAGGTCCGCGGCCTCCGCTCGCACAGCCTCGGCGGCCTCGTCCGAGAGCAGGCCGAGCCGGCGCAGGTACGACTCGTAGCGGCCGACGCACTCGCGCTCTCTCTCCTCGTCGACGCGGGCCCCGTCGATGTACGCGGACGGGTCGTCGGCGGTCGCGTGCGGCGCGGCCCGGTAGGTCACCGCCTCGATGAAGGTCGGGCCCTCGCCGGCCCGGGCACGGGCCACTGCTTCGCGCGTCGCCTCGTAGACGGCCAGGACGTCGCCGCCGTCGACGCGCACGCCCGGGATCCCGTAGCCGACCGCCTTGTCGGCCAGCGTCTCCGCGGCGGTCTGCGCCGAGAGCGGCGTCGAGATCGCCCACTGGTTGTTGTTGCAGAAGAGGACGAGCGGCGCGCGCATCACCGCCGCGAGGTTGGCGCCCTCGTGGAACGAGCCCTCCGACGTGGCGCCGTCGCCGAAGTACACGATCGCGCAGGCGCTCTCGCCCCGGAGCTTCTTGCCCCAGGCGAGCCCGGCGGCATGGGGCACGTGGGTGCCGATCGGGACGCAGATCGAGGCGACATTCCAGTCGAGCGGGTTCCACCAGCCGGCCGGGTGGCCGCGCCACCACGAGAGCACCGTCGATGCCGGCAGCCCGCGCAGGAGGCCGATCGCCGACTCGCGGTAGCTCGGGAAGATCCAGTCCTCTCGCTCGAGCGCGAAGACCGAGCCGGCCTGCATCGCCTCGTGGTTCCAGAAGATCGCGTAGGTGCCGATCCGGCCCTGGCGGTGGTAGACGAGCGAGCGCTCGTCGTAGGTGCGGAGCAGGACGAGGTCACGGTGCAGCTGGAGGAGGTCGTCCTCGGAGAGCCCCTCGACCTCGCCGTCGGGAACGCCTTCGCCGTCGCCGATCACACGGCGAAGCTCGCCGGGCCCCAGGACGGGCAACGTGTCCGCCATGGCGCGAATCTACCGAACGGACGAGCGGGCTACGGCGGCGACGACGGCCACCGCTGCGGCGGCGGCGAGCACCCCGACGAGCTCGAGCGAGACGCCGCCCTCGAGCGGCACGCCGGCAGCCAGCACCACGAGAGCGGCCAGCAGCGCTCCGCCCGCGCAGCAGCCGGCGACCACGGCCACGCGGTTGACCAGAACGCGCAGCTCGGAGAAGGCGGGCACACGCGGCTCGATCGACCACCACGCGAGCTCAGCGGAGAGCAGGAAGCCCGCGGCGTAGAGCGGTGTCCAGTCGTCCGCATGGGCGGGCCCGGCCGTCAGGCGCACGGCCTGCTCGGCGCCGAGCAGGACGAAGCCGGCGATGAGCGGCGCGCTGCGGCGCAGCGCCAGCCCGACGCCGAGAAAGAGCAGCGCGCCGGCGCCGAGGCCGGCGACCGCCCAGCCGTTGAGCGGCCCCTTGCCGAGCGCGGGGACTGCGAGCGCGACGGCGATGAGCAGCGCGCCGGCGGCAGTCGCTAGACGCGCACCAAACGGGCGTGGCGCCTGAATCTCCTCACCTCCTCGAGCGCGGCGTCCAGTGGCTCCCCGGCGCGCCACTCGGCAACGGGTACGCCGAGTTGCCGGTAGCGCGAGCGAAGCGCCTCGCGGCGGAGGAGCCAAAGTCGCCAGGCGAGGTCCTCGAGGCTGCGACCACCCGGCGGCGCAAATGGCACTGGTGAGATCTCGATCACGGCCAGGTCGAACCCGCGCGCGCGAAGGTCGAGCAACGCCCGGACCGCCCGCTCGTCGAGCAGCGGCGAAAGGGCGAGAACGAGTGCTTTCGACGGCAGCGTCCGCCGGGGAAGGAGGCCGATGTCCCTCCACGCGTAGCTGAGGAAGATCTCCGCGTCGAGGAGCGAATCGAGCACACGGTAGAGCTGGACGACGCCGCTCGAGGCGGTCAACCAGTTGAGCACTCCGCCGAAGGCGACGAGCCCGACGCGGTCGCGTTCTGCCAGGTAATGGCGCACGAGCGATGCCGCGGCGCTCACGGCCTGATCGAGCGTGCCCTCGCCGCCGAGCCGTGCCTCAAGGAACGTGTCGAGGAAGAGGACCACGTCGGCGTTGCGCTCCGGATGCGTCTCCGTCACCCACGGCGTCCCACGCCTGGCCGTCGCGCGCCAGTTGATGCGCCGCACGCGGTCGCCCGGCTCGAAGGGGCGCAGGTCGGCGAACTCGATCCCCTCGCCGCGGGAGCGCGGGACCTGGTTGCCGACGAACGCCTGCGTCTCGAGCGGCCGCAGCAGCCGGCGGAGCGACTCGCCGTGCGGATAGACCTTGAGCGGCCGGTGCCCTTCGATCGTCCGCTCGTGGACGACGAGCCCGAACCGGTCCTGCACGCGGAGAACCAGTGCGTCGGCGACGTACGCGCCCCAACGCTCGCACCGGAGCCGGTGCTCGCTGGCCCTGGGCTCGTCCCGGGGGAGGCTGAGAAGCTGCGGGTTGGGCGACTCATCGTCCAGGCCGTAGGGCAGGTCGAGCAGTACCTCCAGCCGGGCGACGGGGCGCTCGCTGCGAAGCACGAGCTCGGCGTTCACGCTCTCGCCCTGAACCTGCCGCTCGCGCTCGAGCTCCAGGCTCGCCTGCACGTCGGGCTCCTCCGCGAGCGAGAGCCCTACTACGAGGACGGCCGCGAACGGCGCCGCAAGCGCGACGAGCTCCGGCCGGCCGGTGGCGAGCGCGGCGAGGAGGCCGAGTCCGGCGAGCACGGCATAGGCGCCGAGCTTCGGCGTCGGCGTACGGGTCATTCGGCCGCCGGCTCGGCCTCGGCCTTCGGGGTCGGCACCTGGTCGAGCAGGTCGGCGATGACGTCCTCGGGCCGCAGCTGCTGGACCCAGAGCTCCGGCCGGAGCGACAGCCGGTGCGCCAGCGCCGGCACCGCGACCGACTTGACGTCCTCCGGGATGACGTAGTCACGACCGGCCAGCGCCGCCCGGCAGCGCGAGAGCTTCAGCAACGCCAGGGAACCTCGCGGGCTCGAGCCGACCAGCACGCCCGAGGCGCTGCGGGTCGCAGCCGCGAGGTCGACCATGTAGAGGCCGACGCTCCGCTCGACGTGCACCTGCTCCACTGCACCCTGCATCGCGAGCAGCTCCTCGCGACCGACGACAGGCTCGAGCTCGATCTCGTCGGCGGCCCGTGCGAGGCGGCGCTCGAGGACGTCCCATTCCTCTTCGCGGTCCGGGTAGCCGACGCCGATCCGGAGCAGGAAGCGATCGAGCTGCGCCTCCGGCAGTGGGTAGGTGCCCTCGTACTCGATCGGGTTCTGCGTC
>Ga0187773_10001259_pt1 | contig 10293 bp, 9 predicted proteins | sample 0216_BV02_MP05_1_FD_133133 | JGI IMG/M metagenome (GOLD analysis project Ga0187773, IMG submission 133133) | Tropical peat soil microbial communities from peatlands in Department of Meta, Colombia - 0216_BV02_MP05_10_MG | ecosystem: Environmental > Terrestrial > Soil > Wetlands > Peat | place...
AATAGTAAATGGGAAAACCGGAGCCGAAGGGTTCAGCCCCAAAAGACTCGGGGGGCTGCCGAAGGACAGGACCCGCCGATGAAACAGGATTAAAGTCGTTTTTATTAAGTGTAACAAGAATCGGGAGGTTGGATATGCCAGCGAAGAAGGGGGATGAGCGGCGGAAACACAAGCGGGTATCCATTTTTCAGGAGATGTATTTCGGGGATCGTAGCGTACGGAGGATGGATGATATCAGTGAGCAGGGAATGTTCATCGCCACTTCCGATGTATTTATGATGGGCTCCGTTCTGGACCTGAAGTTCCAACTTTTTAATGATGATCAACCCATCACGGTCAAAGCGGAAGTCCGATACGTGCAGGAAGGCGTGGGGATGGGGGTTCACTTCACCAACCTGAAGGCGGAGGACCGGGAGCGAATCAAAAAGTTTATTAAGAGATTTTAATCCATCCCAGCGATAAAAACGCCCCGGAGTTTTTCACCCCGGGGCGTTTTTTGTGACTAACTTAGTGAGCCGAAGCCATCTGGACGGTATGGTTGTTGATCAATCCAGCGACCTTTTCCGATAGGGACTGTAGCGCCGGTCCTTGGACGACTTCGATCGTCGGATTGCTTTGAGCATTGTAACGGGTTAGCGTCAGACTTGCCTCTCCGGCCTGTATCTTGAAATTCTCCACGGTTCCATTTGAAGCGACCGATATGCCGTTAAATTCGGATGAGCCCGCTTGTTGTGAGAGCATCAAAGTCTTTGTCAGACGGCCTTTGATGTAGTAGTCGGCCGTCATTGTTTTAAGTGTTTGATCCTGGTGAAAGCTCTGGACCACTTTTAGATCTCCTGCTTGGACGGTCTTTTGATAATCTCCCTCGCTCGTCATGGGGTTCTTCCCGCCCCAGAATTCAATCGAGTTAAAGATAATCGCGTCGCCAAGCCAAGCAAACTCATATACCGGGATTATTACGAGACCTAAGAAAATAAGCTCGTTCAGCCATTTGTTATCGGTGGCTTTCTGGTTCCATGCCGCGAGGTTTTGGTGGGCAGCAAACCGACCAAGGCATCCAGTGCTCAGGAATGAAACAATCATTACCACAACGATTGCTGTCTTACAAAGATTCTTTCTCATCATGGTCCCTCCTCAACAGTTGAAGTTGACGATCATACACAGCCGTATCGCTCGCACAATCTAATAAAGCCGCTTCCGACTGGCAAATACAATGGGCCCATTTTGAGAAAACGGAACGGGCAGTTCCTTGCCCGTGGAATTCAACTAACAGTCAGAAGGGACCTCCTTGATATATCCTTATTTCCCTTTGACCACTGTGCACCACTCACCAAATATGCCCAGGACATTTTTAGCCGTATGATCGACCATGGAAACTTCAGTGATTCCCCCGTTCGCCTTTGCGGCCGCTATGCTCGCATCACCGGTAGAGACCATGGCTAATATTGTTTGTGCGCAGGCCTTCCCTTCTTTTGTGGCGCCGGTTGCTGTTGTTGCAGTGTCACCATATTTTACTTCGGTATAAATTAAACCGACGGCGGGGGTCGCGACTGCGATGCATCCAGATAAACCAATTAAGCAGACCGTCAAGATTGCGAGGTGTTTTATCATAGATTCCTCCTTGTGGTTTATGGAGAGACACTCAACCTAACCCAAAGATGCTCACGCAATCTAACACAGGGGGATCTGACTGTCAAGGAAAAAGCTTTGAAAAATTCGGAAGTCGAGTCTTGAAAATAATGGAGTAATAATAGGACGGTATACTTTTATGCCATACTTCTGATGGAAAGAAGGTTTTTGGAGTTATTTCCGGATTGCCGCGAATTTTCAAAGCGAAGCTATAATTTTATTTGCGACATAAGGCCCATAATTTGGAGATACCTTCATGATGAAATCATCCGTGACATCCTGATCGTGCTGAGCGAAAGCTATACTACTTAAAGAGAGCGATTGCATTGTATTTTAGATGCGCTTTAACTCTAATGTTGTAAAGCCGCTTCGATTTTTTGGGCGACATAGGGCCCATAACTTGAAGAAACTTTTGTAATAAATTCATCCGTTACATCCGTGTCGTATTGGGTAACAAAAATGCCATTTATCAAAGCTGTGGCAGTCCAAAAAAACCATCCCATTTCAGCGGCCCATGTCCTGTCCATCTCCGCTTGCCTAAAAGTGTACCTGGTGGGAACTGTTATTTGTTGAGATCCATTTTTTAACTGTGTAATATTAACTGTGGTCTCGATTTCAGCATCGTAACCGTATCCCCAGATCGCTGGGGCCCATATAAGGAAACCCGGCCAGCTCACGATAAAATTGAGCCCATCACCCGAGTAGTGTGGATTGACACTGATATTAATTACGGTATCGACCTGGTCTCCATGGACAGAAGCATTGTAAGGATGGATCACCTTCCCAAAGCTAGCAGATCTTTGTAGTGCATCAACTATCGCAGTAACATATTTACTGTTCTGAACATGAACATCGCTGCTGGATGTGATTCCCAGTCTCATGGGTTCTTTCATTGGCGGGGCCGGAGGGGAAAAGAACTGATCCTCATTTGTGATGCGGAGGGGGGAAGAACAACCTATTAGCACAGTTATAAGTAAAACCAACGAAAACGTGATCGATTTATTCATGTAATGCCTCCTTTGCCGAGCCAGGTTTAATGTTCTAAGCCTTTTGTAGTCACATCCCTAATCAGGATGATGCAATTTCATTCGTCTTAAAGGATCCCACCGTTTCGATCTGTATCGTAGCACAAGTATTTTTTACACCTGCCAACAAAGATAGTATAGACAAGAAAGATTGAATTTCATTTTAGACTTTGCTTTGATAATTCCTCGATAAACTTTCTTATATTGGTTCGAGCTGAGTTTTCATTGGCTATCCTAAGCCTTGCAATGGCAAAGAAACTATCGTTCATCGTTGCCGTGCCTGTTTCACGGATATCCGTCTCATAAACTTTTTTGCCCGCCAGGTATACGGTGTACTTTATATCGGTCGTGACGGTGAGATCAAACCCAAACATTGGTTTGTTCACCTCCCGAATCTCTAATTCCAAGCCCCAATCTTCCCCCCAACTACTTGAAAGAGCCCCGAATGCTTTGGAGCGGAGCAATGACAACTTAACGGCTTCTGTAAAATTGTCATTAGGTATCTCCGAGATCCAAAAGGGGAGAGTCGTTGAGCCACCGGTTGACTCCTTCACGAAGATTTTATCGCCGGTCTGTTTTGGCGCTGAATAATCGGTTAAAGTCATCCCTTCTTTCGTGGCGGGAAACGCACATCCCACTAAACAGAACGCAAATAAAAGACAGATCTTTCTGCTCATGTTTTTCCCCTTCGTTGCCGGGAACGCAGGAAAAAAGCTGCCGGCATTGCTTCCCTTCATGTCTTCCCTTCTCTCGCTCCAGTCGGACATAAACAAAAAGCCCCTGAACCAGGAATGAATTTGGTTCAGGGGCATGAATGAAGATCAGTATAAGTGATTGAAGCCACGGTTTACCTCTTGACTCAATATTCAGGATGTCAGGGGACGGTAAAACCTAGGTAAAACACTTATACACCTTTTACTTATCCATGTCAACGTACCACAACGAAAAAAACCTGTATTGAACGTAAAGCTTCCTGGCACCCGAAATGTCTAAAAACTATTCCCTACCACAAAATAGGTCTGGTTCTCTCCGTCTTGATCCAACCCCTTGGCAAATCCCAGGCGGAATCGGACCGGAAGCCGTTGACCATAGCCGATTTCAGTTTCGATCTCGATCCTGATGCCTGCCGGGGATCGGGATTCGGTTAGAAATGGTCCTTTAGAAATCCCTCCATGAACTCTTTGAAGAAGAACAGGTCCGTGGATGGAATCGAGCCGCGGATCATCCGGTTCATCGCTCGACGGATCTGCAACCGCCCGATCTTGAACCGCCGGATCAGGTAGAGCGCGTCCCGAATGTCCATGTCCCGCATCACCCGCAGCTTTGACATGGCCAGGTCCAGCGGAGACAAGACCCGCACGGTGATGCGCCCGCGACGCTGGACGAGCCTGGACCGTTTGCGGTACCCCGGAGGCAGGTCGATCATTCCCCAATGAGACACGTCGGCGCTGAGATCGGCGGGGAATTCAAGATGGTTAAGAATCCGGGCCAACTGCCGGCCGGTCAGCGATGGGATCTCCGCGTCGATATCCCGCGTTTTTCTCCGCAGGCCGTACAGCGCCAGGGCAAGCCCTCCGAGAAGAATTATCTCGACCGGGAGGTGTGTTGTCTTTTCAACTGCGCGGACGAGCTTGTCGATTGCCTCCTCCGCAACCAAATGCTCTCGCGCCATCGCTGCTCCTCGGATCGCCCGACGCGGCCGTCGGTCGGACGTGCGTGGTCGGCATACCAAACGCGGAAAGGCCGCTCCAACCAATACCGGGTCGATGTCCGCCACAGTGCGCCTAATCGAGCGGCTTTCTCTCCCTGGTCCCGATAGCGATCGGCAAATCGTTTAGGCGGCCTGAACCGTTTCCAGGGAATCTCGTTCACGGCGATATATAGCCAGACCAGGTCTCGCGTCCGTCGGTCGGCCAGGGCTCTCTTGAGAATCCGGGATCGGCTTCCGCTGTAATGGACGCCGGTATAGAGAAGGAAGATGTCAAGATCGTGATATCGTTTCATAGTAATACTATATAGAAAAAAATAAGAGGGCACAAGATATAACTAAAAACTGTTTCCCACCACGAAATAAGTCTGGTTCTCTCCATTTTGATCCAATCCTTTCGCGAAGCCCAGGCGGAATCGGACCGGAAGCAGGTAACCGAGCGTCATGTCCATTTCGACCTCGACGCCGACGCCCCGTTTAAAATCCGAAAGCGTCATATCTTTATCCCAGGCGTTTCCGATATCAAAGAATAGATCGGCGTGCGTTCTTTGGAAGAAAAACGGCCATGTATGAATGCCGCGCTCGATATTCTGGAGCGGGAATCGGTATTCCAAGGTTCCGACCGCGGCCTTTCGACCGATGAACTCGCGTTGCGGGTAGCCGCGAAGGAAAAAGTCGGTCTGTTCAGGGTCAAGAATCTCCTCCGCGACATTGGGTCCGCCGACCTGGAAGTCGCCCTGAATCATGGGCTCGCCCGTCGCCAGGGCCCCGGTGAGGCGCGCGGCCAAGACATGATGCGGAAAGAAAAACCCCTGGTATTCATGCCAGGATGCAATATACCGATTTTGGTCAAAGTCGCTTCCCAGCCGATGGTCGAGGCGCTGGTAACTCGCCAGAAGGCGCCGCCCGTCCTCGGGGCTGATCGAAAAACCGTACTCATGCGCCGTGTTCAATTGCCAGACCAGGCGGATGCCGCTCAGGTATCCCTCGTCGGGTGCCACCGCGTCGACCGGGATGTCGGTCAGGCTCGAAAGCCCCTCGAGTTGATACCCGAACGTTAAGGACTGCACACTGTGAAACAAATCTCGGGTCAATGTCGCATCCAGATTCAACCGTTGTTGTCGCTCCCAATAGGAATAGGTCTGGTTCGGCTGGTTTGTAGGAAGGTTGGAATGTTTCACCGCCAGGTCAATTATTCCGACGTGGAAGGACGGATAAAAAGCATCGTTGACATACTGAAGGGAATAGGCGGGCCGATGCGTGGTTGTTCCGTACAAAGCAGCCGCATCGAATTTATCCTTACCCAGCACATCCGCTCCTCCCGTGGCCGCCCCAATCTGCGATCCCGACTCGTCTGCTCCGAAGATCGGCGTCCAAAATGTCGGCCGCAGCGTAGGCCAAGGCGAATAAGAAGCCAGGTTCGGCTCGGAAGAGATATTTTGTTGAGTCTGCGGGATCGGTGGCTGATTCTGGACCGGAGTCTCAACTTTTCGCCAGGTGGTTGGATCCCAGGGCATCCGGTGCAGGTCGAATCCCCGGCTGCTGTAACCGGAGAAGAGAATCTCGCCGCCATCCGGGGTCACCTCCGGCGTGAAGGCACCTCCCAGGACGTTCGTGACCTGGAAAAGCTCGGAGGACTTGACCGAGTACGCAAACAGATTATATATGCCGGTCCGGTCGGAGGAGAACAGAAGAAAATTTCCGTCCGGAGACCAGGTCGGCGTCAGGTCCAGCGCCGGATCCATTAGAAGGGAAAAAGACTTCCGGTGATCCAAGTCGAGCAGTGTGATGCCTTGAGCCCCGTCTTTCCAAACGCTGACCGCGACCGATTTTCCATCGGGAGACCATCGAGGATGAAGCCAAATATCCTCTTCGCCCGCCCAATCAAGAATCTCGGACCGGCCCGTGGTCAAGTCAAAGATGACCAGATGGTTTTTGCCCAGCCGATTCTCCACGCAAATTAGTCGGTTTCCAGCCGGGTGAAAATCAGGATCCCGCAACCGAGCCCCTTTCGTTAAGCGGCGGACTTTCTTTAATGAAAGGTCATAAAGGTAAAGATCGCTAAAGACCGAGCTGTTCCGAAAAATCTCCAGTTGGGAGAATACGATCTTCTTCCCATCGGGTGACCAGGAGATCGTGTAGCCATAGTTTCGATCAGTTATATATAGGTCTTTACCGGTATCCGGGTTGATCAGGTGGATGGACGGATATTCGTCGGGGTTCACGCGGGTGTACGCGATCCAGCCACCTTTTGAATATGTTCGGGGACCGAGGACGTAATCGCCACGGTGCGTAATCGGATGGCTTACCGTGAATCCGGCCGTCTCCAATCCACTTTTCTGTCGTTCATACTTTGTTGTCAATTCAGTTTTCCAGTCCTTCCAAAGGCTGTCGTAGCTCTGTCCGAGCACCTGTTGGCCGTTCGTGCCGACAAAAAAGGGGATGACTTTCTCGCTGTACCCGAGGCTTAGATCCTTCAGTACGCTTTCACCGAAGCGACGCGCCAGGTAGTCATAGAAGCGGGCGCCGAAGAGGTACTGGATTTGGTTATCCGGCCATGTGTCCCTCCCGCCGGCCTGGTCCAGCGTCGGAAAACGGCCTTCCAAAATGGCCGCCCGGAGAAGCATTTCGGTATAGGCATTATCGCCGCGGTCGCTTACCCCCGTCGCCGTTTCTTCATAGACCGCCAGCCCCTCGATCAGCCAGTCCGGCTGAAAGATGTTGGGAATCGCGCCGTTGAAAATAATAAAAGGGACCGGTTGCCGACCGAAAATCCTGCGAATCAAGGCCGGAAAGCCGGTGTTCATATCCAGTTGAAGGATATGGACGTACTCATGCGTGATCACATCGCGGAGCCAATTATCGTAACGTTCGGGGAAAGGGATGGGGTTCGCCAAGGGAGGCGTAAGGCCCAGGTAGATCGTGTTGTTCGGGAAGGGAGTTGCGGCATCGGAGACGGAATCATCGTTGTCGACCAGGACAACATGCGTGGGTTCCTTCGGCTCCCAACCCAGCCTGGGCACTAGAATCGAATGGACCTCTTCCGCGATCCGGGCGGCTTTCCGGGCCCATTCCTCCTCACCTTGATGAAAGTAGACCCTAAAATGGGGCGTCTTGATCACGTTCCAAGTCAGCAGAGGATCGAACTTCGGTCCGCCGAGCAGGCTAATCGCACAGCCGGAACAGAAAAGCCCTAAAAGAGCTCCCGTCGATAGGAGGTGGAATATTTTAGATATAACTTTAATCAGGTCGATTCCAACGAGATACTTGGATGAGTCATCAGGAGGGCCACCATCTGTCAACCTTGGGCTAACGTAAACATTTCCTTGGATCTTGTCAACAAAAAAGGCCCACCCAAAACTCCTTGACAGCGCATGCAAACTACCGTATGATATTTCAGCCCATTAACCGGGCGGGTATAGATTTCTTGCATTGTGTAAAACGAGCCCCAAACCGTTGTTGAGGGCTTTTTATTTTGTGAACGGAATCATACGGCGTTTAATTCGTCGATTGATGTGACGAGTTGACCTTGCGGTCATACAGATGATTGAAGGGTTGGTTCATGGAAGTAAAAGTTTATCAAGAAGGCCTTGAGAAGGCGATCAAGATTCTGAAGCGGAAAATGGCCAAGGAAGGCATTTTCCGGGAACTCCGTCGTCAGCAGGCCTACGAGAAACCGAGCGTCAAGAAGCGACGCAAACGGCAGGATGCCCGGAAGCGGAGGCTGAAGGCGGAGCGCCGCGGCCGGTAAAACGCCATCCGTATTTAATTGCTCGGGCGGACATAAATCGGGTTTGAAAAAATCCACGGCTGCCACTGTCCGCTTATCTTGAGAGAAATCTGAACACGGTAGACGCCGGCTTCTTCCACCGGAACACTGAGATGCGCCGTTGTCGCGGTTCGGATGACCGTCCCATTCCGCACCAGTTCCATCAACCCCACGACGGGGCTATCCATCGTCAGCTTTAATTCAGGGCTCTGTCGCACCTCGTCGCCTTGTATTCCTTGAAACGTATCGTTGCCCGCCCAAAAAACAAATCCCGTGGAGTCCGAAAGTATGTCGAAGGCCACGTAGGCATGACCGGCGGCCAGGGCTTGTAAAACCTCGGTCTCGGTTAATGTCTTCGCCAGGACATGGGTGCGAACGAATCGGAAACTCAGTTCATACGGGTCGATCTGGTGTCCTAAGATCCGAATATTTTGATGCGCGTCGTTTCCGGCGATGCCCGTCCACCGTCTGCGTTGAGTCAGCTCGTCCCATTTCTTAAGATAATCATCCGGCCGTTCAAGAATGGAGAGAAACACCTGTTCGGGATAGTCATTGTAGGAGTAGAGGACGTCGAATAAATATTTTGGGTAACGCCAGGGATGTTTAACAGCGGCGTCCAGGATGTCGAAGATCTCCATCCCGTTGATCCCCGGCGAGCCCCAATCTTTAAATCCCCCGGAATGGGCAACGAAGACCAGGCCCCCTTTCTGTTTCACGTCGTCGATGATCTGGGCCATGGTCATTGGCCGGGAATTCAGGTATTCATTGAGCCCCAGCACCAGCAGACTGTCGCAGGTATCGCCCGTAACCCCGGTGCATTCTTTAACGATCTCGAAGCCTCGAAGAATCAGGATATTGTCATACCATCCCTCGAAGCCTTGGCTATGAATACGGGGGTTATTGTGATCCGTCGTGATTACAAAGGACAAACCGTTCTGTTTGGCCGCCTCGACGATTTCATCCACGGTTCCTTTGCTATCGTGAGAGAGGAGCGAGTGGACATGAATTACGCCGGAAAAGTCATGGTAGCCTCCAACAGGCTGAACCGGCCGGCGGGTCTGTTTTAATCCCTCGATCACTTTTCTTTGATGTTGCCAATAAGAATGGGTGGTGCAGCCGGTGGCTAGGACGGCGGTCATGACCACGGCCAGAATCCTTGGGTCTCGATGAAACATCACGCGTCCTTTCCGAAACGGGTGTAGGGGCAGATATTCTGATAAGCGCAGTACCGACAGGCCATGTAAGAGGGGCGCGCGGAAAAATCTCCCGATCGTATCCCGGAAGAGACCTTCCGGATAAGAGCCGCTGTCTTTTCCAGATCCTCCTCCGTTTTTTTTGCGCGGCCGACTCGGCCGGACTCCAGGAAATGAAGCTCCACGCCGTCCGGAATTTTACGATATTGTTTCTGGTAGGCCAGTGCATAGATGGACAACTGGAGGCTTATTTGGGTTCCCTCGTCCGCTTTTTTCTGGCTGAGGACGTTGGACGATTTATAATCGATCACGCGGACCTCTCCGTCGGTTTCGTCGATCCGGTCCCATCGGCCCGTGACCTTTGTGGACTCCGGACCCGGATCGATAAAAAATTTAAACCCTTTCTCGACCGCGGCCGGCACGATGCCGGAGGCTTCCTCGTCCTGGAAAAATCGTCGGAGCGTTTCCCGCCCGGCCGCCAGGCGCCGCTCCTCGTGTTCGCGGCTCAAGAAGCCATCGTTGACCCAGGCGTTTTCAAAGACCCGCAGGAGTTGATCCAGCGATATGGATTTTCCCGTCATTTTTTGGCGAAGGTAGGCCTGGACCGCCGTGTGCAACGCGCTCCCGTACATCACCGTTGGGTGGCGCGGGACGGGCGGTCGGATCAGATGGGCGAACTTGTATTTCAGGGGACACGTGAGATAATCGTCGATTTTGTAATAACTCAAGACGGGCGATTCCGTCGGATGGTATGCCGCGATGTTTGGATCGACCGGCGGCCCGGCCGACCGACGGATCATTTCCAAAGCGGCCGAGCGTCGGACCGGGATGTTTTTTTCCGTCAGGTCCAGGGCTTCCAGAACGAATCGGCTAATCCGGCGGGGTTTTCCGCTGCCGTAGTCCCGTGCCGAGGTGAGATACAGCTCTTCCTTGGCCCGGGTCATGCCGACATAAAACAGGCGGCGTTCC
>Ga0187773_10001261_pt1 | contig 10280 bp, 10 predicted proteins | sample 0216_BV02_MP05_1_FD_133133 | JGI IMG/M metagenome (GOLD analysis project Ga0187773, IMG submission 133133) | Tropical peat soil microbial communities from peatlands in Department of Meta, Colombia - 0216_BV02_MP05_10_MG | ecosystem: Environmental > Terrestrial > Soil > Wetlands > Peat | place...
CGCCCCTCCCTTCGGCGATTTCCCGGTAGATGGCTCGGCTCACCATATCCCGGGGGGCAAGGTCCTTAATGACCGGGGCGTATCTATCCATGAAGCGCTCGCCCTTGCCATTCCGCAGAATGCCCCCTTCCCCCCGCGCTGCTTCGGTGATGAGAATCCCAGGGCCATAGACTCCGGTGGGATGGAACTGGACGAATTCCATATCCTCCAGGGGAACGCCCGCTCGGTAAGCCAGGTAAACCCCATCTCCGCTATTGGCAAAGCAGTTTGATGTTGTCCGGTAAACCTTCCCGAATCCTCCGGTGGCCAATACAACCATCCTGGTATGGAAGTGATGGACCTGCCCGGTGGCCAATTCGTAGACCACGATTCCCATGGCTTGACGGCCCTTCAGGATCAGATCGACCATCTGAAACTCGTTATAGACTTTGATCCCCTTCCGAACCGTCTCCCAATAAAGGGTGTCCAGGATGACTCTGCCGGTCCGGTCGGCTGCATGACAGGCCCTCTTAATTGCCGCCTGCCCGAAGTCGCGGGTATGGCCCCCGAAAGGCCGCTGGGCGATCTTCCCATCCGCGGTGCGGTTAAAGGGAACCCCCATGTGCTCAAGCTCATAGATCGCTCGGGGAGCATCCTGGGCCAGAATCTCGGCCGCATCTTGGTCGGTGAGATAATCCCCTCCTTTGACCGTATCGTACATGTGCCATTCCCAGGAGTCCGGTTCTTCGTTTCCCAAAGCGGCGGCAATTCCCCCCTGGGCCGCGCCGGAATGGGACCGAGTGGGATAAACCTTGCTGATCAAGGCTACATCAATCGTTCCAGCGACTTCCATGGCCGCCCTTAGCCCGGCGAGGCCGGACCCTACGATCACCACATCATGCTTGAAGACCATCGTTCTCCCCCTGCCTTGGGGTTTGAATGCGCCACTGAAAGGGGAAATACCAAAGGGAAGAAGGGTTCACCATGGTTTTATGCTAACAGGAAGCTCGAATCGGATCATATAGAAAAAAATACCCATTTTCGGTAGGAATAGCCAGTATTTTTGAAAAGAAATCATTGCGAGGAAATATGGCCGGAAAAGTGCCTCCCCTGGCTAGAAAACCCAACCCCACTACTGGACCCATTAGGAGAAAGATGGCCGTCGAAAGTACAGGGGGCCGGATAACAAAAGCGGTTTATCAAAAGGAAGCTTTTGCCTATCACCAGACAATAATGGACTTTCCATTATCGATTTCGACAGAAGCAATAGATGCTGAGAAATTCAAAATCCAATTCAAAAAGTCGATTTATATCAGGAAGATGAATTTCGGTGCCTGACCAGCTTCCTTTAAAGGGCAAAGGATTTGCATGGACTTGAGGTGTTTGACCTGCATCTTCCTCACGCTCGGCCTGATGAGCCAAAAAATGACTGGGAAAGGTTGAAAAATTTAGTGATCTTTTTTATAATTGGGCCGATTTAGAAAAATAGCCATGCCTTGCTGGATGAAAAAAACAACAATGACTCTGACCGGAGTTCTCCCTAAGCGATTTTCTTGCCTTTTCATTTTGGTCTTTTTCATCCTAGCCGCCCCGGCAGTGTGGGCGGACACGAGCCACATCGTGAAGAAGGGTGAGTCTCTCTCCTCTATCGCCCAAAAGTACCGGATCTCCATTTCCAGGATTCAAGAGGCCAACGACCTGGAAGATACGAAGCTACAGATCGGCCAAAGCTTGACCATTCCTCTATCGGCCTCGACCATTTCGAACTCATCTTCCTCCTCTCCAAAGACAAGACACCAGAATACGTCCCCGGAGCGGGAAATTCCGGATTTCCATTTAGTTAAGAATGGAGACACCCTGTCCGGGATCGCCAAGCGTTACCATCTTACGATCAATGACCTGCAAGAGATCAATGAACTGAAGGGAACCCGGCTGCGGATTGGTCAAGTTTTGCAGCTGAAGCAGGAGGAAGAGGTTTCCGAGGAAGAGAAAATTCAAAGCGGGGAGGGGAGCTACGAATCGGCTTGGGCCTCGAATGACGGCTCGGCGATTCCCATTTCGCAAGGGGCGGATATAGTGGAAGAACGGGATTTGAACCCCCTGGTTACGGTGGCGGAAAGTTTCCTGGGGATGAAGTACCGCCGGGGTGGAACCAATGTGAAAACCGGGCTCGATTGTTCCGCCTACGTCCAGAAGGTATTCCGGATGGTAGGCATGGACCTTCCCCGGACCGCCAGGGAGCAGTTCGGGGTGGGTATGGAAGTGGCCCGTGACGCGCTCCGATTGGGGGATCTCGTGTTCTTCAAACGCAGCCAAACGAAGCGTCCGGCTCATGTGGGAATTTACATAGGCAATGAACAGTTCATTCACTCTTCCACGACCAAACGGAAAATCAGGGTGGACAGTTTGAACACGCGGTATTTTTCCGCAAGGTTTATTGGGGGGAGACGGATTCAGGAAATCAAGGTGCAGCCGGATATCCCCAAACCCGAGATGGACGATTCTCATTTCTCTTTTCTCGCCTTCGAGCCAACGTTGAGCTTTCCCCTTCTTTCCGCAACTGCCCAGCCGAGCCCTTCCTATGATCCTGATCTATGAGCCTTCGGCCGGCATTGAATTTTAGAGCCTTCCTTGTTATAGTGAAACCGCTTTCCCAGCAGTTCATCGCTATCGAATATTAGGCGTGAATAGTCTTCATCCGAAACCCATCTCCGCTCTCGAAGGAGAGCGGAAAATCGGGTTTCCGGATGAGGGCTGGGTAGGAAGAAGGATTTTCAGTGGAAACCTTGGTCATTCATGGTAATGAAGCCTGCGCCCGGGGCGCGATTGCCGCGGGCTGCCGGTTCTTTGCCGGGTATCCCATCACTCCGGCTTCCGAGATTACGGAAGTCATGTCCCGCCTCCTTCCTCGAACCCGGGGGGTTTTCCTGCAGATGGAGGACGAGATCGCTTCCATCTGCGCCATCCTCGGGGCTGCTTGGGGAGGAGCGAAAACCTGCACCGCCACTTCGGGCCCGGGATTCACCCTCATGCAGGAAGGAATCGGGTGGGCGGCGGAGACCGATACCCCGGTCGTGGTCATCGATGTCATGAGGGGAGGCCCGGCAACCGGACAGCCGACCTCTTCCTCCCAGCAGGATGTGATGCATGCAAAATACGGGTCCCATGGGGAATACGAAGTGATTGTCCTGGTTCCCTCCAGCGCCCAGGAGGCCTTTGACCTGACAGTGAAGGCCTTCAACCTGGCCGAAGTCTTCCGAAACCCAGTCATCCTCCTCACCGATGAAATCGTGGGCCACACCCGGGAGAAAGTCCGAATCCCGGAAAAAGTGGAGATCGTAGAGAGGAGAAAGCCGGCGACCAATCCCGCGGACTACGTGCCCTTCCGATCGGCGGCCAAAGGGCTTCTCGACGGGATGCCGGCTTTCAACCAGGGTTACGGAATTCTGGTGGACGGGCAGCTGCACGACGAATTTGGGGGACGGGCAGGGCACAAGCCCGAGGTCTCCGCCGCTATGGTGGAACGTATCTGCCGCAAGATCACGGACCATGCCGACGAGTTGGCGGATGTGGAGGAGTGGATGCTGGAGGACGCGGAAATCGCCTTCATTGCCTTCGGCAGTCCGGCCAGGCCAGCCTTGAGGGCGGCCAAAGATGCCCGCACCCAGGGAATCAAAGCCGGTTTCCTGAAACTCCGGGTCCTTTGGCCCTTCCCGGACAAAATCATTGCGCGGGTGGCAAGGCAAGCCAGACGGGTTATCGTCCCAGAGATGAACATGGGAAAGGTATTCCGGGAAGTGAAAAGAGTGGTCGCTGGCAATGCGGAAGTCATTTCCCTCCCTAAATTGGGAGGAGAAGTTCACACTCCCGCGGAAATCCTAAGGTCAATGTTCAGTGATCAATGACCATTGACCATTGCCAATTGTGTTTTTATGCATCCCTTAGCTAACAAGTATATTCGGAAAAGAACGCTCCCTTTGATCTTCTGCCCTGGCTGCGGGGATGGGACTGTTTTGAATGTTTTCTTGCGGGCGGTGGATGACCTGGGAATCTTCAAGGACCTGGCCCTGGTCGGGGGCATTGGGTGTTCCGGCTGGCTCCCCACCTATCTCCAGTCGGACATCCTTCACGTTCTCCACGGAAGGGCCATTCCCTTCGCCTGCGGGTTGAAACTCACCGATCCTCGCCGAAAAGTGGTTGTCTTTACTGGAGACGGGGACTGCGTGGGCATTGGGGGAAACCATTTCATTCATGCCGCCCGAAGAAATATCGACCTCACGGTGATCATGATCAACAACGGGATCTACGGGATGACCGGCGGCCAGGTGGCCCCCACGACCCCGCTCCAGGGGCGGACCCAGACCTCGCCCTACGGAAACCTGGAACCCCCCTTCGACGTTTGCGATCTGGCCCGTTCCGCCGGAGCCACATATGTGGCGCGCTGGACGGCAGCCCATCCGGTTCAACTCCTCAAAACCATCAAAGAAGGGATCGAGCATCCGGGATTCACTTTCATCGAGGTCATGGCTCAATGTCCGACCCAGGCGGGGCGCTATATCGAGGGAACCTCGAACGCGGGGGAACTGCTGAACCTTCTGAAGAAAAGGTCCGTTTCCCAAGAAAAGGCCAAGGAGACTCCGCCCGAAGAAATGACCGGGAAATTCGTGGTCGGAAAACTGCACCATCTGACCGGTAAGAAAGAATTCAGCCAGGCGATCTATGAAAGCTTCCTCCCGGAAAAGAGTCGCTAAAGAAATTGTCATCGACGATCAATTCTGCAAAGGGTGCAATCTCTGCATCGAGGTATGCCCGCGAAAGGTCTTTGCCAAAAGCGGCAAGCGCAACCGCTCCGGCTATTCCATGCCCCAGGCCGCGGACATGGGAAAATGCTCGGTCTGCTTTCTCTGCGAAATGACCTGCCCGGATTTGGCTATCACCATAATCGAGGAAAACCCGTGAGAAGAGAAGTGCGGATTGCCGGATTTGGAGGCCAGGGGGTCGTTACCCTGGGAACGATCCTGGCGGTGGCGGCCGGGGTCCATGAAGACCTGGAAGTGGCCCAATCCCAAAGCTACGGTCCCGAAGCCCGGGGAGGAGCCTGCCGATCCGATGTGGTCATCAGCGATGAACCCATCGATTACACCAAACCGCTGGCCCTGGATGTGTTTGTAGCTCTGTCCCCCGCCGCAGCGGAAAAATATTGGTCGGAGGTCCGGGAAAAGAGAACCCTGGTTATGGTGGATAAGACCCTGGTGCCCAGTACCCCCGATCACTCGCCGCCGGTGCTAGGCATTGAGGCTACCCGAATTGCTGAGGAAGAGCTAAAGGACCGGGTTGCCGCCAATATGATCATGCTGGGAGCGATGGCCGCGGTAACCGGCTGGGTCAGCCTGAAGGCCCTGGAAGAGACCTTAAGCGGGCGGATGTCTGCCAAGGCACTGGATACCAGTAAGGAGGCTTTGAGGCGGGGGTTCGAGCTGGGAAAGGCATTGAGGGCAAAAGACTGAACCACAGAGAAGCCAGAGATTAGAAAGAAATCCCAAACTTCAAATCCCAAATCCCAAATAAATTCCAAATTGCAGAAAAGCGGAAGAGTGGGAAGCTGGGATTTGGTATTTTGGGAGTTGGTGCTTATTTGGAATTTGGTGCTTGGAATTTGAAATCTGCCTCCATGCTGTGTGATCAGGGATGAAAATTGAGAAAAGGAGTGAGTTATGATCGACAACACGCTGTTCAAAAAGATTCACGGGTGCAACGTGGGCGGATACGTGGGCGCCGCCTTGGGGGAGCCGAGCCGACGGGCCGGCGGCGGCGTCTTTGACTGCTACAAGGGCCTGTGCGGACCTATCGAGGGGGCCCATTACAAAGTCATCGACGAACTGCTGGGAAAACCGGTGGATAAGATGCTTCCCCAGGTTAAAGCGTGGGTGGGCGGGGAGGTGCCCAAGATCGGCTATGAACCCCAGGCCTGGAGGACGATCCGCTGGCATAACGGGCCCCTGTTCAAAGTCCCGGCCTTGAATTATCCTCCCGGAACCAACGAAGATGGCGGGGAGAGAAAGTGGCTGGTCATGAAGGCCATCTGGGACCGGGGAGGGAGGATCACCAAGGAGGACCTCCGGGCTTCCTGGTTGAAATACGTGAATCCCGAGTGGTTTGGATTCCACCTGCTGCCGCGGGACAAAGTCACCTATGAGAACATGAAGAAATATCCGGCCAGTGAAGTGGGAAGATATGACCGCTGGCCGGGTAACGTGGACTGCCTCATGATGATTCATCCCATCGGGATCATTAACGCCTGCGACCCCCAGCTGGCGGCCATGGACGCCCTGGATGTTTGCCAGACGATTCAATCCTCCCTGATCAGCTTCGCTCCCGATTCCGCAGCAGCCATCGCTGCGGCCATTGCCGAGGCCTTCAACCCCCAGGCCACGGTCGATTCCATCATCAAGGCGGGAAAAGCCTACGTGAACGAAAATATCGGCCAGATCATCGATGAGTGCATCGGATACGTCAAACAAGTCCCGGACATGTTGGAAGTTCGGGAGCTCTACTGGAAGAGGTTCGGCGGGAGAGTACCCACAGACTCCCTGGAAGTAGTGGGCGAGTCCTTCGCCATGTTCTGGCTTACCAAGGGCGATCCCAAACAGTGCATGATCGCCGGGTCTTCCCTAGGTCGAGATACGGACTGCATCGCCAGCATCGCCGGGGCCATCGCCGGAGCCTTTAAGGGAATCGACGCTATTCCCAAGGAGTGGGTGGACATCTGCCAGAAGGCCATGAGTGCGGACCCCCACGAGATCATCACCATGAGCATGGAAGATCAGTCCAAAGCCCTCTACGACATGGTCCTGAAGATCATGGGGGAGAGGAAGAAGCAGGTCGAGATAATCGAGTCTTTGAAAAAATAGTTCTGGAGGAATACCTACGGAGCGCGGGAAAGTCCGAGGGACCAGCCATCCTTTCAGGCTTTCCCCCTGGAGGTCGGATTCTCTGAGGGAGATCGGAAAGGAGAGAAAAATGAAAAAGGGCTTTCCCATTTTTGCGGCGGGTTGGATCGCTGTGGCGGCCTGCTTGTTCATCCCTTTGCAGGGAACAGCTCAAGATAAAGACTATCCCAATCAGCCCATCACCCTCATCGTCCCTTGGGGAGCCGGAGGAGCCTCGGATCAAGCTGCACGGGCCGTGGCCCGCTATGCCCCCACGTATGTGGGGCAGCAGATGATCGTGGTGAATAAGCCCGGCGCAGGAGGAGCGGTGGGGATGGAAACGGTAATCCGGTCCAAACCCGATGGGTACACCCTGCTTTCCGCCTCCATCGGTTCTAACACCCTCACCCCGGCTTTCCAGGCCGGCCTTCCCTTTCAATTCGATGAAGTCACTTTCATTTGCCGTACCCAGCTCAATCCGGCGGTCTTGGTGGTTAAAACCGAGGCGCCCTGGAAGACGCTCAAGGACTTGGTCGATGATGTGAAGAAAAACCCGGGGAAGTTTCTATACGGGACTTCGGGAATCGGGTCCATGCACAACTGGGCCACCTATAAATTCCTGAAGGCCGCGGGGATCGATATGCAGAGGGTGACCATGATTCCCTTCAACTCGGGCAAGGAGCAGGTGGTGGCTATGCTGGGGGGAAACATCCACTTCTCCTACATGAACCTCAGCGAGCCCTATGCACAGCTCAAAGCTGGAAAGCTGAGAGCGTTGGCCTTGGCCCCCAAGCGGATGGAAGAAGTTCCAAATGTGCCCACTTTTGCCGAGCTGGGTTATCCCCAAGTGGATGTCATGGGATGGAGGGGTGTTTCCGGACCGCCCAACCTGCCCGAAGGGATCGTCAAAAAGCTGGAGTCGGGCCTGGAAAAACTCTGCCGCGACCCGGGATGGATTGATTTAGTCATCAAAATGGGTGACCTCCCCGCCTACATCGGGCCGAAGGACTTCAAGGCCTTTGTGACCAAGGAATACAACGAGGCGAAAAACGACGCCAAGAGCCTGGGGATCAAATAACCCTCATGAACGCGGGGTCTATTCTGGCAGGAATCATATTCCTGGCCTTAGGAATTTTTGTCTGCCAACAGGCGATCCAGCTCAGTTTAGGGCAGGCCAGTCGGCCCGGGCCTGGCTTTGTTCCTTTTGGGCTGGGCTCCGTTCTCATTCTCCTTTCCCTTCTATATCTGGTCCCCGGCTTCCGTGCCTTCAAGCAAGAAGAAGACCTTCACCCTTCCCCTGGCCTAATCCGCACGCTCCTGGCCATTGGAATTCTCTGCCTTTTTAGCGCGATTTTGAGTTGGCTGGGATACCTCGTCAGCACTTTGCTTCTTTTCCTTCTCTGGTTGATGCTGATGGAACGAAAGAAATGGCCGATGGCCGTCGGCCTGGCGGGTTTAGCCCTGGTCTTTGTCTATTTTTTCAACCTGCTCTTCTCCATCCAGTTGCCCAGGGGGATCATTCGGGGTTTATGAGCTTGTCGAGGAGCCTAGTTTGGAACAGCTGACCGGCCTTTATTACGGTTTCTCCATCGCCCTGACCTGGCAAAACCTGACCTACTGCCTTTTGGGAACCCTGGTCGGTACGCTGGTGGGGGTGTTGCCCGGACTCGGGCCGGCGGCTACCGTGGCTCTCCTGCTCCCCATCACCTTCAAGCTCCCGCCTGTCTCCGCAATCATCATGCTCTCCGGGATATTTTACGGGGCCATGTACGGGGGCTCCACCACTTCCATCCTCCTGAATATTCCCGGGGAAGCGGCTTCCGTGGTCACTTGCATCGACGGGTACCAGATGGCACTGCAGGGAAGGGCGGGCCCGGCTTTGGCCGTTGCGGCCATCGGGTCCTTTATCGCCGGAACGATCGGAATCGTTGGCCTGAATTTCTTGGCTCCCCCGCTGGCCGAGTTTGCCGTCCAGTTCGGACCGCCCGAATATTTCGCCCTTACGCTGTTCGGCCTATTCCTGGCTGCCTACCTGGCGAGTAGCTCCATGGTTAAAGGTCTGATCATGGTGGTGCTCGGCCTCATGCTGGATGAGGTCGGAATCGACCCCATCATGGGAGTGGCCCGTTTCAGCTACGGGGTGCTTCCCCTGCAGGAGGGGCTGGATTTCGTTCCTCTGGCCATGGGCCTTTTCGGGATCGCCGAGATTCTGATCAACACCGAAAAGGCCATGAAGACTCAGCTGGTAACCAAAAAGATTGATCGTATCTTCATCAGCCTCCGGGATTGGGCGGAGGCCAAATGGGCCACTCTCCGGGGCTCGGTCCTGGGTTTTTTCGTGGGGATACTCCCGGGAGGAGGAGCAGTGATCGCTTCCCTCATCTCTTACGCGGTGGAAAAGAGGGTTTCCCGGAACCCGGAGAAATTCGGGAAAGGGGCCATCGAGGGGGTGGCTGGGCCGGAGGCGGCCAACAATTCGGCGGCCACCGGGTCTTTCATTCCTCTGCTGACCCTGGGGATTCCGGGAAATGCCACCATCGCCATGATCTTTGCCGCTCTTCTGATTCACGGCGTGCAGCCGGGCCCTTATCTGATCAAAGAGAACCCGGAGATTTTTTGGGGAGTGATCGCCTCCATGTACATTGGCAATGGCTTCCTCCTCATACTGAACCTTCCCCTGGTGGGAATGTGGGTGCAAGTTCTGCGGGTTCCCTATTTCATCCTAGCCCCTTTTATCCTTCTCCTGTGCATCGTGGGGGTATATAGCACCCGCAACAACATCTTCGATATCTGGGTCATGATCTTCTTCGGGGTGGTTGGATATTTCTTTCGCAAGCTGGAGTTCGAACCTGGCCCGCTCATCCTGGCCTTTGTCCTGGGAGCCATTTCCGAGAGAACCTTCCGGCAGTCTCTGCTTATGTCCAAGGGGAGCCCCTGGGTCTTTTTCGCCCGGCCCATTTCCTGCGCTCTCATGGTCATGCTCCTGGCTCTGGTGGCTCTTCAGGTCTTTTTCATGATAAAAAGAAAGACTAAGAGCCTGGATCAGTTTCGGGGTGCGGGGTAATCGAATGCGGGTTTCGGAATGTGGAATGCGGAATGAATAACGCCGAGTAAGGCGGTCAAAAGATTAAAGGAGTGGAAATTTGAATCGGGAAAAACCGATCGTGGGGATAACCATGGGGGATCCAGCGGGGATCGGGCCGGAAATCACGGTGAAAGCTATCGTCTCCCCTGAAATTCAAAATGTATGCCGGCCGATGATCATCGGCGATGCCCGGGTGGCCCGCAAGGCCCTCCGGGAGGAAAATATCGATGTTCCGATTCATGTTGTTACCTCGCTTGGTGAAGCCAACTGGAATTCCTCGGGGATTC
>Ga0187773_10001263_pt1 | contig 10271 bp, 12 predicted proteins | sample 0216_BV02_MP05_1_FD_133133 | JGI IMG/M metagenome (GOLD analysis project Ga0187773, IMG submission 133133) | Tropical peat soil microbial communities from peatlands in Department of Meta, Colombia - 0216_BV02_MP05_10_MG | ecosystem: Environmental > Terrestrial > Soil > Wetlands > Peat | place...
CAAACAAGTAATTGAGTGAGTTGCTTATTTATCGATTTGCGCTTGTAACCTTCAGTCTGGCGGTGCGTGTCACAGGCGTGGATAACAGGAAGGACCTCTCGGAGACACAGGCATCCCTTTTTTGCATGTTTCTGCATGCACACTTCATTACGTGATTCCGTCTGAATTATTCGTAGAAGCCTGCTTTCCAGCAGGATTATTACGTCCGGCAAGGCGGGCACGTTTGTGCTCCTGAATCTTTACTAAGAAGTCTGTATAAGAGTTCTCGACCTTAACTACCTCTTTGAACATCCCCAGGCGACGCATCTTCTTGTCGATGGCTTGCAACTTGTCAAAGAATTTGATAGTCCGGTGAACGCCGATCTGAGTATCTAAGGTCCCCAACTCTTTAACACATCTGGCTTGCTCGTCCGTCAGCTCATGCAGGTCCTTCGGACGACCCTGGGCATCAACGTAATCCTTGACGTTAAAGGTAATCAACTCGTCGAGGTATTCCTCGACCTCTCGAGCCTGAAGAAGTGCCCTTCTTTCGCGCTTTTCTATGGAGTTACGGGCTTCACTGAGGGCTTTTTGAATCTTAGGTTTTCTTAGGTTCTCGTGGCCGATAATATAAGCCGTCTTTTTTGAGTAACCAGCCCTGATTGCCTCCTGAGTAGCGTTTAGATCCTTCAAATATTCGGCGACAAAGAGACGTTCTTTCGAGATGAGTTTCCTTTCTTTCTGTTCTTTTATCCCGTCAACCATTTGCGTTAACCTCTCCCCGGCAAGAGCCCGTCGTAAGGTTCCATGTCCTGACGTCCCGCATAGCCGTCGTTGTAAACGTAAATGCGGCCCGTAGTTCTCTGCCTGAGATATTTGGGCCGAGTTCCGTTGACGCCGCGAGTGATACATTTCCATGTTTGATTGGCGTTAACCTGAGGAGGACTGGTTTCAGTTTTCGCGGCCTGTTGGAGATGAGGTTTTGTGAGGTTAACGGCGTTAACCTTTCGCAGTCGCTTAAAGACGGCAACCTTCGAGATACCTCCACATAGCCTTCCGATCTCCGCGAGCGATTTCTTTTCAATATTTCTCAATCTGAGGATCTCGACATCAGATAAAGTACTGTTCATTTTGTTCATCCCCCCTTGAAATATGCGTTGCAATATGGATTTATTATAGGTAAACGATGGTTCACTTTCAAGAAAAACGCGATCTTTAGAAACATGTATTCTTTAGAGAGAACCCCATCCCGGAGAGTTCCCCGGCCATTGTGAAAGGGATATCGATAACCTTCCGGCATTGTGAGCAAACATATGGGATAACGTTCATCTCTCCTGCCTTCTTTAAGACAACAGTTCTCTATCCGGATACCGACCATTCATCACGGCGGCATCGGCCTCATTATGACTGTTGGTTACTGTCACTAACCTGCCCAACTGCCTGTTCGTGTTCCCTTTTAAGAAGCCGCAAAAACAACTTGTCTTCCTTTTTCTTGATTCGCCGTTCAATGTGACCACTGTATGCATTTTGTATGCAGACACCTCCTATTTTGAGGCGATTTGAGCTATTTTGAGGAACAATAAAAAAGGGCTTCAAGAGGCCATAACCCCCTGAAACCCTTGATAAACTGTGGAGCCGGGGATGGGATTCGAACCCACGAACCTGCTGATTACGAATCAGCTGCTCTACCAACTGAGCTACCCCGGCAGGCATGTATTTTAGCAGAAAGATCAAAAATATTTCCGGCTATCAATTCACTATTTTGCGTTACAATGTCTAACAACAAAATTATAATTAAACAATCATGCGGTTGCCTACGCCAACGAATTCTCAGTAATATCCATCTTGACATTACGCGTAATATCATTACCATGGTATTAGTATGTTTTCTCTTCCAAAACTTTAAAAGACGAAGTTACATTTTTTGATCAATGAAAACCTTTGAGGAGGTACGGGTATGAGTCTGTCGAGAAGGGACTTTCTGAAACTTTCAGGGGGCACGGCTGTGGCAGGCGTGATAGGGGCAAGCGTTTCGCCAAATGCTGCCGCGGCCGATGAAGAAAAAGAGATCAGGATCAAAGGGGCGAAAGTGACGAACACGATCTGTCCTTACTGTTCGGTCGGCTGCGGCATTCTCGTCTATACCAAGGACGGGAAGGTCGTCAACGCCGAAGGCGACCCCGAGCACCCCACAAACGAGGGGACCCTCTGTTCAAAGGGGGCTTCTCTGTACCAGATAATCAATAACCCGCTCAGATTGACTAAGCCCAAATATCGCGCTTCCGGGGCCAGAGAATGGAAAGAAGTCGAGTGGGACTGGACTCTCGATGAGATCGCAAAGAAGATCAAGGATACGAGAGAAAAGACGTTTAAGGTAAATTCGAAATCGAAGGTCAAGGAAAAGCAGCCCGACGGAAAGGAAGTCGAGGTCGAGAAGGAATTCGTCGTCAACAGGACTGACGGCATAGCTCATGTGGGCAGCGCCGCGCTCGATAACGAAGAATGTTATATGCTTCAGAAACTTCTCCGTTCATGGGGGCTTGTCTATATCGAACATCAGGCCCGAATATGACACTCCGCAACTGTAGCGGCTCTGGCAGAGTCGTTCGGACGCGGTGCAATGACAAACAACTGGATCGATATCAAGAACGCTGACGTCATCCTCGTCATGGGGGCGAACCCCGCAGAGAACCACCCGATATCGATGAAGTGGGTGTTGAAGGCTAAGGAGAAAGGAGCGAAGCTGGTCGTCGTAGACCCCAGATTTACGAGGACCGCGGCGAAGGCCGATCTCTATGCCCCGATGCGCTCAGGCACTGATATCGCCTTTCTCGGGGGGATGATAAAGTACATTCTTGAAAACGGGCTCTACTTCAAAGAATACGTGGTCAACTATACGAACGCTTCGTTTCTCGTGAACCCTGAATTCAAAGGACCCTGGCAGTTGAACGGACTTTTCTCCGGATACGACCCGAAGACGAGGAAGTACGACAAGGCCACATGGGCCTACCAGCTTGATGAAAACGGGATACCGAAGAAAGACCCTACGCTGAAGGATCCGAATTGCGTATTGCAGCTCCTGGGAAAACAGTATTCACGTTATACGCCGGACAAGGTCTCGGACATTACCGGGACGCCGAAGGAAAAACTCCTTGAGGTGTACAAGGTATACGGTTCAACCGGAAAGCCGAACAGGGCTGGGACCGAGCTTTACGCGATGGGCTGGACACAGCACACGATCGGGACGCAGAACATCAGGGCGATGGCGGTAATACAGCTCCTCCTCGGAAATATCGGGATCGCCGGCGCCGGGATCAACGCACTCAGGGGTGAAAGCAATGTGCAGGGTTCGACGGACCATGGCCTTTTGTTTAACACCCTCCCGGGCTATCTCCCGACGCCGACTGCAACGCTCGTCGACCTCAAGACATACATCGAAAAGACCACTCCGAAGACAAAGGACCCCAAGAGCGTCAACTGGTGGTCAAACCGTTCCAAATACATCACGAGCTATCTGAAAGCGATTTACGGAAGCAGCGCAGCGAAGGAGAACGACTTCGGCTACTCATGGCTCCCGAAGCTGGACGAAGGAATGAACTGCTCCTGGCTCATGCTCTTTGACCAGATGTTCAAGGGAAAGTTTGAAGGCTTCTTCGCATGGGGACAGAATCCAGCCTGCTCGGGATCGAATGCCGGCAAGGTGAGGAAGGCTATGGCAAAGCTCAAATGGATGGTGAACGTAAACCTCTTCGATAACGAGACTGGTTCGTTCTGGCGCGGGCCCGGAATGAAACCCGAAGAGATCCAGACAGAGGTCTTCATGCTCCCCTGTGCGTCATCTGTGGAGAAGGAGGGGAGCATAACGAACAGCAGCCGTCTCGCCCAGTGGAGATACAGGGCCATAGATCCGATAGGCGAATCAAAGACAGACTCTGACATAATGAATGAACTATATTTCCGCGTGAAAAAACTCTACCAGAAGCAAGGCGGAAAGGTTACAGCGCCGATTATGAACCTTACCTGGAATTACGGCGAGAAGGGACCCGATGGAAAGGTCAAAGAAGTCGATATCCATCAGGTCGCAAGGGAGATAAACGGATATTATATCGAAGACGTTTTTGACAAGAAAGCTACCCCGCCGAAACAGCTCGGTAAAAAGGGAGAACTCTGCGCTACGTTTGCCCATCTCCAGGATGACGGCACGACTTCATGTGGAAACTGGATCTTCTGCCAGAGCTATACACAGAAGGAGGGAAAGGTCATCAATATGATGGCCAGGAGAAAGAAGACCGACCCGACCGGTCTCGGTCTTTATCCTGAATGGGCCTGGTGCTGGCCGGTTAACAGAAGGATACTCTATAACCGCGCATCTGTCGACCCTCAGGGCAGACCTTGGGACCCAAAAAGGGCGGTCATAAAATGGAACGCTACAAAACTCGACCCAAACACGCAGAAACCCGGTGTGTGGGAAGGAGACGTACCTGACGGGCCTGCTCCTCCCATGGCAGATGAAAAGGGCAAAGAGCCTTTTATCATGAACGCTACGGGCGTTGGCTCGATATTCGGGCCCGGACTTGCGGACGGGCCTTTCCCCGAGCATTACGAAGCCCTCGAATGTCCTCTGCAGGAAAACCTCATGTCGAAACAGAGGATCAACCCAACGCTCAAGATATTTTATGAAAAGGAAAAAGGGCAGGGGGCTGTCGAGGATGTCTTCGCATCGTGCGATTTGAGGTTCCCCTTTGTTGCGACGACCTATCGGGTATCGGAACACTGGCAGACCGGCGTATTGACGAGGCATCAGCCCTGGCAACTCGAGATGGTGCCACAGCAGTTTGTCGAGATGAGTGAGGAGCTCGCAAAGGAAAAAGGGATAAGGACAGGGGAGACGGTAAGGGTGAAATCCGCACGAGGCGAGGTGAAAGCTGTTGCTATCGTAACCGCGAGGTTTAAACCCTTCAAGGTTGCGGGTTCGACAGTCCATCAGGTCGGGCTTCCGTGGTGTTTCGGATGGCAGTATCCTGAGGATGGAAGCGGCGGCGACAGTTCGAATCTCCTGACCCCGACTGTCGGAGATGCAAATACGATGATACCCGAGACAAAGGCCTTTATGGTCAATGTCGAGAAGATATAGGGAGGCGGATATGGCAAATTCGGTTGCCCCCAAAGGGGTTTTATTGGATCTTACCAGGTGCATAGGGTGCCGGGGATGTCAGGTGGCGTGCAAGGAATGGAACCAGCGGTCCGTAAAGAAGACAAGGATCACCGACGGGTTCACAAACCCCCCGGATCTGAATTCAGAATGTTACACGAGGATCAAATTCCATGAAAGGGATGGACAGGAAGACAGGTTGGGATGGGACTTCACGAAGGTCCAGTGCATGCACTGCCAGGACCCTGCATGTGCGTCCGCATGTCCGGTCGGCGCTTTTATAAAGACGCCGGCAGGGCCGGTGGTCTATCGTGCAGAGCGATGCATCGGCTGCCGTTACTGCATGATCGCATGTCCTTTCCAGGTGCCCAAGTACGAATGGGAGAAGGTTTCTCCTTTGGTCCAGAAATGTACTTTCTGCGCTGACAGAATAGCGGCGGGCCTAATCCCTGCGTGCATAAAGGTCTGTCCGGCAGGTGTCATGTATTACGACGACCGCCAAAAAGTCCTTGCCGAGGCAGAAAGAAGGCTTCAAGAAAAGCCGGGGAAATACGTTGATCATATTTACGGCAAAGAGGAGGGCGGCGGCACATCATGGATGTATATATCCGCTATACCTTTTGAACAACTCGGCTTCAATACAAAAATTCCGAAAGTTGCTCTTCCTGACCTCACATGGGATTCACTCGCCAAGATACCCTACGCGGTAGGAGGGCTGGCTGTTTTGCTTTCCATTATCGCCTATCTCAGAAACAGGGGCAACAGCACATCATCGGGAAAGGGGGAGGAATAACCATGACCAATAACGGAAAAGACGTGCCGCTTTTTTCATTCGGGACTTTGATACTTTTGGTGCTTGTCGCAATCGGCGCCTTTGCCGCCTACTTCAGGTTCAAATACGGCCTCGGAGCATCAACTGACCTTAAGGACAATTTCCCCTGGGGATTATGGGTCAGTTTCGACGTGTTAAGCGGCGTTGCACTCGCTGCGGGCGGGTTTACGATAACCGCCGCTGCATATATCTTCAACATGAAAAAGTATAAACCGATAGCGAGGCCCGCGATACTGACTGCCTTTATCGGTTATCTCATGGTCATCGTCGGTCTAGTCATTGACATAGGGCAGCCGACGAGGTTCTGGCATCCACTTGTGATGTGGCAGTACAGGTCAGTCATGTTCGAAGTCGTCTGGTGTATAACCCTTTATACAACTGTACTTGCGTTCGAATTCGCGCCCGCTATCCTTGAGAGACTGAAGTGGACAGGTCTTCTAAAGGTACTTAAATTTTTCACCTTTCCCCTGGTGATTGCAGGGATAATCCTTTCGTTTCTTCACCAATCGTCTCTCGGAGCCTTCTATCTTATTGCTCCAGCAAAGCTCTCCAGACTCTGGTATTCTCCGATCATTCCACAACTTTTCTATCTTTCGGCTATAGCGCTGGGACTTGCGATGGTCACCTTTGAGTCTACGGTGAGCGGAAAGGCCTTCAAGAGGGAACCTGAAAGGGATATCGTAAGAGGCCTCGGAAAAGGAACAGCGATAGCTCTTCTTGTATATCTTATCGTGAAGATCCTGGATCTCGCCGTGAGGGGAGCTCTGCCTCTGGCATTTGACGGTAGCACTGAGAGCAAATACTTCCTCGCTGAGGTCGGCCTGGGAGTAATATTGCCGATGGTGCTTCTCTTTATAAAACAGGTGAGAGAGTCGGTGGCGGGGGTTATAGCTTCGGCGTCGATCGTGATAGCAGGGGTTGTATTTAACCGCTTCAACGTGACCTTCTTTTCCCAGACTTCATCCGGAGCTTCTTATTTCCCGACATGGAGAGAGTTCGCCATAACAATCGGCCTCATATCCCTCGGCGTATTCCTCTACCGGTTAGCGGTGAAGTTCCTGCCGATCTTGCCGGAGACGGAAACAGAACATTGATGCTAAATTGAACGAGGAGAGGCGGACGGGACGGTCGTATATGGACCTAACGTAAGGGCAATTCATGAATTGCCCTTACTGCAATATGTTATTCCAATGAGGAGCGGTCGATGAAGACTAAGTTCGTTATACTCATTCTATTTCTCGCCTATTCTTTAGTCTCTGCTTTCGAGCGTTATGAGGTGCCCATCGACACCTCTCCTCAGAAAGGTCCCAAAGACGCGCCTGTAACGATAATCGAATTTCTCGATTTTCAGTGACCGCATTGTGTGGCGGCCGGTCCGACCGTCAAAAAACTGATGGATACCTATAAAGGCAAGATAAGACTTGTCATCAAGAACTACCCTTACAAATACCGTGATTACTCCCACATGGCTGCAGAGGCTTCTCTCGCCGCAGGAGACCAGGGCAAATACTGGGAGATGCACGATATGCTTTTGAAGAATTCTCCGAAGCTCGACCGGGAAAGCCTCATGAAATATGCGAGAGATATAGGCATGGACATGAAAGTTTTCAGGGACAACCTCGATACGATGAAGCACTCTGCTCTTATAGAAAGAGACAAGAAGCTCGCCCTCTCTCTCGATTTATACAATACTCCCACTTTTTTTATCAACGGCAGGAAGGTTATCGGGGATGTGCCTTACGAATACCTGAAAAAGATTGTTGAGGAGGAACTGAAGAATGCGGGTAAGCAGAAATGAACGTGGAACAGGGACCATAGTAATAAGGACAGTTTCTCTTCTTTTTTCAGTCATTCCGTTCGTCCGCCCCGCCTCGGGTCGGTCCGCCGGGGTGGAGAATCCAGGCCATTCCGTTCTGGATTCCCGCTTTCGCGGGAATGACGCGAAACGCGGCTTTCAACTGGCCGCAACTTTGACAGTCATAGGAATTCTGCTTGTGCCCATTTCTTCTTATGCAGGACATCTTGAGCCTTTCGGGTCTGTGCCGGTACAGGAGAAAAATCCCCAGACACCTGAGAAGATAGAACTCGGCAAGAAACTCTTCTTTGACAGGAGGCTCTCGGGAGACGGCACGATGAGTTGCGCAACCTGCCATAATCCCGAACTGGCTTTCACTGATGGGCAGGAGATCTCTCTCAGTTATCCGACGACAAAGAACTGGAGGAATTCGCCTACGCTCATCAACGTCGCGTTCTTCACATATCTCTTTCATGACGGAAGGGTCAGGACTCTCGAAGATCAGGCTCTTTTTCCGATGATGTCGGCCTTTGAAATGAATAAAAACCTCGACTATCTCGAAGAGCAGATAAGACAGGTGCCCGAATATGTCGAGGCGTTCAAGAACGTTTTTAGCGGCGAGGTCACAAGGGAAAGGATTGCTATGGCTATAGCGGCATTCGAAAGGACTCTCATCTCTGTCAACGCTCCTTTAGACAGATACCTTAAAGGAGATGAAAAGTCTCTGAGCGAAGATGCAAAAAAAGGGCTCGATGTCTTCAAGGGCAAAGGCAAGTGTACAGACTGTCACCACGGGGTCAATCTATCGGATGACAGGTTCTACGCGCTTCGTGTACCCGAAAATCCCGCACTGGAGAATGACCCGAGGGTTGTTACCACGGCGAGGTTTGTGGCCAAGGTCTATCATTACGAAGATTACAGAAATTTGAAAGAAGACCCCGGAAGATACCTCATCACGAAAGACCTCAAGGACTGGAAGGCCTTCAGGACGCCGACACTGAGAGAGATATCGAAGACAGCGCCGTATATGCATAACGGGATATTCAACACGCTTGATGAAGTAATCGATTTTTTTGACAGGGGAGGGGGACAGGGCAATACCGTCCTGAAACCGCTTGCCCTGAGCAGTGAGGAAAGGAAGTATATTAAAACGTTCCTCATAGAAGCCCTGTCGGGGGAGGAACTGACTATAAAATATCCCAAAGTTCCGTAGAGAAGTGAAATGCCATTACTATTCTGTCTAAATAATATGTCTTGGGTCGAAGAAGCGTATGTCCACACTTTCATTAATAGTCTTCCATGTGAGGTCTTCTAATGGAATCGCCCTATCTTTAGTGGTATCCGACATAGCCTTCTTGAATTCTCTGATACTCTTACCCGGTCCCTTACCCAGTTCAGGCAGTTTGCCCGGTCCGAAGATTATCAGGGCTATCGCCAAAATTATGATCAAATGCAACGGTTGAAACAGTCCTTCAAACATATGTCACCTGCTATGTTTCATTATAACAGTTCTGGAATGGCTTGCCTGTCTATTGTCTTTTCAGGCTCTTAAGGTATTGGTCTCTCCCCCTCATAATCTCCATCCTGACGGGTCTTCCGCTTCCATTACAAACCCTTTTTGTATCAGTTCCCTCAAAGCATCATGAACTTCTTTTCATCAAGATCATGCCAAAGATGCTTTCTGGTCAAAAACAATTTTAACGACAGGGTGCCATCTTGAATGATCCTGAAGTACCGGAAGATTTCCATGATTTTCTTTGCCTTAGCTGTTAACTCAGTCATGCAATATCTTGATTTACCTCAATTGATGGTTTTGATTTTTTTGGTTTTTGCTGCGGAGAGCTTCACTCCTATTGCTTCACGCCACCGAATACCACAAAAATACCGTTCTTAAAGTAACAGTCCACATCCACAAATCCCGCTGAGTCCAATGCTCTCAGTTGAATTCCAAGGGTATCGGGCTTGTTCATGCTTGAAGGGTTTTTATAACGCCTTATCAAGTCTTCAGGCACTTCGTCCTTGATATTATATCGGCTCATCATATGGGTAAGCCAATCTTTCCAAATGGCAAAATACCATCCCTCCAGTTCTTCTGACGGAGGGAGTACGACATCAACATCTACAAAGCGACCCCCAGGCTTTAGCCATGACGCTATAAGGTGGAAGAGGGAAGCCTTTTCATCCGTGCCAAGGTGGTGAATCGCCATAGAAGAAACAATGAAGTCATAAGTTTCCAGCTTGACCTTACCGCTCAACAGGTCTTGAAACGTTGCCTGAATGAAAGTCGTATTCTGGTATCCCTTTAGTCTTTCTTTTGCCTTCTCGATCATGCCTTCACCGCCATCAAGCAGCGTTGCAGACAAGACATTATTGATTTCAAGTAATTCCTCTGTCAGCGCCCCATCTCCGCATCCGAGCTCCAGCAATTTAATATCCTGTCTGCCATGACGAAAATGGGAAACCAATGAGGAAACATACCAGAACATTTTCCTGCGTTCCACGACATAGATATC
>Ga0187773_10001264_pt1 | contig 10264 bp, 5 predicted proteins | sample 0216_BV02_MP05_1_FD_133133 | JGI IMG/M metagenome (GOLD analysis project Ga0187773, IMG submission 133133) | Tropical peat soil microbial communities from peatlands in Department of Meta, Colombia - 0216_BV02_MP05_10_MG | ecosystem: Environmental > Terrestrial > Soil > Wetlands > Peat | place...
ATTGATGTCGTCGTTCTCCTGAACGACCTCCATCTCGCCATCGCCGAATTTTTTCAGCACATCGTCTAGATTGACGCCACCAAAACGATGATCGAGGGTTTTTTTGATTGCTGTCGGTGTGCACAGAACGACGCGCACACCATAGCCGGTAACAAATTTAATTTCGTTGATCGCGACCAAATCGGTTGGATCTGCCATGGCCACGGTTAGAGTGGAGCCAACCAGCTTATAGGGAATGAGTTGGTGTTTCTGGACAATCTGTGGTGGTACTAAACTAAATACCGCGTCTTCAATATCTCCGGGGGCGATGTCAACCGTTTCAATGCCAAATTGTTTGGCCAAAAACTCCACCAACGTTTCTTCATTGGTAAAGCCCAACCGAACAATTTCTTTGGTTATGCTGGAACTGTTCTCGCGTTCTTTTTTCTGCGCTTCCGCTAGCTGCTCGCGGGAGACAATATTTCCTTTAACCAAATATTCGGCAAATCTCGGTTCCATAAGCGAGGGGTATAACTAGCAAATTATCGTCGATCACCCACTACCTGTCAACAAAATGTACAGATGTAACAAAAACATGGTGGGGTTTTTTAAGGCGGAAAATATCGGGAAAACGACTAAAACAATTAAGAAGTTTTAGCCAGCACCGCCTGCGCCGCCGCCAGCTTCGCAACTGGCACACGGTAGGGCGAGCAACTAACGTAATCCAGCCCGATAGTATGGCAAAAGGCAACCGACTTAGGGTCGCCGCCATGTTCCCCACAGATTCCCATTTCCAATCTTTTGCGTTTCTTTCGGCCTTTTTTGACCGCAATTTGCATCAGTGCGCCGACCCCATCACGATCGATGCTAACGAATGGATCATCAGGCAGTAAACCGTGAAGCACGTAGCTTGGCAGAAATTTGCCGGCATCGTCGCGGGACAGCCCAAGACAGGTTTGCGTCAGGTCGTTGGTGCCAAAGGAGAAAAACTCCGCTTCCTCGGCAATTTCATCAGCTACCATGCAGGCGCGTGGCAGTTCGATCATCGTGCCGATTAAATAGCGTACTTTAACACCGTAGGCGTGCTGGGTTTGGTGAGCGATCCTTTCAACGATGGATTTCTGCTCCTGTAACTCTTGGCGCGAACCAACGAGCGGAATCATTACTTCGGGAAAAGGGTTTTTCCCCGCAAGCCGCAGTTCGCAAGCCGCTTCAAAGATCGCTTGGGCCTGCATCTCGGTGATTTCTGGATAGGAAATTCCTAGGCGGCAGCCGCGATGACCCAACATGGGGTTAAACTCTTGCAGCACCGTCACTTTATTGTGCAACACTTCCACGGGCAGGCCCATGACGCGGGCGAGTTCTACGATTTCAGCGTCGTTCTTCGGGAGAAATTCGTGGAGCGGTGGATCAAGAGTACGAATCGTCACAGGCAAACTATCCATGATTGTGAGAATCGCTTTGAAATCTTCCTTCTGCATCGGCAGCAGTTTTGCCAAAGCGCGCCGCCGGCCCGCCTCATCTTCAGCAAGAATCATCTCGCGCACCGCTTGAATGCGATCGCCCTGGAAGAACATATGCTCGGTGCGGCAAAGTCCAATTCCTTCGCTGCCGAAGGCTTTGGCGATTTGCGCTTGGTCAGGTTGATCGGCATTGGTTCGCACACCGAGGACCCGCACGTCATCAACCCAGCGCATTAATTTGGCGAACTGTTGATAGACGCGCGACTTTTTACCGTCTAACGAGTGGGCAACGAGAACTTGAAGAACTTCCGAAGGAAGAGTTGGAATTTCGCCTTTGATCACCTCGCCCGTGCTGCCATCGATTGAAACCCAGTCTCCTTCTCTTAATTCAACTGCATCGACCCGCAGGGTGCGCGCGCTGTAATCGACATGAAGGACTTCGCACCCGGCAACGCAAACTTTGCCCATCTGACGGGCAACAAGAGCTGCGTGGGACGTCATGCCGCCACGAGCGGTAAGAATTCCCTGTGCCGCGTCCATACCGCGAATGTCGTCGGGGCTAGTCTCAACCCGGCAAAGCACCACCCGCTCCCCCCTTTTCTTCCACTTTACGGCGTCATCCGCAGTGAACACGACACGACCGGTCGCCGCGCCCGGACCGGCGGGTAATCCTTTGCCCAGCAATCTGCCATCCCTGTGCGCCAATTCTTTTTTTTGCTGATCGAAGATCGGCCGCAGCAATTGATTGAGCTGATCGGGCTCGATGCGCCGCAGCGCTTCCTTTTTGTCGATGAGCCGCTCTTCGACCATATCGACGGCAATGCGCACCGCAGCGAAACCGGTTCGTTTACCGGTGCGAGTCTGGAGCAACCATAGCTTTTCGTTTTCGATGGTAAACTCGATGTCTTGCATTTCGCGGTAATGTTTTTCGAGCAGTTTACAGACACGCTGCAACTGGGTTGCGGCTTTAGGCATCGCTCGACCAAGATCAACCATCGGTTTTGGCGTACGAATACCGGCAACGACATCTTCCCCTTGAGCGTTAATGAGAAATTCGCCATAGAAGCGTTTTTCACCGCTAGCGGGGTCGCGAGTAAAGGCAACGCCGGTCGCACAGGTTTCGCCCAGGTTGCCGAAAACCATCGCTTGCACATTTACGGCCGTACCCCACTTTTGGGGAATTTTATAGAGCTCGCGATAGGCCACGGCCCGCTCGTTGTTCCACGAGCCGAACACGGCACCAATGGCGCCCCAGAGCTGTTCCATGGGGTCGTCCGGGAATTCCACTCCCAAGCAGTGTTTGATCTCGGCCTTATACTCCGAGATGAGTTCTTGCAATGATTTGGTATCAAGTTCGGCATCTGATTGCGCGCCAACAATTTTCTTCTTGTGATCCAGGATAACTTCAAGGGGGTCGCTGTCCGTTTTTTGCCGCGACTTAATTCCAAGAACTACGTCCGCATACATCTGCACGAAGCGCCGATAACAATCATAGCCGAAGCGGGGATTATTGGTCCGCTGAATCAAACCGCGCACGGTTTGATCATTGAGACCCAAATTCAGAACTGTATCCATCATCCCAGGCATGGAATCGCGCGCACCGGAACGGACCGAGACCAAGAGTGGATTCTCGCTGTCAGCGAACTTACGCTTGATGATTTTCTCCACCCGCGTGAGGGCGCTGACAACTTGCGCTTTGAGATCGCCGGGATACTGCTTTCGATGGGTGTAATAGTACCGACAAATTTCCGTGCTGATAGTAAAGCCCGGCGGAACCGGAATTCCGATTCGAGTCATTTCATGCAGACCCGCACCTTTACCGCCGAGCAGCTCGCGCATTTTCGCGTTACCCTCGGCCCTCCCGTTACCAAAGAAGAATACATGTTGTTTTTTGCTTGGCATGGGGTTCACTCCGCATCATGATCCTGGTGGATTAGGACTGCTTATATTCCAGAAAGAACAAATCTAGTTCGCGCCGGAATAGGCTGATGAGAACTGCTGGAGAAAAGCCGCTGACTTGATCTCCCGGTCCATGTGAAACTGGATGAATCGCTGTGTTACGGCGCGCATTTCCCCAATTATCGAGCCCGGCAACGAAACTGGAAATCGCAAATCCATATTTTCCGACCTTAACGCCGTCAAGATTTCGACGGCTTTTGGGCTTAGGGGTAAGGTCTGCCGCCGCGAGCGGGCGCAAACCTCGCACAAAATTCCACCGTCAACGAGGCTAAAGTACCACTGGTTCACACGTTGATCCAGGCGATCCTTGTCGCAACTTTTGCAGCTATCCAACATTGGTTGATAGCCGACCAAGCGCAATAATTTCAGCTCGAATGAGGTCAGGAACCTGAGCGAGGTGCCGCACTCTTCCAAATACCGCAAACCATCGCGTAAATGGTGGAAGACGGCACAATTCTCTTCTCGTTCGCCAACCAGTCCGTCAGTAATTTCAACTAAGTAGGCGGCGTGAGCCAAGCAGTCCAGGCTAGTTGCCAACCGATGGTAGCTAACGATTAAATCAGCGGCTAAAATGAACACTAAATTGCTCTGCGGCAAATCTTGAAAGCGTAGGTTTACTTGTGCAAACGGTTCGAGAGAATTCATGAAACGTTTGCGCGACCGCATAGCGCCCTTCGCTATACCGGAAATTTTGCCAAATTCCTCGGTCAGAAATGATACTATCCTATCAGATTCCCCAAATGGACGGGCTCGTAGCACGATCGCCGCTGTGGCATGGCTAGGACGCATATGGGATGGCCAAGAGGACGTGTAAAAGCACTCTATCATTATTTATGAAACCAGACAACTATTTAGAATTTCAGGAGTTTCTTCGTTAGAAAAACTTGACAGCTGAGTCATTCGTGATTACATTGCCGCGACCATGGAATACGGAGACATGGTGAGAGATGACTGAAGAACCGAAAAACAACCCTGATGCGATTGTTGACGACCGAGCAACTGGCGAAACAGCACCAGTGATTAATGGTGACACTGCCACTTTGACGGCCGAGCTCGCCAGCTTACGTGAACAGCTGGAGGCCAAAGAACAAGAGGCTAAAAATAATTATGATCGCTACGTGCGTCAGGTGGCAGAGACAGAAAATTTCAAGAAGCGCAACTTGCGCGAACGCGATGATGCCATTCGTTTTGCCAATGAGGCTTTGGTCAAAGATCTTTTGCCCATAATTGATAATCTCGAACGGGCCATTGCCCATGCGGCAGAGGGTGAAAACGGCAAGCCATTGGTTGAGGGTGTCGAGATGGTCCTCAAGGGATTTCTCGATATACTGAACAAATTTGGCGTCAGCCAAATCGTCGCTATTGGTCAACCCTTCGACCCATCCAAGCATGAGGCCATGGCGCAAGTAGCCAGCGATAACCATGAACCAAACACGGTCGTGGCAGAGCTTCACAAGGGCTATATGTTTCGCGACAGACTTCTGCGGGCCGCACTGGTTACCGTAGCTAAGGCGCTAGAAATAAAAGGGAAAAAAAACGGCATCAGCGAGGTTGAAAACGAATCGAGCGATGATTAAATAATTTTGGTTAACAATTAGTCCGAAAAACGCAGTTAGGAGCTAAGAAAATGGCAAAAGTTATCGGGATTGATCTGGGGACGACCAACTCCTGCGTCGCGATTATGGAGACTGGTGACCCAAACGTGCTCGCCAATTCTGAAGGTAGCCGGACAACACCCTCGGTCGTGGCTTTTACCGACAGCGGCGAGCGTCTGGTCGGACAAATCGCGCGCCGGCAAGCAATTACCAATCCGGAGAACACCATCTTTGCAGTTAAACGTTTGATCGGCCGACGTAGCGATGACGCTCTGGTACAAAAGGCCAGCAGCCTCCTTCCCTATAAGATCGTGCGCAACGAAAACGGCGATGCCTGGGTCGAGATTCGTGGCAAACAGTATAGTCCAGCCGAGATTTCCGCATTCATTTTACAAAAAATGAAGCAGACCGCGGAAGATTACCTCGGCGAGAAGGTCACTGAGGCCGTAATAACAGTGCCGGCCTATTTCAATGACAGTCAGAGACAAGCAACTAAGGACGCCGGGCGCATTGCCGGCTTGAATGTTCTGCGCATAATCAATGAGCCGACCGCCGCCTCCTTGGCCTATGGCTTAGATAAAAAGAAAGACGAAAAAATCGCCGTGTTTGATCTCGGCGGTGGCACCTTTGACATTTCCATTTTGGAATTGGGCGACGGTGTTTTCGAAGTCAAGGCAACCAATGGTGATACCTTTCTCGGCGGCGAGGACTTCGACCAAAGAGTCATCGATTACCTCGCCGATGAATTTAAAAAAGACCAAGGCATCGATCTGCGCAAGGACCGTATGGCTCTGCAACGGCTCAAAGAAGCGGCCGAGAAAGCCAAGTGCGAACTCTCCTCATCGTTAGAGACCGACATCAATCTGCCTTTCGTTACCGCGGACCAGACCGGGCCCAAGCATTTGAACATGAAATTGACCAGGTCAAAGCTCGAAGCGCTGTGCGCGGACTTGATAGACCGCACCGAAGGGCCGTGTCGTCAAGCTCTAAAAGATGCCGGCTTGAGCGCCAGCGACATCCACGAAGTTATTCTGGTCGGTGGTATGATTCGCATGCCCGCAGTACAAGAACGTGTTAAGAAGATTTTCGGCAAAGATCCGCACAAAGGCGTTAACCCCGATGAAGTCGTCGCGGTTGGCGCAGCGATTCAAGGGGCGGTGCTAAAGGGCGAAGTGAAAGATGTTTTGCTTCTGGACGTCACGCCTCTTTCTCTAGGTATAGAAACCCTAGGCGGAGTTTTCACCAAGTTAATCGAGCGCAATACCACGATACCGACGAAGAAGAGCCAGGTGTTTTCGACCGCGCAGGACAATCAATCGGCGGTATCGATTCGGGTCTTTCAGGGTGAACGTGAAATGGCCGTGGACAACAAACTGCTGGGGCAATTCGATCTCGTCGGCATCCCCATGGCTCCGCGCGGCATGCCGCAAATCGAAGTGACCTTCGACATCGATGCCAACGGCATCGTTCACGTCGCCGCCAAGGATCTTGGTACGGGCAAGGAGCAGTCCATCAAAATCACGGCCTCAAGCGGTCTCAGTGAAGAAGAAATCAAGAAAATGGTCGGCGAAGCCGAGGCGCATGCCACGGAAGACAAAAAACGTAAAGAAACCGTGGAAGCGCGTAACCAACTTGATACCTTGGTGTACTCCACTGAAAAATCGCTGAAGGAATACGGTGGCGATCTTGAAACCAGCGTTAAAGACAATATCGAGGCAGCGCTCAAGCACGCCAAAGAAGTTTTGGAAGGTCAAGATGGCGATGCCATGCGCAAGGCAGCAGAGCAATTGAGCCAGGCATCGCATAAATTAGCGGAGGCCATGTACGCCAAAGCTTCGCAACAGCAAGCGCCGCAACAGACAGCAGAAAAAACGAACGAGAAAGACGACGGAGGCGGCAGCAAAAAGAAAGAAGACGTGGTCGATGCCGACTTCACCGAAGTGAAGGAATAACCGCCCCGCAGTTTAATCTTTACGACGCGCAAAGCCCCTGCTCCAAATTTTTGCCGAGAGGGGCTTTGTTGCGTCAACCAACTGCCGTGAGATCAGGGATTCGGACTTGAGCACCAAGCAAGACTACTACGAATTGCTCGGCCTTGGCCGCAATGCCAACGAAGACGAGATCAAGAAAGCCTACCGCAAGTTGGCGTTACAGTATCATCCAGACCGTAACCCAGGCGATAAGCGCGCAGAGGAAAAATTTAAAGAAGTCTCGGAGGCCTACTCGGTGCTCTCCGATCCGCAAAAGCGCTCCCAGTACGATCAATTTGGCCACGCAGCCTTCGGCGAAGGTGGTCCGTTCGGCGGCGGATTCGACTTTTCCTCCGGTGGTTTCGAAGATATTTTCGGCGACATATTCGGTGAGTTTTTCGGCGCTAGCGGTGGGCGGCGGCGCGGACGCGGCGAAGATCTGCGCTACAACCTGACGCTTAAATTTGAAGAGGCGGTTGCCGGCACCGAGAAAAAGATCAAAATTCCCCGTCACGGTGTCTGCGAGACCTGTCGCGGCAACGGCGCTAAGCCGGGTACGGCGCCGCAGACCTGCCCGACCTGCCGCGGCCGCGGGCAGGTGAGTTTTCAGCAAGGCTTCTTTAGCGTGTCACGCACCTGCAGCCAATGTCACGGACAGGGCACCACGATTAAAGAGGCCTGCCCGACGTGCGGTGGCGCAGGACGCGTGCGCGCGATGCACACGCTCAGTGTTAAGATTCCCGCAGGCGTCGACAATGGTTCGCGGCTCAAGCTTCGCGGCGAAGGAGAGTCCGCTCCCAGCGGTGGAGCACCGGGCGATCTATACGTCGTCACACAAGTCGAACCGCATCCAATTTTTGTCCGCGACAATTTGGACATCGTCTGCGACGTGCCGATCAGTTTCGTGCAGGCCGCGCTCGGCGCGGAGATGGACGTACCGACCCTGGACGGCAAAGTCAAAATGAAGATCCCCGCCGGCACTCAGTCGGGGAAAGTTTTCCGGATGAAGGGCAGAGGCATCAAGGACCCACAGGGATTTCACCAGGGCGACCAACATGTCCGGGTCGTCGTGGAAACCCCAACCCACTTGACCGCTAAGCAAAAAGAGCTATTAAAGGATTTCGCAGCGCTCGGCGGCGAAGAAGTCAATCCGCTTTCGAAAGGCTTCTTTGACAAGATGAAGGAATTGTTTGGTTAGCTTTCCGCGCGCACGGTGAGCTCATAGGCCCCCCCCGCTTGAGTTTCCTACGATCTAAAAATTCTAGAATAAACAGGCCGCACCCATCTTTTTTATTGACCTGCGTTACCACTGTGATTAAGTTGACGGCAGTATTGGAGCTATCATGAGCGAAACCGAATGGAAAGTTGAAAATCCGGATAATAAGAACTCGCAGGTGGAGATTCCGGAGATTCTGCCGCTCTTACCGATCCGCGACATCGTGATCTATCCCTACATGATGTTGCCGCTGTTCGTCGGTCGAGATGTGTCGATTCGAGCCGTCGAAGAAGCGCTATCGCGCGACCGCCTGATCTTCCTTGTCTCACAGAAAAATTCCGCGGAGGAAAGCCCAGGCCCATCTGACATTCATAAAGTTGGCACCATTGCTTCGATCATGCGCATGCTCAAGCTGGCCGACGGCCGGGTAAAAATACTCGTCCAAGGGTTGGCCAAAGGTGAAGTCGACAGCTACCTCCGTGAGCGGCCGTTCTTTGAAATCAAAATCCGAAAAGTAATCGAGCCGGCGCTTACCGAAGTGCCGATCGAAGTCGAAGCGCTGATGCGCACGGCGAAGGAGAAGATTGAGCAGATATTGAATCTTAAAAATCTGCCGCCCGAAATCGTCATGGTAACGGACAACATCAGCGATCCCGGCGTGCTGGCGGATTTAGTTGCGTCGAATCTCCGGCTTAAGATTGAAGAGAGCCAAGCGATCCTTGAGGTCTTTGACCCCATCGATCGGTTAAAAAAAGTCAACGAGCTCTTGACCCGGGAGCTTGAGCTTTCGACCATGCAAGCACGCATCCAGAACCAGGCTAAGGAAGAAATGAGCAAGACGCAACGGGATTACTTTTTGCGGGAGCAGCTCAAGCAAATTCAACAGGAGCTCGGCGAAGGCGACGAACGTGCGGAAGAGATCAGCGAGCTGCGCAAGCAGATCGACAAAGCGAAGATGCCCATAGAGGTGAAGCGCGAGGCGGATAAACAATTGCGCCGGCTTGAGCAGATGCACCCCGAATCCTCGGAAGCGTCGCTTGTGCGCACTTATCTCGACTGGCTGGTGGATTTACCCTGGAGCAAGCAGACCAAAGATAATTTGAATATCAAAAAAGCCAAGCAAGTGCTCGACGAAGATCACTACAACCTGGAGAAAATCAAGGAACGCATTCTGGAATATCTCGCGGTCAATAAACTCCGGCGCAAAATCAAGGGGCCGATTCTTTGCTTCGTCGGACCGCCAGGCGTCGGCAAGACTTCGCTGGGCCGTTCGATTGCACGCGCCCTCGGCCGTAATTTTGTCCGCATTTCCCTCGGCGGGGTGCGCGACGAAGCGGAAATTCGTGGGCACCGGCGGACTTATGTGGGCGCCCTACCTGGCCGGATCATTCAAGGCATCAAACAGGCCGGTTCGAACAATCCGGTTTTCATGCTCGATGAGATCGACAAAGTTGGCGCCGATTTTCGCGGTGATCCTTCCGCCGCGTTGTTAGAAGTGCTGGATCCTGAGCAAAACCACGCTTTCAGCGATCATTATTTGAATTTGCCGTTCGATCTATCCAATGTTTTGTTCATCTGCACGGCCAATTTGCTCGATCCGGTTCCAGCGGCCTTAGCTGATCGTATGGAGGTCATCCAACTTTCGGGTTACACCAACGAAGAGAAGTTGGAGATCGCCCGTAAGTTTCTCATCCCGCGACAATTTGACGACAACGGCATCGCGGCAAAATTTTTGGAAATCTCCGATGATGCGGTATTGAGGGTCATCGCGGAATATACCAAGGAAGCCGGTCTGCGCAACCTCGAACGCGAAATCGCCTCGATTTGCCGCAAAGTGGCGCGCAAGGTGGCGGAAGGAAAAACTGAGCTAACCCGGCTCACCCGTGCCAACTTGCATTCGTTTCTCGGCGCGCCGAAGTTTCTGCCGGAAGCCGAACAGGAGCATCATGAGATTGGCGTCGCCACCGGTCTGGCATGGACCAGTACGGGCGGTGAAATTCTTTACGTCGAAGCGTCGCTGTCGCGCGGGCGCGGTAACTTAACGCTCACCGGCCAACTCGGCGATGTCATGAAAGAGTCCGC
>Ga0187773_10001265_pt1 | contig 10264 bp, 13 predicted proteins | sample 0216_BV02_MP05_1_FD_133133 | JGI IMG/M metagenome (GOLD analysis project Ga0187773, IMG submission 133133) | Tropical peat soil microbial communities from peatlands in Department of Meta, Colombia - 0216_BV02_MP05_10_MG | ecosystem: Environmental > Terrestrial > Soil > Wetlands > Peat | place...
CAAGCTGAGCGACCGGGCGAAAGAACTCGGCCTCAACCTCAGCCCCCGCCGTCAGTCCCGGAAGCTGATTGAGGTTACAGCCCTGGCCACCACACTGGTGATGAATTACACCTACGAAGGAAAATTCACCCTCAACTGAAATTGCGTAATGCGCATTTCGCATTGCGCAATTTTCCATGGGCGAGCCCAAACGTTCCTTTTACTCATTCCTCAATGCGCAATCCAACTTAATGGCTTTTCTTCAGCCATTCATCCCGGTATCCGCGGAGATCGCCAATGTAGGACTCGATGAGCTGAATGACCGGCTCTCGGGGAAGGAGCGCCCCCGCCAGGGAATACACCCGGAGGGAACGCATGATCTGATAATAGAGGCTCTGGCTGTCAAAGCAGACATTCTCCATTGGGCAAAAAGGGCAGTGGTCCTTATAGTCCAAGCAGAAGATGATCTTGGTCGAGCCGCAGTGAAAGGCTTCCCGATACCGCTCCGGATCCGCCTTTTTCTTTAAGTAATCCCGGATGCGAACCCACTTTTCAATGGCCAGTTCAAAGGGGTCCTCTCCCTGCTTGTGCCGGCGCATCATCTCTTCTAGATCGAGCAGCATGGCCACTTCCGAAAACTCACCCCAACCTTTAGAGCTCTATTTTCTCCTGCCGAAGGCTGACTGCAGATCGCTGTTTATTCGTCCATTACCTTCCGGGATATCTCGTAAATCACTCGCGTGTCCGGGTCCGGACACTGCAAGGTATAGACCTGATCCCTTCCGAAATCCTTGGGGTCTTTGGCCTTGCTCATCATGAAGAGGGAATATTGGATCGCACTGAGGGCCACGACACAAACGTTCTTCGACTCCTTCAGGTTCAGCATATTGTTTTCGATCACAATTGGGTCCCCCACATTTACTAAGGAGCATCGGCTGTCTTTCGCTCTGGCGACCACTTTGTACTTCGCCATCTCTTCCTCCCTATTTTTCTTTGGGCATCATGATCAGGGCTTCCCCTTCCAGGACGGTCTTTCCTTCCTGGTTGGTAACCATGGATTTGACCGTCATCCGATTTTTCCCCGGGTCTTTGCTGACGACCTCAGATACCACGGTGACCGTGTCGCCAATGAAGACCGGGGCCATGAACTTCACGATTTGAGTCAGGTGAATGGTCCCCAGCCCTCCTAGATTGGTCAGGGTCTGGTTGATCAGACTGGCCGTGAGCATTCCGTGAGCTACCCGCTTTCCAAAAAAAGAATTTTTGGCGAATTCTACGTTCACATGGATGGGGTTGAAATCCGCCGTGATCCCGGCGAAAGCAAAGACATCGGCTTCCGTAATGGTCTTGCCAAAGCTCACTTTTTCCCCGATCTGAATATCTTCAAACTTCTTTTTGATCATCCTTCCTCCCATGGGCCGTGTCAGTGTCTAGTTTCAGGGTCAGCAAAAACAGAACCTGTTTGGGTCGTTTTCTTGCACTGACGCCGGGCCCTGACACTGATTCAAGCAACCTCCAGGATCATTTCGATCTCCACGGGGATCCCGTTGGGAAGGGCTTGCATCCCCACCGCCGAGCGCGCATGCTTTCCTGCATCTCCAAAGACTTCGACCAGAAGGTCCGAGCAGCCATTGATTACTTTGGGTTGATCCTTGAAATCCTCCGCGCAGTTCACCATCCCTAGAAGCTTGACCACCCGTTTGACCTTATCCAGGTCTCCGAGGGTTGCTTTGACTGAAGCCAGGCAATTCAACCCTACGTTGCGAGCCACTTGGTATCCTTCCTCGATGGTCAGTTCCTTTCCGACTTTGCCGGAAATCTTGATCTTTCCATCCTGGTACGGTCCATGCCCGGACACGAATAGCAAGTTCCCTGTTTTGACCGCCCTCACATAGTTGGCGACCGGCTGGGGCGGCTGCGGGAGGGAGATTCCTAATTCTTTCAGCTTTTTCTCGGCACTCATCGGAGCCTCCTTGTTCGTCGATGATTTCTTTCAAAATGAACTGGCTAAAGGTCGAATAGGACCCATCTCAACAGGAAGCACGAAGTCCTGGAGCATAGAAAAAAAACCGATTACCCTCTTAATGTTTCGATTTGCCTTTGACCCTGATTCAAAAATAACCCTCTTACCCCATATTGTCAAGAAATTAGACCTGCGAGCTGGGCCGGACCTAAACCGCCTGTTGAAAGTGGGATTCATTTTCTTTATAATCAACCGAAAAGCCCGAATTTCAGGGAAAGAAATCCAGATGAAAATATTCATCAGCCACATCCAGGAAGACTTCCAGGTTGCCCTGGTATTGAAGAAGTGGATCGAATCGGCTTTCGCCGACCATTGTGAAGTCCTGACCAGTACCGACCCCGAGGGTATCCCCTCCGCGGCCCAATCCCTGGAAAAGGATGAACGGGCCTTTGAAGAAATCAAAGCCCTGATTCTCCTCTGCAGCCCCGATTCTATCCAGAAGCCGTGGACTTCTTTTGAGGCCGGATGCGCTTGGCTCAGGAAAATCCTTATCATCCCGGTATGCTTTTCAGGGCTCACCGCAGGCCAGCTCCCCCAGCCATTGGCGATTTTCCCCGGATTCGATTTGGATCAGAAGGATTTCGGCCAGGGGCTCTTTATGACCCTGGCCAAGGAACTCGGAATCTCCCAGCTGCCGGCCATTCAGTACCGGCAAATGAGGCAGGAGGTCCAGGAGGTCTTGGATGCCATTCCCCCGGGCGTCTCCTCAAGTTCAAAAGAAGCCGGGGACGTCCCCCTGGAGTTAATTCACCTCCAGATCCTGGGGGTCTTGAAGGACAACTATGGATTCACCTCAGCGGTATTGGCCCAACATTTCAATTTGGAGGAGCAGAAGATTCTGCCCCTCCTGAAGCGGTTGATCGACGGGAATTATGTCTATGCCAGCCCAGCGGGCATGGGCCATGTCCGGTACAACCTGGCCAAGAAAGGAAAGGACTACCTCCAGGAAAGCGGGCTTCGGTGAATTTTTTGGGGGGTTATTCCAGGAGGAAGAGTCGGAGGGGGAGGACGGGAAGTCCTTAGATCTGGTCGCTGTCTTCAGAAGGTTCTTCGAAGACCAGGCTTTTCTGGATTTCTTCGGCAGCTTTGACCCCTTCGTCGAAGGCTAGCTTATTCTGCTTCTCGGTCCCCTTGGGAATGCGGGCCATGACCGCCGCCTCCATGGCCTCGAGGGAAACGACCCCGCCGCCCTGAGGGGTGACGGGAATGAGCCGGCTCAGGGCTCCGAGGGCCACGATGTTGGCCATCTGCTCCCGCCCGCACTTTTCCTTGGCTATCTTGGTGAAGGGGATCTTCACCACGCGGGGATAGGTCACCTGGGTGACCAGGTGCGAATCCACCACCAGGAGGCCCTGCGGCTTCAGCTCGGAGGCGGATTCGTCGTAGGCCATCTGATTCATGGCCAGGAGGATGTCCAGGCCCATGGCCTTGGGATAATCGATATCCTTATCGCTCACCACCACGTCGGCCCGGCTCGTCCCCCCCCGGGCTGCCGGCCCGTAGCTGACTGTCTGGACCACGTGTTTGCCACCGTAGATGCCCGTAGCCTCCGCCAGGATAACTCCGGCCAAAACCAGGCCCTGGCCTCCTGAACCGCTTAGACGAATTTCATAACGATCGAGCATAAGAATTCCCTGTAGTGCTGCTAAAGTTCGGAGTCCCCAGAGTAATTAGCCGCAAGTTCGTTCTTGGATTTAGCTCCGAACTCCCCACTCCGAATTCCGAACTGCATTTAATGTCTATCGGATGCTTCCCGCCGGTCGCTTTCCTCTTTTTCTTCCTGCTCCATCGACGGGATCATGGCTTCCTTGGCTTTCTGGCGGAGCTTGAGGTATTCCTCATGGTACGTCGGGGCCTCCCGGTCGACCAGAACACCGGTCTCAAACTTGTCTTCCATCTCCGCGGCGGACAGGGTCTTGGCTTTCTCCACCGACACGGCATGGTCCCGCTGCCACTTGAGCATCTCGATCTGATTGCCCCGCTTGTTCAGCCTGCCGAAATGGGTCTGGCACTGGCTGATGACCTCGACCACGCTGAATCCCTTTTTCTGGAGCGCCTTCTCGATCAGCTGGTCGAGCTGGCGGGTGTGGTACACCGTCCCCCGGGCGACGTACACTGCCCCGGCGCAGACCGCCAGCTGGGAGATGTTGAAACTTTGTTCCACAGTCCCGTAGGATGCGGTGGTGGCCCGGTCTCCATAGGGGGTGGTGGGAGAATACTGGCCGCCGGTCATGCCATAGATGCTGTTGTTTACGATGATGGCCGTGAGGTCGATGTTCCGCCGGGCGGCGTGGATGAAATGGTTCCCCCCGATGGCCGTGGCGTCCCCATCGCCCATGATCACGATGACTTTCAGCTCGGGCTTGGCGAGCTTTACCCCGGTGGCGAAGGTCAGAGCCCTTCCATGAGTCGTGTGGAGGGTGTTGAAATCCACGTACACCGGCAATCTCCCCGAGCAGCCGATGCCGGAGACCAGTACGATCTCGTCCTTCGTATAGCCGATGTGATCGATGGCCCGGATGAGTGAACCCAGCATGGTACCAATGCCGCAGCCGGGGCACCACACATGGGGAAACTTCTTGTCATGGCGCAGATACTTGTAAATTAGGGGGCGATCCTCGATCATCTCTTCTCCTTCAACTTGGCCAGAATCTCTTTGGGGCTGATGATTGTTCCGTCGATCTTGTTCAGGGTGAGCACCTGGGTCATTCCCTCGTTCACCCGCTTCACCTCGCGGGAGACCTGGCCCATGTTCATCTCCGGAACGAGGAGGGTCTTGCCCGCCTTGATCAACAGTTCGACGAAGGAACGGGGGAAGGGCCAGAGGGTGATCAATTTCAGCATCCCCACCTTCATCCCCTGGCTCCGCGCCTCCAGGACCGCCCGGTGGGCGGAGCGGGCCACACAGCCGTAGGCGATGACGACGATTTCGGCGTCCACGGTCATGAAGTGTTCCACCAGCCGGATATCGTCGGAGTGGGTGGAAATCTTACGGAAGAGGCGGGCCAAAAAGGGCTCGATCTCATCCTGACGCAGGGTAGGGAATCCGCGAATGTCGTGGGTCAGGCCGGTCACGTGGTACCGGTACCCCTCCCCGAAGATTCCCATGGGGGGTACTCCGAAGCTGGTATCCTCGTAGGGAAGGTACCACTCGGGGGGAACGGAAGGCTTGACCCGGTCGATCACTTCCACCTCCGACGGCTTGGGCAGGACCACCTTCTCACGCATGTGGGCCACCACTTCATCCAAAAGGAGAATTACCGGAATCCGGTACCTCTCCGAAAAATTGAAGGCTTTCACTGTCATGGTGAAGCATTCCAAGACCGAGCTAGCGCTCAGGACGATAATGGGATGGTCCCCGTGGGTTCCCCACCGCGCCTGCATCACGTCCCCCTGGGCGGGATTGGTGGGCAGCCCTGTGCTCGGCCCGCCCCGCATTACGTTCACCACCACGCAGGGTACTTCGGCGATGCAGGCATAGCCGAGGTTTTCCTGCATAAGGGAGAACCCCGGCCCAGACGTGGCAGTCATGGATTTGGCCCCGGCCAGGGAGGCCCCAATGATGGCTCCCATGCTGGCGATCTCATCTTCCATCTGGATGAAGGTCCCGTCCACCTGGGGTAGGCGGACCGAAAGCTGCTCGGCGATTTCCGAAGCGGGAGTTATGGGATAGCCGGCAAAGAACCGGCACCCGGCAGTGATGGCCCCTTCGGCGCAGGCCTCGTTGCCCTGCATGAGCTTGGCTCTGGGATCAGGCTTTTTCACCCTGTTCTGTCGCTCCTTCCTTGCTTTCGCCCGGGGCTTTGGCCGAGACCTTGGGTTCTTTCTTCCTGGGAGAGGTTACGTTGATGGCGAAGTCCGGGCAACGCAGCGCGCACAGCTGGCACCCCGTGCACTTGTCGGGCTCCTTGGCATAGGGGGCGCCGGTATCATCCTGCGCCAGGACTCCGGCCGGGCAGAAGGCCACGCAAATGCCGCACTTCTTGCACCAGCTCTTGTAAACCTCGATATGATGCTTTTCTTTCTTGGCCATGAACTTCGGTTCCCTTTCATCCCTGTAAAACTTGCTTCATGGTCGGGCCCATGTCCGCCGGGTTGGCCACAACCTTGGCCCCGGCGGCGAGCAGGGCTTCCATCTTGCGCTGCGGGGAACCCGCCCCCGCGGAAATCACCGCCCCGGCGTGTCCCATCCGCCGGCCCGGAGGCGCGTTCTGCCCGGCAATGAAGGCCACTACCGGCTTCTTGAAATTTTGGCGAATGTAGCCAGCCGCCTCTTCTTCCACTGTCCCGCCGATCTCTCCGATCAGCATGACCGCTTCGGTCTGGGGATCGCGGTTGAAGAGTTCAAGGACCTCCACGAAAGTCATTCCGATGATGGGGTCACCGCCGATGCCCACGCAGGTGGACTGCCCCAATCCCAATTTAGTCAGTTGATCGACCACTTCGTAGCTGAGGGTGCCGCTGCGGGAAGTGACTCCGATCGGCCCGGGACGGTGGATGTAACCGGGCATGATGCCGATCTTGCACTTTGCCGGGGTGATGATCCCCGGACAGTTGGGGCCCAGGAGGCGGCACTTCCGCCCCTCCAGGTACCCCTTGGCGACCACCATATCCAGGACCGGGATTCCCTCGGTGATGCAGGCGATGAGCTCGATCCCGGCGTCAGCCGCTTCCATGATCGCATCGGCCGCATAGGGGGCGGGGACGAAAATCATGGAGGCATTGGCCCCGGTTTCCCGCACGGCTTCGGCCACCGTGTTGAAAACGGGAAGACCGTCCATGGTGGTTCCGCCCTTCCCCGGGGTCACCCCTCCGACCATTTTGGTCCCGTAGGCCACGGCCTGGCGGGTATGGAACATTCCCTGATTGCCGGTAATTCCCTGACAGATCACCCGGGTATTCTCATCCACCAGGATGCTCATCCTTTCCTCCGCAGGTCATGGTTGGAATGGAAATCTTCCCTGTATCCTAATGAATAAGCGCTCCTTCCGTCAAGCAAAAAACCCGGACAACCCGGACCTCCCGCAGCCTATTTCATTCAAATAATTTAGGATTTTCCCGGGAGAGAAAACCGAAGGGGCAACCATTCCCCTTCTATAAACTATTCTATCCTCTCCCGCCAGAATCCCCATGACCGCGGTCATGGAAAGAATCACCCTGAGGCCCAAGACTGAAAGAAAAAAACTTGACGCCTCCTCGTTTCCTAAGCCATATTAATTTTAGGTTCTCACACCTTTCATTCTGAGAAATTTCTTCTCAGATTTTTAAAATTATCCCCTCCCTGGGCGGGAGGGAATAAAGGGGAGGGGATGAATGATCGTTCCACCCCCAGCCCCGCCCTCTCCCATCTAAAAGGGCGAGAGAACCGGATTGAAATTTCAAATATATTTGGCTAGATTTAGGCGGGTGATTTTTCGGCTCCGCTGAAGGGAAGGAGAGCCCTGAATTGAAAGAAAGCGTGGGAAAAAAGAAGAAAACTGCAGCCATCCACCTCAACAAGAAATGGTGCAAGGGCTGCTATATCTGCCTGGAAGTCTGCCCCAAGAAAGTATTCGAAAAATCCCCGGAGGTGTCGGAAAAAGGCTTCCAGCCCGTCATCGTCGCCCATCCGGAACTCTGTACCAGCTGTCTGCAGTGCGAAATGCTCTGTCCGGACCTGGCCATCAACGTAGAAAAGGGAGAATAGGATAGACCCATGCAATACAAGAAGGTCAAGGGGCCGTTAGCCCCCGGTTGGTATTTCATGCAGGGGGATGAGGCCTGCGCTGAAGGGGCTCTTGCCGCCGGCTGCCGTTTTTATGCTGGCTACCCGATAACCCCGGCCAGTGAAATTATGATCCGCATGGTCCACCGCCTTCCCGAATTGGGGGGGGCTTTTATCCAAATGGAGGACGAAATCGGATCCATCTCCGCGGTCATCGGAGCCGCCTGGGCCGGGGCCAAAGCCATGACCGCCACATCCGGTCCGGGTCTCAGCCTGATGATCGAGGCCCTCGGCTACGCCGTCATCACCGAAACCCCCTGCCTGATTGTCGATGTGCAGCGTGCCGGTCCCAGCACCGGCCAGGCCACCCGCCCGGCCCAGGGAGACATGATGATGGTAAAATGGGGCGCCCATGGAGACAACGAGATCGTCGCCCTCTCCCCCTGGTCGGTCCAGGAGATGTACGACCTGACGGTGAAGGCCTTCAACTTCTCCGAGCGTTTCCGGGTTCCCACCTTCCTCCTGGCGGATGAAGCCGTGGGCCATCTGCGGGAGACTCTGGTCATCCAAGAAGAGGTGGAAGTCTTCGACCGGGTCAAGATACCCGGAAAGCCCCCCTTCGGAACCGAGGAGGTCAACGGCGTTCCTTCCATGCCCGCTTTCGGCGAAGGGGCCAACCTTCTGGTTACCGGGTCCACCCATGACCCCTGGGGGTTTCGCAAAACCCAGGACTCGGTCGTTCAGGCCCGGCTGACGGAGCGTTTGATCCGAAAAATCCGGGACTTCAAGTCGGAAGTTATCGAGACCGATTCCCATCTGCTGGAGGATGCGGAGATCGGCGTCGTGGCCTATGGATTCACTGCCCGGGCAGCCCTTGCGGCAGTGAAGACGCTCCGGAAACAGGGCGTAAAAGCCGGATTGCTCCGTCTCGTCTCCATCTGGCCTTTTGCTGATGAGGCCGTCGCCGCGCTGGGCAAGCGCTGCCGGAAGATTTTCGTCCCGGAGATGAACCGGGGTCAGATCGCGGGGGAACTGGCCAAATTCACCCCTACTCCGGTCATCCCCCTTCCCAAAACCAATGGGGAGGTCATCGAACCGGCCGAGATCGTGGAAGGAATCCGGAGGAACCAATGAATCAAATAATTTACGAGATGATTAACGATCAGGCCTTTCCCACTCCTTTTTGCCCGGGGTGCGGGCACGGGATCCTGATGAACGCCGTTCTCCGGGCTTTTGCCGAGCTGGAATGGGACCTGAAGAACACTTTATTCGTTTCCGGAATCGGTTGCGCCGCCTGGATTCCCAGCCCCCATTTCAAGGCCGACACCCTGCACACCCTGCACGGTCGGGCCATCGCCTATGCCACCGGAGCCAAGCTTTTCAATCCCGGACTGAAGATCATGGTGATCAGCGGAGACGGGGACCTGAGCTCCATCGGAGGAAACCACCTGATCCACGCCGCCCGGAGAAATATGGACATGACCGTCGTATGCGCCAATAACTCCATTTATGGAATGACCGGGGGGCAGGTGGCTTCCACCACCCCCCTGGGCTCCCTGACCACCACGACTCCAAAGGGAAACTTAGAACGTCCTTTCGACCTTTGCAGGCTGGCGGAGGCAGCGGGGGCTACCTTCGTGGCCCGGCACCCCGTGGCCACCCCCATCCCCCTGACCCGCACGCTGAAAAAAGCCATCACCCACAAGGGGTTTTCCTTCGTCGAAGTTCTCTCCCCCTGTCCTACCCAATACGGAAGAAGGAACGCCTTCCGCTCGGCGTTTGAAATGATCCAGGGGCTGAAGAGCACCTGCGTCTCCGTGGAAAAGGCCAAAGGGATGAGCGACGAGGAATTAGCCGGGAAAGTGGTGGTGGGGGAGTTTGTAAGCTGAGTGCCTAGAGCGCCTAGAGTTCAGAGTGCCTAGAGCCTTAAGGGCCTCAAGTTAAAATTTTTTTCTGTGTTCATCTGTGTCCCATATTGTTTTGCGGTCTTTTCACTTAAGGCACTTCTAACTCCAGGGACTGTATTTATGTTCATCTGCGTCCCATAAAAAAGAGGTTATCATGATTCAAGTTCGTTTTGCCGGGTTGGGAGGTCAGGGAATCATCCTCATGGGGGAGGTCCTGGGGGAGGCTGCGGTTTTGGATAAGAAGTACGTCGGCCAGGCTTCTTCCTACGGGTCCGAGGCCCGGGGTTCGGCCACGAAGGCGGACGTGGTGATTTCCGATTCCTGGATTGATTACCCGGAGGTCACGGAGGCTGATGTCCTGGCTTGCATGTCCCAGGGAACCTATGACATGTATAAAGGGAAAATGAATCCCTCGACGGGAATGATTTTCATCGATACCCAGATGGTCAGACCCGATCCCTCTTCTTCCCTGAAGCACATTCCTATTCCGGCCAATGAACGGGCGTTGAAGGAGTTGGGGAACCGCCAGGCGGCCAACATGGTCCTCCTGGGGGCTGTGGTAAAGACCGTAGGATTGGTCAGCGAAGAGGCTCTCCTCCAGTCCCTGGCCAAGCGGGTTCCGCCTTCCTTTCTGGAAACGAATAAAAAAGC
>Ga0187773_10001267_pt1 | contig 10254 bp, 9 predicted proteins | sample 0216_BV02_MP05_1_FD_133133 | JGI IMG/M metagenome (GOLD analysis project Ga0187773, IMG submission 133133) | Tropical peat soil microbial communities from peatlands in Department of Meta, Colombia - 0216_BV02_MP05_10_MG | ecosystem: Environmental > Terrestrial > Soil > Wetlands > Peat | place...
CCCCACGCGCTCGTCCTCATAGCGTCCGAGCATGGGCTTGTCCGGCAGCAGCAGCATGCTGGTATGGAAGACGAACCCCAGCATCGATGGCACGGGGTCGTCCTCGCTCGACCTGAGAAGTTCCTTGGAATCGGGAACCCAGGTCTGGTAGAAACGGATCTCGATGTTGTGCGGGAACGCCTTGACACTCTGGATGTAAGAGCGCTTGGGGTCAACCGCGCTCATATGAAAGTGCTGCTTGTATTCGCGCCCAAAACCTTCGGGGACGTCCGTCGCGAACAACCCCGTGACATCCACGATGGGGGTGCCCTCGTTGCCTTCCGCAACCGCGTCGAATGCCTTGAGCACCGTGCGCAGAGATGCGTCTTCGACGCCGCGTTGCAGGTTCGCCATGTTCGGCGCCCACATCTCGTAGCGCACGTTCTCGAGATAAACCTTGTTACCCCGTCTCACCCACCGCACCACCCTGCTGTCCACCACCGAACCGGGAGCAACGTAATCGCTGCCAGTGGACAGCGCAGCAAACTCGGTATTGACCAGCATGTCCCGGTCGAGCATCGCGAGCGGGATCTCGAACAAGACGTGGTCGCACACCACGTGCACCGTGAACATTCCGGGCAGGGACACCATCCGCTCCGGCATGTTCGGCCGGCACGGTGCCACTTCGCTCGCCTTCATCGCATGCGCCGCCGCAGTGCAGCCGAGAACGATGGAAAAAACCGCCACTCGCAGCCAGCGCTTCATCGCTTCGCCCCTCCAGTACTCTTCGCTCCACGCGAGCGCCCTAAGCGGCCGCTTGCGAAGCCTACAGTCCCTAGAAAATTTCTCATCATACTGAAGCGTCACCCCCCGGTGCATAACGGACCAGCCCATCCGGCGTAGTACGACAACGCCCACCGAAGCGGGTTCAACGCGCTTTTTCCCCTGGGCAGCCCGGCAGGGCCGGACGATTCGCGCCGTGTGGGCGCCGTGACGCCGGGCCGCGTATTGACGAGCGCCGGGTGCGGCCGTATTCTCCGCTTCCCGCGGCGGAGCCCGCCCCAGAAAGCGGTATGGGCCGACCAGGAATTCAGCGCACCCTTCCACACCATTACGAACGGCGTGCGCGCGCAGATTCGCCCCGACGGCGCGTGCGGTTCGAATCCGAATTGCCCAGGAGCAGAATGTGGCACAGATCAGCTTGACCGTTGCCTCAGTGATCCAGCGTGAAGGCCGTTACCTGCTGGTGGAAGAGGAGACCGACGACGGCATCCGGATCAACCAGCCGGCGGGCCACCTGGAACCCGATGAGTCGATGCTCGAAGGTGCCGTGCGCGAGACTCTGGAAGAGACCGCGTGGGAATTTTCGCCTACGGGCCTGGTGGGCATCTACCGCTGGCGGCACACGGTAAGCGCAACAACTTATGTCCGCTTTGCCTTCTGCGGAGAGTTGGGCTTGCATCAGCTCGGCCGCGCCCTCGACCGCGGGATACTGCGTACGCTCTGGCTCAGTCCCGAGCAAGTGCGCTCGTGCGCCTCTTCGCACCGCAGCCCGCTGGTACTGCGCTGCATCGAGGACCATCTGGCAGGACGTCGCTACCCGCTCGACGTCCTGGTGCATTACGCGTGAATTGATCGGCTCACAATGGTACGCGCCAAGGCCATCGTGGGAATGTCCGGCGGGGTGGACTCCTCGGTAGCCGCCTGGCTGCTCAAGGAACAGGGGTTTGAGGTTGTCGGCCTGTTCATGAAGAACTGGGAAGACGACGACACCGACGAGTACTGCACCTCGCGGGAGGACCTGATCGATGCGGTTTCGGTCGCGGATCGCATCGGCATCGACATCGAGGCCGTCAACTTCTCCGCCGAGTACCGCGAGCGCGTTTTCGACAACTTCCTCGCCGAGTACCGCGCCGGGCGCACGCCAAACCCGGATGTACTGTGCAACGCGGAGATCAAGTTCAAGGCATTCCTCGATCATGCGTTGAGCCTGGGGGCCGATTGGATCGCGACCGGTCATTATGCCCGTATCCGGCGACGCGACAGCAGCGGGCCCGGGGCCGCAGGCTGCGAGCTTCTGAAGGCGGCCGACCCCGGCAAAGACCAGAGTTATTTCCTCTACCGCCTGAATCAGGCGCAGTTGTCCCGAACGCTGCTCCCTCTCGGCGATTGGCTTAAGCGCGACGTGCGTCGGCTGGCGCGGGAGCTTGGGCTCCCCAACCACGCCAAGCGCGACAGCACCGGCATATGCTTCATCGGTGAGCGGCCGTTTCGCGAATTTCTGATGCGCTACCTCCCAACCTCACCCGGACCAATGCAAACACCCGACGGGCACCTGGTCGGGACGCACGAGGGGCTCATGTACTACACCATTGGCCAGCGGCACGGTCTTCGTGTCGGAGGGCCGGGTGAACCCTGGTACGTGGTCGGGAAGGACCTCGAACGCAATCGCCTGCTGGTGGCGCAGGGCCACGAGCACCCTGCCCTGTTCAAGGACCATCTCCAGGGGACCTCAGCGTCATGGATCTCAGGCGTAATCCCGCGCACGGGACTGGTATATGGGGCCAAGACCCGCTACCGGCAGGCAGACTCGCGCTGCACCCTGGTGCGCGCGGACGACGACACTTGCGAGCTCAACTTCGAGGATCTGCAGCGCGCAATCACCCCCGGGCAATCCGTAGTACTGTACGAGGGGGAGACATGCCTAGGCGGCGGCATCATCTGCTGAAGTCGCCAGGTCGTTAAGCGACCGGAGGATCTCGGGGCTCCGTTGCCGCAAACGGTGCGCGCTTGAACAACTTTCCCGCATGCCGCTTGAGGTTCGGGTATTGCGCACGCCAGTCGAGACCAGCGAAGCGGAAATTCAGGTACCCGAGCGCGCAGCCGAGCGCTATGTCGGCCAGCGTGTAACTGTCGCCCGCGCACCAGGTCTTTTCCCCTAAGTCCTGGGATGCCGCCTTGAGTCCCTGGCTCACCTTTCGTCCCTGGCGCTCGACCCAATCGCGGCTCTGCTGTTCCGCCGGCCGGCGTGCCTCCAACACGCTCAGCACGGCGGCCTCCATGAGTCCGTCCGCCAATGCCTCCCAGCGCTTGACCTGGATTCGCTGCCGACCAGGCTCAGGGATGAGCCGCCCAACCGGGGAGACGGTGTCCAGATATTCGACGATGACGCTGGAGTCATAGATGTTGGCGCCGTCGTCGGTGATCAGTACCGGGATCTTCCCAAGCGGGTTGAAGTCGGACACACGTGACGCAGCATCGTTGGGGTTATCCACGACGAACTCGTACTCGATGCGCTTCTCGGCGAGCACGATGCGCGCCTTGCGTACGAACGGGCTCGCGTAGGAACCGATCAGCTTCATGTCCGGGGCAGCCTGGCTTGCGTGAGCGCGCGATTATACCACTCGCGTGTCGCATTTCCGCCCGCAAGCGACCGGCGGCGCGATGCTGGCATGCTAAAATTCCCTGCGCAGCACTGCGCGTCTACAGCGCGCGGTCAACGCAAGGCACCTCATGCCACTCACGCCTCTCAACGCACTTTCCCCCCTGGACGGACGCTATTTCGCGAAAGTCTCGCACTTGCGAGACACATTCAGCGAGCTCGCCCTGATCAGATTGCGCCTGCGCGTGGAGATCGAATGGCTCAAGGCTTTGTCGGCCGAGCCCGCTATCGCCGAGGTGCCCGCGTTCTCTCCAGACACGCTGGCGCGGCTCGATGCGGTGACGGCCGATTTCTCGGAAGCCGAGGGGCAACGGGTCAAGGACATCGAGGCCCGCACCAACCACGATGTCAAGGCGCTCGAGTACTGGCTCAAGCAACGGCTAAGCGACAGCAGTGAGGTACAGCAATCGGCCGGATTCATCCATTTCGCGTGCACCTCGGAGGACATTAACAATCTGTGCTACGCATTGATGGTTGAGGGCTCCCGCAGCAAGATCATGCTTCCTGCTCTGGACCGCGTGGTCGACAAGCTCGTCGCGCTGGCTCATGAGCTGGCTGACTTGCCGATGCTGTCGCGCACGCACGGCCAGGCGGCCACGCCCACGACACTCGGCAAGGAAATGGCCAACTTCGCCGCACGCCTGCGTCGTGTACGGATGCGCATAGCGAGCGTGCGCCTCAGCGGAAAGATTAACGGTGCAGTGGGCAACTACAACGCGCATGTGGCTGCCTATCCTGGCGTCGACTGGACCGGACTGACGCGGCGGCTCGTGGAACGGCTCGGTCTGGAGTTCAATGCGTACACGACGCAGATCGAGCCGCACGACAGCCTGGCCGAGTTGTTCGACGCCTATGCCGCGGCCAACACCGTCATCATCGACCTGGATCGCGACATGTGGGGCTATATTTCGCTCGGCTACTTCAAGCAGCGCGCCAGGTCCGGCGAGGTCGGCTCTTCCACCATGCCGCACAAGGTCAACCCGATCGACTTCGAGAACTCCGAGGGCAACGTAGGTATCGCCAACGCGCTGTTGCAGCACCTATCGGCCAAGCTGCCGGTATCGCGCTGGCAGCGCGACCTGTCGGACTCGACCGTCCTGCGCAACGTGGGCGTTGCCCTGGGCCACACGCTGCTCGCCTGGGATGCCTGCCTGAACGGCCTGTCGCAGGTCGAGCCAAACCCGGCGCGGCTGCGCGAGGACCTCGAGCAAGCATGGGAAGTCCTGGCTGAACCAATCCAGACCGTCATGCGGCGTTATGGCATCTCAGAGCCTTACGAGCAACTCAAGGCCCTGACCCGCGGCAAACGCGGCGTCACCCGGGACGTGCTGCACGCCTTCATCGGCGCGCTCGAGATCCCCGAAGGCGAGAAGCAGCGCTTGCTCGAGCTCACACCCTCCAGCTACGTTGGGCTGGCCGCACGCCTGGCTCGCGATGTCTAAATGAAGTCTTGAATCCGGCCGACTCGAACTCCATTTCTCCGGCTCGGAACGCAGGGGGCAGCATGTCAGCTTTTGCGCGAGAAATCACGAGCGCGGATTTTAATCAAGCGGTAATCGAAGGCTCCAGGCAGACGCCGGTCCTGGTCGACTTCTGGGCACCGTGGTGCGGGCCGTGCCGCGCGCTTACGCCGATTCTGGAACGGCTTGCGGACGAATACGACGGCAAGTTCATGCTGGTCAAAGTCAACTCCGACCAGAACCTGGACCTGGCGCAGCAATACGGCATCCGCAGCATCCCTAATGTCAAGGCTTTCGTCGACGGCCAGATGGTGGACGAATTCCTCGGCGCGCTGCCGGAGTCGGCGGTACGCGACTTCATTGACCGGCTGCTTCCCACCCCGGCAGAGCTCATGCGGCGCGACGCGACCATCCAAGCGGAGGCTGGCGACCGGGAGCGAGCGCTCGCGCTGCTCGACCGCGCCGCCGAGCTGGAAGCGAACAATATCCCCGTTCAAGCGGACCGCATCGAGCTGCTGCTCGACCTGGGGCGAATTCCTGAGGCTCGCGCCATAGCGTCACGGCTCGGCCCCTTCGCATCGCAAGAGGCACGTATGGGGCGGGCGCTCGCGCGGCTGCAGCTCGCCGACGTCGAAGCTGGGCAGAGCGATCCGACAGCCCTGGAGACGCGCGTGCGCAGCAACCCAGATGACCTTGAGACACGGCTGAGGCTGGCCAAGCTCTACGCGAGTCAAGAACGCTATGAGCCCGCGCTGGAGCAGCTGCTCGAGATTACCCGGCGGGACCGCGCCTTCGGCGATGACGCCGGCCGCAAGGGCATGCTGGCCATCTTCGACCTGCTGCAGGGACAAAGCGAGCTGGTGAGCCGCTACCGCAAATTGCTGGCTTCGGCCCTGCACTGAGCCCGCCCGTCGTGTCAGGATCGCTTGAGCTTGTGGCGCACGAGCTCAATGAGCGCAGGGGACATGGACAGCAAGATGATCCCAAAAATCACCAGGGTCAGATTGTTGTTCACGAACGGAACGTTTCCAAACAGGTATCCGGCGTAGACGATGAGCGCCACCCACAATACCGCTCCGATCACGTTGAACAGCAGAAAGCGCGGGTAGTTCATCGCACCGATGCCGGCCACGAACGGCGCATAGGTGCGCACGATCGGCACAAAGCGCGTGATGATGATGGTGCGTCCGCCGAAGCGCTCGAAGTAGCGGTGGGTGCGCTCCAGATAAGCCTTCTTGAACAACCATGAGTCCTGAGCCCGGAACACGCGCGGCCCGATCCAGCGCCCGATCGCGTAGTTGACCGAATTGCCGATCACCGCAGCGAGACTCAGCAGCACCACCAGCAGATGGGCGTTCATGGCGCCCACGCCCGCCAACGTTCCCACCACGAACAGCAGCGAATCCCCTGGCAGGAACGGCGTGATCACCAGACCCGTCTCGCTGAAGATGATCAGAAACAGGAGCAGGTAGATCCAGCCGCCGTAGTCCTGGGTGAGGACCAGCAGATGCTTGTCCAGGTGGACAAGCAAGTCAAAAGCACCGGTTAGAAAATCCACGCGCGGGCCGCTGACACTGCTTGCTGCGCGGCGTCAGACCACCGCTTCCTGCTTGGGCCTCTCGGGCTTGACCAGATCCTCGCGCGAGACTCCGAGCCACATGACGATCGGGCTTGCGACCAGCACCGACGAGTAGATGCCGAACAAGATGCCAATGGTCAGCGCAAGGGCAAAGTAGAACAAAGTGTCCCCGCCGAATAGCAGGATCGAGGTCACCATCAGCTGGGTACAGCCGTGGGTGATGATGGTGCGCGACATGGTTCGGGTGATCGCGTTGTTGATGATCTGCGGAACTGTCGCCTTGCGCAGCTTACGGAAGTTCTCGCGGATGCGATCGAATACGACGACCGATTCGTTCACAGAGTACCCGAGTACGGCCAGCACCGCGGCGAGCACCGGCAGCGAAAACTCCCACTGAAAGAAAGCGAAGAAGCCGAGGATGATCACCACGTCGTGCAGGTTGGCGATGATGGCCGCTACCCCGAACTTCCACTCGAAGCGCAGCCACAGGTAGAGCACGATCAGCGCCGACACCAGCATCAAGGCGAGCCCGCCGTTTTCCACCAGCTCCTTGCCGACCTGCGAGCCCACGAATTCGACACGCTGGCGCTCGACCGAAGGATCGTCCTGCTTGAGCGCGGAGAACACCTTCTCGCTCAGCTCCGAACCCGAGACATCGGCGCGCGCCGGCAGGCGCACCAGAGCAGACTCGGAACTGCCAAAGGTCTGCACCGTCGCGTCGGGTAGTCCGATGCGCGTCAGCGTCGTGCGCATCTTGTCCAAATCCACGGCGTGGGCGTAGCGCAGCTCCACCACCATGCCGCCGGTGAACTCGACGCCCAGGTGCAGTCCGCGCGTGATCAAGAAGAACACGGCCAGCAGGAACGTGATCGCCGAAATCACGTTGAACACCAGCGCGTGGCGCATGAACGGGATGTCTTTTTTGATGCGGAAAAATTCCATAATCTGTATGCGTAGTGACGAAGCGTTAGCCGCCGCGCACGTCAGGCGGGCTTTGCGGCGCGCCTATGCCAGTCCACGTTGCCGATAGGCAACCCCTCCAGCTTCTTGCGCGCACCGAACACCAAGTTCACGATCGACCGCGAGACCGCCACCGCACTAAACATGGATGTCAGTATCCCCAGGCAGTGGACGACGGCAAACCCGCGCACCGGTCCTGACCCGAGCAGAAACAGCGCCACACCTGCGCACAGACTGGTGATGTTCGAATCCAGAATGGTAGCCCAGGCGCGCTTGTAACCTTCGCTGATGGCCGCTTGCGGGGTGGTGCCGTTGCGCAGCTCTTCGCGAATGCGCTCATTGATGAGCACGTTGGCGTCGATGGCCATGCCCAGAGTCAGCGCGATGGCGGCGATGCCGGGCAACGTCAGCGTGGCCTGGAGCATGGACAGCAGCGCAACCAGCAGCATCAGGTTGACAGCGAGCGAGACCACCGATACGACGCCGAACAACATGTAGTAGACGATCATGAAAGCAGCGATCAGCGCAAAGCCCACCCACAAGGCGTGGAAGCCCTTGCGGATGTTATCGGCGCCGAGACTGGGCCCGACGGTGCGCTCTTCCACGATGTCCATAGGAGCCGCAAGCGCACCGGCACGCAGCAGCAGCGCCACGTCCCGCGCTTCAGTCGTGGTCATCCGCCCGCTGATCTGAACTCGCCCTCCCCCGATTTCCTGGCGGATGACCGGAGCTGTGACCACTTCGGCCTTGCCCTTTTCGACTAGCACCATGGCCATGCGTTTCCCCACGTTGTCACGCGTAACCTGTTGGAAGATCCGAGCCCCTTTCCCGTCCAGCGTAATGTGGACGGCCGGCTCTCCCGTCTGATTGTCGAAGCCAGGTTGGGCATCGGCGATGCTGTCGCCGGTAAGCACGACCTGCTTCTTGAGCAGCAGCGGCTGACCTTCGCGGTCATAGAGTAGCTCGTCGCCATACGGCACCTGGCCGGCGAGCGCGCTCTGCAGTGACTGCAGGTCCCTGTGCTCCTCGTCCACCATCCGCACCTCCAGGGTCGCGGTGCGCCCGAGGATCTCCTTGGCTCTGGCGGTGTCCTGCACGCCTGGGAGCTGCACGACGATGCGGTCGGCCCCGGCCTGTTGCACGATCGGCTCGGCGACGCCGAGCTCGTTCACGCGATTGCGCAGCGTAGTGAGGTTCTGCTGGATGGCGAAATCCTGAATGCGCTTCTGCGCGTCCAGCTTGAGGGTGCCAGCCAAAACGTATTCGCCCTCCCGCTCCGTGCGCACGAACTGAAGATCGGGATAGGCGCGCTCAGTGATATCCTGCGCCTTGTCCCGGTTGGACGCTTCGCGGAAGCGGATCACGACAGTGTTGCCCTCGCGGTTGATCCCACTGGCGCGGGCCTGCTCTTCGCCACGCAACGTGGTGCGGATGCCTGCCGCCGTGCTGTCGAGATATTTGGTAAGCGCACCCTTCATGTCCACCTGCAGCAGGAAATGCACACCGCCGCGCAGATCCAGACCCAGATACATAGGTTTGGCGCCGATCGCCGCCAGCCAGCCCGGGGAGTTGGAGAGCAGATTCAGCGCGACAACGTAGTTCTCACCCAATTCCTTCTGCAGCACGTCCTTGGCTTTGAGCTGCGTGTCAGCGTCCTTGAAGCGGACCTTGATGCCGGTGAGCTCGAGGAAGGCTTCCTCGAAAGGGATGTTCGCGCGCCTGAGCGCGTCTTCTGTGCTCTTGAGCGTGGCCTCGTCGACCTTCAGCGTGGGTTTGGCGGACGAGACTTGAACGGCAGCCGACTCGCCGTAGAAGTTTGGCAACGCGAACAGGAAGCCGACGACGAGGACGACCGCTATGAGGACGTTGAGCCAGAGCGGATAGCGGTTCAACATGAGATTGGCGCCAGCCGAGGGCGCTCTAGCCTGGGGGCAGAAGCAATTGCGCAGCCGGACTTCATCTTCGCGCCGTCAACCCGCACTTTTCAACGTACCCTTGGGCAGAAGCGTCTGGATCGAGGCCCTCTGCACCGTGATCTCCACGTTGGGCGCGATCTCCACGCTGACGTAGTTGTCGCTGACCTTGGTCAGCCGCCCGAGCACACCACCGCCGGTTATCACCTCGTCACCCTTGGCGAGCGACGCGATCATCTGCTTCTGTTCCTTCGCGCGCCGCATCTGAGGGCGCAGCAGCAGGAAGTAAAGCACCACGAACATCAAGATGAGCGGGAGCAGGCTCAGCATGTCCATTCCGCCCGTGCCGGACGGGGCGGTCTGCGCCAAGGCTTGGCTGATCAGCATGTCTCTCCTCCAGGGGCGTTGAGCGCCTGCGAGCGTTCGCTTGCGGGGTGCGCCCGAGCGGGCGCCAGGCCATCGGGAAAGGCGCGGATTTTAGCATTTTTGCACAGGCTCAAACCGCAACGGCCCGCAGGCGGCGCCTGAATTCACCCAGGTGCGCGCCCTCGATCGCTTGGCGCAGACCGGCCATGATTTCCTGGTAGTAGTGCAGGTTGTGGATGGTGTTGAGCCGCGCGCCGAGCATCTCGTTTACGCGCTGGAGGTAATGCAGGTACGCGCGGCTGAAATTGCGGCAGGTGTAGCACGCGCATGATTCGTCTACAGGTGCCGGGTCGCTGGCGTAGCGGCTGTTGCGCAGCTTGACAGTGCCATGACGCGTGAACAACCAGCCGTTTCGCGCATTGCGTGTCGGTAGAACACAGTCGAACAGATCGATGCCGGACTCCACGGCGTCGACGATGTCCTCAGGCGTGCCCACGCCCATCAGATAACGCGGCTGGGGCTCGGGTAGCTGCCGCGCCGTATGGCGCAGGATGC
>Ga0187773_10001269_pt1 | contig 10253 bp, 12 predicted proteins | sample 0216_BV02_MP05_1_FD_133133 | JGI IMG/M metagenome (GOLD analysis project Ga0187773, IMG submission 133133) | Tropical peat soil microbial communities from peatlands in Department of Meta, Colombia - 0216_BV02_MP05_10_MG | ecosystem: Environmental > Terrestrial > Soil > Wetlands > Peat | place...
CCCATAGCTCATTTGGCAGAGCAGACCCCTTATAAGGGTCAGGTGCCTGGTTCGATCCCAGGTGGGCCCAGAGGAGATCCGGGTGCCCGAGGAATCTCATATGAAAGATCAACTGGAGCACCTCATTCATCTTCAAGAGATTGACAACCGCCTGGGCATCTTGAAAAGCGAGACGGCCCGTATTCCTCAACGAGTCGAGGCTGTCCAAAAGTTGTTGGCCGATGCTCAGAAACACCTGGCTCAAAGCCACGCCGATTGGGAGGCCTGTAACCATCGAAAACGCGAAAAGGAACGGGACCTTGAAAGTTGCGAGGAACGGCTCTCAAAAACCCGTAATCGCCAAAGCGAGATCAAGACCAACAAAGAGTATCAGTTGCATCTCCAGGAGATTGAAACCCTCAAGGGAGAAAAAGGTCAGATCGAAGAAGAATTACTGACCTTGATGGAGCAGCTCGATGGTCACAAAGGAAAAGAGAATGAACTGGCTCAGACCGTCAAGGCCGCCGAGCAAAAATTCGAGTCGGAGCGAAAGCAACTTGAAAATCAGGCCGAGGCGTTGAAGACGGAGAGGGATGTCGTTGAGCAAGAACGGGAGGCGGTTATCCCGACGATTGATCCGAAGCTGTTGAAGATGTATCAGCAGATTAAAAGTCTTCACAAGGAGTTGGCCGTTGTTCCCATCCGACATGGAACCTGCGGCGGGTGCCATATGAACATCCCGCCCCAAAGGGTGGCCGAGGTGAAAGCCCGGCAACGTATCTTGACCTGTTCTCAGTGTCAGAGGATTCTCTATTGGACCGCTTCGATGGAACCGGCCCCCGTACCTAACTCGGCGAGCACTCCTGAAGCACCTGCTGCGTCGTCTTGAAATGCCATTTTGCCACTTTTTTTAAGGCCTCGACCGACCTTTCCTTGACCAATTTTACCGCCGCTTCCCGTACGGAATCCGATGCCCCCTTTGGAAGATCGATCCGATGTTCTTCCGACAGTCGTTTGAGGCGTTTTAAAAATTCCGCTCGTGCCAGGATGGAGGCCGCGGCTACGGCCGGATCTTCTTCCGCACGGGGACGCTGCTCCAGCACAATCTGGCGGCCTTTTTCCATCAGCGCGCTTTTGATCAACCGCGCGTCACCGAACTGATCGGCGATGGCCCGGGGAGATTCGGTCTCCGACAGTAGGTTTTCAAGCGTCCGGGCATGCGCCCATGCCAGCAACTTGTTCAAATTTCGCATCTTCTCGTATAGGGCATTATATCGTTCTGGTCCGATTGCCACGACCGCATGACGGCAGGCCTGTCGAATCCTCGGTTCCAATTCCAGGATGCGGTTGTCCGTCAACCGTTTGCTGTCTTTGACCCCCCATGCCACCAGCTGGGCCGAAAGTTCCGGATCGACTTGGACGCCGGCCACAACCAACGGCCCGAAATAATCCCCTTTTCCGGATTCATCCAGGCCGATCCACGATTCTTGAGTTGAAACCGGTTTCACTGTCGGATGGATATCGGATTGGACGGCAAGCGTCCGGAGATCGACTGTCGCCGGACATAGAACGCGAGGGCTGTGATCAACAGAAAGACGCTGAAGACCTGAGGAACGGGAAGAAGACCGCCGAACAGAAGGGAATCCCCGCGAAAGAATTCCAGAACGAACCGGGCTACCGCATAGACGACGGCATACGTCAAAAACAGTTGACCGTCAAACCGGGTTCTCTTTCGAAAGTTCCATAGAATCGTAAAGATGAGAATATCCGTGGCCATTTCGTAGAACTGGGTCGGGTGGAGCGGGATGTTGTGGGGGGCTTGGGCCGCAGGATTGGTGAAGGTGATGGCCCAAGGGAGGTTGGTCGGTTTTCCGTAACTGCAACCGTTCAGGGTGCAGGCCCCGCGACCGACGGCCTGTCCCAGCATGATCGAGGGGGTCAGGAGATCGGCGAAGCTCCAAAAGGCAAGTTGTCGTTTTCTACAGAACCAAATTCCGGCCAGCAATCCTCCCATGAGCCCGCCGTGCAATGCCATCCCGCCTCGCCAGATTGCCACGATATCGAGCGGATGGTGGACGAAATAGACCGGATTGGAAACCAGGACGTAGTAGAGACGAGCCCCTATAATGCCCGCGATCATGACATAAAAGAGGAGATCATAAATCAACTCCGGATCGTATCCTTTTCGACGGGCTTCGCGGGCGCCGAGGAATGTCCCGCTCAGAAAGGCCAGGGCAATCATCACACCATACCAGCGGATTTCCACATTCCCGAACTGGAGCAGGATCGGATGCATCTACTTTTCTTCTTCCTTTTCTTCCATCGGGCCGATTCGGACCGCGACAGTTCGTTCCTTGCCGTCGCGAATGGTCTTGAGATTGACCTCTTTCCCGATTGGCGTTTCCGCGACGATCAAGGGCAGCATTCGCATCTGGCTAATTTTTTTGCCGTCAAATTCGACAATGACATCCCCGCGTTGAAGTCCGGCCTTGAACGCGGGGCTGTTATCAAATACGTCCGAGATCAGCGCCCCGTTTTTATCCTTCAGGTGGAACGAGCGGGCGAGGTCTTCGTTCAATTCCTGGATCATGACGCCCAACCAACCCCGTTTGATTTTGCCGTATATTTCCAGCTGATCCAGAACCTTCTTCACTTGATTGATCGGGATCGCAAACCCGATTCCCTGACCGGAGGGATTGATCGCCGTGTTGATCCCAATCACCTCGCCCTTAATATTGAAGAGCGGACCGCCGCTGTTTCCGGGATTGATCGAGGCGTCTGTCTGGATATAATCATCGAATAGTCCATTGCCGATCGCACGCCCTTTTGCACTGACAATTCCCACCGTGACGGTCTGTTCCAAACCAAAGGGATTGCCGATGGCCACAACCCATTCTCCGACATCGAGTTGGTCCGAGTCTCCCAGCCGCGCGGTCGGAAGATTTTTTTGATTCGAAATTTTGATCAAGGCGAGATCGGTCTTTTCATCGCGACCAATCACCTTGGCCTCAAATTCGCGTTCATCGGATAAACGTACAATAATCTTGTCCGCTTTTTCAATCACATGGTTGTTGGTGAGAATCAATCCGTTTTTCTTGATGATGAATCCCGAACCGAGGCTCTGTCCTTTGAATTCCTTCGGAATGATGTTTCCGAAAAAATCCCCTAACGGCGGGTGATCCTCGGGCAACAAGCCTTCTCCAACCGAGGTCTTCTGCGTCGTGCTGATGTTGACGACGGCCGGTTTCTCTTTGCGGACAATGTCGGCAAAGGAAAAGATTTTCGGTTCTGACGGGAGCGGGAGCTGCTTTACGGAGTCCCCGGAGATCGCCGGTGAACACCATGCCAGCAGCGCAAGGGCAATACCGATGAAGCGGCTGATTCGGGTCTTCATGACGATTCACTGTCCAATGGACCAACCGATTCCGTATTGGGTCAGCCAGGCGTTTAGGATTCTTAGGGAATTGGTGAAGACCAGGACCCCGATCAGGATCAAGAAGAGGCCGCTGGCCAGAGAGACGATCCACATATAGTCTTTCATTTTCCGGTAAGAAGACAGAAATGAGTTCACGCTCATCGCGGTGATCAGGAGAGGAAGCCCCAGTCCGATCGAGTAGACCGCGAGAAGACGCACTCCATCTGCCACGGATTGAGACGTGCTCGCGAGCATGTAGACCGAACCCAAGATGGGCCCGACACAGGGGGTCCAAGCGGCGGCGAACGTGATCCCAATGAGGACGGAGCCAATCGCCCCGGCCGGCCGGCTCTGGAACCGGTATTGTTTGTAGGTCATCAGAAACGGAATCTTGACGGCACCGATCAAATATAATCCGAAGAGGATGATCAACAGTCCGCCGACCTTCCGGATCACGTTTTGGTAGAGAAGGAGAACCTGGCCGATTGCGGTGGCCGACGCCCCGAAGGCGATAAAGACGATCGAAAAGCCCAATATGAACAATAGAGAGTTCGTTAAGGTGACCCACCGAACTTGTCTGGACCCGCCGGTGTTCGTCAACTCCTCGAGGGAGAGTCCCGTGATGTAGGAGATATAGGCCGGAACCAACGGCAGAACGCACGGCGAGACGAAGGATAAGAATCCGGCCGTGAAGGCGAATATATAGGAAACGGTTTGAGGGGTTTCCAACATGGTTACTTGGTCTTTAGAAGTTTAACAATCAGATCCCGTGATTCCGGATTGCTCCAGTTGCGGCCGCCCACCACTCGATGCGTAATCACCCCGTTTTTGTCCACCAAAACGGTCGTTGGAACGGACTGAATCAGGTATTTATCATCGACCCGGAAATCCGTGTCGAGCAGGATCGGGTATGACAGACCGAGTTTTTGCACAAACGGTTGAACGGCGGGTGCTCCATCCATATCGCTCGAGATTGCAAGGATTTCGAAACCCTTATCCTTGAAATCATGATACAGGGTTTCCATGGACGGCATCTCGTCCCGGCAGGGACCGCACCAGGTAGCCCAGAAGTTGACCAAAACCACCTTGCCCTCCAGGCTGGCCATGCTGACTTCATCCCCGTGGAGATTGGTCAATCGGAAATTCGGCGCAAAATACCCGATTCTTGGGGCCTCTTCATTGGGAATAGCAGTTGCGCCGGAGGTATGAGAGTCCTGCTGACAACCTGAAAAAAGCAGCGCGAGCACGGCTGATATTACGACTGCGGAAGCGGATACTCTCATAAATTTTGTACCGAAAGTTTACAGAATTTTCGAGTCACGAGGCGAAAGAACAAGGCCGATTACCCGAGGGTCTTGACCCTTTTTGTAACGAATTCGAGCTTTTTTATTATACAATAGATCACGATGGAGGACAAGCAGGATGAGTGGATCAACCCTCAGAGCGCCGGAGGATTTCCTGCTCGAAGATTCTGAAGCGCTTTCTTAACAAACTCGGCGTCTTCCGTGCCTGGATTGAGATTCTGGAAAGCCTCTGTCCAGCTTCGATCCGTTAACTCGTATTGTTTCAGGCGCAAAAGGGCGACGCCTTTATACCAAAGCACGGTAGGATCCCTTGGCTCCTTGACCAAGGCCATTTCGAAGTGATCGAGGGCTTCCTGGGAACTTTTCAGGTCGTCGAGGGGTGCGGTTCGGAGTTGGATGAGCCCCAGAAAAAAATGGCCTTCGAAATTTCCGGGGTCCAGTTCAACGACCTTGCTCCAGGCCTTCTTGGCGTCCTCGATCCGCTGTAAGGTCATGTAGGAGCGCCCGGCCATGATCTGACCCTCAAGATCGTTCGGGTTGGTTTTCAGACGTTGCTCAAGCCTCGCAACCATTTCGGCTGGATCCGGCCTACCTTGAGATCCGGGAACGCTTTCGTTTTCCGCATACCGTCGCTGTGCTTCGAAGCCGATCTTTCCTTGGATATATTGATAGATGCCGGCGGCGCTTCCCACCACTATGAAACCGAGTATGATCGACCCGGCCCATTTCATGGGTTCGGAGAAGCGGGAGGTTGGCTTTAACTTTACCGATTTTAACGTTCGGTCTTGTTTGGAGAGCGAATCCAATTCGTCCAAGATTCGACCGAGCCGGCTTTCATCGATTGCTTTGAGCCGTTGATAATCGGATGAGGTCAGCCGATCTTGTGCGTGGTCGAGATCCAACTCGGCCAACGAGTTCAGGAGGGTCTGTCTTTCAATTTCAAGATCGATCCGCTCCTGGTCGATAGACGCGTCGAGGCCCATGGGAATGGGAGCGGCGTCCTTATTCCACAGAGGGTAAGCCAGGACGACAACGGCGGCGATAAGGATCATGCCGGCTGTGATGGTGAATACGAGCATAAATGGGGTCCCGGATCAGTCTTCCCGGGAATGCAACTCCTCTTCGATGCGTTTTCGGAGGCGATCATCGATCGGCGGAGGATCACCCTGTTTTGAAGCGGCGGTCTGTGCAACCCACCGGGACAGGGTCCGATAAAGAAGGGCCCCGCCGCCGGCCAACAGGACAAAGGGGCCGGCCCAAAGAATCCAGTTCATCCCGCTTTTCTGCGGCGTCAAGAGAATATAATCCCCGTAGCGGCTCAAGAAATAGGCCCGGACTTGATCGGGTGTTTCGCCTTTGAGCAGTCTTTCCTTGATGAGATCGCGCATCTGCTGCGCCAATTCCGCCTGGGATTCCCAGATGGATTCGTTTTGGCAGATGGTGCAGCGAAGCGTTTTGGCGACCTCACGCACTTGCAGATCGATCGGTTGCTCTTCGACCGTCGCCCCCAAGGCGACGGGGGTAAGGCTCGAGAACAGGAGACTCAGGGGGAGAATAAGGATGATCAGGGCTTTCTTCATGAACGAGAGATGGAACGTCCCTCCAGAAGCGGCTGAAGGATATCGTCGGTCAAATGGGTGTAGCCCGTATCCACGAGAGGGCCAACATATTTGTAGCGAATGATCCCTTGTTGGTCTATCACGAAGGTTTCCGGGACACCGTAGACGCCGTAGTCGATTGAGATCGTCCCCTTCAGGTCCCGGACATGGTCGAAGGTGCTGCCGTATTCCTGCAGGTATTTCTGGGCGTCCTCCAGACGATCCTGATAATTAATTCCAAGCATCACAAAATTAGGATTCGGACTAAATCGACGGTTGAGGGCCATCAGATTTTCATGTTCCGTCCGGCATTCCAGGCACCAAGACGCCCAGAAGTTGATTAGAATGACCTTGCCATGAAAACGATTTGTGGAAAGCATTTCTCCGGTGCGGACCTCCGGGCCGGAAAACGTGGCCGCTTGCGTGCCGATCAGGACGGTCGGAATGGCCCGGGGATCGCCCCAGAGTCCTTTATAAAAAAGGGCGAGGAGTCCCGCAATCGAAATGACCAAAATAATATGCCAGATTTTCATCCGGAGGCCTTTGTCCTGGGTCTGAAAATGTTGAGGAGGACGCCCAAACCCATGATGCCGCCGCCGATCCAGACGAGCAGAACGAGCGGGTTGATGAGCGCCCGAACCGTTACATGATCCGATCCGACCTCGGGCATGGTCAGAAAAATATGTCCCAGATGGATGGTGTACAGAGCGGCTTCCGTCGTTGGGGTCTCGGACACGGGATAGATCCTCTTCTGGGGTTTGAGGACCGTCAGTAGGCGGTCGCCCTTGTACACCTCGAAGAGACCTTCTTCTGCCGTCCAGTTGGCACCCGAGACTTCATGCAATCCGACCATCTTGATGGTGTAGTTTTTTAACTGGATGGTGTCACCGATGCGCATCGGGACTACCTTTTCAACCTGGTAAATCGTGGAGGCGATGATGCCGACCACCATGACCAGTACGCCAATATGGGTGATGAGGCCGGCGGAACGTCTCTGATTATTCGTGAAGGCCTGATAAAAGCCGAGCAGGTAATTGATCTCATGCCGCCGGGCCCAGAGGGCCGAGATTTTTGCGAAGTCCACAAAAATGGTCGTCGCGACAAAGGAGACGACCATGGCGCCGGCCATCCCGAAAACCGTTCGGATTCCAACCAGCCATGCGGCGGCGGTCGTTAGGACGGCCACGATGATCGGGAGCAGAAAGTTCTTTCTGAGGTTGTCCGACGAGGCCTTGCGCCAGGCAATAGTGGGTCCGATCCCCATCATCACCAACAAACCCAACGCCACCGGCATGAAGACGGCGTTGTAATAGGGGGGACCGACGCTGACCTTTGCCGTCTTGAGCGTCTCGACCAGAAGCGGGTAGAGCGTTCCCAAAAAAACCGTCGCGGCGGCCACAAGGAAAAAAAGATTGTTGAAAAGAAAGACAGATTCTTTGGAAAGAATCGAGTCCATTTCGATCTGGCTACGGAGCTTGCCCGATCGGACGATGAGGGTTCCGAAGCCCAACGACATCATGGTCGCCACAAAGACGAGGATGTATAGCCCTCGTCCAGGATCGGTTGCAAAGCTATGAACGGATGAGAGGACACCGCTGCGGACCAAAAAGGTGCCGATCAATGAGAGTGAGAAGGTGACAATAATCAAAAAAAGGTTCCAGACCTTGAACATTTTTCTTTTTTCTTGGACCATCACGGAGTGCAGAAAAGCAGTGCCGACCAGCCACGGCATGAAGGAGGCATTTTCAACCGGATCCCAGCCCCAGTAGCCACCCCAGCCCAGCTCATAATACGCCCAATACCCGCCCATGAGGATACCCGTTGTCAGAGCCATCCAGGCAAAGAGGGTCCAGCGTTGCGTCACCTTGATCCATTCCTCACCCAGCCGTCCGGAGAAGAGGGCCGCCATGGCAAAGGCGAAGGGGATCGAAAAGCCGACATATCCCAGGTAAAGCATCGGCGGGTGAACCACCATCGCCGGATCCTGAAGAAGTGGATTGAGATCCCGCCCATCCGGCGGGACCGGAAACAAACGTTCAAATGGATTGGAAAGAAAAACGATCATGGCCAGGAATCCGAACATGATCAAGGACTGAATCGACAAAAGGTACGGCATGATGACGGGTTGGGTTCTCCAATGCAGCCAAACCACGAGAGTGCTGTAGGCCGTCAGGATCCAGACCCAAAGCATCAAGGAACCTTCATGGCCTCCCCACAGGCCGGCCACTTTGTAGAAGACCGGGAGTTTACTGTTGGAGGTGGCCATCACGTATTTTACGGAGTAGTCGTTTGTCAGAAAGGAATAGATTAACGAGGCCATCCCGATCGATACGAAGAAGAAATTCAGCGTCACGGCCTGGCGGGCGATTCGAACCAAGTCAGGCCGGCCGGTCTTCAGTCCCACAATCGGACTGACCATGGCCAGGACCGAAAGAACCAACGCAAGCACGACGCAGAAATGACCTATTTCAATAAACATCCAGATTGCTTTCGCGTGTATCTTTTATTGTTGCAAGGTTTTCAGAAGATCCTTTTTGGGAAGCTGCACTCCAGCTCGTTTCATCTCGATGGGCATGTAGTCCTCGGAGTGTTTGGCCATGATCAGGTTGGAGTGAAACTGTTTTTGGGAATCCCAGTACCCTTCGACGACGGCCCCCTTGCCTTCTTTGAATAGATCGGGGGGAATCCCCTCAAACTCCACGGGGATCGTGGCCGCCCCGTCCGTTAATGTGAAATTCAGCTTCAGACTATTCGGCACGACCTGAAGACTTCCTTTAACGACCATCCCTCCCACCCGGATCTTCTTGCCGTAGTAGGCCGGTGAAAACGAAACCACTTCAGACGGCGTGAAAAAGTAGACTAAATTTTGCCCGAACTGGCCCAGTCCGAGATAAAGCAACCCGCCTGCAATCGCGATCACGCTGAAGATCAAACCGTATTTTTTCCCCTTACTCAAATTCACGGACCTCGGGTTCGTACAGCTTGGACTGCTTGATTTCATTATACAACAATCGAACTCGTCGTTCCATCATAAAAAGAAACAGGGCCAGCGGGACCATGACGAGATAAGCCGCGATAATAAACCCATAATTCGGAATCAGAGCAATGTCCTGAGCCACAAATCGTTGTGAGGCATCATCCCACCCTCCGACCAGAACCAGGGTCTTGAGTTCCCGAAGATTATCCGTGTCCTTTCCTTGATAGACGACGGGGATCCGTTGTCCGTTTTCAGTGATGGAAAAAAGGATCTGGGAGGTGGCGGTGTCCTTCCGAAGGCTTCCGGCGTCTACCATTCCCAGCATCCGAACGGGTCCGGGGGAATGATTTTTCAAGACCTCCTCCGGGGTTAGTGGCCGGACGTCGCGGTTGTATCGCTGTGTCCCAACAGCGACAATCCAGAGACCGACCAAAATCAATCCTCCCCAGCGGATATAAAATCCCTTCATCGTCCGGCTCTCATAAATGAACCTCCCCCAGCAGGCGCCCCTTTTTGGCCTCCAGGAGTTGCTTGAGGTAGAGCATCTGGGTCCGGACTCCCACCATATACGTTAATAATAAGTAAAAGCCCACCGACATGAAGATAAGCGGATAGAGCATGACGCCAGCGATCGCGATCCCGCGTTGTGAGATCGAAAGCGGCTGGTGAAGCGTGCGCCACCACTCCACCGAAAAATGAACGATGGGAAGATCGACGGCGCCAACAATCGCCAGGATGGCGGCGTAGCGCGCCTCCCGTTCTTTGTCTTCAACGAATGTTCGGAGCATGAGATATCCGATCAGGATCAGCAATAAAATGGTGAATGAAACCAGGCGCGCATCCCATGTCCACCAGGTGTTCCAAGTCGGTTTGCCCCAGACCGATCCGGTAAAGAGGGCCCCGGACGTAAAAAAGACGCCGACTCCCGCGGTGGCATGCGCCAGGTTGTCGATCAGTGGATCTCGTTTCCAGAGATACCA
>Ga0187773_10001270_pt1 | contig 10251 bp, 7 predicted proteins | sample 0216_BV02_MP05_1_FD_133133 | JGI IMG/M metagenome (GOLD analysis project Ga0187773, IMG submission 133133) | Tropical peat soil microbial communities from peatlands in Department of Meta, Colombia - 0216_BV02_MP05_10_MG | ecosystem: Environmental > Terrestrial > Soil > Wetlands > Peat | place...
CGCGCGGCGCTACCGCATCTTTCCCATCGCGCTCGACCGCCAGGGGAACAGGTTCATCGTCGCCCTCGCGGACACGAACAACATCGTGGCCGTCGACCAGCTGCGCACGCATCTCAAGGGCGACTTTGAGATCGAGCTCAGGCTCGCCGGCGATTCCGAGATCGAGCGCGCGATCGAGCACTACTACGGACACGAATTCTCGATCGACGGCATCCTGCAGGAAATCGAGACGGGCGAAGTCGATTACAGCTCGCTGACCGAGGAGGACGAGTACAGCCAGCCGGTGGTGCGGCTCATCTCGGCGCTGCTCGCCGATGCGGTCGAGCACGGCGCCTCGGACATCCACTTCGAGCCCGAGCAGAGCTTTCTGCGCATTCGCTATCGCATAGACGGCGTTTTGCGGCAGATCCGCTCACTGCACAAGACCTACTGGCCGGCCATGGCGGTGCGCCTCAAGGTGATGTCGAAGATGAATATCGCCGAGACCCGCGCCCCGCAGGACGGTCGCATATCGGCAACCATGGCCGGCAGGGTCATAGACTTCCGCGTCTCCAGCTTGCCGACCACGCACGGCGAGAACCTGGTGCTGCGCATCCTGGACCGTCAGAAAGGAATCGTGCCGCTGGACAAGCTCGGCCTCGAGGACTCGCAGCTTGAGCTGCTCAAGCGCATGATCGCGCGTCCGGAGGGCATCATTCTCGTGACCGGGCCTACCGGGAGCGGCAAGACGACGACGCTTTATTCGATCCTCAATCACGTCAACTCGGACGCGGTCAATATCATGACCCTGGAGGATCCGGTCGAGTATCCGCTGACGCTGATCCGCCAGACCTCGGTGTCGGAGGCGGCCAAGCTCGATTTCGCCAACGGCGTGCGCGCGATGATGCGCCAGGATCCGGACAAAATCCTCGTCGGTGAGGTACGCGACGCGGATACGGCCGAAATGGCGTTCCGCGCAGCGATGACTGGCCACCAGGTGTTCTCCACGCTGCATACCAACTCGGCGATCGGCGCCATCCCGCGACTTCTCGACATCGGCATCGTGCCCGACGTCATGACCGGGAACATCATCGGGGTCATCGCGCAACGCCTGGTGCGCAGGCTGTGCCGGACTTGTCGCCAGTCGTACTCGCCCGACGCAGGCGAGATACGCATGCTGGGCATGAAGGCGAGCGAGTCCGTGACCCTGTATCGCGCAGTCGGCTGCGAGCAGTGCGACTACCAGGGATTCCGCGGACGCACGGCCATCATCGAAATCCTCAAAATCGATGCGGCGATCGACGAACTGATCGCGCGGCGCGCCACGACGCGCGAGATCTTCGATGCGGCTCGCGCCAAGGGCTTCAGGACCCTGGCCGATGACGGCGTGCGCCTGGTGCGCGCCGGCGCGACAAGCCTCGAAGAGCTGATGCGCGTGGTGGATCTCACCGATCGGATGGGTTGAGCGCGGCCGAAGCGCCGCGCGGCGGGCATGCCTCTATACACCTACAAGGCGATTGACGGCGACGGCAAGAGCGTGCTCGGACGCATCGAGGCGGTGAACGTATTCGACCTCGAGCAGCGTCTCGCGCGCATGGGCCTGGACCTGGTAAACGGCGCGCCGGCGAGCAGTCGCTCGCGGATGATCGGCGGCATGCGCGTCAACCGCCCGGACCTGATCAATTTCTGCTTCCACCTCGAGCAGCTCACCACCGCCGGCGTACCGGTCGTCGAAGGCCTCGTGGATCTGCGCGAGAGCATGGACAACGCCCGCTTCCGCGAGGTGGTGTCCGGACTCGTCGAGGCGATCGAGGGGGGTCGCAGCCTGTCGCAGGCGCTGGCCGAGTATCCGGAGGTGTTCGGCAAGGTGTTCGTTAGCTTGGTGCGCTCGGGTGAGCAGACGGGGAAGCTCCCCGCCGTGCTCAAGAGCCTGACCGAGTCGCTCAAGTGGGAAGACGAGCTGGCGGCGCAGACGAAGAAGCTGCTCATGTACCCGGCGTTCGTCGGCTCGATCGTCTTGCTGGTCACCTTCTTTCTCATGATCTACCTGGTGCCGCAGATGACCGGGTTCATTCGCAACATGGGGCAGCAGATCCCGCTGCAGACGCGCATCCTGATCGACGTGTCGCAGTTCTTCGTCAATTTCTGGTGGGCCATCATCGCGGCCCCGTTCGTCGCCTGGTTCGGACTCAAGCTCGCCGCCAGGTCGTACCCGGCAGTCGAATATTCCATCGATCGCTACAAGATCTCCCTGCCGCTGGTCGGCCCGATCCTGCGCAAGATCATACTGTCGCGCTTCGCCTCCAGCTTTGCGATGATGTACGCCTCCGGGATCACGGTGCTCGACGCGATCCGCAGCTCCGAGGAAATCGTGGGCAACAAGCCTCTCGAAAACGCCTTGCGCACTGCGGGCCAGCAGATCGCCGAGGGCAAGAACCTTACCGCAGCATTCCAGGAAGCGGAGCTGTTCCCGCCGCTCGTTATTCGCATGCTCAAGATCGGCGAGAATACCGGCGGGCTCGATACGGCGCTATTGAACGTGAGCTACTTCTACAACCGCGAGGTGAAGGAGGGCATCGGGAAGCTGCAGGCGATGATCGAGCCGGCGCTCACGCTGGTGCTCGGCCTGATCCTCGGGTGGGTGATGCTGGCCGTGCTCGGGCCGGTGTACGACACCATCTCGAAGATGAAGTTCTAAACGGATATCGCACGCGATGTCGGCCAAGCGCATCCTGTACTTCACTTCGAGCGAACACTACGTATATCGCTGGTCGCGGCGAGCGCTCGATCTCGACGCGCGCTTCGAGGCCGACGAGGAGGGCCTTAACGCCTTCCGCGAGTTCATGCGCCACCAGAAGGGGGCGCTGTTCTATGTGGTCGCCGACCTCGCGGGAGAAGACTTTCACGAGGACCAGATACCTTATTTGCGCGGCGGCGATCGTCAAGCGGTAATCCAGCGGCGGCTCGCGCAACGCTACCGCGATACGCGCCTCGCGGCTGCTCTGCCGCTCGGCTACGTCACCGGCGAGAGACGGAACGAGCGCCTGTTGCTCGCCTCGTTCACCAATACCCAGCAGTTCACGCCCTGGCTCGACGCGCTGGTCGACTCCGAGGCCAAACTTGCCGGCGTGTATTCGGTGCCCCTGATCGCGCCCGCGCTGGCGGCGCGGCTCGGGGTGCGCAAGGGGCGCGCGTTCGTGGTCACCCAGAATGGCGCCGGCTTGCGTCAATGCTATGTCGAGGATGGTCGCCTGCGATTCTCGCGCCTGGAGCGAACAGGCAACATGGCGCCTGCCTCGCTCGCCGCGCTCGTGCGCTCCGAGATGGTGCGTCTGGCGCAATACCTTGGCGGACTGCGCGCGCTGCCGCGCGAAGGTCCGCCCATACAAGTGCTGGTGGTCGCCCCACCAGGCCAGCGTGCGGTCTTCGAGCAGACGCTCGTCTCGGACGCTCGGCTTGCGTTCCGCACGCTCGACGCGGACGAGGCGGCGCGCTCGGTCGGCGTTCGGCGCGCAGGCGACGCGCTCGCCGAGCGGCTGTACCTGCATCTCGTCGTCTCCAAGCCGCCGAAGGAGCAGTTCGCGCGCAGCGAGGAGCGCCGCGGCTTCCACATCTGGCAACTGCAGCGCGGCATCGCTGCAGCGGGCGTGCTCGGTTTCGCCGCATGCGCACTGTACGCCGGGGCCGGCTGGCTGGACGTGCTCTCGGTGCGCAATAGCATCGAGCTCCAGCAACGCCAGGCGCGCGCCGCATCCGAGCAGTACGAGCGCATCACGGCAGCGTTCCCGGTCACGCAGACCACCAGCGACAATCTCAAGGCGACCGTGGTCGAGTTCCGCAAGATTGCCGCCAGCAGCGGCAGTCCGGAAGCGTCGCTTGTGCACTTGTCAAAGGTGCTCGACCATTTCCCGCAAATCGAGCTCGATCGGCTGGTGTGGCGCATGGGCCTGCCGGTCGAGGGCGGTCGCGAGGCGCCGCCTGCGGGGGCGGCGCCCGCGGCGAACGCCGCGCCCGCGCGCGACCTCGAGGTTCTCGAGATCGGAGGCCGCGTGAACGCCACTCAACGCTCGGATTACCGCGGCATCACCGCCCAGGTGCAGCAGTTCGCCGACGCGCTCAGCGCCGGCGGCGCATACCGCGTCCTGCGCACCCAGCTGCCGTTCGACATCACCTCGCAGGGCACTCTCACCGGGGACATCGGCGGCTCCGAGGCGAGCGAGGCGCCGCGCTTCACCGTAGTGCTCGCCAGGGGTCCGAAATGAATTTCACGGCCGACGAAGCGCGCAAGCTGGCCCTGCCGCTACTCGCGTGTCTGCTGCTGATAGGCGGCGGCGCGGCGCTCATTGCCCAGGTGCGGTCGGTCCTCGCACGCGATAACCAGGAGCTCGCGGGAGCCAATCGCCAGCGTGCCGAAGCGAATCAGCGCCTCGCGCGCATCGCCGAGGAAGAGCGCGAGGTGAATGAGAAGCTCGCCCTTTACCGTCGACTCAAGGCGCTGCACATCATCGGTCCGGAGCGGCGTCTCGAATGGGCCGATACGATGGCGCACATCCGCACCAGCCGAGAGCTGCTCGATTTGCGCTACCAGGTGGAGCGCCAGCAGCTGCTCGTCTCGGTGCCGGGAAAGCCGGCGAACGTCGACTTCTACTCGAGCACGATGAAAGTCGACCTCGCGTTGCTGCACGAAGGTGATCTGCTCGGCTTCCTGAAGGACCTGCGCGACTCGGGCAACGCCTACTACTCGATCCGGCGCTGCGACATTTCACGCACCGGACAGGCTCCGACGGGAATCTCGATCGTGCCGCGCCTGCACGCGACCTGCGACATCGATCTCATAACCATTCTCGACCGGGCGGCGAAGGCATGATGCGCGTCGCCGGGACGCTGATCGCCATTGCGCTCGCCGCCTGCGCTGCGGCCGCGCAGGCGGAGGAGCTCGGACGGCTGTTCTTCACGCCCGAGCAGCGTGCGCAACTCGACGAGCGGCGGAAGGCGCACGTACCGGACAAGCCGGCCGCCGTGCTGATCGAGTCGCCGAGCACGCGTCTGGACGGTTACGTCAAGCGCGCGCACGGCAAGTCGACCCTGTTCGTCAATGGCGAGGCGATCCCGGAGGGCGTCGAGACCGAAGGAATGCGGGTCGTGCCCGACCGCGCGAGCACCGACCGCGCCACCATCTTCACAGGAGACGGAGGGCGACGCGTTCCGCTGAAGGTCGGCGAATCCCTCGACCGCGGAACCGGAGCCGTGCGCGACGTCGTCGACGGCGAGGTGCGGGTCGTGCGTCCGAAAGCTGGCGCCGGCCGCTGAGCCGGCCGGCCTTCCGTCGATGCAGTGGCGCGTCGGCAGAGCAGGCTGGCAACAAGGCGCGGCCCTGCTCGCGCTGCTCGCACTGGTCGTGCTGGCGGTCACGTGGTTCCTGCTTGCGGCGTTGCGCGACGGGGGCAACTACACGGCGCAGGCGCGGGCGCGCAACGCCGCGGTGATGCAGCGCGCCAAACAGGCTCTCGTCGGCTACATCGTTCGCCACGCAGCGCTGCAGGAAGAGAACAATCCGGGTCGCCTGCCCTGCCCCGAGGCGCGCGGCTTCATCGGCACCGTGAACGAAGGCATCGCGGCGGGCAGTTGCATGCTGCCCGCGCTCGGGCGCTTGCCCTGGCGCACGCTCGGTCTGGACCGCACGCTCGACGCCGCGGGGGAGCCGCTGTGGTACGCGGTGTCACCCGGCTGGGCCCTGCCCAGGCCGGGCGCCGAGCTGACAATCAACTCCGACACCGAGGGCGGACTCATGCTCGATGGGCGCTCGAACGCGGCGGTGGCGCTGATCATCGCCCCGGGACCGGCGCTCGCGGTGCCATCCGTCGCAGGCTGTGTCGCGCGCGTGCAGTCGCGTGGTGCCACGCCCCCGGATGCCCGTGACTACCTTGAGTGCGCCAACGTCGACGTTCCCGCCGATGCGCGCTTCGCGAGCAACGGCCCGCTCGGGGCGTTCAACGACCAGGTTCTGCCGGTAACCGCGGCCGACCTACTGCCCGGCCTCGAGGCGGCGATCAAAGTGCGCATCGAGCGCGACATCGTGCCCGCGCTCAGGCAGGTCTACACGGGTCAGGAATGGGGACTTCCCGCGGCTCACGTCGCCTTTCCCTATGCAGTTCCCTTCGCAGATCCAGGCGCGTCGGATTTTCGTGGAGCGGTAGGCGCCACCCAGGGACTGCTGCCCTTCAGCGCCTCGCAGGGCTGCGATGCGCGCGTCGACGCGCGCTGCATTCCCTCGCTCACCGGCTGGGATGCCCGGCGCGCGCCGGACGTCGCCCAGACCGGCGGCAGCGGGCGGCTGCGCGGCGCGCAGTGCGGATTCGACGCGAACGCGAGCGCCTGGTGCCGCGGAACCTACACCGGTGCGCTGCGGCTGCGACTCAGCGCGACCCAGCGGAGCGTCGCGCTGGCGCTGCGCAAATTCGACCCGCAGAAGGCGACGGTCTATTACTATTCGGCGACGGGCCGGGTGCCCGTGGCAGGTACGCTGAACGGACGGCTCGCGGCGGACGCTTCCGCGAGCGTCGAGCTGTCCGGCGACCTGCCCGACCTGGGCCGCGACACCGACTTCTACATGACCATGGGTCAAGACGTACTCGCCGACCATCCGCTGCTCGACCGCAACAATCCGGCGAGCGGATGGTTCGTACGCAACGAATGGTTTCGCCTCGTCTACTACGCCTTTGCCCCCCAGCTCGCGCCCGGGGGCGCAGGGCGATGCAGCGCCACCGAGCCCGTGACCTGCCTGCAGATCGAAGATCTCGAGCCGCGCGCCGCGCAGCGTGCGATCCTGATACTAACGGGCCGTAGCTTGCGCGGCGCGGCTCGGCCGAACGGATCGCTCGCGGACTACCTCGAGAGCGAGGAAAATCGCGACCAGGACGGCCGCTTCGTGCGGCACGTCGCGGGCGCGAAGTTCAACGACCGCCTTATCGTGCTCGACACCAACCCGTGAAAGCACGCAGCACCACCACGACACGCGCCCGACGCGGCTTCTCGCTGATCGAGGTCGCGGTCGTGCTCGCTATCGTCGGCCTGTTGCTCGGCAGCGCGATGTACACGCTCTCGGCGCAGCTCGAGCAGCGCGACGAGACGCGCACGGTGCGTTTCCTGGAGGAGGCGCGCGAGCTGCTGCTCGCGTTCGCCATCGTCAACGGCCGCTTGCCCTGCCCTGCACGCAACACCAGTGGCGGTGACGAGCTGCGTGACGACACGGGCGTGTGCCGGGACGCGGCAGGCAACGACGAGTATTACCGCGGGCTACTGCCGGCGCGCGCGCTCGGCCTGCAGGAGGTAGACGCCCAGGGCTTCGCACGGGATGCCTGGGGCAACCGCATCCGCTATGCGGTGGCGAAGTCGGTCACCGGCTGCGCGGCTGCTCCGCAGCTGCCGCATTTCACCTCGGCAGCGAACCTCAAGGCGAACGGCATCACCTGCCAGCCCGCGGATCTGCTGATCTGCAGGTCGGCCGCGGGTATCGGGCCGGCGAGTTGCGGTCCCGCGGGCAATTCGCTAACCAACCAGAACCTCGTGGTGGCGATATTGTTGTCGCCCGGCAAGAGCGCGGCCCTCGGGCGGACCGGCGGTCCGGACGAGGCGGCGAACGCGGATGGCGACGCGGTATTCGTCGTGCACCCGCCCGCGCCTGCCGGAGCCGCGGGCGGGGAATTCGACGACCGGCTGAACTGGATCACCGTCGGCGAGCTATACGGCCGGATGGTGGCCGCGGGGCTGTTGCCGTGACCGCCCGCGTGACGCCGTCGGTCCTGCTGCGGCGACTCGGCACCGCGGGCATGCTGCCGTCCGACCCTGAAGAGATCCGGCTGAAGAAGCAGGTGCTGCTGTTCTCCTGCGGGCTGATGATCGGTGGATCGGCAATCTGGCTCGGGCTTTACCATCTGCTCGGTCTGCGTCTCTCGGCCACCCTGCCGTTCAGCGTCGAGGTGATCTCGCTCGCCACGCTGCTCGTCTATCTGTGGACGCTCAACTTCAACTTCTTTCGCGTTGCGCAGCTGTCTTCATGGTTGTTCGTGCCCTTCGTGGTGCAATGGTCGATGGGCGATTTCGTGTCGGCGAGCGGCATGATTCTCTGGGCCCTGCTCGCCCCCGTCGGCGCGGCGCTGCTGCTCTCGGCGCGCGAGTCACTGCCCTGGATGGTCGCCTACGTGGTGCTTACAGTCGCCACCGGCTACGTGGACCACGAGCTGGCTGGCGCCGCGGGCTCGCGGCTGCAGGTGCCGGTGGGGACCAGCGTCGTGTTCTTCGCCCTGAATTTCGCCTCCGTGTGCGCGATGGTGTATTGGCTGCTGAGCTTCGCCTTTACGGAGCGCGAGCGCTCGCGCGCACGCCTGCAGGATGCGCACGCGCGCCTGCAGGAGGAGCAGGAGCGCTCCGAGCGCCTGCTGCTCAACATTCTGCCCGCGCCGATCGCCGAACGGCTGAAGAAATCGGAGGCCGCGATCGCCGACGGCTACGCCGACGTGACGGTGATGTTCGCCGACATCGTCAATTTCACGCGCCTTGCCGAAGACATGGCGCCGCGCCAGGTGTTTGCCCTGCTCAATCGCATGTTCTCGGAGTTCGACGCGCTCGCCGAGCGCTTCGGCCTGGAGAAGATCAAGACGATCGGCGACGCTTACATGGTCGCTGGCGGACTCAACCAGGGCAATGCCGAATACAGTGGGGCCATCGCGGAGCTGGCGCTCGAGATCCGCGACCTGGTGGCGCGCGAGTTCCAGGTCGACGGCAAGCCGCTTTCGCTGCGCATCGGCATCGGCAGCGGTCCGGTGGTGGCCGGGGTGGTCGGCAAGAAGAAGTTCATCTACGACCTGTGGGGCGATACCGTGAACATCGCCAGCCGCATAACGACCGAAGGCGTCCCCGGCATGATCCAGGTCGATCAGGCCACCTACAGGCGCCTGCGCGACAAGTACGACTTCCTAGAGCCGCAGACCATCTACCTCAAGGGCAAGGGCGACACGACCGTCTACCGCATGATCGGGCGGCTTGCCGCCAAGCAGCGCGAAGCGGTTTAGGGCGCGCCTGGCGGGCCGGCGAGCGCGAAGCACACCTCGCCGTCCCGATTGCTGCGCAGCGCGAGCTCGAAGCCCGCCGCCTGCGCCTGGCGCGCGGCCTGGTAAAGACCGATCCCCAGCCCCGCGCGCGAATCGACCGGCGCCTGAAACAGCTTGGGCGCAACTTCCGGCGGCACGGCGTGCCCGCTGTCGCACACCCTGAGCTCGATGCGGTCCGCGCCGCATTCGAGCGCCACCCGCACGCGCACGGTGTCGTCCTCGCGGCGCTTGGCCAGCGCGTTCTGCAGAAGGTTGTCGGCCACGCTGCCGAACAGCGTGCGCGGCACTTGCAGGCCCGCTCGCAGCCCGCGCGCCGCGAACTCGACCCCGTAGTCGCGATACTGGCGCGCGAGCGCCTCCCACCAGGCCTGGACCTCGGCCGGTTTCTCGCTGTCGGCCTGCGGCCGCTCGAGCTTCTCGAGCGTCTCGCCGAGGCGCTGGGCGACCGCCGGCAGCTGGCGGCGCACGAGCGCCTGCAGCTCCGGAGAATTCTCGTCCTGCTCGCGCGCGGCCACGGCGCACAGGACATTCAGCGATTGAAGCAGGTTCTTCACGTCGTGCGTCATGCGCGCGCCGGTCTCGTGCACCGCCTTGAGATAGCTCTGCTCCTGGAGCTTCTGCTCGCGCAGCTTTCCGATGTAGAACTCGGCGAGCAACTGGCCCAGCACATGCAGGTGCCAGTGCAGGGCCGGCCCCGTGCGGTAGCGGGAGTAAATCGTGAGCGAGAGGTCGCGATTGGCGAATTCCACCGCGTAGGGGCTCTTCGCGCCCGCTTCTCCGTTGCTGTGCGCGCCGCGCCAAGTGGCGCCCGCCACCCACTGAAGGCGCGCCAGCCCGGCAACCGCCTCGGCGAGGAAGCGCTCCGGACGGGTTTCGATCTGTGACAGTTCGGCAAGAAAGTACAGCCATTTCTCGATCGGCAGGCCGATCGAAAACAGATAGCGGGACACGAACACGCTCAGTCCCGTGAACCCGGTGCGCGGATCCCAGGCGAGCCCGATCACGAACACCATCGCGGCGATCAGGAACACGGTGTAGGTGAGCGCCGGGAGGTAGGCCATGCGGCCGAGCGTCATGAACGTGAAGCTGCCGAGCGTGACGATGCTCAGCACGAGCATGACGAACAGGCTGTAGAAGAAGTCGATCACCTGCGGGGAGTCGA
>Ga0187773_10001271_pt1 | contig 10250 bp, 8 predicted proteins | sample 0216_BV02_MP05_1_FD_133133 | JGI IMG/M metagenome (GOLD analysis project Ga0187773, IMG submission 133133) | Tropical peat soil microbial communities from peatlands in Department of Meta, Colombia - 0216_BV02_MP05_10_MG | ecosystem: Environmental > Terrestrial > Soil > Wetlands > Peat | place...
AGGCCGGAATCAGCGCCGATGATCATCTTAAAATACCCCGCAATGCCCAGCCGTTCAAGCAGTGGTCCGATAAATTCTATCGTCTTATTGCTGATCACTGCCATCGGCAACGCCTTAAAGTGCCCTAGCGCCTCCCGCACGGCGGGATAGAGTAAGGAATGGACGACGAGGTTACGGCGGTGGTGATCCTTGTAAACAGCCACAGCCTCTTCAATGCGCTCCGCTCTGCCGCCGAGAGAACGAATGAGCAGGACTTCGATCCCGTCACCTACATACTTCCTGACGGCATCCTGGGAAATGGGGGGCTTGCCAAGATGCGTGAGGGTGTGGTTCACTGAAGCGGTAATGTCCTCAAGGGTGTTCACCAACGTGCCGTCGAGATCAAATATGAGAAGTCCGATGGGTTGCATAGTAAATTTAAAAAGGCGCAATATGCGGATGCCTCAATTCTGAACAAACTTGAAGAATCAAAAAGGTGTGGCGGTTTCGACATTCATAGTATGAAAATCATTGCGAATGGAGGATAGAGACATGCTATTTTTAGATAGCCGTTATGCCCAGGTATCTCCTTGGATTATCCGAGGCAAACTGAAGCGCCCGCTCGGAAGGAACACCGAGTGAGATCAGGTTCTTCACGGCATCCTTAAGACTAATGCCGCTTCCCAGAAGGATCCCCCCTGCACCACGTATGGGTCCGTTCCCCCAGCCAAAGCCTTTAACCGAGTCTGAAATAAGGACGATCTTGTCCGGCGATTTCATGTCGAAGAGCATTTTGAGACTCTGCGGATGGAGGTGCGCCATGTCCGCGATGACTTCAACATAAACGTCCTCGTCCATAAGCCCAAACCCGGCAAGTCCGGGTTCACGGTGATGGAACCCCCGCATGGCGTTGAATACATGGGTTATGCCCGTGGCCCCAGCGCGTTTTCCCTCCTCTGCCTGCTCGAACGTGGCGTCGCTGTGGCCCATGTGCACGAGGAAACCCATTTCCCTGCATACCTCGATCACCCGAAGCGCCCCGGGCAGCTCAGGGGCGATGGTAACAATCTTGATGATGTCCTCAAAATCCTCAACGAGACGGGTCAGCATTTCCACAGACGGCTCGGCAAAGCTCTGTCCGTCTAGAGACCCTGCCCTCTCCGGATTCAGGAAAGGACCTTCCAGATGAACTCCCATGATCCGGGCCCCCTCCCGCTGTGCTGCCACGGCGCGCTGCACCGCGGCCATATTATCGCGCATCGATTCGATGGAGCCTGGATAAATGGTCGGAAGCATGGCGGACGTGCCGCGCTCTCCGTGGATGTTCGCCATCTGGAGGATATCGTCCTGCCTCCTCGTGCGCGTATCATATGTGGCCGCTCCGTGTACATGAACATCAATGAGGAACCGCTTGTTACCGCTAACATATGCCATGACGGACTCCGATGTCTACGCTGCTAATAAACGATGCAGAAACTGCGTGACGGCGAGACTATTGAAGCGTATCCAACAACTAGTTGCCGCTTCCTTCTATCAGAACCTGTCTGACTAAGTTATTTTCCCGCGCCGCGAGAAAAACTCGCTCAGAGCCAGCCGCACCACTGCCCCGCGGTCCCACGACTGCTTTAACTCCTTACTAATCTCCGCGGCGACCTCATCCAGGGCATCAAGATGCTCATCCTCAAGTAGAAGCGTGACCTCCACCAGGCCGTGATGTTCATGCCCCTCGTGCCCGTGTTCGTGATGCTGGTGCGAATGATCGTGTCTGTCACTCATGGGACCCCTCCCGATGTATATCACTATAGAACGCGCGGCGCATTGAGAACAGCGCATGCAACATGGGGGTGCTCGCTGCTCAGAATAGCATCTTCATCACGACCGGCATCGTAAAGAACAATGCCACTGTTGATACGGTGATGCACATAGCGGCAAGTGGCACATCAAGGTCGAACTCATCCGCGATCACGAGCGACAGGACCATCACCGGCATCGCCCCCTCGATGGTTATCGCTTTGAGGGCCTCACCGTTTACGCCAAGCCACGAGCCCACCCACCAGGCAAGGATCGGGGCCGCGCCCAGTTTGAGGGCGAGCGCTGGAATTGCGATTGGCAGGCGCCTCAGGTCACTGAAATCAAGGGCAAGCCCGACCGTAAATGTCATGATGGGGATAACGGTCTTACCCATAAGCCCTGCTGTTTCCAGTACGATCTTCGGAACCGTGATGCCACCAGCGTGGACAGCTATGCCGGCGGCTACGCCCCAAAGCGGCGGGAGCCTGAGTACACGACTAATAGCCGCAGCGAACGAGACCTGGCCACCGCTGCCGTACTGCGCAGCAATGAAGACGCCGATCGTCAGAAGGATGGGCGTGGTCGCGAGCAGGTCATAGAGAATCGCAACATAGCCATGCTGCGCGCCGAGCATCTCGGTGATGACCGGCAGGCCGAGATAAGTCACGTTGCCGAAGGCCGTGGCGAGAATCATGACCCCGAATGAGGGGTGGGATATATTCTTAAACCATGGGAGCAATTTGTAGACTGCAAATCCCGCTGCGATCCCCGTAACGGTGACAATGGCCGCTGTCAGCGGAACCGAGACAAAGCTCCTGTCGACATCAGCTCCTGCAACGAGCGTGAATGCAAGCGGTGGCAGGAAAAAATGCAGGACCGCAGCGCTCAGAGCATGCCGCGCCCGCTGCCGGTCAATGCCTCCGGGGTTGAAAAACCTCCAGATATATCCCGCAACTATGATCAGGCCGAATGAGTACAGGACCCTGTTTATACGGCGCTCCTTTTATTTACATTATATCAACACATAGTAGGACGTCAAACCATGAAACGATGTTTTATTTTACTCATTTTTGTTAAAAGATACCAGCAAATGTTTCATATGGAGAATCCGGAAAAAAGATACATCTTTGACAATCTCCTGCAACTTGCTTATAATATTTTTGTTTTGCAGGAATCGGCATTAACGAGTTACAAAATTCACAGGGCGGAGGTGCAGGCATGATGCAGGGGTGGATTGGATTGGTCGGTGCACTTATCATGGCGGGCGGACTTGGAGGAATTTTCTATCTTATCCTAAAGCAGAATATGACAATCGGGACCAAAACGATACAGTTCCTTGCAATAGCTTTCATCCTCCCGCTCGTCCTCGTTCTCGGCATTATGAATATCCTCGGCAGAGAGACCATCGGAACAATCATCGGCACCGTTGTCGGGTACGTCCTTTCGGGGATTGGAAAAGAGTAGGGCACCCTATCGTGTCGCGCGTGATACGTGCTTCGGCAGACACTATGCGGTCTGCCGTTCTTTTATACGCTTCTGACGCAGTCGCTGGAGTAAATCAATCCTTTAACAACGGTTCCCCCGCCCGTCATGCTTAAAAAAGTGGTAACATATAGACATAATGTTTTCAGCAGATTCTACATTACGGTTCAGCATTGAACGGGGGTTCAGCGAGTCTCACTATGTTCTTTGCCCAGTCTGCTGGAACTCAGGCATCAGGATTATACTCTGGGAAGATGGCTCGGAGGATGTTTCTGAGTGCGCAACCTGCAGGCGGAGGGACAGGATGATGGGTGAGTCCCAGGCGCAGGAGCAATCATAGAATAATTCACATATTTTTGTCCAGCACCTCCTTCGGGATGAAGGGGATGGTTAGCATGCCCGGGATCGTCATGAGGCACACGATAATAAAAAACATCTTGTAGCCCACGGCTTGCTGAACGTACCCGCTGATGAATCCCGGGAGCATCATGCCAAGCGCCATAATACCCGTCGATATGGCATAGTGCGATGTTTTATATTTGCCGTTTGCCGAATACATAAGATAGACCGTAAACACGGTAAAACCGACTCCATAGCCGAACTGCTCAAGCGCCACGAGCGGATAGATGAGATCACTGCTGGGCTGTGCATAGGCCATGTAGACAAAAAAAAGGTCGGGGATATGCATGGATAGCACCATAGGCCAGATGCACCGCTTGAACCCAAACCTTGATATTAGCCACCCCCCCAGGACCCCTCCGATGACGAGCGAGAGAATTCCCACCGTCCCGTAGACCAGCCCCACCTGCTTCGTCGTCAGTTCCAGCCCTCCGGCGCTCTTCGGATCGAGCAAAAAGGGAGAAACCAGTTTGATGAGCATGGCCTCGCCCAGTCGGTAGAGCAGTATGAAGGCAAGCATAACCCCGATTTTCCTCTGGACGAAGTACGACCGGATGACCTCGCCGAAGGAAGCATGATCAGTTGTCTCTTGTGCTGAACGCCTCCTGTCGGCAGCCGGGACAGGGAGTGCGACCGTATGGTACACAAAGGCCAGTGCGAATATAAGCGCTGAGATGGAGATAACCTCGGTCCAGCTCATGGCGATGTTTCTGGTGGACGCCTCAAGCATACCGGCCAGGTATACGAGCACACCGGAACCGAAGATCATCGCCAGCCGGTAGAAAGCGGCCCTGATCCCGACGAACAGCGCCTGTTCCTTTTCGGTGAGCGCGAGCATATAAAATCCATCGGTAGAGATGTCGTAGGTCGCTGAAATGAACGCTCCGATTAATAGCGCCGACAGGGATAGGGGGAAAAAGACGTCTGTTTTGAGCGAGAACGCGAGGAAAAACATGCACACGCTCATGGCGAGCTGCATGGATAGGATCCAAGTCCTCTTGGTCGAATAGATGTCCACGAGTGGGCCCCAGAACATCTTGATTACCCACGGCAGGTAGAGGAAGCTGGTCCAGAACGCAATGTCGGCGTTGTCAATCCCCATCCGCTTGTACAGGATGACCGACACCGTGTTGATGATGACGTAGGGCAGGCCTTCGGCAAAATAGAGCGTTGGCAGGAATATCCATGGATTTCTGGACGCCGCAGGCGATTGTATCATGCGGGTAAGACTATCAGATTGACGGTCAAACATCCAGAAAAAAATAAGGCAGTGCGATGTTCCTGCCTTGCAGATCAATATCAAGATTCATCAATTTCTTTTTCATTGCGGGGAGGATCAGGTCGTTTGATCTTAGGACCTGAAAAAATGAGATGGCGGAGTTTATAGCGAGCGACCAACCCGGGATTCCCTTTGGCCGGGGACATTGTTCCTCTCTTACTTCCCTTCCTCCTTCACCAGATCGAGCGTCTTTTTGGCGTCCGGTATCAGGGCACTGTCAGGATACTGTTTCATGAACTCTGCGAGTTCCTTGATTGCACCCGTTCGGTCTCCCTTTTCCACTGCATTGATTGCCAATTTGAAATTCGCGAGCTCCTCTTCTGTCACCGCTTCGTCGTCCTTTTTCCCTTTCCAATAGAGCTTGAGCTGGGAGTCATCCTTCGCGCCGTGACCCCCGGCAACCACTATGCTCAACGGGACTGATTTCCTCGGCACGATCTGCTCAAGCTTCTTCTGAAGCCCCTTCAGCCACTCCGAGATGCTGGGGCCAGCCTTTCTTTCCTGCTCCTGCGCAAGAGCCGTGGTGACAGATAAACAAAAAAGAATGGCGAAAATAACTATCTTCCTCAATATGACGCCTCCTTATCTGAATTGCGGAGTGCGGAATGAAGATTGAACCTGAAATCGTAGTACTGTTTAATTTTTTTACTTGTAATTCCTGATCAACGATCCGAAGTGATCTATTTCACGGCTCCCAAGCTCACCGCAAGGTCTCTGTACTGATGCACCACCCGTGGGTCGAGAGCAAGTGCCTTCCTGAACCAGTAGTTCGCATCTTCCTTCTTGCCCATCTGTAAAAAGACGCGGGACAGGTTCACCATGACCCCCGGGTCCGTCCCGGAAATTTTGAGCGCCGCCTCGTATGCCTGGCGCGCATCGTCCAGCCTGCCTTGCAGGTAGTTGATGTTTCCGACGTTGTTGAGGGCTGCGGCGTTGTCCTTGTCAACAGCAAGCATTTTCTGGAACTGCTCGAGCGCTTCGGCATAGAAGCCGTTCTCGCCGTATGCTATGCCAAGTTGGCTCAGCGCGTTCAGATCGGTCGGATTTTTCTTGAGTGATTCGGTAAGTGACTCCGAAAGATTGGCGAGCCGCTGCGCAGCGAGTGCCTGAAGCTCTCCCTTGTATTTTACCTCGATCTCCTCGCTCGAGACCTTGGTCGCCTTTCCATCCGCGGGTGGCAGTGTTACTGGCTTGAACTGCTCCCATGCCTTATGGATGCTGATTATCTCGGTCTTTCCCTTTGCCGACCAGTCGCGGTACTCTTCGGCGCCTTTCTGCCATGCCCGCGTGAATGATGAGCCAACCATGGTCATCTCAAGCGGTATCCAGGCGGTTCCCTGGTACAGGACCAGAAGTTCGTCGGGGAACCCGAGCAAACTCCTCTCTTTCGCGGCAATCCCGGTATTGAACATGACGAAGATATGACCCGGTACGTCCACGAGGGCAGTTTCGATCCCAATGTTTTCCTGGGTGGCGGCGAACATCATCGAAAGATCGTCGCAGTCCCCGCTCTTTCTCGTGAGCACGTCGCGTGGATACTGGGTGTAATCTACGATTGCGGTGTTTTCGGAAAATTCCTGGAACGGCGTCGGGTCCACGATATAGGAGACTCCAAGGACGCCGAGGGCATCAAAGATGGCCCGCGCATACACGATCAACTTGGGCAGAGTGGGATACGTGCCCACATACGGCTGGATCACCTCCCTGGTGAAATCCGTCACGACCGGGTCTTTGGCCGTCACGAACGAACCTACTTTTGCCTTCTGGTCCCATCGTATCGCACGGCGTTCGTACAGCGTTACAGGAAAGCTCCGCGTCACGGTCTTGGGTTCTCCCGCTACATAATAAGTGAGCGCGATCTCGCTCTGAAGAGAGGTGTTCTCGGTCACGTCGAGTATCTTGTAATTAAAGACCGGTTTGAGCTGCAGCTCTAAACGCTGTTTCGGCGCGATCTCCGCGATATCGATCTCCTCGGGAAAATCCATGAAACTCTTAATGGCAAAGCCAAGCTTCACCTTGGTATAGGTCTGGTCGGTATTATTCGTGATCACGACCTTCCCCAAAGGGTGCGATTCGTAATACTTATACGCGGCCGCAAAGATCTCGTTGATCTCGATTCGGCTGATCTCAATTGGCGGTTCAGAGAGGGGCGCCTCCAGCGTCGAGGCGACAACCACGTCGCTCGGGTGGCTCTCGGCCCCTTCTTTCCCCACTGCCGTGACCTGATAGTAGAAGCGCATTTCGTCGGGGAGCGGGCTGTCCACAAATACAGTCCTTTCTGTCCTGATCACGAGATCGAAATCCGTTTTCAAATCCTTCGTACGGTATACGCGGTAATGGCTCACGAATGGCTCGGCGTTTGGGAGCCAGGAGAGCGTAATTTCCTTCTCCGACGGCTCTATGTGCACCTTTTTCGGTTGTGCGGGAACAAGCTTTGGCGTCACAGCAACGACGGATTCGGACGCCGCACTCTCATTGCCTTCTTTCGCTTTGCTCGCTACGCGGTAAAGAAAGGTACGATTGCTCGGGAGGTTCCTGTCGATATAGAACGGTTCCGATGGTGTTCCAATGAGCTTGAACTCACTGGATGGTGAGTCGGCGCGGTATACTTTATAATGCTCAAGGAATGTCTCGGTGTTCGCCCGCCAGGTCAGCTGGATTTCGTTCGCCCTCGCCTGCACTGTAAGGCCCTGGGGCACCGCCGGAGAATGGCGGAGCGAAAAGACCTGCACCCTGCCGTTGCCGCGGTCTCCCACATAGAGCCTGATGCCCGCCTCCATGGCCAGCCCCTGGGGCGACCGGAACTCCCCAGGCCACCTGCCTTCGCTTCCAAACTTTCTCAGAAATTTTCCACGGTTATCGAACACCTGGACGCGCGCATTGCCCGCATCGAGGACAAAGAGCTCCCCGTCCGGAGAAACAATGATGTCCGAAGGCGCGTTGAATTCGCCGTCCTGTTTTCCGGTCTTGCCCATTTCCCATACGAGAGTGCCGTTGCTATCGTATTTTGAGATACGGTCGTTTCCGCGGTCTGCTACGTAAACAAACTCCGAGCCATCCAATGCTAAACTTACGGGCTCACTGAATTGCCCGCGGTGCTTCCCCCCTTTTCCGAAGGTGCCGAGGAACATTCCTTTGGCACTGAATACCTGCACTCGTTTATTGCCTGTGTCGACAACATAGATGGTGCCTTTGGAGCTGATTGCAACACCCGATGGCGAGCGGAATTCCCCTTCGCCCGAACCCGATTTCCCGATCACGTGGAGCAGACTACCCTGGGAACTGAATTTCTGCAGTCTGTCATTACCGGTATCGGCTACCCAGAAATTTCCTGCTCCATCCACCGTCAATCCACGAGGGTTCTTGAGCAGTGCGGGATCGCTGCCGCGGGAGCCGATTGTGCGGCCACCGTGAACTCCGGCAGCGGTAATCGAATCGCCTACGAGGGCCCATACCCGCTTATCCGCAGCAAGGGCGTTCACCTCGCCCGGTATGTCCTTCGCGAGTTCAACCGTCGGCAACGGGGATGCCGGCGCGAGCGGCTGGTCGTCACCATGCTCACATGCGAATATTTGGAGCGTGCTCTTCCCGGCATCGAGCAGGAAGATTTTGCCGTCAGGATCGATGTCTATCCCAGAGGCATCTCGGAACTGGCCTGGGCCGTCACCTTCGGAACCCAGAGAGCCAAGCAACCTGCCCTCAGCATTAAATTTCTTAAGCTTATAGTTTCCCGTGTCTACCACGAAGATGCTTCCACGGTTGTCCACGGCGAATCCCTGCGGTTTATTAAATCCTTCGGTACCCTTGCCCCGGGAGCCGAACTTATGGAGCTGCGCTCCTGCAGGGTCGAATATGCGGACATTATTGTCGTCGGCATCAAGCACATAGACCCTGTTCTGCACATCCAACGCCACCGCCACCGGCGACTTCATCTCGTCCTTTTTGGTCCTCATCGCGATCTGTCCGATGAAGATCCCGTCGTAAGTGAGTAATTGCACACGGCTGTTTCCCGTATCGGCGACACACAGGAGCCCCCGGCGAACGGCAATTCCCAAAGGACTGTTGAATTCCCGAGGTCCGCTGCCCTTGCCGCCAATGCTCCTGACCCATTTACCCTTGGCATCAAACACCTGTATCCGGCCGTTGCCCGTATCCGAGACATACACTTTGCCTTGTTCATCAACAGCGATGCCTGCAGGCGATTTGAACTGCCCAAGCTTATCACCCTTCAGGCCCCACGTGAGCACTATCTTGCCGCTCATATCAAGCACAACAACCCGGTGAGCGTCGGTATCGGCGATATAAATTTTCCCCTCGGAAAGGGCCATTGCTCTGGGTGAGTTCAACAGATGTTCTTTGGCTTTTTTACCCGAATCACCGATTTCTCGAACGAACTCGATCTGCTGGTAGGCGGATGCCGTCGATGCGATCAAGAACACCACCATGAAAATAAGTGGGCCGAGATGGCCACGTGTTGCCATGAATATCATCCTCCGAACTTGCCAGTGATATGAGGATAAGAGACAAAACAGGGTATCAACCCATAGCACAAAAAATCGCCGTTACGAATAAATAAATGAAGGCCAAAATCAGTTCATAGTTTTTACATGATAATAAAGTATAGCATACCTTGTCACGCAAGCCATCTAAATCATTAGTAAACAGTTTTTTGTTGTTAATGCTTTCGCCGTGATTCACCCTACGGTCAGCGGTTTGACTTTTTTGCTCTCTTTATGATATGGTTTAGAAAATTTCTCTAACTTAATTCAAGGCAAAACGCATGCTAACAAAAAACTCGGCACTCATCTTTGTAGCGATCATGCTTCTTCTCTCGATAGGTGTCCCGAAGAGTCTGCTGGCGGCAACGGTCACCCTGAACGTTCCACACGATTTTTCAACTATTCAGGCAGCAATAGACAACGCGGCGAGTCTGGCTTCGACAAATACCGGTACCACGTACTCGGTGCTTGTTGAACCGGGGACCTATCCCGGCGGAATTGTGTTAAGAAGCGGCATTTCCATTGCAGGCAGGGAAACCGCAAGGACGATCATCAGTGGAGGAGGATCCGGGACTGCGGTGACTGCGGATAGCATAACCGGCATAGTAACGATAAGCAATTTTACGATTACAACCGCTACAACAGGGATTCAGGTTACCGGGAATTCGACACTCAAAATCACGAATAACGTTTTCACGGTAGGAACCAGCGGTACTGCCGTTCACATTCAGGGTTCTCCCAATGTAGCTGTCATTAACAATACATTTTATCAAAACGGCACGGCTGTCACACGAGATTCGGATGCAATACTAATTGTCAAC
>Ga0187773_10001272_pt1 | contig 10249 bp, 8 predicted proteins | sample 0216_BV02_MP05_1_FD_133133 | JGI IMG/M metagenome (GOLD analysis project Ga0187773, IMG submission 133133) | Tropical peat soil microbial communities from peatlands in Department of Meta, Colombia - 0216_BV02_MP05_10_MG | ecosystem: Environmental > Terrestrial > Soil > Wetlands > Peat | place...
AGGTCGACAACGCGCTGGTGCGGGTGACGGAGTGGCGCTTCGCGCCCGGGGCGCATACCGGGCACCACCGTCACGAGTACGCTTACGTCGTGGTGCCGCTCACCACCGGGTCGCTGGTGGCGACCGGTGCGACCGGGGAGACCACCAGCGCCCTGCGCGTAGGCGAGCCCTACTACCGGGATGCCGGCGTCGAGCACGACGTGCACAACGCCAACACCTTCGAGTTCGCCTTCGTCGAGATCGAGCTGAAGACCGCCCGCGGCTAACCGTCGGCCGGGCCGCGCGCGCCGTCGACGAGTGAGCGGAGCACCTCGATGATCGCGGAGTTGTCGCGGTCGCCCAGGCCGGCGGCCACGCCGGCCACGAGCAGCTGCCGGTGGAGCGCGGTGGCCATCAGCGGGGCCCCGGCCGCGTGGCCCACCTCGAGCATCAGCTCCACGTCCTTGAGGTGCTGCGCGAGCTTGCCCTCCGGCTCGAACCGTCCCTCGAGCATGCGCTCGCCCTTGATGTCCATCGCCCGCGAGTAGGCGCCGCTGCCCTTGAGGACCGCGAGTAGCGCCGATCCGTCGAGCCCCTGGCGTAGCCCGAGGAGCAGCCCCTCGGCCAGCGCCAGGCGGTTGAGGCCGAGCACCAGGTTGATGACCAGCTTCGCGCGCGCCCCTGAGCCGGACGGCCCGACGTGATGGGCGCGGTCGGTGATCGCGCCCAGGATCGGGCGGCAGCGGGCGAAGACCGCCGGATCGCCGCCCACCACGACCGGGGCCTCGCGGCGACGCGCCTGCCCGCTCGATCCACCCACCGGGGCGTCGAGCATCGCGATCCCGCGCCCGGCCAGCTCGGCGGCGAGCGCCGCGGACGCGTCGGGGTGGATGGTGCTGCAGTCGATCACGACGGTGCCGGGTCCGGCCGCCTCGAGCGCGCCGCGAGGGCCGAGCAGCACCTCGCGGACGAGGTCGGCGGTCATCAGGCAGGTCATCACCGTGGCGGCGCCCCGGGCCGCCTCCGCCGGGGAGCCCGCGGGCACCCCGCCACGCTCGGCGTGCTGACGCATGCGCTCGGGCGCGACGTCGTGGCCACGCACCGTGAAGCCGGCCTCGATCAGGTTCTCGGCGAGGGCCGATCCGAGCAGGCCCATGCCGATCAGCCCGATCACCTCGGCCAGATCGCGCTCCCGTCGTGCCGCTTGCACCGGCTCATCGGTCGACTACTATAGGGCTCGCGATGAGCGAGATCCAGCACCGCCACGTCGAGACCAACGGCATCCGCATGCACGTGGCCGAGCAGGGGAGCGGGCCGCTCGTGGTGCTGTGCCATGGGTTCCCGGAGTCGTGGTACTCCTGGCGCCACCAGATCCGGGCGCTGGCCGCGGCGGGCTACCACGTCGTCGCGCCCGACATGCGGGGCTACGGCGGGACCGACGCGCCCGCCGAGGTGGACCGCTACACGGTGCTTCATCTCGTCGGCGACCTCGTGGGGCTCCTCGACGCCCTCGAGGCGGAGTCCGCGGTGGTCGCGGGCCACGACTGGGGCGCTCCGGTCGCCTGGCTCGCCGGCCTCCTGCGCCCGGATCGGTTCCGCGCGGTGATCGCGCTCAGCGTGCCATTCCGGCCGCGCGGTACGATCCGGCCCACGACCGCGATGCCCCGGACCGACGACGCGGTCTTCTATCAGCTGTACTTCCAGGAGCCCGGCGTCGCCGAGGCCGAGCTGGGTCGTGATCCGCGCGCCTCCATCCGGCGGCTCCTGTACTCCGGCTCCGGCGACGGTCGGGCCGCCCGCGCGAGCCTCGGTGACCCCGGGATGGTCGGCATGGTCCCGCGGAGCGGCGGGATGCTGACGCATACCGCCGATCCGACCACGCTGCCGGCCTGGCTGACCGATGCCGATGTCGACTTCTACGCGGCGGAGTTCGCGCGGACCGGCTTCCGGGGCGGGCTCAACTGGTACCGCAACATCGATCGGAACTGGGAGCTGCTGGCCCCGTACGCGGGGGCTCGGGTCATGGTGCCCGCGCTCTACGTCGCGGGCGACCAGGACCTGGTGGTTCGCTTCCGTGGCATGGACCAGCTGATCCCTGCGCTGGCCCGGTTCGTCCCGAACCTTCGCAAGACGATCATGCTGCCGGGCTGCGGGCACTGGACGCAGCAGGAGCGCCCCGCCGAGGTCAACGCGGCGATGATCGAGTTCCTGTCCGGCCTTACCGGCGAAACCCGTAGATGAGGAAGAGCCACCAGCGCTTGAGGCGCTCCAGCACCCAGTCGGTCGGCCGGTCCTGCACGTAGTAGGTCAGCATGAGGGAGTTCCGCTCACCGTCCCCGGGGCCGGTGCGCATGACGCTGTGCCAGCTCTCGTGGTAGATGACGGGGAAGGCGTAGCCGGTCGCGGGCCGGAAGGCCAGCCGCGTCGTGCGCTGCGCGGCGTCGCCGTCGCGTCCCTCGTGCAGGACCGTTCCCAGGTGCGCCTGCGACTCGTCCGCGGGAAGGTAGAACTGGACGTTGATCGCCTTGCTCACCGAGTCACCGTGGATGCCGATCCGGTAGCCCGGAAAGTCGCGGAGCAGCATGGGGACCGGGAAGAAGGAGAGCCGGTCGATGCTGCGCCCGAAGCGGCGCTCGAGGGCGGCGCGGAACTTTCGCTTGAAGACGTCCTGCAGCCGGGGGGACCGGAGGGCGCGCGAGACCTCGAGCCAGACGGCGCGCTGGCCCGCTGGCAGGAAGAGGAGGTACTCGGGGAACAGGTAGAACTTCCGTCGTGCGCTGTGCCCGTCCGCCTGCATCGCGTCCTTGTGGCTGAGCTCGCGGTAGTGGCGCAGATCGGGGAGATTCGCGAGCAGCCGGGCGTAGGTGGCCGCGTCGAAGGCGCGCTCGAGGTAGACGTGCGGAAAGGGCGCGGGGTCGAGCGGGCAGGCTTCGACCCGCTCGGCCAGATCGAGGGACGACGACACGGCTGATCCGATCACGACATTCCTCCCAACCGAGAGTATACGCAGCCGCGGTCGGCGTCGGCAGGTTTCTGGCACCGGGCCGGCTGCGCCGGCGGTCCGGGTCGCTTAGGCGCGGACGCTCACCGCGGTCATCGCCGGCGCGACCTCCTCGGCGAAGAGCCGCATGGATCTCAGCGCGAGCCCTGTGTGCAATCCCGGCAGCGCCATCAGCAGGAGCACGTGCTGGTAGCCGGTGGCGTCGAGATACTTCTGGAGACCGTCCCGCACCTCGGCGGGCGTCCCGATCAGGGCCCAGCCATCCCCGAGATAATCGCGGAAGGCCCGCAGCTTCAGCAGCGAGCGATCGAACGAGGCGGGCACGGTGCCGCCGGTGGCGTCGGAGCGCAGCACCGACATCTTCTGCTGGTAGCCCATGAACGGGGGCTCCGCGGCCCGCATCGCCTCGTCGTGGTCGGGCGCGATGTGTACCACGCGCATGCCCCACGCCTGTCGCTCGAGCGCGTCGATCTCGGGCTCGGACCGACCCGCCGCGCGCGAGGCCTCCCGGTAGACGCGGTGGCGCCGCTGCAGCTCGGGGATCGGCACGAAGAACGAGGACAAGGTGGGCAGGCCCAGGCGCGCCGCGGAGAGCACGCTGTCCTCGCTGTTGGCGGCGATGTAGAGCGGGGGATGGGGCCGCTGGACGGGTCGCGGGCGGACGTGCAGGCGCTCGGCCGAGTGGAAGCGCCCGGTGAAATCGAAGGGCGCGCCGCTCCAGGACCGCTGCATCAGCGCGATGCCCTCCTCCACACGGGCCCGGCTGTCGTCGCGCTCGGACTGGAAGGTCTGGTAGTCCTGCAGGGTGCCGCCGCGGCCGACGCCGACGTCGAGCCGGCCGCCGCTCACCACGTCGAGCACCGCGAGCTGCTCCGCGAGGTCGACCGGATGGTGCAGCGGCAGAAGGCTCACTCCCATGCCGAGCCGGAGCGTGGTGGTGCGCGCGGCCACGTAGGACGCGAGCACGGTGGGCGCCGGGCAGAGGCCGTAGTCGTTGAAGTGGTGCTCGGCGATCCACACCGAGGAGTAGCCGAGGGCCTCGGCGGCGAGCATCTGCTCGAGGCCCGATTCGTAGACCGCGGCCTCGCTCCACTGCTCGTCGCGCTGCATGAGGTAAAACAGCCCGAAGTCCATCAGGGCGCCGATGGTACCGCTCTTCGGTCCCGTCCCGCAACGGCCCGCCGCGGCCGGATCAGGGTGTGCCCGGGGCCGGCGGCGGCATCGCACGCAGGACGTCGGGCTCGAGCGCGCGGCGCGGAGCGCCCGGCCCGAAGCGCAACTCGAAATCGCGGCGGAGCATCTCCCGGTGCCGCAGGGCGGTCGGGTGGCGGAGGCCCGAATAGACGTAGACGACCTCCGTGAACTCGTCGGGCGTGGCGATCGCGCGGGCGAGGCGGCGCCAGGTCTCCGGGTCGGCCCAGCGCGGGTCGAGTCCCAGCAGCCAGGCCCGCGCGTCCTGGCCGGACGCGGGGCGCCCGGCGAGCGCGGCCGCCAGGAGCGGGGCGATCAGGGGCTCGCCGGCCATCGCGTCCGCCACGTGCCTGCTAGCTTCGAGCTGCCCAGCGCGCGCCAGGCCGGCGGCGAGGTCCCGGTACAGCGCGGCCGGCGGCGGCGCCTGCCCATCCCAGCGCCCGAGGTCCGGACGTAGCTCCCGGAAGGGCTCGAGCCGCCCCCAGCGCTCCGCGTCGCTCCAGCCCACGGTGTTGTCCCACGCCATCACGAAGGCGAGGGCGTCGCCGGCGACGTCGGCGACTATCTCGCCGCGCACCTCCTCGTCGAACACCTCCGGGTCGCACGGATGGTTGTGCGCGGCGCACCAGCCGGGCGTGTAGATCGCCCGCATCCGGGCCACGTGCGCGGCGCGCGCCGGACCGTCGGGCCGGGGCGGATACAGCGTGAGCTCGCTCGGGCCGCGCGGATCGAACAGGGCCAGCCCCACCGGGTGCACTGCCGCGAAGTGGACCTGGTTGCGCTGATAGACGAGCCGCCCGTCGGCGAGCACCGTGACCGGCCATCCCGCCAGGACGGCCCGGACCGTGAGGTCGGACCCCAGCACCATCGTGCACTCCGCGGAGGGGTTGATGTGGGCACGCAGGAGAAAGCCCGCGGGGAATCGCTCGATCGCGAGCCCGGAGCGGCAGTGCTCGATCGGCAGCGCGTCCGGCCCGCCGCCGGGCGGCGGCCCGGCCAGCCGGGCGATCGTCCACTCTCCGGAGGCGCGATCGAAGCGCGCGGCGCGCAGCACCGCCGTCTGCCGATCATCGACGATCGAGACCACGAGCACCTCCCGCGCGTCGTCGAGGACCTGGGGGGCGATCAGCGGCCGGTCCCCGGCCCGCGCTGGACCCGGCGGGGGAATCCCGCGCGCCCGCGCGAGGTCGTCGAGGGTCTCCGCCCGGGCGGCGGGTGCGAGCAGCACGCTCACCGCGAGCGCCGGCGCGAGAAATCGCCGCATCTCGCGATTCTACCGTGGAGCGGCTCTTGACTTTGCCGGTGCGGTTGGGCATAGTCCCGGCACTCAGCGCCGGTGTAATGACGCATCGGCCGAGTTCGCCAGGGGTTCTTTCCTTCACGGCACGTGAGAAGGAGAGCCGCGATGCACGACGACCGCCCCGGCCCGCTCACCTCCCGGCTCGACCGCCGTCGGTTCCTCGCCCGTGCAGGATGGACTGGCCTCGGCGCCACCGCGCTCGTCGCTGGATCCCCCGGACGTCGGGTGGCGGCCCTGACCGCTTCCCCGTACCCGGACTGGATCCCGGCGAGCACCAAGCCGCCGAAGCGGGGCGGGACCCTGACCCGCGCCTCCTCGTGGGATCCGCCGGTGATCGATCCGCGGCTGACCCAGTCCATCGGGCTCCACCAGTTCGCGGTGCTGGTCGGTAACCGGCTGGTGCGCTACGCGTTCGCGGACGAGGCGAGCGGGCCGACCGATCTCACCCTCAAGGGCGATCTGGCCGAGTCGTGGCAGCCGAATCCCGATCACCGGGTGTGGACTTTCAAGCTGCGCCAGGGCGTGAAGTGGCAGAACGTTCCGCCCCTGAACGGGCGCGAGTTCGTGGCCGCCGACGTGAAATACTGCTTCGAGGCCTACGCGAAGGAGGGGGCGCAGTCCTTCACCTTCCAGGAGATCGAGGCCATCGAGACGCCGGACAAGTACACGGTCCGCATCCACCTCAAGACCCCCAACGTGCTGTTCCCGCAGAACGTGGCAGAGCCGATCACCATCTTGTTCGCTCGCGAGGTCCTCGAGCAGGACGGTGATCTCAAGAAGCGCCTCATCGGCACCGGGCCGTACATCCTCAAGGAGCACACCCGCAAGGTGCGGGTGGTGCTGACCCGCAACCCCGATTACTTCGAGAAGGGCCGCCCGTACTTCGACGAGTACGTCATCCTGTCGACGCCGGACGCGGCGACCCGGATGGCCGCCTTCCGGACCGGCCAGAGCGACATCATCTGGCTCGCCAGCCCGTCGGAGGTGGAGACGATCCGGAAGACCAACGCCAGCGCGGTTGTGCAGTCGTACCACAACACCCTGACCCCATTCGGGGTCGCCCTCGCCCAGGACAAGCCTCCGTTCAGCGACGTGCGCGTGCGGCGCGCGGTCTCGATGGCCATCGATCGCCAGAAGCAGGCCGACACCCTCTTCGAGGGACACGGGATCATCGGCTGGGGCGTCCCCTACATCTACTACCAGGACAAGGCGCCCACGCTGGCGGACCTCGGCCCGTGGTGGCAGTACCGGCCCGCGGAGGCCAAGAAGCTCCTCGCCGAGGCCGGGCACCCGAACGGCTTCGAGACCACGCTGTTCTACTACGAGTACTTCCCGCAGATGACCTCGCAGGTCCAGCTCGTGCAGCAGGATCTCAAGCGCAACCTCAACATCAACGTCAAGATCACCAAGCTCGACTACACGACCTACTACGGCCGCTACGCCGAGAGCAAGTGGGACGGCATGTCCTGGGGGTTCCAGTCGGGGCATGCGGTCGGCCTCGACGAGCGCACGTACCAGTACATGCACTCGAAGTCGACCAAGAACTTCTTCCGGGTCAACGATCCGGTCGTCGACGAGCTGACCACGAAGCTGCGACAGACCCCGAGCCTGGCCGACCAGCGGGCGATCACCAAGAAGATCGTCGATCGCGAATTCGATCAGGTCCTCCGGATGTGGATGCCCTACGACAACGGCTTTCTGGTCTTCCAGCCGCACCTGCGGAACTGGGCGGCCCTGGCACTGCGGCGGACCGATGGCTACGGAGCCTCGGCGATCTCGCGGGTCTGGGGGGACAAGTAGGGGGAGCCGAGTCGAGGCGAGTCCGTGTACAAGTACACGCTCCGCCGGCTCATGCTGGCGGTCCCGGTGCTCCTGCTCTCGTCGCTGATCGTGTTCGGCCTGATGCGGGTGATGCCGGGCGACGCGCTCACCGCGCTGATGGGCGAGTCCGGCAACATCGGCGAGCGCGAGCTGGCCAAGATCCGTCACGACCTCCGCCTCGATCTGCCCTACTACCAGCAGTACCTGCTGTGGCTCTGGCAGCTGGTCAGCCTGCACCCCGGCGACTCGATCTTCACCGGCGAGCCGATCGTGGTCAGCCTGGGCAAGGCGATCCCGGTGACCCTCGAGCTCGCCGCGCTCGCGATGGTGCTCGGGCTGGTGATCGCGGTGCCGATCGGCGTGGTGTCGGCCACGCGGCAGGACACGCCCTCGGACTACGTGGGGCGCGTGGTGGCGGTCTCGGGCCTCTCGCTGCCCGACTTCTGGCTCGGCACCCTCGTGATCACCTTCGCGGCGATCTGGTTCCACTGGATCCCGGCCATCGGCTACGTGAGCTTCTGGGAATCGCCGCTGCGCAACCTCCAGCAGTTCCTGCTGCCGGCGGCGGTGCTCGGCTTTCGCCTCTCCGCGGCGACGATGCGCATGACGCGCTCGACGGTGCTCGAGGTGCTGCGCGAGGACTACGTGCGTACCGCGTGGGCCAAGGGCCTCGAGAGGCGCATCGTGGTCTACAAGCACGCGCTCAAGAACGCGCTGATCCCGGTGGTCACGATCGTGGGGGGCCAGCTCGGCGTGCTCCTGGCCGGCACCGTGGTGGTCGAGACCATCTTTGCCCTGCCCGGGATGGGCCGGCTCACCGTGGAGGCGATCCTCTTTCGCGACTATCCGGTGGTGCAGACCAACGTGATGCTGGTGGCCGCGACCCTGGTCACCCTGAACCTCCTGGTCGATCTGACCTACGCGTGGCTCGACCCGCGTATCCGTTACCGCTAAGCCGGAGCCACCGATGGCCACGGTGACCGCGCGCGCCGTCAATTTCGAGGTCGAGTCGACCACCGAGATCAGCCGGCTGCGCGCCCTCTGGACCACGGTCCGGCGCAAGCCGCTCGGCGCCGCGTCGGTGGCGCTCATCACGCTGCTGGTGCTGACCGCGATCTTCGCCGACGTGCTGGCGCCGTACGATCCCCTCGCGGCCCAGCCCGAGATCCGGCTGGCCGCGCCGAGTTGGGAGCACCCGTTCGGCACCGACGACATCGGGCGCGACGTGCTCAGTCGCGTCATCCACGGCAGCCGCATCTCGCTCTGGGTGGGGCTGCTCGCGGTGGGCATCGGCACCGTCGCGGGCATGCTGATCGGGCTGCTCTCCGGCTACTGCGAGGGGCGGACCGACCTGGTCCTGCAGCGGGTGATGGACGGCATCCAGGCGATTCCCGGGCTGGTCCTGGCGCTCGCGATCGTCTCGGTGCTGCGGCCCAGCACGACCAACGCGATGATCGCGATCGCCATCGTGATCATCCCCGGCAACTCGCGCATCGTCCGCGGCGCGGTTCTGTCCGCCAAGCAGAACCGCTACGTGGAGGCCGCGCAGGCCATCGGCTGCCGCCACCCGCGCATCATCCTGACGCACATCCTGCCCAACGTGACCGCGCCGATCCTGGTGATCGCCTCGATCTGGCTGGGCAACGCGATCCTGATCGAGGCGACCCTGTCGTTCCTCGGCGTCGGCACCCAGCCGCCCACCCCGTCGTGGGGCCTCATGCTCAGCAGCACCGGGCGTGCGTTCATGGAGCAGGCCCCGTGGCTCGCCCTCTTCCCCGGCCTCGCGATCAGCCTGGCCGTCCTGGGGTTCAACCTGTTCGGGGACACGCTGCGGGACGCGTGGGACCCGAAGCTGCGTCGGAGCTAGGGGCCGGAGCTTCCCGCCACCACGATCTCGCGCCCTCCCGCCCTGTGGGTGGCGAGCGGTCGCCAGCGCGACGACGCGGCCGTGGCCAGGGTGTCCCAGTTCCCGCGCGACGTGATCAGGATCTGGCCCGGCTTCGAGCTCGCGAGCAGGTTCAGGGCCTCCCGCGGAGTCCCGATCTCGACGACGGGCCGGCGGAGGTAGAAGTCGTACGGGAGCGGCAGGTCCGGATACCCGACCACGGCCTCACCCGGCGCCAGGTGGGCCGTCGCGGCGGCGACGAGCGGGCGCACGTCGTAGTCACGCGCCTGGCGAGCCGGGTAGGTGATGCCGGAGAGCACCAGGGCCACGGTGAGCGAGAGGGCCACCGTCGCGGTGACGGCCCTCCAGGCCCCGCGCCGGGCGAGCAGCAGCGCGACCACCGCGCCCAGGATGAGGACCGCAGCGTCGATGCCGCGCTCCCACCTCGCCTCGGGGAAGAGCACGGTGTCCTCACCCGAGCCCAGGTCGAGCGGATTGACGAGGACCAGCACCGCCGTCGCGACGGCATAGACCGCCGCGAGCGCGACTGCTACCTGGAGGGGTCGGCTCCGCGGTGCGCGATCGCGGGCCAGGAACTCTCCGGTGAGCAGGGCGAGGAGGGGATAGACGGGGATCGGGTAGTGAGAGCGCACCTTGCCGGACATCACGAAGAGCACCCAGATGGTCGCCGTCCACAGCAGCACGCGGCGTCGGCCGTCGTCGGGGGCCCGCCACCACCACCAGGGGGCGGCCACCAGGAAGATGGACCAGGGCAGGAAGGTGCCGAGCGTGCGCGCGAAGCCTTCCAGCCGGGCGCGCAGAGTGCCTTCGAACACCCAGGCCGCGTATTCTCCGCGGAGCACGTTTGACTGGAAGGCGCCGTGAGACCAGAGGTAGTACGGCACGATCCAGGGTAGCGCGCACGCGATCAGGATCAGCGCTCCGAGGCCGGGTCGCAGCCGCACGAGCCCGCGGGGGCCGTCGGAGCCCACGACCGTGATCGCGGCCGCGATCAGCCCGGCGTAGCCGGCCGGTCCCTTCGACGCGACCGCGAGCGCGACACAGATGTAGA
>Ga0187773_10001273_pt1 | contig 10238 bp, 6 predicted proteins | sample 0216_BV02_MP05_1_FD_133133 | JGI IMG/M metagenome (GOLD analysis project Ga0187773, IMG submission 133133) | Tropical peat soil microbial communities from peatlands in Department of Meta, Colombia - 0216_BV02_MP05_10_MG | ecosystem: Environmental > Terrestrial > Soil > Wetlands > Peat | place...
CCGAGACCTGGGTGTACCCGATCGATCGAGCAAGCTCAGCCACCCGCTTTTCGTGCTGCGGATAGCGATACCCGTGCATGAACACGATAGCGATCGACCGGTAGCCCTCGGCGTACACGTCCTCCAGATCCCGGCGGGTCGCCTCGGGATCGAGCGCAAGCAGCACCTCGCCGTGCGCGCCGATGCGCTCGTCCACCTCGACGACTCTCGAATACAGCAGCTCGGGCAGCACGATGTGCCGGTCGAAGATGCGCGGGCGGTTCTGGTACGCGATGCGCAGCGCGTCCCGAAATCCGCGCGTGATGAAAAGCGCCGTGCGCTCGCCCTTACGCTCGAGGAGCGCGTTCGTCGCGACGGTCGTCCCCATCTTCACGCAATCGATCTGGTCCGCAGGGATCGGCGCGTTTCGCTTCACGCCCAGCAGCCGCCGGATCCCCTCGACCGCCGCGTCGGCATAGGCGCCGGGACTTTCCGAAAGCAGTTTCAGCGTTGCGATGCGGCCGTCGGGCGGCCGCGCGACGACGTCGGTGAAGGTGCCGCCGCGGTCGATCCAGAATTGCCAGCGAGGGGACATCAGAGCCTGCCGATGCGCATGACGGCGATCACTTTGCCACACAAGCGAGGTCGCGCTCAATTGCGTTGACGCCTCGCGGCGCAGTCGGTACGCTCGCCGCACCATGGAGCGGGTCGACGCAGTTGTCATCGGCGCAGGCGTGGTCGGCCTCGCGTGCGCAAGAGCGCTCGCCCTCGCCGGCCGCGAGGTGATCGTGCTCGAAGCCGAGGCCGCGGTCGGCACGCACACCAGTTCCCGCAACAGCGAAGTCATCCATGCCGGGATCTACTACGCTCCCGGCTCGCTCAAGGCCGGCCTCTGCGTCCCGGGCCGCAACGCTCTCTATGATTATCTGGCGAAGCACGGTGTCGCGCACCGCCGCAGCGGCAAGCTCATCGTCGCGACCGACGAAGCGCAGGTCGCGGGGCTGGAGAAGCTGCGGGCGCAGGCCGAGGCGAACGGCGTCGCCGACCTTCGCATGCTCGCCTCGGCCGAGGCGCGCGCGATGGAACCGGAGCTTGCCTGCGTCGCCGCGCTCCACTCGCCCTCGACCGGAATCGTCGACAGCCACGGCTACATGCTCGCGCTCCTCGGCGACGCGCAGACGCGCGGCGCGTCGCTCGCGGTGAAGAGCCCCGTCGTTCGCGGCGCGGTCACGCGCGACGGCATCGAGATCGAGGTCGGCGGCATCGAGCCCGAGCGCATCGTCGCGCGCGCGGTCGTGAACAGCGCGGGATTCTTCGCGCAGCGCGTTGCGCGCTCGATCGAGGGATTTCCGCCCGAGCGTGTTCCGCCTTCCTACTACTGCAAGGGCAACTACTTCAGCCTCTCGGGCCGCTCGCCTTTTTCGCGGCTCGTCTACCCCGCGCCCGAATCCGCGGGCCTCGGGGTACACGTCACGCTCGACCTCGCGGGTCGCGCGCGCTTCGGTCCCGACGTCGAATGGATCGAGCGCATCGATTACGGTGTCGACCCCCGGCGCGCCGAGCGCTTCTACGGCGCGATCCGCCGCTACTGGCCGGCTTTGCAAGACGGCGCGCTCGCGCCCGCCTACTCGGGAATCCGCCCGAAGCTCCACGCGCCGGGCGAGCCCGCGCGCGACTTCCTCATCCAGGGGCCGCGGGATCACGGCGTCCCGGGATTCGTCAGCCTCTTCGGCATCGAATCGCCGGGCCTCACCGCGTCGCTCGCGATCGGCGATCGCGTGCGCGGGCTGCTCGAGTTGTGAGTATCATGAGCGCGCCATGACCGGCCTGCCGATCTACACATCCGCGCAGATCCGCAAGCTCGAAGAGCGCGCGACCGCCGGCGCGCTCATGGAACGCGCGGGAGCCGCCGCTGCGGAATTCGCGCGCGCTCTCTGCGGCGACACCGCGAAATCCGTTCTGGTGATCGCCGGGCCCGGCAACAACGGCGGCGACGCGTTCGAAGTCGCCGCACACCTCAAGCGCTGGTTCTTTCGCGTCGCCGTCGTCTTCGCGGGAGAACGCGAGAAGCTCTCCGGCGACGCGCGCGCGGCGCTCGGCAAGTGGGAGGCGGCGGGCGGCACGCTCCTCGGATGGATTCCCGCCGGCGCGCGCTTCGATCTGGCGATCGACGGCCTGTTCGGGATCGGCCTCGCGCGGCCGCTCGCCGGCCTGCACGCGGAACTCGTGCGCGCTCTGAACGCGCTCGGCGCGCCGATCCTCTCGCTCGACGTCCCGAGCGGAATCAACGCCGACACGGGCGCAGTCATGGGCTGCGCCGTGCGCGCGACGCACACCGTCACCTTCATCGCGCACAAGCCGGGGCTCCTCACGCTCGACGGCCCCGACTACTGCGGCGAGCTGCGCCTCGAATCGCTTGGACTCGATCCGGCCGGGCTGCTCGAGCCCGAGGGCATGCTCGCCGATGCCGGCGCGATCTCCGCCGCGGTCAAGCGGCGGCCGAAGAACTTCCACAAGGGAAGCGCGGGAAGCGTCGGCATCCTCGGCGGCGCCGCGGGCATGGTCGGTGCGGCCGTGATCGCCGGGCGCGCGGCACTCAAGTGCGGCGCGGGGCGCGTGTATCTCGGGATGCTCACGCCGCGTCCGCCCCATCTCGACTACTTGCAGCCGGAGCTGATGCTGCGAAAGCCCGCCGAGCTGCTCGCGCGCGATTTCGTCGACGTGATCGCCGCCGGTCCCGGGATGGGAAAGAGCAAGGCGGCAGCCGCACTGCTGCGCGCGGCGCTCAAGTCGGCCGCGCCGCTTCTCCTCGACGCCGACGCGCTCAACCTCCTCGCCGCAAACCGCGCGCTGCTTGCCGCGGCGGCGAAACGCGCGGGCGCGACGATCATGACGCCGCACCCCGCCGAAGCGGCGCGCCTGCTCGGCGAGGACACCGCGGCCGTGCAGGCCGACCGCATCGGCTCGGCGAAGCTCCTCGCGCAGCGCTGCGACAGCTGCGTCGTGCTGAAAGGCAACGGCAGCGTGATCGCGGCGCCGAACGGCCGCTGGTGGATCAACTCGAGCGGCAATCCCGGGATGGCGTCGGCCGGAATGGGCGACGCGCTCTCGGGCATCGTCGCGAGCCTGATAGCGCAAGGCGCCGAGCCGCTCGACGCGCTCGTGGCCGGCGTCCATCTCCACGGCGCGGCGGCGGACGAACTCGTCGCTGCCGGCACCGGTCCCATCGGCATCAGCGCGAGCGAGGTCATCGACGCCGCCCGTGCGCTCCTCAACCGGCACGCCGGGAACTCGTAGCTCAGAACCGATTCCAAACGACCGTTCGCCCTGAGCTTGTCGAAGGGCGAACGGTCCGGCAGCGCCGTCCTCAACGAAAGAAGCTCAATGAACAACCGTCTCTTCATCGACGCCCGCACGTTCCTCGGCAAGGTCTGGAAGCTCACCCGCCCTTATTGGCGGTCGGAAGAGCGCTGGCGCGCAAGGGGGCTGCTCGTCGCGATTCTCGGACTGACGCTTGGCCTCGTATACATCAACGTGCTGCTCAACAATTGGAATCGCGAGTTCTACAACTCTCTCGAACAGAAGAATTACGCCGATTTCCAGGCCTTGATCCTGTACTTCTGCCTCCTCGCCGCCATCTATATCGCCGCGGCGGTATACAAGATCTATCTCACTCAGGCGCTCGAGATGCGCTGGCGGGTGTGGCTGACGAAGCAGTACCTCGGCGAGTGGCTCGAGCGGCAGACGTACTACCGCCTCGAGCTTCAGAACCGCGGCACCGACAACCCCGATCAGCGGATAGCCGAAGACCTGCGACTGTTCACCGACGGCACGCTCAACCTCGCCCTCGATTTCATCAGTTCGGCGGTGACGCTGGTCTCGTTCGTCGCGATCCTCTGGAACGTCTCAGGACCGCTCAGCTTCATGCTGGGTGGAAGCCGGATCATCATCCCGGGCTACATGGTCTGGGTGGCCGTGCTCTATGCGCTCGTGGCGAGCGTGCTGACGCACTACATCGGCCGCTCGCTCATCGGCATCAACTTCCGCCGGGAACGCCTCGAAGCCGATTTCCGCTTCAACCTGGTGAGGCTGCGCGAAAACGCGGAAGGCGTCGCTCTCTATAAGGGCGAGCGGCCCGAGCGCGAAGGGCTGCTCGCGCGCTTCGAACGGATCCGCGCCAACTGGTGGGAGCTGATGCGCTACACCAAGCGCCTCACCTACTTCACCGCCGGCTACGCGCAGGCGGCCGTCGTGTTCCCCTTCCTCGTCGCCTCGCCGCGCTATTTCTCGGGCGCGATCCCGCTCGGAGGCCTCACCCAGATCGCGGGCGCCTTCAGCTACGTGCAGGACTCGCTTTCCTGGTTCGTCAACGCCTATCGAACGCTCGCGAGCTGGAAAGCGAGCGTCGACCGGCTGCTCACCTTCCAGCAGGCGCTCGACCGCGCCGCTGCCGACGCCGAGAAAGGCGCGGGCATCCGCGTCGAGCCCGCGCCGGCGAAGAACTTGCGCGCCGAGCATCTGGAGCTCGCGCTGCCCGGCAGGGACGGCGAATCCGGCGCGGTGATCGTCGCCGAAGCATCGCTCGAGATCGCGCCCGGCGAGCGCGTGCTCGTCACGGGCCCCTCGGGGAGCGGGAAGAGCACGCTGTTCCGCGCGCTCGCCGGCATCTGGCCGTTCGGCCGCGGAAGGATCGCGATTCCCTCGGGAGCGCGCGTGCTCTTCCTTCCGCAGAAACCCTATATCCCCATCGCCAGCCTCCGGGACGCCGTGAGCTTCCCCGCGCCCTCGGGCGCGTTCGGCGACGAGCAGATCCGCGAGACTTTGCGGTCGTGCAGGCTCGAGCCCTTCGCCGAGCGCCTCGACGAAGTGCAGAACTGGTCGCTCTCGATGAGCGTCGGCGAGCAGCAGCGCCTTGCGATCGCCCGCGCCGTCCTTAACAAGCCGCAGTGGCTCTTCCTCGACGAGGCGACCGCCGCGCTCGACGAGGCGACCGAGGCGCATCTCTACGAGCTGCTGCGCGCGCGGCTGCCGGACGCCACGCTGGTCAGCATCGCGCACCGTCCGGCGGTGGCCGCGTTTCACGGCAGGCGCTATGCGCTGCGGACCGACGCGGGCGTCACTCGGCTCGCGGCCGCGTGACGCCGCGTCCGGCCGGAGCGCCAAGCCGCTGATTCGGCGACGATACAAAACCCTGCTGCGCGAGCGGTTGACACGGTTTGAGCACGTGCTCAAAATGCCTGAACATTCGCTCAGGATTTTCGACGCCCACCGGTGGTCGATACCCAGAAGAACAAGCTCATCCATGCCACGGAGCGTCTGCTCTGCTCCCGGGGGCTCGCGCGCGTCACCACGCGCGACATCGCGCAGGCCGCGAAAGTGGCCGAAGGCGCGCTCTACCATCACTTCGGCGACAAGGCCGAGCTGATCCTCGAAGTCGCGCTTCACGGCGTCGGCAGCTTTCGCGAAGTGCTCGACAGCCTGCCTCTCCAGGTCGGCCTCAACACCGTCGATCGCAATCTCGAGCGGGTTCTTCTAAGCGCATTCGAGTTTCATAGCAAGGTCGCTCCGCTGTTCTGCTCGCTGTTCGCCGACAAGGAGCTGCTCGGCCGGACGCGCCGTGTCATGAACGAGCGCTGCATCGGACCGGGACGCGACGCGCAGGTGCTCGCCGCCTACCTGCGCGCCGAGCAGCGCCTGGGTCGGGTGAATCCCGCCGCCGAGACCGAAACCGCGGCCAAGCTCATGCTCGCGGTGAGCTTCAACGCGGCGCTGCACGACAACTTCTACGGGACCGACCCCGGCGACACGAAGGGACGCCGCAGGATGCGCGCCGCGGTGCGGGCGCTGCTCGTCGGGCTCGCGCCGGAGGGATCCGAATCCAGGGCTCGGCGCAGGAGCAGAAAGGCGGGGCGGTGATCCTCGTCCGCGCGCTTCGTGCAGCCGCGATTGCGGGAGCCGCCGCGGCGGCGGCGGGCTGCGCGGTCGGGCCGGACTACCGCGCGCCGGAGCCGCCGGCCGTCAAGCAGTACACCGAGCCATCCCTGCCGGAACGCACCGAATCGGCGCCGGTCGCCGGCGGCGAGGCGCAGCGCTTCGAGCCCGGTGCGGAGATCTCCGCCGAATGGTGGAAGCTCTTCGCTTCGCCCGAGCTCGACGCGCTCATCCGCGCCGCGCTCGAGAATCATCCGTCGCTCGCGGCCTCGCAGGCCGCGCTGCGCCAGGCCCAGGAAAACCTCATCGCGCAGGCGGCGGTGCTCTATCCGAGCGTCGACGCGAACCTCTCGGCGAGGCGCCAGCGCATCGTCGGCGCAACCTTCGGGCAGCCTTCGATTCCGGCGAACATCTTCGACCTCTACAACGCCTCGATCAACGTGACCTATGCGATCGACGTCGCGGGCGGCGCGCGGCGCGAGCTCGAGTCGCTGCAGTCGCAGGTCGACTTCCAGCGCTTCCAGCTCGAGGCCGCCTACCTTTCGCTCACCGCGAACGTCGCGACCACCGCGTTCCAGGAGGCGGCGCTGCGCGAGCAGATCCGCGCGACGCGCGAGATCATCGACCTGCAGGCGCGGGGCGTGGAGCTCGTCGAAAAGCAGTTCGCGATCGGCGCCGTCTCTCGCGCGGACGTCCTCGCTCAGCGGGCGCCGCTCGCGGCGACCCGCGCGACCCTGCCGCCCCTCGAGAAGGCGCTCGCGCAGACGCGCAACCAGCTCGCGGTCCTCATCGGCCGGTTTCCGGGCGAGGCGGACCTTCCCACGCTCGACCTCGAGAAGTTCCGGCTGCCGCAGGCGCTCCCCGTGAGCTTGCCGTCGGACCTGGTGCGACAGCGTCCCGACGTCCGCGCGGCCGAGGCGACGCTGCACTCGGCGAACGCGCAGATCGGCGTCGCGGTCGCGGGAATGTTTCCACAGCTGACTCTCACGGGGGGCTACGGGACCGCGGCGACGAGCAGCGCGAATCTCTTCAAACCGGACACCATGCTGTGGAACATCGGCGCGAACCTGCTGCAGCCGATCTTCCACGCGGGCGAACTGCAGGCGAGAAAGCGCGGCGCCGAGGCTGCCTACGATCAAGCGTTCGCGCAGTACCGGCTGGCCGTGCTCGGCGCTTTCCAGAACGTCGCCGACGTGCTGCAGGCGCTCGAAGCCGACGCCGCCGCGCTCAAGGCGCAGTCGGAAGCCGAGACCGCGGCGCGCGAGAGCCTCGAGGTGACGCAGAAGCAGTTCCAGTTCGGCGCGACCAGCTTCCTCGCGCTGCTCGTCGCGCAGCGCCAGTACCAGCAGGCGAGGATCGGCCTCGCGCAGGCGCAGGCGACCCGCTACGCGGACACCGCCGCCCTGTTCCAGGCGCTCGGCGGCGGCTGGTGGCGCCGCGGCGAACCGGGCGCGGCGGGCGACACGCTCGCGGACACCGAAAAGAAGGACCCCACGGAGTAGCTCAATGACCAAGCGCATGATCATCATGCTCGCCGTCGTCGGCGGGTTCTTCGGCCTGATCCTCGCATGGCAGCTTTTCATCAAGCCCGCGATGATCAAGAAATTCATGGCGGCGGCGCCCGTGCCGCCGCAGACCGTGTCGACCATGAAGGCCGACTTTACGGAATGGCAGAGCCAGTTCGAGGCGGTGGGAACGCTTCGCGCGGTGCGCGGCGCGGACGTCGCACCCGAAGTCGCCGGCGTCGTCACCGCCATCCATTTCGAATCCGGACAGGAAGTCCGGGAAGGCGCGCCGCTCCTGCAGCTGAACGCCGAGGCCGATGTCGCGAAGCTACAGTCGCTCGCGGCCGCGGCGCAGCTCGCCGAAGCGAACCTGCAGCGAGACCAGAAGCAGCTCGAGTTCCAGGCGGTCAGCCAGGCGCAAGTGGACACCGACGCCGCGAACCTGAAGAGCGCGAAGGCGCAGGTCGCCGAGCAGCAGGCGCTGGTCGCGAAGAAATCGATCCGCGCGCCGTTCGCCGGAAGGCTCGGGATCCGCGCGGTCGATCTCGGCCAGTACCTCAATCCCGGGACGAAGATCGTCACGCTGCAGGCGCTCGACCCGATCTACGTCGATTTCTACGCGCCGCAGAAATCCCTCGACCGGGTGAAGCTCAAGCAGAAGGTGACGCTCAAGGTCGACGCCTTCCCGGGGCAGCAGTTCTCGGGCGAGATCAGCTCGATCGATCCCAAGGTCGATCCGGCGACGCGCAACGTCGCGGTGCGCGCGACGGTCCGCAACCCCAAGCACGCGCTGCTGCCGGGGATGTTCGCGACGGTCGCCATCGCCTCGGGTGCGCCGCAGCGCTTCATCACCCTGCCCCAGACCGCGGTCTCCTACAACCCTTACGGGGAGACCGTGTTCGTCGTCGAGGAGCACGAGGGCGCCGACGGAAAGAGCGCGCTCGTCGCGCAGCAGAAATTCGTCACCACCGGCGCGACCCGAGGCGACCAGGTGGCGGTTCTCACGGGGCTGAAGGCCGGCGAGGCGGTCGTCACCGCCGGCCAGATCAAGCTGCGCTCCGGGACACCGGTCGCGATCAACAACTCGATCGAGCCGGCGAACAATCCCGCGCCGCATCCGCAGGACGAGTGAGGGCGCGATGAGGAAATTCACCGACACGTTCATCGAGCGACCGGTCCTCGCGACCGTCATCAGCCTCACGCTGCTCGTGCTCGGCCTGCGCTCGATCGGGCTGCTCCCCGTGCTGCAGTTCCCGCGCACGCAGAACGCGGTCGTGACCGTGACCACGACCTACTTCGGCGCCGACCCGGAGCTGGTCGCCGGATTCATCACGACGCCGCTCGAGAATTCCATCGCGCAGGCGAACGGGATCGACTACATGAGTTCGGTGAGCCGCCAGAGCGTGAGCACCATCACGGTGGCGCTGCGGCTCAATTACGACGTCGACACGGCGCTCACCGAGATCAACACCAAGGTGAACGCGGTGCTGAACCAGCTCCCGCCCGGTTCGCAGCAGCCAGTGCTGACCGTGAAGGTCGGGCAGACGATCGACGCGATGTACATCGGCTTCGCGAGCGACGTGCTCTCAGCGAACAAGATCACGGACTACCTGATCCGCGTGGTCCAGCCCAAGCTCCAGGCGGTCGAGGGCGTGCAGACGGCCGAGGTCCTGGGCGGAAAACTGTTCGCGCTGCGCGCCTGGCTCGACCCGCAGAAGCTCGCCGCCTACGGCCTCACCGCCGCCGACGTGAGCGCAGCGCTCGCGAGCAACAACTTCCTCTCGGCGGTCGGCAACACCAAGGGGCAGATGGTCCAGGTGAACCTCACCGCGTCGACCGACCTGCGCTCCATCGAGGAATTCCGCAATCTCGTCCTCAAGCAGCAGGGCGGCGCGGTCGTCCGCCTTTCCGACGTCGCGAACGTCACGCTCGGCGCGGAGGACTACGAGTCGCAGGTCGGATTCGACGGCAACAAGGCGGTGTACATCGGCATCCAGGTCGCGCCCGCGGCGAACCTGCTCGACGTGATCAAGCGCGTGCGCGACGTCTTCCCGGACATCAAGTCGCAGCTCCCGCAGGGCCTTCGCGGCGACATCGTCTACGACTCGACCAAGTTCGTGAACAGCGCGATCGACGAGGTGATCTGGACGCTCGGGGAAGCGCTGGTCATCGTGACGCTGGTCGTGTTCGCCTTCCTCGGGTCGGTGCGCTCGGTGATCATCCCCACGGTGGCGATACCGCTCTCGCTCGTCGGCACCTTCACCGTCATGTTCGCGCTCGGCTACTCGATCAACCTGCTGACGCTGCTCGCCCTCGTGCTCGCGATCGGGCTGGTGGTCGACGACGCGATCATCGTCGTCGAGAACGTCGAGCGCCACCTCGAGGAAGGCATGAAGCCCTTCGACGCCGCGATGCTCGCCGCGCGGGAGCTCGCGAACCCCATCATCGCGATGACCATCGTGCTCGTCGCCGTGTACGTCCCGATCGTGTTCCTCACCGGCCTCACCGGCGCGCTGTTCACCGAATTCGCGGTGACCCTGGTCGGCGCGGTGACCGTCTCGGCGATCATCGCGCTTACGCTCTCGCCGATGATGTGCTCGAAGCTGCTCAGGGCGCACGACCCGAACCAGAAGGGCTGGGACATGAAGCTCGTCCTCGTGCTCGACCGGATCTTCGAAGCGTTCCACCGGCGCTACGAAAACCTCCTGCACGGGGTGCTCGAATGGACGCCGGTGACGGTGGTGTTCTCGCTCATCGTCCTCGGCAGCATCTACTTCCTGTATGCGACCGCGAAGGAGGAGCTTGCGCCCCAGGAGGATCAGG